>Ga0207645_10000056_pt1 | contig 80880 bp, 73 predicted proteins | sample KBSM53metaG_FD_184331 | JGI IMG/M metagenome (GOLD analysis project Ga0207645, IMG submission 184331) | Miscanthus rhizosphere microbial communities from Kellogg Biological Station, Michigan, USA - KBS M5-3 metaG (SPAdes) (version 2) | ecosystem: Host-associated > Plants > Roots > Rhizosphere >...
CGGCATCTTGCTACTGGCTAATAAAAAGCGTTCCTCAAAGTTTTCAAATTGATGAATAGCGCCAAGTTCTTCCTGTAAATAAGTAGACAATGTAGTCGGAAAACCCCGTTGGAGGATATTCTTCAAGACGCAGAGTAATGGATAATATTCCGGCCGACTTGAAGTTTCAACAAGATTCTGAATGACAAAATTAGGATTCGTCCAAGCATAATTTGCTGTATATTTTTTCATTTAGTAATAATAAGGCGACCAGCGGTTGGTATACTGAAATTACAAATAAAGTTTGATTATTGCCAATTGAATATAAAGAGGTGGTTTTTAACCGTTCAAGCTGCCCCTTGAACGCTCATCTTTGCCATTGTCCCACTAAGGCTTACTAAACAACTTTGAATTCCAAATGGAAAGGTGCAAGCGAGAAACTTACACTAGTTCAAATTCAAGCAAGATGCTACAACTGGCGTAAAGCAGAAAAAATTAAACGGAAACCCTAAGTTGATTTAGCACTAACCGCCACCCGCAAATGTACAAACACGGCCATCACCGGAATCGCCAGCACCAAAGCATATTGTGTGCGTGAAACACCTACGCCGAACGGAAACCAAATACCCTTAACCCCGATCATTGAAAGCTCATCGGCGAATATGGCTATGCCCACCAGCAGGATGGCGGGAATGGCAAGCAACCGCAGGTGACTTGCACGAACGATATAAAAAATCGATCCGAAGAATAATAGCAACAAACCCAGGCGGGCAATTGAAAGCAACAACCTGGCTTCGATACCGGGAAGCGCCGCTATTCCTGCCAGGACACCGAACATACAGATAAGTGCGTCGATTCTGCGATCAGAGAATCCTCCCAGTCGATAACATGCCATAACCCAGAAGACGATCGCCGCAGGATTGAAAATGCCAAATCGGATAACATTGTACATCGGTATGGTCTCGAGCTCGGTCCAGAAAAGCAAAGGCTGGTTAAGCCGCGACAAAGCAATTGCAGAAATAGCAGCCGCCATCAGCGGCAGAAACCGGTCACGGCGGGAAAAGCGATTCAGTGAAATTCCAAATAATGCCAATGCGATTAGCATCAACGGCTCAACCAGGTCGGCGATATAGCCCCAAAAGGTCCGCCACCATTGCGCCAGGTAAAGATTAGCACCTGCCGCAGGTTCCGCGAGGATCGGCGCAACGTGCATACCGCCCGCTTCTGCATCCGTAGCCATGTCTTTAGGAAGATAAACGTGAATTGCGATGACAGCCTCGCCTGAAGACGCTTTCTCACCAAGCTGGAAGAGTTTCGGTCGTGAAGCATATACCGTTGGCTGTGCAGGTGAAAAATCACCAATGCCCCCAATCCGCTTACCATTCCAGTAAATCTCGTAAGCTCCGTCAACAAGTGTCGGCGCGGACAGCACGGGTACCGAACCCGCCGGCATGTTCCAACGAACACGAAGACGATACCAGGCATGTCCCCAACGCCCGCTGTACCCTTTCGAGGTCCATCCCGGAACATAACCGGGAAGGCCAACATCACCATCGTGTGATCCCGGCGGCGGCGTGAGGTCGAGTTGATCCCAGTGGCTATCGTCAAATTGCGGGTTGGCCCAACTATAATCATTGCCCATCCGAAACGCCCAGGGGCCATTCAAAGGTATTTCCCCCTGCCCTAGCATAGCTGTTATCACATCTGCTTGCGCATGCGACACCTGGCATAGAGTCAGCGCTATAAAAAGAAAAACATGTACAGTAATTTTGGGTGACCGCTGACTGATAAAAAGCCGCAGCTCCGTTATGAATTTTTCTATCATCGCCCGGGTTTATTAGATAAGATAACATTAAAACCCGGGAACAATAATAGCTGACTTATTTATTTTAGGCAGCTGTCAAAAACGACAACTTGAAGGGGCATTCGCGCCATGAATTTCAGGACCTATGTGACCCTGTATCAGCGAGGAAGCTTAATAAGATAAGGTTCAGGTAAAAACCCCGCAGGCTTGCCGGGGCAAGCAGCTACGGGGGGCAACCGCTACGTTACAGCTCTTTATCCTCGAACATTTTTGCGTCGCGGGTATTCTTTTGTACGGCAATGGCCGAAAATAAGCTTAAGCAGAATGACATAGCGTAAAAGCCTTTCTCGCTCCGGGCCAGGTCTGCATTCCACAGGCCGATCGTTAATAGGACCATTGCCGCAATAGTGGCAAACCAGCTTATGCCGTAATAAAGATCTGTAACGGCAAGTCCTTCAGCCCTATCCCTAACGCTTTTTTGCACCGAGATCACGGCGAATAAGCCAAATAATAAAATCGTGAAATAATAACCTTTTTCATTCAGGGCTATGGTTGCATTCCATAAGCCAATGCAATAGCCTACCATTCCCGTTAATAAGGCAAACCAGGAGGCACCGATAAATGCGGCGGTTGGTTTAAACGGGCTTCTAACTTTATCACCATATTTTGCGATGGGTGATGTTTCTTCTGTTCTGTGTTGTAGCGGTTCCATTTTTGTGTCGTTTAAGTAATTAATATGAACCAAATGTCGGATGTAAAACAGATCAGAAAAAATGAGAATATAGAAATTACTGACGATATAATTTTACGATTATTGTATCTTTAGGTGTATTAATACATCTATATGGATTCACTACAGGAGTTAACAAATCTACTAAATAACACTGATATTAAGCTATTTAAGCAGTTTTTAGATCGAAAAAACAAAAGGTCGGATGTAAAAAATTTGAGGTTACTCAATTTGATAGAAACTGACGATATAAAAAATATAAGTAGGCTCTACAATTCACAGAAAAATAATGATGCCTATCATGCTTTGCGTAAAAGGTTGCAGGATAATTTGCTACTGTTCTTATCGCAGAAAACCTTCGAGAGCAGTCATTCTGACACCTATGATGCGCTGCGCCTGGTCGTAGTAGGGCGTTTTTTGTTGGAAAATGATCTGGCCAAAATAGCCTTCAAATGTTTGGATAAGGCGGAGCGCCTGGCTGAACAACTGGAGCAGTTTAATTTGTTGAATGAGCTCTTGCTATTGAAACTACAATACGCCCATCTGCCCGGAGCTGAAGATCTGGAAGCATTGACGGCACGCTTCCTGTCAAACCAGTCGAATATGCAACGCGAAGCTAAGCTCAATTTGGCCTATGCCTTTTTGAGGCAGGAACTACAGCAGATACACCTGGAAGGAAAGATCGTTAATTTGACGACTTTGATCATAACGACGATCCGGAAATACAAAATTTCCGCACAGGACCTGATGACCTACAGGTCCATCTACCAAATTCTTTTCATAGCGAATGAATACGCGGCGATACAGCAGAATTATGGATTGATAGAACGCTATGTTAACCGGACCAATCAGTTTATACAAAGCCAATCGTATAAAAACCAATCCTATCTTTTTTACCATATATCCATCTTGTATTATTTGGCGAACTTCCATTTGCGGCAAAAGAATTTTGCAAAGAGTACGTCCTATCTCAGGGAAATGATGGCTTTAATGGAAACGGATAGCCGTTATTATGTGCAGTTTTATTTGCGCCACCAGTTGCTCGCGGCGCTCAACCTGTTCTTTACAGGCTCTGCTGACGATGCGATCACGCTATTGCAGCGATCACTCTCCAATGACAAGCAGAAGTCTAAACCGGAAGATATAGAAGATTTACGAATATGCCTGACCATGTTTATGGCCCTGTGCAATAACCGGGAAAGTTTAAAACATTTGACCTTATTGACGCGCACGGATGCCTGGTATGAAAAAAAGATGGGCATGTTGTGGACCATCCGAAAGAACCTGATGGAAATCCTGGTGCAGGCACAATTCTCTAACATCGAGCTTGCCATGTCCCGGCTAAGCAGTTTCCGGCGGCGGTACAAGAAGTATCTTCTAAAAACCTCTGAGGAGCGTGTGCTGGTATTTCTGAGACTGGTTGAAAAACATCTGCTAAAACCCGATGTAGTTTTTGAAACAGGGTACAGAAAGGAAGTTATAAACCTACTAAACGGAATAGAAAATAACGACATCTTCAGCATGAGCTTTATTGCCTGGCTGATAGCACGATGGGAGAAAAAGACAGCTTATAAAGTTGTCTTAACACTTATGCAGAACGACAGCTATACATAAATAATATATACTTTCTGCATTTTGCCTTAAGCTTTCAGCTTAGAAAATGCTAATTTTATACATATCAAAACTTAAACCCATACTCACAGGTTTAGGTTGTACAGATACCTGATATGGCCTTTATTGATTATTACAAAATACTTGGTCTGGATAAAAATGCATCCGAAAAGGATATAAAGGCTGCTTACCGCAAGCTGGCCCGGCAATACCATCCGGACCTTAACCCCAACGACACGGAAGCAAACAAAAAATTCCAGCAGATAAACGAAGCTAATGAAGTTTTAAGCGATCCTGAAAAACGCAAAAAGTACGACAAATATGGCGAGCACTGGCAACACGGCGAGGAGCATGAGCAATATGCACGTCAGCAGCAGCAAAACCGGCAGCAGTATGGCGGCGGTCAGTATAGCGGCTTTGGCGGAGGTTACGGACAGGGATTTGAAAGTTATGAAGACTTTGGCGGTGGTGGCGACTTCTCGGATTTCTTCCAGCAGATGTTCGGTGGAGGGGGTAGCGGCCGCTCACGCAGTCAGGCCAAATACCGCGGGCAGGACTTTACAGCCGAATTGCAACTAAGTTTTCTTGAGGCAGCCGAAACGCATAAACAAACGCTGACCGTTAATGGCAAACAGATACGCATAACGATCCCGGCGGGTGTTGAAAATGGGCAAACGATCAAGATCGCAGGTCATGGTGGGTCAGGCAGCAATGGCGGTCCGGCAGGCGACTTGTACATTAGCTTTGCTGTAGCAAATGATCCGCATTTTAAGCGTTCGGGTGCTGATCTGTATGCAAATAAGCAAATCGACCTTTATACAGCAGTTTTAGGAGGCGAGATCACAGTAGATACCCTGACCGGGAAAGTAAAACTAAAGGTAGCTGCCGGAACGCAAAACAACACGAAAGTAAAACTAAAAGGCAAAGGCTACCCTGTTTATAAAAAAGAAGGTCAGTTTGGAGATTTGTATCTTACTTATGAGGTGCAAATACCTACCAATCTTACCGAGAAACAAAAAGAGTTATTTGAGAAATTAGCTAAAAGCGGGAGTAGTTGATTGAGTTGGATTAAGTTAAATTGAGTTGATTAGGTTAACGTTAATGGTTTTTAGATTTTAGAATTTTTAAATTATGGCTAAAACTACCCTAATATCCACTACCGATTTCTGTACCTGGCATGAGGTGGACCATACCTTTATCCATTCGCTCGGTGATGCCGGGCTGATAGAAATCATGATAATTGACAAGGGTGAATTTATACCCGAAACCCAATTGCAGCACCTTGAAAAAATGGTGCGCCTGCATCACGAACTCGACATCAACCTTGCAGGCATTGAGGCTATTACTCACTTACTTGACCGTGTGGAGACTTTGCATCAAGAAATGAGGAGTTTAAAAAATAGGCTTAGGCTTTACGAGGAAGACTAACCGAAAAATGACCACATCCGACATTCGCGAACTTCGTTTGCAGAACCAGCACCTGGCCGCTCCTCAATTCACTCAACCCGAGGGCCTAGTCTATTATATGGGCGCAATCCAATCACAGGACTACGCAGGCGGCAAATGGGCAATTGCCCAACGACTTAAAGGCGCCAACGACAAAACCATTGAGGATGCTTTTACCAGGGGCGACATTATCCGCACCCATGTAATGCGCCCTACCTGGCATTTTGTTCATCCTAAGGATGTCCGCTGGATGATTCAGCTAACCGCACCCCGCGTAATGAAAATTGCCGGGACTCAACACCGTCAGCACAAACTCGACCACATTGTTTTCTCTAAAAGCGAAAAGGCCATTCTACAAGCTTTGGAAGGCGGCAAACAACTAACACGCGATGAAATTGCTAAAGAATTAGAACGGGCAGGTATCGCAACGAACGAACAGCGTTTTATCCACATCATGATGCAGATGGAGCTCATTGGTCTGGTTTGCAGCGGTGGCAGACAGGGCAAACAATTTACTTACGCACTTTTGGATGAACGGGTACCGGCAACAAAACCATTTGACAGACAAGAAGCCGATGTTGAGTTAGCCGATCGTTATTTTACCTCGCACGGACCAGCTACTTTGCAGGACTATGTTTGGTGGAGCGGACTGACCGTAGTCGAGGCCAAAGCAGGCCTGGGAGCAATAAAACACAAATTAAATAATGCAGAACTAAATGGAAATACCTACTGGTTTGCCGAACAGAGCAATCTATCTGCAACCAAATCACCGGGCGCTTTCCTGTTGCCGAACTATGATGAATACATAGTAAGTTATAAAGATAGAAGCACCACTATAGCAGCATCCAATCTCAACAAAGCCGATCCGCGTGGCACGATTTTTAATCACACCATAATTACAAACGGAAAAATCATCGGCATCTGGAAACGGGCTATCGGAAAATCAAAAGTTAATATTGAACTTATCCCTTTTGCACCATTGAGTAATGTAAATAAGGCAGCTATTGGGTCTGCAGCAAAACGTTATGCTAAGTTTTTGGGATTAAAGGATTTTACGATAGACATTTAAAAGGTAAATATCTGATTTTGTATGGCATACAGCACCAAACCGGTTCTTGATTTAAGACTGAGTTTCAGGAACAAAGCTTCACGGTAATTATCCACCGTACGCGGACTCACAAACATCTTATCGGCCATTTCTTTATAGGTGAGCTCAGAACAACAAAGGCGTAAAAACTCCAGTTCCTTTTTTGTAAAATCCGGCCCGTCATTATCATCAACTACCGAGCGGATCAGTTTACCCGAAACCATGTCATTGATGTAAACGCCTTTGGTGTGAATAGTTTTTATGGCGTCCAGCAATTCTCCTGGTTTCGATTCCTTCAACACATAGCCACTCGCACCGCTCTTTATCATTTTTATTACCGCCTTATCATCCTCAAACATGCTAAGCGCCAAAACTTTTATCTGCGGGTAGTTTTTCTTCAACCAGGCTGTTGCATCATATCCATCCATCACCGGCATATTGATGTCCATCAACACCACATTGGGCAACTTATGTTTGGCTAAAGCATATTGCATTTGTTGACCGTTTTCGGATTCAAAAACCACCTCCAGTTCATCAAACTCGCTCATCAGTCCGGCTACACCGCATCTGAAAAGCGTATGATCGTCTACAATTGCGATAAGGATTTTTTCTGTTGCCATTTTCTTATGGATAAGGAATAAATATATCTATGCATGTGCCCTCACCCGGTTGTGACTGGATGAATATCTCGCCCCCTACTATCTCAGCGCGTTTTTGAATATTCAGCAAACCCATGCCTTTCTGATCGTCGGGTAAATTATTCACCTCAAAACCCGTCCCGTTGTCAATCACCTGCAATCTTACCCCCTGCTCATCATACGCAAGCTTAATGCTGATCTCTTTTGCCTTTGAGTGCTTAATGATATTATTAAACACTTCTTGCAGTATGCGGAAAAGGATCAGGTCTTTATCAGGATTATTCTGTGCTGGTTGCTCGCCTTCGATATCATAGTTAACCATGTATTGGCCCGATTTTTCCATCCAGTTAATCTCGTGCCTTATCGCTTCACACAGTCCCAGGCCAATCAATTGCTCACCCTGCAATAACTTGCCCAGCAAGCGCATCTCCTTTATCGACCGCATAGTCAGATCAAGTGCCGTATCTATTTTGTGTTGCGCTTTTTCTGCATCTTCCAATTTTACCGAATTAAGCGTCAGCGAAGTTAAACTCAGCAATTGCCCTATATTATCATGCAGATCGGCGCCGATGGTTTGCATAGTTTGTTCACGGATCTCCATCTGGGTTTGTAGCAAAATCTGCTGAAATTGTGACTCAAGAATTTCCTTTTCAAGAAGGTGGTTATTATGTTTCCTTTGATAAAAGAACAAAAAACTTACTATAAAAACACCTAGCAACAATAACATTATTGTTCCGGCTATAATTAGAGATATGAATTGCTGATCTTGTTGAAACATATAAAACATACAATCAAGCAAGAGTATAGAATTGCATTTGACACATTAGATATAACAGAAAACAACAAATGATATTCATAATTATTTTTATAAGCCATATAAGCAAACGCCGAAAAAAATAAAAACTGCGCTAAACAAAAAAACAACAAACCAGTATTTAACCAAAACCCCGGCAACCTTACTACTAGCAGAGTTTGAGTAGAATAATTCATTAATTCATAAAAATAAATACAGGTTATATAAATAATTATCCCGAACTGTAATAAAATAGTTATCGTATCTAATTTCCAAAAGCCCTGGATAAAGATCATATTAATCAATGAGCAGAAAATGGATAAAATGATTACTCTTTTTATCCATTTTCTGATAGAGTCAGTTTGTAACAGTTGTAACAGAAAAATGCTGTAAAAGATAAATGATATGATCATCGTGATATTCGATACCCAATGATTACTATGACGTACACTAAACCAATTATATATTGTACCCATTTCATAAATAACAATAAATAAAAGATATGGAACAAAATACCTATATGACGTGCGTTTCATCTTCGAATATTGAAATAGAGCCGTTAACAAAGCTCCACTTTCAAATACCAAATACAAATAAACCAACATTCTGTAAAAATTGATTAGTGGCTCAGCAAGTTGTATCTGGTGGGCATAGTTTGCCGTTGTCCATACCTGTACCTCCACTGCTGTCCTGAGTTTTAGGGCCACCAGCAATCTCTACTGAATCATTAACATTTAAATTAGCAACACCATTCGTACCTGTTACAAGTATTGCCATTAATTTATTATTATAACTCGCTTCCCTTGGGGTATAAATAATGGGGTTATGAACCCCAAAATAGATAAACAAGCCGTTGCTACCTTTATTATCTGCGAATAATTTATCCAGGTCCGATTTATTAAAATAAGCTGTTCTTGTATCATTTTTTACAGGATTACGTCCATCCGTGCTATTTAAATCTCTAAAATTACCATTCTCAAAAACTTGAAGCATTTGAAACAAATTATCAGATAACTTTTTAATTTGTTGAGCAGTTACTACTGTTGAGTCTGTAAAATCATGTGTGATTTCTTCTACAATTTTAATTGGCATAGTTCTTAGGGTTTAATTGTGAATGATTTAATTAATTACCCACTAAATTGCCCAAATAATCAGCACCTTATAACCGTTTTTACACCCATTTTAATACCGTAAAAACACCCTGCAAGAAAGGTTGATATTGCCTGATAATTACATTTTTTATGTTTTGAGATTTGGAATATTCATTATTCACTAAATCTTAAAATCATGAAAAAGAAAAATTTACTATTGATTTTAGTTTTGCTAAGTCCATTGTGTTGCTTAGCTGAAACAGCTTCATCAAACAAACCGACAGATACAGAGACATGGATTGCCTTTTTACCTGTTATTATTTTCATTGTCATTTTAATAATATCATCCTTTAAACTAAAAGCAGGTACTAACTCACCCGGTTTTTTAACTGAAAAGGATAATCTTGCTAAAAAAGACAATAATGATCCCAATCCTCCACAAAGCACCAGCCGCGTTGTCGCATTTCTTACAGGATTGACGGCACTAACAATTGGTACCTGCCTAACCACATTTTTTATATATGAATATTTTATTGATCCGAATAAACCTGCAGATATGTCTAATCTAACGACAGTAATCTGGGGGTTGGGAATAGGCGTTTTACCCTATGGTTTTAATAAAACTGCTTCGGCCCTGAAAACAAATTCTTGATGAATATAACCGGGAAAGCCGAAAACGGATCAGAGTAGGCAATCAATCTTTCGATATGAAAAAGATAATATTTACTTTAATGCTTATAGGGTTGACGACTTTAGCTTTTAGTCAGGCGGCCAACTTAAATGGGGTAACTTTTGGTTTCGGGGCAGGATATAATGTTAGTTTAGATAAAACCTATGACTATTCTTTAACCACGGATGCAAGCCATAACTTAAAAATACAACCACTTAACAAAGGGTCATTTGTTATTTCATCCGTAGTCATGATCAAACTAAGCAAGGTGGCTTTTGATTCCGACAATAATAAATTTGTTAAGCAATCCCAAAGACCAACTTACAATAAACTGGTAAAATCGCCTGATGAGGGAGATAAAAAGAAAGTTTCCAAAGACAAGTCGTGGTCAAACATTATGGATCATTTATCTATCAATCTTGCTTTAGATTTAGCCAACGTAACACAAAATGTTTCTTTTAATAAAAATATTAGCGGCGGTTTAGGAATAGGGTATTTTTTTACCGATTATGTGCAGGCGGCGGTATTTTATGATATTTCAAGGGTAAGTCAGTTGCGCGATTATGTAGTGGCCAATTATGCCGACAAGCCTATTCCTAACGGAACTACAGGAAATTACACTTCATTAAGCACTTCCGATAATAACCTGTTTTATAATAAAACCGTTAGTGGATTAACCTTTAAATTGATTTTCTCTTTGGCGAATAAAAAGGCAGAGTAAACGTTCTGCTTGCCTCATCACACCCCATGGCCTGCGGCTTCGCGGGCCATTTCGTGTATAATCTCGTCGAGGCGGTTGAGCTCGGTTTGGAAATACTTTAACAGCTCTGTATCCATCGGCTGCCCTTTCAGCATTTCTGATAGGGCTTTCAGATTAGCCAGCGGACTACGTATCAGGTGTGATTGTTTCCAGGCCATTCCTTTTATGCTATCAATGTGATCCTGGATGCGCACATACGCGCTTTGCAGGTTCTGCTCGGCATTTTTTCGTTCAGTAACATCATACAGTGCTACCAGCATTCCCAGTATCTGGTCGCCGCCATCGGTTAGGGGCGAAAGTTTCACATCGTACCATTTAATTGTGCCATCATCCTGCGGGTAATGGATCTCATAGTTAATATGGTCGCCCATTAATGCCTGCTTTGCCAAATCCATCAGTTTTGGCCAGCGATATGCCGGTATAAAATCTCCCAGGTGATCACCTTCTTTCGGTACGTGATGATACTGCTCCCTGATAAAATCAAAGGCCGTTGGATTGTAAGCAAGCAGCCTGAAATTAGTATCAAAAGAGGCGTATGCCGTATCTGTCGTGCTTAGTATGGTTTGCAGGTTAGCTTCTGATTTTCGCAGCGAATCTTCAGATTTGAGCTTTTCGGTAATATCATTAGTCAATGATAATCTAACGGGTCTGCCATCAAATACTATATCATTAGCAACCACCTGAATAAACATTACCGTCCCGTCCTTTTTCGCATGGCGCACAATGTTTCTTTCTGTGGTATTATCCATATTTTCCTTCCATTCCCGCATCTGCAATCCCCTATCCTCGGGCACTCTGAAAGCTATAACTTCCATATTCGGCAGCTCATCTTTTGTATATCCGTATAATTTAGCTGCTGCATCATTTGCTGCAATAACCCGCATGGTACCTTTATCTACCATCCACAATGGCAAAGGATTACTTTCAAATAATAGTTTATATTGTTGTTCAGATGACCTCAGCTCGGTCTCCATTTTTCGACGGTAGGTAATGTCGCGGCCCATCACCAGCACCCGGTCGTCCATAAACCGTTTTACATTAATTTCTACCGGGAAAATTTCGCCGCTTTTGCGTTTAAAGCGCCGCTCGCGGAATTCTGAATATTCGGCACTTTTCATGTCCGTAGGCAGCGGATCAACTTTCAGTTCTTCCGGGTCAACAATTGCTTCCACGTTTAATTGCAACAACTCATCCCGCGTATATCCGATCATTTTGCACATGCTGGCGTTAACATCCGTAAAATGCCCGTTGCTATCCAGCACGTAAATTGCATCTGATGCGTGCTCAATCAGCGAGCGGTATTTTTCTTCACTTTTCTGATATTCAGCCGAACGTTCCTCTACCCTCTTCTCCAGTTCGGCATTCATTTGTTTCACTTCTGCCTCTGCTTTTGATCTGTCAGCATCAACCTTGTTCAGCCACAATGCCGTATTCCATATTATGGCAAGGCTCATGAGCAAAAAACTAACAGCAAGTAGTGAAATCCATATTTCTAAAGAAAACAGTTTGTATTGGTCAGTTTGTACCCGGATCGATCCCAAAATAATGATCATGGTGAGCATCAGGGTAAACAGCCTTTTAGCCATTTGATTGCCTATGAGTTTCTCTGTAAATAGCCATGTAATACCTACACCGGGATTCAGAAGTGATGCAGCTATGGATAAAACAAAGAAAAGAATAGCCGTTTGAGTGGCCATGGAGCTAATATACAAAACCGAAGAGAACAATGACACTCCATATAAGTACCCGATCAGCGCAATTGCTGAGAGAATAGTCACTGTATGAAACAACCATTGTGCCGAAAGATCAAATGCCCGTTTTTTAATGGACAGCATCAAAAATCCAATCCCGAAAAGGGTAATACATATGGCAGAATTAAATGCCATACGGCCTGAAAACAAATGGCTTGGCGAAACCTTATCTGTATCCTTTATGAACAATTCATCAATGCCCGTATTGAAATGAAATATAAACTGCATCAGGGTAATAAGCCCGATCAGTGTTCCTGAAAATGAAAAGAAAAGATAAGCTATGCTCCGGTACTTTTTCTGAGCGTATTGAGTTGTCAATAATGCTCCGCCCAATAAAACAAAAGACAGGGCTGTGTTAAATACCATGTTTACGAAACCTGGCAGTATCCGCTTCAGAATCAAAATATTAAATACCCAGCCATGTATAACAACTATACCTGTTGCTATAGCAATGCAGCTGATTACCGTAATAGTTCTATTCTTTTGCAGGATAGTCATAAACAGACTTAAAACCTTTATACGTTAGAAACAAATTGCGGGGTTCAATTTTTAGTGCTTAACTAAAAATTAATCTTGAATAAATTTATAAGAAATAAGCAAATACCTATACACTACAGAAGTAGATAACTATTTGAGAATATTTTATCAGATAGCTCTCCTTCCTTCAAGGAAGCTTTTCAAGGTTTGTTGTGTAAACTCAGACAATACCAACTCGCCACTTATGGCGGCACGCCCGGTCAATAATTGGTCCCAGTTTTCGGTGCCCTCCCATAGGATCTGTTTCAAGCCATGCAACGCTTCGGGATGATAAGAGGCCAGTTTTTGCGTCAATACATTTAGCTCTGTGTCTAACGTGCTGATATCTGAATAAACGTCGTTATATAATCCTTTTTCCTTTGCCCAGGCGGCGGTTTGAAAATCTGTTGCACGAATAGTGAGTTGGGAAAATGCAGACAAACCTATTTTCCGTGTTACTGCGGGCGATATCACGTATGGACCAATTCCGATTGCCAATTCACTTAGTTTGATGGACGCTGCTTCTGTAGCCAAACAATAATCGGCAGCTGCAGCCAGGCCCACTCCACCGCCTACCGCTTTACCCTGTATTCGCGCAATAACGATCTTCGGCGATTTACGGCAGGCATTGATTACCCGCGCAAAGCCCGAAAAAAACTCAGCTCCGGCCTCTTTATCTTTTATCTCAATCAGTTCGGCAAAGCTGGCGCCGGCGCAAAAAGTACGGTCGCCTTCACTTTTCAGCACGATCACTCTTGTCTCCGGTTTTTTTCCTGCATTATTTATCTCGGTACATAGTTGTTTTAAAAGATCAGCAGGCAGAGAGTTCTGTGCAGGGTGATAGAAAGTAATAGTACTGATGCCATCCTTCAGGTTGGCAATTACATATCCGTTTGGATTTTCAGACATAGGTCGTGTTTAAAAGATTGCTGTAAATGTCGAGACATTTTGGTTTACCTGCAAACTATTTGGCAGTCGTTTATTTACCATCGCTTTAAAAACTGTACAAGCGAGTGGAGGCTCCGATGGAGCCAAAAAACTTACTTTGTCTGTATGCTATAAACAGGCGACTCCTATGGAGTCAGTTTCTCGGTTTAAGATTAGCTCCGTAGGAGCTTCCTGTTTATAGAACAAACAATTAGTTTCTCAGGCTCCATAGGTGCCTCCTCTTTTAAAGCGATTTCTTTGAACAATGTCCCTATATTTATGAATTGAAAGACTTTTACAATGATCGATATTGAAACTGCCCGGCAAATTGCTTTATCATTACAGGATGTAGAGGAATACGTTCATGTAGGCCGACCCGCATTCAGACGTAAAGGTAAACGCACCTTCGCCACCATGTGGCCTGCCCATAACCGCTTGACGCTGATACTTTCGCCAATTGACCAATCTGTTTTTCATTCCTTCGACTCTTCTATCTTTTACCCGATCCCTAATAAATGGGGGTTAAAGGGCGCTACCTATGTCGAGCTTTCAAATGTACGATTGGATATGCTACAGGATGCCATCACCACCGCATGGGAAACTGCCGGTATAAAAACTTCCAAAAAATAAAGATTAAACCTATCTTCGTTACAAAGCCCGTAAATCCACCCAATTTATCTGTTATGAACCGTAAGCCTACCTTTTTATTGACTTTATTAATAACTGTCGTTTGTACAGATGTTTTTAGTCAGCCAATGCCGCAAAATGGAATCTATAGTGTAAAAACGTTTGGTGCCAAAGGCGATGGGACTACCCTCGACTCAAAGGCGATCAATAAAGCAATAGAATCAGCATCCGATGCGGGCGGCGGTACGGTTTATCTACCTGCAGGAAATTATCTATCAGGTTCTATTCGTTTGAAAAGCAACATTACGCTATATCTCGATCAGGGTGCAACCATCATCGCGACCAGCGAGAATCCCGGTGACGTTTACGATCAGGCGGAGGAAACCGCGAACACAACTTATCAGGACTACGGTCATAGCCATTTTCATAATTCCCTGATCTGGGGTGAAGATCTGCATGATGTTTCTATCCTTGGACCAGGTATGATCTGGGGCAAAGGGCTAATAAATGATTATAAGAAGGACAGCAAAGTGGCCAATAAAGCGCTGACTTTATATAAATGCCGCAATGTTATTATCCGTGATGTTACTTTTCTGCATGCCGGATGGTTTGCCATTTTGGCTACCGGCGTAGATAACCTAACAATCGATAACTTAAAAATGGACACCAACCGCGATGGGATGGATATTGATTGTTGCAGGAATGTGCGAGTCTCCAATTGTAGCGTCAACTCGCCTTATGATGACGGTATTTGCCTGAAGAGCACCTATGCTTTGGGCTTCGCGCGAGCCACGGAGAATGTAACTATAACCAATTGCCAGGTAAGCGGTTATGATGAAGGGAGTTTCTTAGATGGCACTTATAAACGCACCGAAAATCAACACTACGGCTTGCATCCAACCGGACGCATTAAATTCGGCACCGAATCAAATGGCGGTTTTAAAAATATTGCCATCACCAACTGCGTGTTTGATTACTGCCGGGGACTGGCACTGGAGGCTGTAGATGGCGCCCTATTAGAAGATGTAGAGATCAATAATATTACCATGCGCGACATCGTGAACGCACCAATATTTTTACGCTTAGGCGCCCGTATGCGTGCACCCGAAGGAACACCTGTTGGCGAAATCCGCCGGGTATCCATCAGCAATGTGCGGATTTATAATGGCGATGCTGACCAGGCTTGTATTATTACGGGGATACCGGGTCATGCGATTAAAGACGTCGATCTGAATAATATTCGCATCTACTTCAAGGGCGGCGGCAAGGCCCAGGATGCCAAAGTACCCGAGTTGGAAAAGAATTACCCGGAGCCATCCATGTTTGGCACGACTGCGGCCTATGGTTTTTATATCCGCCATGTTGATGGATTAAAACTGAAAGACGTAGAAGTAAGCTACTTGAATGAGGATGTCCGTCCTGCTTTTGTGATGGATGATGTAAAGGGGTTGGATTCACATAATGTGAAAGGACAGACAGTCAAGGGAGTGCAGGAGATTATGTACTTAAATACTGATCATTAGTATTTACGCTGCAACAAAGCGTTTGATATGCTCAAATTCACCCTGCTTTTCAAGCATCTCGTTCTCAATATCAAAATCGTCCTGTAAACCAAGCCAGAACTTTGCTGTATTACCGAAAAACTGGCTTAGTCTTAAAGCTGTATCTGCAGTAATCCTACGATTTCCTTTTATTATTTCAGAAATACGGGTCTGAGGTATCCTGGTCTCTTTTGCAAGACGATATGGAGTTATACTAAGTGGAATAAGGAATTCCTCCTGCAATATTTCTCCGGGATGTATGTTTGGCAATCTTTCCATTGTTCTATCAATAATACAAAATTCTATTTAAAATAATGTAAGCCTGATTGAGGGAAGCAATTATGCTGTAATTAAATTATTGACCCATAGGGTCTACCGCTTTGTAGCACAAATCAATAATAAGGGTTTTATGCCTCATAGAGGCTAGCCTTAAACAGGCATGCAACATCTCACGCACAAAGGGTAACCTCTACGAGGTAAAAATATCACTCGTTTAATTCCTACAGAGCTGTAGACCCTACTGGTCAAGTTATTACATATAGAGGCTACCGGATAATCTGCCCCAACACTTCCTCCCGCAAATATTTACTCACCGGCACCTGGTAGGTTTGCACATGCAGTGTATTTCCTTCAATAGAACTGATCTTATCAATAGCCACCACATACGATCGATGGGTTTGTATGAACTTCTTCGATGGCAATTTCTCCTGCAGCGACTTGATTGTGCAGTGCGTGATGATCTTCTTATTTTCAAGGTAGATGGCCACGTAATTTTCCATCCCCTCGATAAACAAAATATCACTGAAGATGATCTTCTCCAAACGACCGTTCGATTTCACAAACAGGTAAGGTGCACTGTTGGTCGATTGTTCCCTTAGTGCAAAATAATCCCTCGCTTTCCAGGCTGCTTTCAGGAAGCGGTCGTAAGATATCGGTTTTAGCAGATAATCCATCACATCCAGTTCAAAACCCTGAATAGCGTAATGTTCAAAGGCCGTAGTAAATATCACTTTAGGCGGACTGCGCAATGCTCTCAAAAACTCCACACCAGTAATATGCGGCATCTGTATATCCAGGAATAGGAGATCGACTGGTTGTTGTTGTAACATGTTACTCAATTGCAGGGCATCCTCACAGCTGCCTTTCAGATCCAAAAAATCAATCTTTTCCACATAGCCCTGTAACCCTTTACGCGCAAAAGGTTCGTCATCGGTTATAATACAACTGATCTTATCGCTCATATTCCAGTTTCAATTCTGCTTTAAAATAATCGCCGCTGTTTTCTAATAATAGCGAATGTTTACCCGGATAAAGCAGATCAAGCCTACGCTTTAGGTTCTCTAAACCTATTCCTCCTGCTTTTTTAACGGTTTCCTTTAACTGAGGCACCGAATTTTCCACCTTGAAATCAATTTGCCCGTTAGTAACTTTTGCCTCCACCTGCATCTCATAGTCGCCGCCGACAAACTTAAAAGCGTTCTCCACCAAAGGCAAAAACAATAAGGGATAAACCAATTGACCGTTGAGTTTTTTATCAAAATCTACTTTCAGCTTTAATTTGTCTGTGCTCCGTATCTTTTGGAGTTCGATAAAGCTTTGCAGGTATTCAATCTCCTGCATCACGGGTACTTGTTGCTGTTGATCATATAATTGATAACGCAATAGCTCAGAAAACTTTTCGATACTCCGCTTAGCTCCTTCGGTATCCTCATCCATCTGGAAATAGATCGTGTTCAACGCATTAAATAAGAAATGCGGGTGATATTGCGCCCGTAAAAATTTGAGTTCAGTTTCCAGGTGTTCATTGGTTACTTTTTCCAGTTGGATCTTATTATCTACATACGCCTTTAGCCAGGTGCTGCTACGCACAATACCGTAATAAACAATGGCGTACAGCGTAGGGATCATGTTGATATCGGCCAGGTCCGCCCCGGATATATACCAGGGTTTCCAATCGGTATGCAGGGCCATATCCATCGGCACAAAAACCACGTTAACCAATACAAGGTTGGCTCCTACCAATATCGCTAGTTCCCTTGCCACGTCCTGATAGGAAAGCTGAACCGGCCAGCGTTTATCAAAATATTTAAAGAGCCTTTGAAAGAGCGCAATCGCAATATATCCTACAATAATGGAGCAAGCCAATTCAACAGCGTTAATGAACAATGGCCTTTCCCAGGAACGTTGGTGTACATCGGTATCATGCAGCAGTCTGATGGTAAAGTACACCAACAAGCCATACAGTGCAGGGAATATGTATTTTCTGAAAAAATTCATTGGTCTAAATTAGTAAACTCTATTCATTTGTGGGTTGTCATGCTGAGCATATCCGAAGTACTGGCGGGCAAAGGCCTTTGCGCTCTACACTTCGACTATGCTCAGTGTGACACCCTTTTTATGCTGACAACGCTACAACTGGTTTCACCTCTTCCTCCTCTTCCACCTGCATCACAGGCTTTGGTTTATCCTTAGGTTTCATCCCAAATAAAAAGCGTGTTAAAGCATACGGGCGGACAAACAAATGATAGATCAGCACACTTACAAAGAAAGTGATGCCAACAGTATAAATATACTTCGACAAAATACTCTCATTTTGCGTTTGAACGATATAATAAACTACTAAAACAATCACCGTTTGATGCAGGATATAGAATGGATATACCGCTTGGTTCAAATAATTCAATATAACATGTTTTCTGTTCAGGTAATGCTTACCGTAACCCACAAGCGCAAGTACCCATCCCCAGGCGATAATTGGTCTTAGTGCGATGAACAGGTAACTGAACAGGCTGCTATGAAACGGCCATTGTGGCTGCCATGGTTCAATCTGATTCCAACGCATGCATTCCCATATCATCAGGCTTAAAAACCCGATGCTCAAAGCAAAGCGGCGGTTTCTTTCCAAACTGTCCATCAGTTTAGGTTGCAAAATACAAACGAAGCCCGCCAGCAGGAATAACAGCCAGTAAACAAAATAACACCCATCATGTGCCAGGTCGTTGGTTTCGGGTAATTTCTGGCTCAATAGGGCAAACCATATAATGCCCGGCAGCATCAGCAGGTAAACCCATTTGCCTTGAGCTAACACCGCCAATTTTTCTTTAAACGAATTGCTCTTAGGCGAGATCATCCAACCAAACATCGGCGCGAAGATCAGGTCGTATAAAAACAAATAGGCAATAAACCAGAGGTGGTGCCAGCTAAAACTGCCTTTAGGGTACGGCACAAAATTAAATACACTTGGATACCAGTCCCAGAAACTGCCTTTGTAGCCATTGGCCAATCGTTCCATATAAATTTGAGGTGGCACGATGATGAACATGCCCACCAAAAGCGGTATGAATAGCCTGCGGAAACGTAAACCGATGAAGCTTAAAGTAGAGCGCCGCTGCATCATGTAAAAGCTTACTGTACCAGAAATGAAAAAAAGCAGCGGCATGCGAAAAAGGTGCAAAAAATGATTCGATTCCATCATCAGGTTGCTGGTCTCGTGGTTCTTGATATGCCAGCCATCTTCGGCGACATAGGGCATTGCCGAGTGAAAAAATAACACACCCAGTATGGATATTATCCTTAACCAATCCAGGTAAGTTTGTCGTTGTGTGGTTTCCATTGTCGTGATTTTTTATGTAAAAAAAGTCTCAAAAACCACATTTAGGAAAGATTTTTGACCAGTGGACTAATTCCTGTGACGAGTGGACAAAATGCCTCACGCCCGGCATAGCCAACCAGCCTACTTTTGTCCTTGTGATCAAATAACATTCCAAAAATGAAAAATCTAACCACCCAAATTGTAACCCGAACCATCTTTCGACGTCAAAATACAAAAGCGGGACAATCAATGATAAAGAAGGCTCCACTTCTGTTTTTATTAACTGCCTCTTTATCCTTTGCACACGCACAGATCAGGATCGATTCATCTGTCTATGTAAAAAACAATAAGCAGTTGTATTCGGTAGTGGTATCCCAGAATGTCAAGGTTGTTTTCAATCAATATTTTAATGGTAAAACCGATACAACGCTTTACAATAATCAATCACTCACTAAAAGTGTGATGTCGCTATTAATAGGCATCGCTATCGACAAGGGCTATATCTCATCTGTCGACGAAAAGATCATTAACTATTTTCCGCAATTGAAGGATGACACCGATAAACGAAAACAAACCATCACTATCCGCCAGATCATGAACCAGGCATCGGGTTTATGGCATGAAGATGTCCGAAACATGCGCCAATATTTGATCCTGCAAGACCCCACCGGGTATGTATTAAGGCAGCCATTGGTATCGGAGCCCGGTAAAGTGTTTTATTACAGCAATGCTGGCACACATCTGCTTTCGGCCATTCTGACCAAAGCTACCGGAATGAATACGCTTGAATTTGCTGAGAAGTATTTATTCGGTCCGCTTGATATACAACATGTTCACTGGTACAAAATGTTCGATGGCTATTACGACGGTTGCGGATTGTATAGTGTTGAGATGCCTACTGCGGATATGAATAAAATTGGCTCCCTATTGCTTCATAAAGGGCGTTACAATGGCAAGACTGTTGTTCCCAAAAAATGGATCGCCGAACTATTAAATCCTTCTATATCCTATAGCACTCCATGGGGGTTTGATGGCTCGACCTATGCCTTATGCTTTTATCATTACAATTATGATGGCACACCGGTAACTTACGGATTGGGTTGGGGCGGTCAGTTTGTATTTGTAATTCCTGCTAAAAAAGCTGTAATTTCAGTAAATGAAAGCATTGATAACGCTACCGCTATAAAAGCCTCAAACCTGTTCTTAGAGAAGATATTTCCTATAATCTATCAACAATTAAAGTAATGAAAAGAAAAACCTTTGCATGGATACTGTTTGCTTTTTTGGCCCTGTCAGTCGGTTTTTACCCGCTGGTTTATTATATTTTCGATATGCATGGCAAAGGGCTCTGGGGAGGCAAAACCAAAGAGTTGCTTGAAAGTACCGCATGGCATACCGCTTTTTATATCCACATCACTTTCGGTGGTATCGCCCTGTTAACCGGTTGGACGCAGTTCAGTCAGAAAATACGCGACCGTTACCTGAACATTCACCGCACTATAGGCAAAATTTATGTAAGCTCGGTGACGTTGAGCAGTATTGCCGGATTTTACATTGCGCTGTTTGCATCAGGCGGAATTACCAGTACACTAGGCTTTGGCGGATTAGCTACTGCCTGGTTTTTTACGGTATCAATGGCTTACACCCGCATTCTGAAAAGGGATATTAAACAGCACGAAAACTGGATGATCCGCAATTATGCGCTCACTTTTGCGGCAGTAACCTTGCGTTTTTATCTACCGTTTGCAACGCAGTTGATGCATTGGGACTTTATCACTTCTTACCGTATTATTTCCTGGCTATGCTGGGTGCCTAACCTGATCGTTGCGGAGATGATCATCAACAAGCGATCTCGGACGTTAGCTTATAGTGTAAGGGCGTCGGAATAACTCCTCTAGAAACCGAAAGCTTTGGCTGTTTACTCTATGTCCTGCTCAAGCGTGCACGATTGATCGGGAAGGATATAGAAAACTAATATAATTAATTGAACAATGAATATTGACGAATTAAAATTGATTTTATTACACAAACCATTCGGTGAAATTGAAGCAGCGCTACGAGATTTTGATATAACTTCTTCGGATAAGTTTGGCAATAATATTTTCCATTATTATGTTGGGAACTATGACGCAATCCAAATACCTGTCGAAAATATGATACAATTATTCATCGATTTCGGGATTAATATCAATGCGAGTCAATCGAAAATGCCCAAGCGAACTGCTTTGCATATTGTTGTAGTCAGAAAATCAAAAGATGTTTTTGATATGTTGCTAAAGAAAGGCGCCGACGTGAATATTCAAGATGGCGATGGAAATGTAGCACTATCTGACGCACTATTTGTTTACAGGGGGGATGACGGATATTTTATTGAAACCCTTATTTCAAATGGAGCGCGCGCTGATATTATGAATAATTACGGTGTTAGCCCTAAAGGGTTAGCAGATACGGTCGCAAATTATGATTTAAAGAAGTTTTTCCGATAGATTGCCTTGCACCTGCTCCCGCCCTCGCCTTTGTTGGTGACAATACCAACAAGGGCGAGGGTAACAATGCAAACAAAGGCAAAATTGCCCTTGAGGAACGAAGCAATCGCATGCTATACAGGGCGAAGAAGCATAGTTCGCGATTGCTTCGTTCCAGGGACATGGTTTTTATTTGGGTGGTTTCTAAGAGAGTTTTTATCAAAACTTATACGTCACCCCCGCGCCAAATATTTGCTTCACCTGGAAAAGTGAGTGCGTTTCGGGCACACCGTTATTCAGAACCGGTATTTTAGCATACGGGTCGTTGATCAACTCTATTCCACCATTTACGGTTACAACTTTATTTACCTTCATAAACACGTTCAGGGTATAGTCCAGGTAAATATTTTGCGGTTGTTTCAGGTAGTCAGAATACATCTTGAGAATGTTTTCGATGGATATGTTCGTTGCAATGTTGGCTTTGTAGTAAGCATCCAACGAGGCGCCAAACTGGAAGAAATGTTTTTCACCGGGCGTTACACCAAATGAACCAACATTGGAAAGTGAATCGTTGGTTACAAAAGTGTACTTAATAGCAGCGGGCGAAATATTGATCCTGAAATTATCATTCCTTTTATAGGCAAAACCAGGACCGAAAGTGAGATATGCAGGTGCAAACGGAGCAGATATTAGTGTACGGGTACCATCAGCATTATAATTATAGCCCTTGGTAAATTGTGTCTGAAAGTTAGTATAAAAGGTGTATAACCAATATTTAGCTGCGGCCTGGTAGCCCAGCAAACTGTTCAGGACAATGCGGTCATCGTTCTTGCGCCAGCCGGTACCGTTCTGTTTGCTTATACCGTAACCAACTATCGCTTTATTATCCCAGCTCCATTTGTCTTTTTTGTAATTAAAGTCGTAATCTAAAACCAGATTAGCTGCAACAGAATTGGTGCCACCGGCGGCCCAATGGTTAAATGATGCCTGGTTAATCAGGAAGGTATTCTGTCCGTGTATTGTCCAGATTTTGGTGGTGTCTTTTGGCGGAGCGGTTGCCTGCGAGAATCCTGCCAGGCTTAAGCACAAAAATGAAAAAATAAGGAATGCTGTTTTCATAAGGATAGTTTTTGATGAGGGATAGAATGATTAATTCGGAGTTAAAAATACGAATTCAATCACTATAGACAAAAAAGCAAAACGACAGTCAATTTATTACCAGTATAATAAAAACCGCCTTACCGCAGCATGTATGCAAGGTATATAATAATAATTGTCATAAACACTATTATAATTATGATTCACCCAATAATAATCTGTTTTTACTTGCAATTGCACAATAAATAGTATATTACATTAAAATTTAGTTAACAAGATGTTCAACCAAACTATTTTTCATGAAAAAATATTTACTCTTATTGATCACCACTATGGTATTGGGGGGTGGTATTGCCCTTGCTCAAACTACCACTGTAAGTGGCACTGTAACTGATGCCGCAACAAAAGAAAAGCTGGTCGGCGTAACCGTAATGGTTAAATCCACCAGCAATGGTACCGCTACCAATCAAAATGGCGAATTCTCTCTCTCTGCAAAAACAACCGATGTATTAATATTCAGATACACAGGTTACAAAAGTCTCGAAGTCTCTGTTTCCGGGAAAACACACCTTGATATACAACTGGAGAGCACCGCCAGCCAGCTCAATGAGGTTGTTCTGATCGGTACAAGATCTTCAGGCAGGGTAAAACTCGAAACACCTGTACCTGTGGATGTGGTAAACGTAGGCAAGGCTACTTCCAACACCGGCAGATTAGATCTGACAGATATCTTAAATTATTCTGCTCCTTCATTCAACTATAACAAACAATCCGGCTCTGATGGTGCCGACCACGTAGAATTAGGCACATTACGCGGGCTTGGCCCCGACCAAACATTAGTGCTGGTGAATGGCAAACGCCGTCACTCCACTGCGTTCGTATCAGTATTTGGTACACGCGGGCGTGGGAATTCAGGTGTCGATCTGAGTTCAATACCGACGGCATCCATTGATAGGGTGGAAATTCTGCGGGATGGCGCGTCTGCCCAATACGGCTCTGATGCAATAGCCGGTGTAATGAATATTATATTAAAAAAGAGTGTAAACCAGCTTAATGTTAATGTGGGTGGTTCAGGTTATTATGACCCCGCCTTTAATAGCCGCAATGCAGTGGCAATGGGTCAATATCCGCATGGCGGCGCTATTGACGGTAAAGCCATAACACTTGATGCTAATTACGGCGTTGCAATTGGTAAACATGATGGTTTCATCAACTTTTCGGTAGATTATGAAGCTAACGGAAAAACCTTCAGGCAAACACATGATACAGCATTTGCCAATCCAAATGCATTAATATTGAATAATGTGCGGCGCGCCAATGGCGATGGTTCTGCACAGAGCATCAATACCTTTTTTAACTCGGAGATACCGCTCGCGGGCACTACCACCACTTTTTACACTTTTGGCGGATACAGCTATAAGGGTTCTGATGACTATGCTTTCAGCAGGAATTTTTCCGGACGCCCGGATCGCTTTCCGACAGATGCAGGTGGCAACCTGATACCGGTTCCCGGTATTATATTTAATACTCCGGACGGTGACAGTTATTATAACCCCATCATACAAACCCACAATACCGATGTATCAATAGCACTTGGTTTGAAAGGGCAGCTTGGAGATGGCTGGGACTGGGACCTAAGCAACAATATTGGCAATAATACTTTCCATTTTTATGGAGATAAGACATTTAACGCAGGCCTTGGTGCAACCAAGACGCATTTTGACGACGGCGGATCGGGCTTTTTACAAAATACGGCTGATATTAATTTTAATAAGCATTTTCCAAAAGCATTATCAGGCGTCAACTTAGGTATTGGAGCCGAATATCGTTATGAGCGGTACAAAATATTTTCCGGTGAACCGGATTCGTATATGAATAGAGACACATTAAAAGCCACGGGCTCACAAGGGTTTCCGGGCTACCAACCAAATGACGTTGTAAATGCCACCCGCTCTGTCCTGGGTGCTTATGTAGATCTTGAAGTTGATGTAACTAAAGAGTGGCTGGTCGATTTTGCTAACCGCCTGGAACATTATAGCGACTTTGGATCAACATTTAATACTAAGTTCGCTACGCGTTATAAGGTTACCAACAACTTCAATATCCGCGGTTCAATTGGTACAGGCTTCCGGGCGCCATCTTTGCAACAGATCAACTACAGTTCAACTTTCACTACCGTACAGGGAGGCACCATTGCAGAAGTAAAGATAGCACCAAATTACAGCCCGATAACCAAAGCGGCGGGCATACCAACCTTAAAACAGGAAAGATCAACAAACTACAGCCTTGGCTTTACATTTAGACCAATACCCGAACTAAGTATCACTGCTGACGGATACGCTATAAAGGTGAAGGATAGAGTGGTTTTATCTGGTCAATTCAGTGCAGACGACACTACGCTTGATCCCTCCTTCACCTCAACTCTTCAAAATTTAAGGGTTGCACTTGCGCAATTTTTTGCTAACGCCGTAAATACCGATAATAAAGGTTTGGATATTGTTATTGATTACAATAAATCTTTCAATGACAACCGCATCAGGTTGCTGTTTACCGGTAATTTTCAGCACATGACAATTGACAAGATCAATTACCCGCCAAAGCTTAGTACGACTGACCTTCAAAAAGAAACTTTTTTAAGTGACCGTGAACGGAAATTCATTTTGGCATCGGCCCCTCCCGAAAAATTTTCTTTTAGCCCTGAATTCACCCATAAAAGCTTCACAGTTGGTACACGGTTTACCTATTTCGGCAAAATCTTATTATATGGATATGGTGCCGACGGACTTGGTATCAACCCACAAGTACCATCTGATGCGGACGGAAACGTAAATGTACCCGATCAATATAACTATTCCGGAAAAATGGTTAGTGATGTATACTTCGGTTATAAATTCAATAAAACTTTCCATATGTCGGTAGGATCGGATAATGTATTCAATGTTCATCCAGACCTGGGTTACGCCCATGGTGCCAAATATTGGGCATATAACAACGAGACCGGCGGGCCATTTGACGCCGTACAAATGGGTAGCAACGGCCGTCGCTTCTTTATCCGCGCGGGCTTTACATTCTGATCATAACCTGAAACTATTATAATTGGAGCCGCTCTTATATTGGGAGCGGCTTTTTTATTTTGATAAAAGGCTGATATGATATTCCTGTATCAAAGCAGGATTCTCCGGCGTCAGGGTAAAGCTCACCCTGATGTTCGCCTGCTCACCGTTCATTATAAAATACCCTCTCAATTGATTTTCGGCAACAACTTCTCCAACGCTGTTTATTTTACCCGCTTTTTCGAAAATGCCTTGTGCTTCTGCTTTCAGTTTATGCGGAAAGTAATCCATAAAAAAGTTCATGGCAAATATTCCGCTGGCCTGAGCACTATCCCAATTTTGTAAAAGCTTCACCAACTCATCGCGACGTTGTGTAAGGATAGATGATGCGGACAATTGCCTTGGTTTTATACCCGATAAACGTAACATCGTATCAGCCACCTGAATATTGATCGATCCGGCATCGGCATAAGTAAGATTAGCAAAGCTGATCACACCTATCCCATATTCAGGGTAAATTGTCCATTCGCTGCCAAAACCAGGCAAGCCTCCGGCATGACCTAAGGCGGTCATCGCATCCACATATTTGCGCCAGCGTAAGCCGTAACAATATGCAGATACAAAAGGATATGGCCTGCCATTGACTGTTTTATAATTAGCATTAAAGCCATTTACATCCCAGGGGTATTGCATCTCACGGATAGAGCTCCTTTTAACGGGACCAGCTTCGGCATCGTCCCTTGGAGGCCACGCATCCAGGTGCAAGGCAACATATTTGCTAAAATCCTCGATCGTGGTTACCATCCCGCCCATAGCTCCGTATGAGCCATCATGCAGCATGGGTTGTTCTACCCATTGATTATCTATCCAGCGATAACCGTGAGCTAACAAGTCTTTGGGCACTTTATCATATTCATAGTAAGTATGCGCCATGCCCAGCGACTTCAGGATATTTTCTGTGATATACTCCTGGTAACTTTTACCAGATACCTTTTTTATGATGTATCCCAGCGTAGCAAAACCGAGATTGCTGTATTCGTAACTCAAACCCGGGTCATTAGAAAAAGAAATGCCTTTTTTATACAGATCGATCAATTGTTCATCAGTATTAGCCAGTTGCCTGTCACCCCAGGGATTATCTTCCGGAAAACCTGCCGAATGGGTTAACAGATTACGTATAGTGATCGGAGTCGCATCTTTTGTCAAATATTTCAATCCCTTCATCTCGGGGATATATAAATAAGCGGGATCATCCAACTTGAGCTTCCCTTCGTCGCGCAATTTCAATATTGCCATTGCTGTAAAGCTCTTGCTCATCGAAGCTATACGAAAATCAGATTTGGAAGAGGTCTCTGTTTTGTCTTTAAGATTGGTATAACCAATGTTGCCTGTATGCACCAGCTTGCCGTCAACTACAATTCCATATACCAGGCCAGGGAAATGATTTTGCTCTGCATATTCCTCATACAGTTTATCTATTACCGGAAAGGTAGCTTCGATCTTCTTTAACCTATCGGCCTCAGTAAAAACGGATGGTTTATAAGATTGTGCAGGTAATGCTGCTGAATAGAAACTTATTAAAACGACAAGAATTGGCTTCCTGAAAGCTGCAAAACGTTTCATAGTGACTGTTTTTGGATTACATATTTACCGATATTCCGGCAATTATAAAAACAGTACTACGGTCTGTTATGCCTCCTCTAACGGCAAATCAAAATAAAAAGTAGAACCTTCACCTGCCTTGCTCTCTACTCCTATTTTGCCGTTATGCATATGAATAATCTCGGATGATATATATAACCCCATACCCAGGCCACTGGTCATGTTTTTTTTATCCTCAACTCTATAAAAGCGTTCAAAAACCTTAAGTTTTTGCTCTTCTGATAAGCCGATACCAAAATCGGTTACGCCCACGCGGGCACAATCGCCATATTTAAATGACCTGATGATCACCATTCTACTGCCATTGGAGTATTTTACCGCGTTGTTGATCAGGTTCATCAGTACCTGTTCAATACGCTCGGCATTACCTTTTATCATTAAATCGTCTGAATTCTCGATCTCAAAAGTATACGCCGGGTTCATGTGTATGGCATTGTCGACACAGGATGTCACTACATCTTTCAGATTAACAACATCCATATTGTAGCTTAAACGCCCTGCTTTAATTTTACTCATGTCCAACAGGTCATCTACCAAAAATTGCAGCTTACCCAAGGCAATAACAGCTTTGTTGATATACTGCTTTACCGTTTCTGGCAGATCATCTTTTTTATGCAACAGGATAAGCTGAAGGTAACCTTTCAAACTGGTCAATGGTGTTTTTAATTCATGGCTGGCAACACCTATAAACTCATCTTTGCGCTCCAATTCACGTTTTTGCTCTTCGATATCGGTAGCCGTACCAACCCATAATATAATTTCACCACTTTCATTTCTTAAAGGCATAGCGCGATTCAGGTGCCAACGATAAACGCCATCTTTTCCACGGCGATAGCGATTTTCAGCCTCAAATACACCTCCCGTTTGTAAAGCCTCGCGATAGTTATCCATAAAGCACTCTATATCGTCCGGATGAATGGTCTCACACCAGCCCCATCCCATCGATTGCTCAAAGCCGAGCGCAGTATATTCGTACCAGCGTTCATTGAAAAAATTCACCCGCCCGTCGGGCATGCAAGTCCAGGTCATCTGGGTAATGTGATCCGCCAGTAATTTCAGGTTCCCCCGGCTAACGGAAAGATCTTTGGTACGTTCTTTCACTATGGTTTCCAGTTCATCCTTTTGTTGGATAACTATATTCTGGGCAGCTTCCAGCTTCTCATTCTGGCTTATTAAATGCGTTTGGGTAGCTTTTTGTGTAGTCAGGTCTGTCACGATCACACTCAGGCTGTGGCCCCAGTCCATATCTATTGCCGCAAATGAGCACAGGCAGCAGGTTCCTTTACCATTATAGCCTTTAATAAACAGCTCTTCTTTGGTATCTTTTGTCCAGGCTCTTTTGATCAATTTCCTGTACGCCGGCTTCGATTCTTCAGCAATAAAATTTTCAAAAGGCACACCGGTCACCTTTTCAGCAGGAGCTTGTACCAGGGCGTTAAAACTGCTATTACAATATAAAATAAAGCCGCTTTCATCTATTGTTACCGCTCCTTCGCTCATTTTTTCGATGAAGACGCGATAAGTATGATCGGCCGTTTTTAAAGTGTATAAATTATGCGTTTCGCCGTTTTTTACTACCAGCGTGTCCACCTGCCCCGTGCGGATGGCCTCAAGCATCTCATTTGCTTCGTCCAGCCGCCATTGCAGTTCATTATTTTTATTTAGTAATTCTTCGTATGCAATCTGTTTTTCCATCACAAATTCAATGCATTTATTTCAAGTCCTTTAAGCACTTTGGTTTTGTCAGACATATCTCCAATTAGCTTCCTTTCCATGCCCGGGGCTTTTTTTATCAGCATAGGTAATGCGATCACTTGTTCATTTATAGCAATTTCGGGTTGTTGATAAATATCAATTATCTCCAATTCATAACGATCTTTTAAATATTCTTCGCATATCTTCTTAATATTCGATATGGCACGCGTCGAATTAGGTGAAGCACCCGTTACAAACAGCTGCATCACATAAACATTTTTGCGCTTTTCCGGGTCGGCAACACCTTTCTTATCTGGCATTATAGATTAATCATTTAAGCAGGGATAATGTTTAGACCAACAAGTACTTTTTCTTCGTTAGACAAGTCTCCGATTATTTTCCTAATGGGCTCGGGTACTTTGCGTACCAGCGTCGGTGTTGCCAGTATCTGGTCGCCTTCAGCTAGTTGCGGTTTGCGCAAAAGGTCTATAACTTCTATTTTATATTGACCCTTTAGGTGTTCTTCGCAGTACCGCCGAAGGTTATTAAGAGCAGTTACCGATTTCTCGGTATGCCCGGCGATATACAGCCTTAGCTCCCATTTTTTAGTTTCTGTAGTCATCTTTTTTTGTTTTTGGGTTCATCCTCTTTATCGCTGCCACGTCTTATCGTCTGTATGGTTTCCCTGTTCTTATTCAATATTTGTTTCCTCAATTCTTCTTCCTCATACACTTTATTCAACTCTTCTTCAACCGATTCGAATTCAGAATTCAGACTTGCGATCTTTGATTCCAATACCTGTCGTTTGCGCATGATCTCCCTGTCTTTCCGGCTCAGGGCATAATTGTGAATGGCTGCGCCAGTTTCCTCCTGTACCATCTGGGCTTCGCGGGCCGACCCGGTCAGAATTCCGTCCGGACCAACGTATACATCTATCAACTCAAGACCATTATCGCTTATCACGAATTCGCGCACCTGGTTTGAATGCTTCATTCCCCGCGATTTCATTACATACATTCCCCTGTTGCGTTCCCCATTTGCTTCAATATCCTTTATCTGCAACCAGGTATCCACTAATGATGAAATAGACTCATCTGCCTGATCATTCGCTATATCATTTAAAGCCAGTGCAGTGAACAGTACCGTTATCTGCTCATTCTGCAAAAAGTCGATCAGGCGGACCAGCATATTTTTCACTTCCCCTAACGTCCCAATCGAAATAAAATTGGTAATAGGATCTATCACAACTACCGACGGCTTAAAATTCAGTATCTCCTTGTGTATGGCTACCAGGTGCATTTCCAATCCATAAAGTGTTGGCCTGGCCGCAAAAAATTTTAAAAAGCCAGCCTTAACATGCTTATTTAAATCCACGTTAATGGAGCGCATGTTGCGCATTATCTGATGGGGCGGTTCTTCAAAGGCAAAAAATAAACAGCGTTCTTTATTACTACAAACCCCATCCGCAAAATTGGCCGCAATACTGGTTTTACCGGTACCTGCTGTACCTGACACCAATATGCTGCTTCCTCTAAAGAAGCCTTTACCGCCCAGCATTTCGTCTATCGAAGGTATACCCGATGAAATGCGCTCAGATGTGACTGCCTTATCCAGCTTCAGCGAGGTAACCGGCAACACTGCAATACCCTCGGCATCTATCAGGAATGGATATTCGTTGGTACCATGCAATGAACCACGGTATTTAACAATCCGCATCCGGCGTGTAGATATCTGGTTTACAACGCGATGATCCAATAGAATCACGCAGTCCGACACATATTCTTCCAGGCCGTAGCGGGTTAGCTTACCATCGCCGCGCTCACCGGTAATTATCGCAGTAACACCTTTCTCTTTTAGCCAGGTAAAAAGGCGCCTTAATTCGGCTCTTAATATGCCTTCATTGTCCAGACCTCCAAAAAGGTTTTCAATAGTATCCAATACTACTCTTTTTGCCTTGATACTATCAATTGCGTGTCCAAGCCTGATAAAGAGCCCGTCAAGATCATATTCCCCGGTTTCTCTTATTTCTGCCCTGGATATATGCACATAGTCCATTTTTATCTTCTTGTCGGCCTGTAGTTTTTTCAGGTCGAAGCCCAACGAGGCGACATTTACGGCCAATTCATCCCCGTGCTCCTCAAAGGTCATGATCACGCCGGGTTCATTAAACTGCATAGCACCCCGAACTATAAACTCGATAGACATCATGGTTTTACCACTGCCTGCTTCGCCACAAACTAATGTGGGCCGGCCTGCCGGAAGGCCCCCACCTGTTACATCGTCCAGTCCGGAAATGCCGGTGGGTGTTTTCTGCAGCTCCGACAGCTTTTTATTTTCTTTTTTCTGTTTTGTGCTATTATTTGTTTTCATAGGTTGAATGGTTGATCTATCCTCTCAGAATCATTTTTCTATGCGAATAAATAAAATGAGGCAAATTAATGAAGAGATAATCAAATACTTAGGTTTCACAAGTGTTGTATCAACCACACAGCGGGAAAAATGTTTTTTGATGCAAGTAATTTTCTTTGCAAAACTTACAGTTTCGTCTGAAAGCCAATCTTATACAAACAACACCTCTTAAAATAAGTTGTCTAATTATAACCTTTGAACATCAAGATGAATATGCGTGAATACATAGAGCATCAAATCTCGGCTTTAAATGATCTGATAAGGATCAACAAAGACCGGATAACCGGGTATAGGCAACGGATAGCGATAACGCTGGACGATGACCTGGTAGAGCTTCTTTCTGACCTGATATACCAAAGCTATCAGCATATCGAAGAACTAACTTACAACATTAATCAGCTCGGTGGCAAACCTGCCAAAAATGACAGCAGGCCCGGGAAATTTTATCATTCGTGGACAGATCTCAGGGCATTCATTTTCAGGGAAACCCGAAAGAAAATGCTCGACTATTGTGAGTTTTGTGAGGATGTCATGAAAGCTATTTATCAAAAAGCTTTTAATGATCAGGGCCTCCATTGGGATAAAAAAGCCGGCAACTTATTAAAAAAACACCTGCTTGATATGGAGAACTCCTATCGCCACGTGTTACTGCTTAAAAATGGCTATGCGTAGCGCTATTCAAATTCTGACGATCAAATAGTTCTGAATTATGTAGAATTTGCATAACTTAACGGCATAAATCTATCATACGCTCCGCTGGAATGACTGGTATTGGATCGGATAATATCCCTGTTGACCTTTTTCGTGTACTTTTTGAGAAGTCACCTGGTTCATTGCTAATAAAAACAGATGCACCACGGTTTACTATTGTCGCCATGAGCGATACCTACCTAAAAACAACGCTATTACCACGGGAGGAAATTATTGGCAAAGGCTTTTTTGAGATATATGGTGCCGATATTGACGAAAGAGATGATACGGCAGCACGGAAAATATTTTCTCATGTAATCCGTACAGGGGATAAAGTGGATATACCCGTTTACAGATATGACATATTTGAACCTGGCGCTGATTTTAAGACACCGCATTACTGGTCGTTTTCCAATATTCCGATTATGGACGATCAGCAACAGATTGTTTACATACTATGTACTTTTACGAATATCACCGCCGAGGTAAAAGCTAAAGAAGTCGCCCAGGAGAGCGAGCATCGTTTGCTGCTGGCTGCTGAAGCAACAGGCATAGCTTTTTGGAGCCTGGCCATAGCCGATACCGCCTTAACCCACTCGCAACAAATGGCGGAGATTTTTGGTCATCCGCCGGGAACGCCGATTACCCTTGCCGAAATCAGGGCGCAGGTACACCCTGACGATATGGAAAATATTGTGATAAAGGCTTACCAACAGGCATTAACAGAGGGCAGTTATTTTTATGAGGTGCGTATTTTCTGGCCTGATAAATCACTGCACTGGATACGTACTAAAGGCATCGTCCAGTTTAATAAAAACAAAGAGCCTGTAAGGATGCTCGGAACGATTATCGACATCACCGAAAGCAAACGCGACGAAATAAGGAAAAATGATTTTATAGCTATGGCCAGCCACGAGTTAAAAACCCCGCTTACCTCGCTAAAAGCCTATCTGCAATTAATGGAAACCAAACTGGCGGGCACAAGTGATCCTTTTGTTAAAACCGCGGTCGTAAAATCGGGCAACCAGGTAAACAAGATGACCGCGCTGATACATGGATTTCTTGATCTTTCAAAAATTGAACCCGGCAAATTAAAGCTCATCTGGACTACATTTAACATCAATTTATTGATAGAGGAAGTGATGACAGAAAGCCGGATATTGAGTAATACCCACTCTTTGCGCTTTGAATCATCAGACGAGTTGAATATCAATGCTGACAGAGCGAAAATAGGACAGGTAATCAGCAATTTGATAAATAACGCCATTAAGTACTCGCCCAAAGGGAGCTATATTATTTTGACATGCAAGATAAGTGATGGCAATGTGGTGGTATCGGTTACTGATGAAGGTATTGGTATAAAACCTAAGGACCAGGAAAAAATATTCCAACGCTTTTACCGCGCCGAAGAAGGTGAATCCCGGAATATCTCTGGCTTTGGCATTGGGCTTTACCTTTCCAGCGAGATCATACAACGCCATAAAGGGAAAATATGGGTAAAAAGCGCAGAAGACAAGGGCTCGACTTTTTACTTCAGTATACCGGTAAACATCTAAACCGGATTCAGACTACAACCCCATAAAATATTCCGTAAAATCTCTGAAGCTATCAAAGCGCACATCGTGGTCATCAGTAGCGCCAAAACCGTAACTTACAAAAACAAACGGGAGGCCCGCCAACCGGCTTTGCTCGCCATCGCCTTCAGTATCCCCCACATAGACCGGATTTTTTAACTGATGCCTGTCAATCAATAATTTAATATTGTGATGCTTGGGCATATAGTTAATACCATAAGCAATCTCATCTATAATATGTTCATCGATACCTGCCCAGTCAATAAACAACCGGATGATACCCTTTGCACAATTGCTCACAATAAAAAGCTGGTATTTTGTAGCTAATTGTGCAAGGCCCTCTTTTACGCCATCGTATAATACACCGCCTTTTTGTGGCAGCAATACTTTACGCACTTCATTTACCCTGGAATAAATTTCCTCCTGCTTTTCTACAGGGTAACCGGGCATTATAGCGCTCCAAACCTTCTTCCCTTCCCAGCCTACCATTTTGGCTAACTCATCTCTGTAAATGGTCTTATCGATCTCTAACTCTCTGAACACGATATTCCATGATTCGGTGTAAGTATCGACGGCATCCCATAGGGTACCATCCATATCAAATATTATGCTATCGGGTTTTTGCATCTAATTTCAAATTGCGTAAAGATGTGAACAAATTATTACTTCATTTTAAATTTATTTCATCAAAAATTCAGAATAATGTATCATTTTTATACCCGATAAGGTTTAGGTTTGGCCTGAATTAGCGAGTAAGACAGGTCCATAAATCCCCTGCTACCCGGCAGGGGATTATTTTTTATTAACCCATCTGCTTCAAAAACCACAAATAAGTAAAAAACACCATTAATCCATCATTTATTGCCATACTAAATAGCATATATCATGTAATTTTGTTGCCATGCAAGGCACATTCCCTGTATATGATATCTGTAAGCTTTCCGACTTTCAACAGGAGGATCTGCTGATCAGCCGGTTTGCCGCTTATTTGCAAAAACACCGCGATCTGTACTTTCCGCATAAACACACCTTTTATCACCTGGTTTTATTTACAAAAGGTGGTGGCACACATGCGATCGACTTTAAGACTTTCGATGTTACTCCATATCAAATCTATTTCATGATACCCGGACAGGTGCATTCATGGAACTTTGAAGGGGAGGTAGACGGCTATGTGATTCACTTTTCATCATCTTTCTTTGAGTCTTTTTTGCTGAAGAATGAATACCTGGATCAGTTCTCTTTTTTTAGTGGTGTTATTGACAATGCGATAATACAAATTGAACCGTCATTACAACAAAAAATAACCAGGCTGTTTGAGGATATCATTGCAGAAAGCGAAACCACCGACCGTATGGGGCTCGACTTGATCAGGTCGCTATTGCTACAGATATTTATTTTGCTGAGCCGCATAAGTACAGGTAAAAAGGAAAAGCAGGCGTTGCCCTATAACTATACATTGCTAAAAACTTTTCAGAAGCTGATTGAAAAAAACTTTGCTACGCTGAAGTTGCCGAGGGACTACGCCGAACTGATGTACATCACACCAAATCATTTAAATGCTTTGTGTAACGATCTGCTGGGCATACCGGCGGGTGAAGTTATCCGCAACCGTATTCTTCTGGAAGCAAAAAGGTTGCTCATCAATCTTGATCTGACAATAGCTGAAATAGGTTATCAGCTCAACTTTAACGACAATTCGTATTTTACTAAATTTTTTAAAAAATATACTGGTTCAACACCGGAAGAGTTCAGAAAAATCACTTTAAATCATCAAAAAAATGACCGCAGAAATTGATAATATACCGCAAGAAAAGCCTTTATCTCAATTTAGGGCTGCTTTTGAATGCAAATGCCCAAAATGCCGCAAGGGTGATATGTTTGCCAACAGGATGTATAGCTTTGGCAAGCAAAAAAGTTATACAAATTGTCCGTATTGTAACTTTCAATTCGAGATAGAGCCCGGATACTTTTACGTAGCCATGTTTGTAAGCTACGGCATGAATGTGGCCCAAATGGTTACTTTTGCTGTAGCCACCTATGTGCTTACAGGCTCCGAATCACCCTGGCTTTATATAGCAATTTTACTTGGCGCCGCCTTTATTCTTTCGCCGGTCAACTTTCGGTATTCAAGGGTGATATTGCTATACTGGCTTACCCCTAACCTGCATTATGATCCTGAACGGGCCAAGAGACCCTATAAAGAATTAATAAAATAATTTAAACAGGTATCCGGTATAAGAAGAATTCTGTATCGGGTTCCTGTTTTTGAAACCCCATGCCTTCGTATAAGCTTTGCGCGGTATGGTTGTCCACTGCTGTTTCCAATTGTACATATGTAGCCCCGTCACTTTTGGCAAAATCCATGGCAGTTTTTATCAGCGCTTCGCCAATACCTTGTTTCCGGTAAGCCGGGTCAACATACAAATCGTTTAGTATCCAATTTTTTACAGCACTTACTGATGAATATTTCGGGTACAATTGAGTAAAGGCTACCGGCAACTCACCATCCAGAGCAACAAATATTACGGATTCATTACTACCCAAACGCGTTTTGATAAATTGCTCAGCTAAATCAATATCGCTCACCTTTTTGTAAAACACGCGGTATTTATCGAATAACCCGATAACAAGGCTGGCTTCTGATAAATAAATTCTCTTTATTTCCATAGGATGCCAATATACAAAAAAGCCAGCCCTGAAACTCAGAGATGGCTTTTGAAATAAGCTGTTATAAGCTGTTATAATTTACTGTTGTTTTCCTATCACAGCTGCAAATTTACTTTCGTAGTCCTTCAACTGCTTATCTACTTTTTCAGCAATAGCATTTTGATGATTTTCCTTTGTTGCCCTGCTTAGCGCATCTAATAGTGACAAAGCTAACTGCACCGTACGCTGATCAACACTGGAAGCATCCTTTTGCATCAGGCTGTAGTTATAATCCAACTGATCAGTAACATAACTGTCAATACTATTCACATAGCGGTTAGCAAGAGTAACATCATTTAAAGTATATGCCGTAGCAACAATAAAATACTTGCTGCGCGCCAGGTCGATAAATGGATAAATATCAGGCATTTCGGCATCGTATTTATTAAGCACCTTCAGCGCCAGGTCTTTATGCCCCTCCTGAATTAGGTTCTGGGTAAGCTCAAGCACAGTTGACATGATAACCGGGTAGAACATCGTAGTCGACTCCGGATCAAGATACTTAGCATGTTTGAAATTACCCCATTTAAACTTATTCATGATGTTGTCATACATCACCAACGTATTTGTTTTACCCAACTGATCGTGGTTAGCGGTATCAGCTTTAAACGGAATAAGGTGATAAGTAAAGCCTTCTTTGTATAAGAATGGCTGCAAGCCCATCATATTTTCCTGGCCAACAGTTATGGTAAAGCAGATAGGCCGTTTCCAGTTGTTGTGAGTCAATATATCTAAGAACGCCAGGTTATCTTTAGTTACAAAGTTCGAAGTATATTTCCATGCCATGGTGTCAACCAGTTTGCTCTTCTGATCAGCACTTACCACACCGTCTTTTACAACCTCGTCAGTATTTACCGGTAACTTAAAGTTTTTGGTAGGCAGGTAGTTGATTTTTGATCCGTCCTGCAAGGTATATTTAAAGGCATCATCGTCAGAGGTGATAAAATCAAATACTTCTTTCAGATTGGTTGAGCCTTTTATACCGGCATCAATATACTGAACTGCATCACGCACGCCTTCTTTATACTTATCATAAGGCATAGTTATCGGCAATGGCTCAGATTCGTTCATCTTCTTGGTCATCTGGCGGATATACCAATCGCCGCTGAACAAGCTTAGATTCACAATACGTACGTCCGGTCTGATGCCTTCCACTTCCTGATCATACCACAAAGAGTAAGTATCATTATCGCCATAGGTGAATAAGATTGCATTTGGCGGGCACGATATCAGGTAGTTATAAGCCATATCATGTGGTGTCATCTTGGTCGAACGGTCGTGCGTACCCCATTCTTTGCTGGCTACAAGAATCGGAATGAGTAAACAGATTGCCGTTGCAGCCATGCCTGCTGTTTTTGGCGTCATAAATTTCTTAGCCAGATCAGCAAGGGCAATAACACCCAAACCTATCCATATGGCAAACGCATAGAACGAACCTACATAAGAGTAGTCGCGTTCGCGCGGCTGCACACTCGGCTGGTTGACATATAATACAATGGCCAAACCAGTGAAGAACCATAATAGCAGCACTACTAATGCATCTTTCTGATCACGCTGGAAATGAAACACCAAGCCTATCAAGCCTAATATCAGCGGGATTGCATATAGCGGAGTATAAGAGTTACTTGCGTAAATTGGGGTACCGTTACCATGCTCGGTCAGCGATTTTGGCAAATGTTTGCCGGCATCCAGGATACCCGATGTCCAGTTACCATCAATCCCTTCAGTGCTTTGCTGGCCGTCTAACTGGTTATAACGCCCCACATAATTCCACAAGAAGTAGCGGAAATACATCTGGTACATTTGCCAGCTGAACATCCAGCGCATATTATCGCCAAATGTCGGCGCATCATTATCGCCCATGTGCAGCCATTCTCTATAAAAACGGGCGTCCTGCGCATAAGAACCGTCCGAGTTTTCGGTGTTGTACATACGCGGGAAAATGGTAGTATGATCATATACCGTATTTACTTTACGGCCGGCATTTTCATACTTCTTTTCACCTTTTCGGTAGATAATGCTGCCCTCAGTCTGGTCAGTTGCCTTAGCATCAAAATACGGACCGGTTAGTAATGGCGTTTCGCCATACTGAATACGGTTTAGATAACCATATAACGTAAAAGCATTATCCGGATGCGAGTTGTTCAAATCAGTATTGGCCGTTGCACGTATTGGAATATAAGCGAATGAGCTGTAGCCGAAGTAAATAAAGGCCACACACAACAGCGCCAGGTTAAGTGCCGGTTTGTTGTTTTTGATACTCCACCATATACCGAATACAATAAACCCAATAAGTATAGCGAAGAAGAAAAATGCTCCGCTGCCAAAGCCCAACCCGATGGTATTGACAAAGAACAGGTCAAAATAAGCAGCGAATTGTATTGTATATCCCCTGATGCCATATTGCACCAAGCCAAGGATAACTATACTGACCAGGAAAGCGATAACACCGCTTTTGACGTTGATATTTTTGTATCTGCGGAAGTAATAAACCAACACGATAGCCGGGATAGTCAGCAAGTTCAACAGGTGTATACCGATGGATAAGCCAACTACATAGGCAATAAAAATGATCCATTTATCGGCGCCAGCTTCGTCAGAATGCGCATCCCATTTCAGTATTGCCCAGAATACGATAGCCGTACATAACGAAGACAATGCGAATACGATGGTTTCAACAGCTGAGAACCAAAAGGTATCGGTATAGGTAAATACCAATGCGCCTACCAGGCCACCACCAAAGATCATGATCTGGCTGCTGCTGTCGGCTTCTTCGCCCCTTTTCACCAACAACTTTTTCGCGATAGCTGTGATTGTCCAGAAAAGGAACATGATCGTAGCACCGCTGGCCAGGGCCGATCCCATATTGGTAAAGTAAGGTACTTTAGTTTTATCGCCCATAGAAAAGAGCGAGAAAAACTTACCCAGCATAGCAAAAAGCGGGTAACCAGGCTGGTGGGCCACCTGTAGGCGATAGGCGCAGGAGATAAACTCGCCGCAGTCCCAGAAGCTTACCGAAGGCTCTAATGTCAGAATATAAGTGATTGATGCGATGGCAAAACACAGCCATCCTAAAAGGTTATTGATCTTTTTGTATTGCATGGAAGATAATTAGTATACTTTTTTGCGGGGGCTAATATCTGCATTTTTATAAATCTTTCCAGATAAATAACAAACCCCTTAACATCTTTTAACAAATGTGATCGAAATTATGAAAAATAGTCGGAAGACGGAAAGGTGTTTGCAGCAACCGGTGGGCAGTTGACACTTGAAGTAATCTTTAAATGAACTGACTGCAAACCGTAAACTTACAACTGCAGACTGGTTATGCGATTCACTTCAAATACACCAAATAACCAACTGGCACACAAGTACAAAACTTGCTTTCTCCGGTTGTTTTTTTGTACCTTACATTGCCCTTAATCACAGCGATGAGAAAATTAGCCTTTACCCTTGTACTGTTAACACTATTTATTAGTGCCAACGCGCAACACAAAAAAAGTGACACCTTATTGGTAGCTCTGCAAAAGGCTACTACAGACACCAACAAATATATTGCGTTAATTACCCTGAGCAGGCATTATTACCTATCCTATCCGGATTCGGCGATCATTTTTGCTCAGCGGGGCTATGAGATCACTGTAAAAAATAACTGGATCAATGCACAGGCTTTTGCGCTTAAAAGGCTGGCTGATGCCTACGGCAACCTGGGTGACTATGTTAAATCCATGAAATATTATTTTAAGGCGCTGAGAGCAGCTGAAAGTATAAATGATATTGTTGAAGAATCGGCAATTAACAATAACATCGGTTCAACTTATATTCAAAATCAGGACTATAAAAAAGCTCTGCCCTACATGTATACTTCGAAGCAGCTATTATCTAACTATAGCTCGTCGCATAAATCAACACCAAGAGTATACCGTTTGGAATGTTTCGTATATCTCAATTTGGGCGAGAATTATCTTTTCCTTAAAGGGATCGACTCTGCCGCGCATTACCTTGACCTGGCATACGAGCACGTGGAGGCGGCGGGGCATAAGGAACTTGTCGGAGAGTTGATGGGAAATATTCAGCTCGACCTGGGTAAAGTTGCGGCGCTTAGAGGCATCAAAAACGAAGCTCTTGGCCATTTCAGGGAGGCAGTAACCTACTGCACCGCCAGCGGTGATGTTACGAATTTGAGCGAAGCCTATTTGAGTACTGCACAATTATATCATCAATATAAAAAGCAGGATTCGGCTGAATATTTTGCGCGCAAAGCAATAGAAGTTGCGGGCGCAGGAAAGTTTGAGCAAAGTGTGTTGAATGCAGGAAAAGTGTTGTATAAGTATTATGATGAAGACCATAATCTTCCCGAGGCTTATAAATACTTTAAAATAACCACCGAGGCGAAAGACAGCTTATACAGTCAGGACAAAGTAAAACAGCTGCTCACTTTGGATTTTGACGAAAAGCAGCACCAGGCCGATATAGCTGCCGCACAAGAGCAATACCGCGCAAATGTGCGTATGTATGCGCTGATAGCGGTGCTGGTTGTGTTCCTGTTGCTGGTGATCGTTTTCTGGCGAAACAGCAGCCAACGTAAAAAAGCGAACCAGCTTTTACAGAAACAAAAGGAAGAGATTCAGGCTACACTGGGCGAGTTGAAAACCACACAGGCTCAACTGGTACAATCAGCAAAGATGGCATCATTGGGTGAGTTGACCGCAGGCATTGCTCACGAAATACAAAACCCGCTAAACTTCGTGAATAATTTTTCGGAAGTAAGTGTAGAACTGCTTGGCGAACTGAAGGAAGAAGCCAAAGCAGGACACACTGAAGATATTATCGCCATCGCAGATGACCTGACAGGAAATCTTGAAAAGATACGCCATCACGGCAAACGTGCCGACTTCATTGTTAAAGGAATGCTGGAACATAGTCGAACCAGCACCGGCGAACGACAAGTGACTAACATCAACGTACTTGCGGATGAATTTTTAAAACTCTCCTACCATGGGCTACGGGCAAAGGATAAAAACTTCAATGCTGATTTGGTCACGAATTTTGACTCGACTCTACCCAAAGTAAATGTGGTTCAACAGGATATAGGCCGCGTGTTGATCAACCTGTTCGGTAATGCCTTTTATGCTGTAAATCAAAAAGCTAAAACAGCAGGACCGGATTATAAGCCGACAGTTGAGGTGAGCACTGCAAGGGAAAATGGCTCGATCCTCATCAAGGTAAAAGATAACGGCAGTGGCATACCAGATGCTATTAAAGATAAGATCATGCAGCCATTCTTCACCACCAAACCTACCGGCGAAGGTACAGGATTGGGCCTGTCTTTGAGTTACGATATTGTGGTGAAAGGGCATGGAGGAACTATTGACGTCAACACTAGGGAGGGAGAAGGTTCGGAGTTTATCATTCATCTAACTGCCAATTAAAAAATTAAGGTAGATGACCGCTTACAAACTACTGGCTATGTTAATCTTGCTGCCCGGGTGGCTGGCTGCCCAGCAGCGTTTACCCGACAGCACTGTCCATGCGCTGAAAACCGCGAACAACGACTCTTTGAGTTACGACGCCAACCACCAGGCTTATCTTTATTTTGAAGAGATAAACAAAGACAGCGCACTGTATTATAATGATAAATGCCTAATACTTTCGAAAAGGAACAACAAAAATCTGGTAACCGCCCGCGGTCTGGCAAGCAAAGGCTACCTCTTAACCAGCAAAGGGCAATATGCAGCAGCGCTAAACTTGTTGCTCCAGGCATTCGCGATTGCCGAAGATCCTAAAAATGCAAGTAATAGTTGGTTTACCAGCAACGGGTGGTCCGCGGGCCAAAGCCTTTCGCCCCAAACGACGCGCCTCTTTGTGCTGGCACTAATTCATCATATGTACGCCATCCTGATGCGTTCAACCCAGAATACGCAGCAAGAAATATTTCATTTTAAAGAGGCAAGGCGACTGGCGGAGCTGGCACAGAGCCCCCAGCGCATTATGCTGGCAGACATGAACCTTGGCTCAGCATATGTTTGGACAAACAAAATAGATTCGGCTCTAATCTTTCTAAATCAGGCGAAAGAACTAACCATGCGGATAGGGCCAAAAAAATACCTATGTTTTGTATTAATGGGCCTGGGTGACGTTGCCCAAAAAGAGGGCGATGTGGCAAAGGAGAAATATTATTACTACCAGGGCGTCGCATCGGCCATTGCGCAAAAAAACCAGATAACTCTGACCTGGCTCTACATGAGGCTCACCACGTTTTACCTGAACGAAAAGCAGAAAGACTCGAGCTTGTACTATGCAAAAAAAGCGCTGCAAACCTTTGGCGCTTTGGGAGTTTACTCGGGCGGGACGATGAATATCGGTGTGGTTTATCAAAATCTTTACGATAGCTATAAATTATCGGCACAACTGGATAGCGCTTATAAATACGCGGGGCTGGCGCTTACATCGAAGGATAAGATAGCAAATACCCGGATAGAAAATTTAGCGCAGTTTCAAAGTTTATCGCTAAAGGAGCAGCTTCGTTTGCAGGATATAGAAAAAGAAAAGACCTTATACCAAAACCGGGTCAGGATGTATGCTTTGCTGGCCGGTCTGGCAGTATTCCTTATCGTTGCGGTGATACTTTACCGAAACGCGCGGCAAAAACACAAAGCCAATGAAATTCTTAAAAATACATTAACCGACCTGAAATCAACTCAATCGCAGCTTATCCAATCCGAGAAAATGGCCTCGCTGGGTGAACTGACGGCCGGTATTGCACACGAGATACAGAACCCGCTTAATTTTGTAAACAACTTCTCTGAAGTAAGTGTGGAACTGCTGGATGAACTAAGAGAAGAAGCCAAAGCCGGTCATACGGAGGATGTAATCGCTATTGCCGGTGACCTCACCGGTAACCTTGAAAAAATACGCCACCACGGTAAACGCGCCGATAGCATTGTAAAAGGTATGCTAGAACATAGCCGTATTTCTACCGGACAAAAAGAACCAACCAACATAAATACACTAGCTGACGAATATATGCGCCTGGCTTATCATGGCCTGAGGGCAAAAGACAATAGTTTTAATGTCAATCTGATCACTCGTTTTGACGAGCAATTGCCACTGGCAAATGTTATCCCGCAGGATATTGGCCGTGTGTTGCTTAACCTATTAAATAATGCCCTTTATGCGGTAAATCAGAAAACAAAAACAGCGGGACCAGATTACAAACCAACCGTTGAAGTGAGCACCGTAAAAGAAACCGGATTAATACTTATCAAAGTAAAGGATAGTGGCAATGGAATACCTGATACCATTAAAGACAAGATCATGCAGCCCTTCTTCACAACAAAACCTACAGGAGAAGGGACAGGATTAGGCTTGTCATTAAGCTATGATATTGTGGTAAAGGGGCATGGCGGTAGCGTTACAGTAGATACCAAAGAAGGTGAGTTTACAGAGTTTGTAGTAAAATTACCTATGTAATCACTCCTCTCCAATCGACCATCAATTAAACATCAGATCGGAGTTTATTAATTTCGGTAACTTAATGATCCCCCCAACGAATTAGCTATAACAATACTATTGTTTTTTGCGACTATGTAAGGCGTATTAAAGGGTGCATCATTATAAAATATCCATTTTGGCGGTGCACTAATGCCATTTAATGTATATAGTCCCCCTATTGACGCACCTGATAAAGTATAATATAAATTTCCATCACTCTGAACGCTGATATCATTGTTAAAACCGGTCGTCGAACTGGAGATTAGATTAAACGTAGCACCGCCATCTTTTGATACATAAATACCATATGGCTCATTACCATTTATTGAAACGTAGAACCAATTATTTGCATCGATAAATAAAGATTCAAATCTGTCGTTGGGAAAGTTCAGGTATGTCCAGCTTTTCCCGGCATCGGTCGATTTGTAAATACCGCCCAATTCTTTACCAATAACATATAAATTTCCACTTTGATCTTCAGATGGGCATGCAAAATCGGCATCGGGTCCGGTGCTGTTTGGATGAACAAACAATGCGGCTGGTGCTATGGTCCAGGTTTTTCCCTTATCTAACGAAACATATACACCTTTATATTGATCGACGGCAACAATTTTACCGCTTGAAGTAAACGCTAGCCCAGTTATTGAATAAGTATCAAATGCTTGCGCGGGCAACGACGTCCATGTCGTCCCGTTGTCGGCTGAATAAAAATTACCATCGTCGGCTGCAGCAAAAACCTCATTTGCTGATGATGCAGCTACATGCTCAAATCTATGACTGTCTCCTAATGATTCAACTGAATACCAGCTAACGCCGTTGTCATCAGAGTATCTTAAATAAGATGGCCCTCCGCTTAAAGTTGTGAATAATCTGCCATTGCTCGTTTTGCATAAAGCGCTTATTGTGTATCCAAACGGGTATGTACAGGCAGAATAATGCCATCCGCCCGAACCCGGTGCTATTGCTGTACTAACAGCAGTTACTGAATCGACTTTGTTATTTTTTTCGTCGACAGCATAAATTTTCAGAGTCTGCTGCCCTACGTCACCGGCAAGGAACCAATTGTACCCGGCAGTGCCGTCAGCTCCGGTATCAAATCTATCCATACGCTCCGCATTACATCCTGACCCTGAGTACAATACCGTGTAATTTTTTAAGGGCTGTCCATTTTGAGTGACTTTTACGACAATAAAATTTGGAAGATGATATCCAATAGTATCTGTTTGATTGTCACCGCTAACCAGTTCAATTTTTACTTTACTATCCGTTCCACCTTTGGGACCCGGCTGACTGCTTTTAGAACAACTAAAAAATAATACACTGATTAATAGAAGCGGAGTAATTAGAGTTTTGCTCATAAGATTTAAGTTGCCCCAAATTAAGCATTTATTCCCGTATGGCAACAACTGATGGCTAATTATTTAAATCAGGTCAGTTACAAAAATGTCCGCCGGTATAATTCAGCGGACATGCATTTCAATAATTATAATGGACCAGGTTAAGTTACTGTTGCTTTCCTAACGCACCTGCAAACTTGTTCTCATAATCACTTAATTGAGCCTGTAGTTTTGTATTCAAAACCAATTCCTGGTTCTCTTTGGTGATCTGTGTCATAGCGTTCAGTACCGACATTTCAAATTGCACATTCGAGGTATTTACGTCGCCCGGACTAGCTTGCAGCAGATTATAATCATAATTCAGCTGGTCGACGATGTAATCCTCCATACTGGACACATATTTATTGGCCACACTATTTGCATGCAGGCGATATGCCGTATCAATGACCCTGAATTTGCTTTGTGCAATACCTACATAGGGGTAAATATCCGGCATCTCGTTGTCGTACTTTTGTATTGCTTTTAATGCCATATCGTTATGACCTTCGGCCATTAAACCATCCGCCAACTCGGTAAATGTATTAGTGATGAGCGTATAAAACAATCCGCTTGATTGTTCGTCCAGGTATTTGGCGGTTTTATAATTACCCCATTTGAACTTGTTCATCACGTTATCGTACATCACCCTGGTGTTTAGCTTAGTTTGATTATTTGCTTCGGGTTTAAAGGGGATTAAATGATAAACAAAGCCTTCTTTGTACAAGTAATTCTGCAGGCCATTGAAACCATCATTAGTCATGGTTGCCGTGAAGCATATTGGTCGTTTCCAGTCGTTATGCGCCAGGATATCTAATAACGCCAGGTTGTCCTTCATTAGGTAATTACCGGTGAATTTCCATTGCATACTGTCGGCTACCCTGCTTTTCTGATCGGGGGTGATCACACCGTTCTTCACCAATGCATCAGCATTTACGGTCAGTTTAAAGTTTTTGGTTGGCAGATAATTCAATACTTCACCGCTCTGCATTTCAACTTTGGTTTGCGGATTATCGGAAGTCACAAAATCAAACACATCCTTCAGCTCAACAGAATCAGGTATTTTGGCATCGTTGTAAGGGATATAATCGCGTGTTCCATTCTTGTATTTGTCAAAGCTCATGGTGATTGGCAATGGTTCCGATTGGTTCATTTTACTCTGCATCTGGCGGATATACCAATCGCTGCCGAAGAGTGTATTAACGATGATGCGCACATCCGGCCTCACCCCCTCTACCTCCTGCGCATACCACAACGAGTAAGTATCATTATCGGCACCAGTAAACAGAATGGCATTTTTTGGGCACGATATCAGGTAATTATAAGCCATATCATGCGCCGTCATTTTTGTCGACCGGTCATGCCCCTTCCACTCCTGTTTTATCAATAGTACCGGACCAATCAGTATACACAGACCAATGGTAGCATAGCTTGCAGTACGCGCATTTACCTTTTTGCGCATAAATTCTGCAATAGCTATCACTCCTATCCCGATCCATATCGCGAATGCATAGAAGGAGCTTACGTAGGAATAATCGCGCTCACGTGGCTGAAAGGCCTGGTTTACATACATCACAATGGCAATACTGGTAAAGAACCAGAACAACCCAATAATGAACGCATCTTTTTTGCTCTGGCGCGAATGATAAAACAACCCGATCAGCCCTAAAATCAAAGGCAGTGCATAAAGCGGCGTATAACCATTATTGTTCAATACTGAGTTTGGCAAATGTTTACCCTTGTCGAAAATCCCAGTTGTCCAGTCGCCATCTGCATAATCATGCAAACCACTTTTTTGAAACTGACCGTCCTGTTGATTATACCGCCCGGCAAAATTCCAAAGGAAATAACGGCCATACATTTGCCAAATCTGCCAGCTGAACATAAATCGCAGATTATCGGAGAAAGTAGGAACATCATTGTCACTCAACCCCAGCCATTGTTTATAAAACTGAGGGTCCTGATCGCGCTGACTAAACATTCGTGGCAATATGGTAGTATGATCGTAAGTAGTAACCACATCCTTCCCTGCGGATTCATACCTGGTTTTACCCTTTGAATAATTAGTTCCACCGTCAGTTTGGTCGATCACTTTCGCATCATAATACGGGCCTGACATTAACGGCACTGATCCATATTGACCACGGTTCAGGTACCAGTAGAGAGTAAAAGCGTTATCCGGATGCGAATTATTCAGATCGGTATTGGCCGTTGCGCGGAGAGGTATATAAACAAATGAACCAAAGCCAAAGTAGATGAACGTGATACAAACCAACGCCAGGTTAAGTATTGGTTTATTCTTGCGGATACTATAACGAATCCCAATCACCAAAACGCCGATCAGTAAAGCAAAGAAGAAAATCGCGCCGCTGCCGAAACCAAGCCCAAGGGTATTAACGAAGAAAAGGTCAGCATAGGCCGCAATCGCTACAGTATATCCCCGTATGCCGAACTGCACAAAGGCCAGTATGCCAATGCTGATCAGGAGAGCTATGATGCCTGTTTTAAGGTTGATATTTTTATATCTGCGGAAGTAGTATACGAATACAACAGCAGGAATAGTAAGCAGATTGAGCAGGTGAATGCCAATGGACAAACCTATCATATAGGCAATAAACACGATCCATTTGTCGGCCCCCGGTTCTGTCGAATGGGAATCCCACTTCAATATCGCCCAAAATACAATGGCGGTACACAATGCCGACATCGCAAAAACGATCGTCTCCACCGCCGAGAACCAAAAGGTATCGCTAAAAGCCAATACCAAAGCGCCAACCAATCCGGCGCCAAAAATGAGCGTTTGCTTAGCACCATCTGGCTGATCACCATTTTTCAACATCATCTTCCTCGCCATCAGAGTGATCGTCCAGAAAAGGAACATGATGGTTGCTCCGCTAGCCAGCGCGCAGGCCATATTGGTAAAGTAAGCGACCTTATGTACATCGCCAAAACTCAGCAATGAGAACACCTTACATATCATGGCAAATAGCGGATATCCCGGCTGGTGCGAAACCTGTAAACGATAGGCGCAGGAGATGAATTCGCCGCAGTCCCAAAAGCTTACCGATGGTTCGAGAGTTAAGATGTAGGTACTGGATGCAATGGCAAAGCAGAGCCAACCCAAAAGGTTGTTGATCTTGTTAAAACGCATGGTTTATCAGGGTAAAAGTTTATCAATACCCTAATATCCGGCTTATTTGTAAGCTATTTATAATGAGACGTTTCGGTTTAACATCTTTTAACATTATTTAACGATTACGTTTTCAAATGTTAAAACTTCAACGCTGCCCCCGTCTCAAAAAAGAATATACCCGAGCCACTCACCATGCCTTTGGTAACACGTGGTGGCAATTTATTTTCAGCAACAGCATAAGTTGGAGTGAAACTTAATATTAGTACACCCATCTTATACTCTACAGGCGCCGAAAACTCGTAATCAAGTAGTCTAAACTTACTAAGCTGGTTTTCACGTTTTATGATCAAACTTTCAGCAGCTTGTTCCAATGCCAGAGCCTTTTTGGTCAGCTTATATTTTTTCAGCACAAAGTAAGCGTCATAGAAGTTCTGTGTACCTGCGTTCATAGACACCGTTGGCGAGATCATAAGAAAATCCCGGTCACCAAAAATTCCTTCTATAGCGAAATCGTGTGATAAACTTGCATTCAAAAATATATCGTGCCCAAAGTCCTGTTTAAGGAAGTTATAATCCACGCTCACAAGTGGTGTGATAACGCCTGCAATGTCATAACTCAGATTCGCATTCACTGTGCTGTTTATTGCCGATCCAATCTGTGTACTGTTTGCAGTGTAAAATAGTTTGGTATAAGAAAGCCCACCAAGCAGGTTATCGGTAATATCAAAATCGTACCCCGCCGCCAAGCTGCCGCCGTCTAACTTATTAGTAACACGATTAGGTATATAATTAGCAGTTGCTGCCAGGAATATACCATTTTTAAAAGTATACTTCATATCGGTCAGGATTGTCGGGGTTTTTACCGTATCGGCCCTGCCCATAAATACATTGTTGCTTAAATAGTTTGCGCCAATCTTAAATGAGCCTTTTTTGATATCCAATTTATCCAATAGATCTTCGGCATCTTCATTAGAAGTATTTTGAGCAAGTGCTCCAAAGGCCGATAACAGGAATAGTAATGTGAATAGGGGTACGTAAAAAACTTTCATCAAATAATTTTAATAATATGTAATAAAATCTAATAGACTGTATTACGCGCATATGGTTTAATTGTTTGTCCATATAAAAAATATTATACCCTGTATTAAACCATATATCATTCCCGCTGTCATAACCAAAACAAACGAAACAAAAACACTGAAAATTAAAAGAAAAGTTATGAAAAGAATTGGTTTAACAGCAGTAGCATTATTATTCGCAGCGGCTACGTTTGCTCAAACAAGTACCCCCACTACAACTGACGCTGCTACCTCGTCAACTGAAGTAAAGGCACAAATGAAAGACATGCGTCATGATGTCCGCGCCTACAACAAAGAAAAAGCAGAAGCGAAACACGAAATAAACAAAGGCGACCTGGCAGCAGCCAAAGCTGATCTTGCCGCAGCAAAAGCCGATAAACAGGATATAAAAGCAGATGCTAAAATTCTGAAATCAGAAGGCGTAGCGCATCCGGTTAAACTGGCCGACAAACAGGTGAAAAGAATTGACGAAAAAGATGTAAAAACAGATCTGAAAGACATTAAAGCCGATGCTAAAACCGAGCAAAAGGATGTAAAGAAAGGTGATCTTGCCGGAGCACAGGCCGCTCAGAAAGATTTAAAGGCTGATAGGAAAGACTTGAAAAGAGATGTGAAGGCGGCCCGTCGGGACGGTGTCAAACACCCTATTCGTCGCGCCAAATAACCCTTAATATATTACTAATTAATTTTAACTGTTCTATTTTTAGCTAAAAGGGTACCGCAATGCGGTACCCTTTTTTTATCGATCATTTTTTTTCCTCAGCTCTGCGAATAGTATCATCAGTACCACCGCCAGCAGAATGCCCACAGGCATATCCCGGGTGGCAAGGCCTACGGATAAACCTATCACAATAGCAGCAACATAATAGCTTTTTGAACGCGGACTGATCACGGCGGCGAAGATAGATTTTTTTAAGATTTCTACCATTCCATTCAAAACATCGACATGTATAAGCTAAAATATTAGATTAATAATACCAATATAAATACATGTCATAACACAATCAGAATATATTATTGTTAGTTACATAAGATTGCAATTAGTTTTTATCCGGCTATCTTTGTCGTATAATAGCAAATATTAAATATCTGCCGTTATATTATTTAAGACATACAAAACATTGACTATGAAGAATTTGAAGATCAAAGTTGCCACATTGGGCATATCCCTAGCTACAGCCAGCATCCTATTTTCGGGTTGCAGTTCATTCACCAAAACAGAAAAAGGTGCCGCTATAGGCGCAGGCGGTGGCGCAGTTCTAGGTGGTTTTATTGGCAGAGCTGCTGGTAACACTGCCTTGGGTGCCATTATTGGAGGTGCAGTAGGTGGTACCGCCGGAGCTGTAATTGGCCATAAAATGGATAAACAAGCAGCTGAGATAAAACAAACCGTTCCCGGAGCTACCGTTACCCGTGAAGGTGAAGGTATCCTGGTGAAATTTGATTCAGGTATTTTGTTTGATGTTGATAAAACAACCGTGAAGCCCGTAGCTCAGACCAGTTTGAAAAAACTGGCAGTATCGCTGCAAAATAATCCGCAAACCAACATTATGGTAGTAGGACATACGGACAGCACAGGTACCGCCGAACATAATATGGATCTCTCTATCAGGAGAGCAGGTGCCGTAAAAGCATTTTTAGTTGGCGAGGGTATCGATGGTTCCCGCCTAACCACAAAAGGCAAAGGGGAGACGGAACCAATTGCACTTAACAGCACTGCTGATGGACGTGCGCAAAACCGTCGCGTAGAAATTGTAATTGTAGCCAACGACCAGATGAAGCAACAGGCTACTCAAGCTGCACAATAAATTAAGAATTTTATAAAATAAAATATCAGCTATGAAAAAACTATTGCAAACATCAGCCCTAATTATAGTAGCGCTATTTACTTTCTCGGCCTGCAGTACTGTTAAGAAACTACCAGCTACAGTTGCCGGAGCTTCAAGGGCACGATTTGTAGGCAACTGGACACTTACTAAGGTAAGTTATGAGGGCCTGGTACCCGGATCGGTTCAAACAGTATTTGATCAGGGGGCACCTGAAGATTTTAACGGCAGCACCTGGAACCTGACCAATAGCGGCAATGGAAAGTATACATTGACAAATGGAACATCGCAAACCATATTCTGGTCGTACAATAATACCAATGGAGAGTTATTCCAATTCAAAAAACTTTACCAGGGCGATAGCGCCAGAAAAGTACAGGAGGGATACCAATTAATGGTATCTGGTATTGATGATAACTATATGACCTTAAAATCACCGGTAAGCCTGGGCAATAAAACAGCCTACGTGGTTTACTCATTCGCCAAAAACAGGTAGAAAGAAATAACACATTCAAACAAAAGAAGGATAAACCCCAACAGGTTTATCCTTTTTTGTTTGAATGTACTTGCTCCAGGTAATATAAATCCGGCAATAGAAATAATCATGCTCATTCTTAAAGGCTGCCAGGAATGCATAAACGTAAATTTTACAGCAAGAACCTTACGCTGATTTTACAATATTTAACACTATACAATAAAATAGGTTAAACCTATTTCCGTTTATACAGTCATAAGAACGCTTTAGGAAGTTTTAATTCATATTGATTTGAATGGAAGAACCTTTACACAACAACCCCTTATAGACAAACACGATTATGCTAAAGCGTATATTGGTACTAGATGACAACCAGCACATACTGGAGGCTGTGGAAGAGGCTCTTACTTATGAGAAATTCCAGGTATTGATCACTACTGATAGTAACAACCTGATAGAAATTGCCAAAATTTTTCAACCCGATTTATTTATCCTGGATGACAGGCTCGCCGGGCGCAAGTCATCAGATGATATTTGTCATCAACTCAAATGGCACCCACGATTTGGCAGCACACCTGTAATGCTATGCTCCTACTTTTATCACCGCGGTGCTGATTTTTCCGCTCTGCCATGCGATGATATTATTGCCAAACCTTTTGGCCTTGAAGAATTGGTAAGCAAAGTAAATAACCTGATATTAGATTAGTTTTTAACGTAACCACAAAATTTATTGATTTATCCGGCTGTGGGCGATTTTTAACAATCGTCAAAGGATAATATGTGCAATAAATCCTCGTTGTAAAGTTTGGAGTTTAATATACTGCGGTAACGCGATTCGCCCGAAAAACGTTTTGCCGGTCCTAAATTGGTTTAATGAAATTAACTTATACCAGAATCCTGGCAAGGAGGATATTCTTTGCATTTCTTGGATTTATTATCCTGCTTTCAGTGGTCGCGTTATTCGTCCGCGACTCCATTAACGACAAACTAAATAAGATTTCACAGGTATCAAGAGATATCGAAAACAACCGCGCGGAACCCGAAAAAGCACTATTGCTGCTACACCGGGCCGATGATGCCTTTCAGCAATCGCTGGTAAATAATGACAATAGTTTAAAAACGAATTACAAGCAGGAATTATCCCTCGCCTTTAATAAAATCGATACTTTGTTCCGGAAGCAAGTGTCGGATTCATCAAACCTTACTTCGCTGGAAAGGGCCAGAATAAAATATTGGCACCAGCAAAAAAAACCTCTGTCAAACCGGCTGTATTTGCTGCGTCACAGTTTTGATTCATTATTAACGGCCTATGCTAATACCGACTCAATCAGGATCGATAAGACAAAAGGGCTGAATGCCAACCTGCAATTTAAGAAGCCCGAGGTTCTTACCAAATCCAATACTGTTCATAAAGCTACGACCAAACGCGGCCTTATCGAACGTATTAAAGATGCCATCAACAATAAGGATGAAAACAGTACAGGTCATCAACGCAATACCAAAGAGACTAATGCTAAAGCGCTAAAGATCATCAAACAAAACCAGCTAGCTTACAGCAAGGCATTACAGCAATTGCAGCATCAGAGTGCAGAACAATTACATTCGCAACGTCAGTTGGTTGCCACAAATTCTTATATTATAAATGAATTAGGAAACATAATTAACCAGGTAAAAGATATTAATTACAATATGGCCGACGAGTTTAAGGGAATGGCCCTTAAATCGTACCAGGACAGCACATCGCAATTGAATAAGCTATATCTCACAGCCTTGTTTCTTCTGGTGTTATTTTCAACTTTGTTGATCGTATTTATAACACAGCTTCACCAATCAGAGCTGCAATTACGCGGGGAAATAGAAAACTCCGTGGCTATAGCCCAGCAAAAAATGGATCTGCTGCACCACATGAGTCACGAGGTACGTACCCCGCTTACTGCGATCATGGGTTTCCTGTATATTTTCAGCAAGTCGGAAATGGCTCCTAAACAAGCTGAAATGCTCGAGTCGATAAAGGTATCGTCCGATATGATGCTGCGTACATTGAATGATACATTGGATGCGGCAAAGATGGAAAACAGCGAACTTAAAATTTATGCCGAACCATTCAGTCCCGACTATATTTTGAGTACGGTGATAGAGAGCATGGGATTCAGCGCCGAAAAAAAGAAACTATATCTTAAATACAAATTTACAGGCAATAAAGACGCTATCGTGTTGGGCGATAGCTTCAGGTTAAAACAAATTGTGGTAAACCTGCTGAGCAATGCCATCAAATTCACCCGTGAAGGAGGTATTACTGTAAACGCGCAGCTAATCGCAAGTGATACACGCTTACGGGTAGAAGTAACCGATACCGGCGCAGGCATCAGCGCTGAGCAACAAGCCGGGCTTTTTTCAAAATATTATCAAACCAGTTCGTCAAAAGAACAGATAGGCACCGGACTTGGCTTGTTTATATGCAAACAACTCATCAAGTTACAAAACGGGAAAATTACCGTGAAAAGCGAGCAGGGAAAAGGCACCACTTTTACCTTCTTTATTCCTTATCAAAAAAGGGAGAAGAACCTGCCGGTAAAAGCTGTGAGTGGTGATTAGTGAGTGGTGAATTAATCATTAAAAATTCAGACATCAGACTTCTGACCTCCACTTTCAGACTTTTTCTTCAATGTAATCACCGTAATTTCCGGCCAAATGCCTAGCCTGCCAGAGAATGCCAGGAAGCCGAAGCCCCTATTTACATACAGTTGACGGCCATTCTGTTCCATCCACCCGGCCCAATCGAGATACACATACTTTACCGGGCTCCAGCGTATGCCTCCTGTTTCTACCCCAAACTGCGCGCCGTGCGTATGTCCCGAAAGGGTTAAATGTATCTTATCAGGATAATACCTAACCTTTTCTTCCCAATGAGTAGGATCATGAGATAGCAGAATCTTGAAAGCATCTTTCTCAACGCCTGTCATTGCCTTATCCAGGTTACCTTTCTGTACAAATCCCCGTCCCCAGTTTTGCACGCCTGCCAGGCTTATCTTTTGGCCGCCTTTTTCAATCACTACATTTTCATCAAGCAGAAGCCTGTACCCCAACATGCGGTGATGTTCTTTCAGTTTTTCCAGGTTGGCATCTTTCTCGGCATCACTATCCCAATGAATATAGTCGCCATAATCATGATTACCTAATATAGAATATTGTCCATACGGCGCTTTCAATTGGCTAAACATTTCGATATAAGGCTCTATCTCCCAGGCAGCATTGTTCACCAGATCACCTGTAAAAACAAATAGGTCACTATTTTGAGCCCTGGCCAGATCAATCCCCTGTTGCACTGCCCCGGTGTTATCAAAACTACCGGAATGAATATCCGAAATTTGCGTAATGGTAAACCCATCAAAAGCATCAGGCAGATCGTCAAAATAAAGCGTGTGCCTGTGCAGTTTGTAGTCGTACTTACCTTTCAGCATCCCGTAAAGAAACCCTGTAAATGGAACCGCGGCCACCAGAATGGCTACCTCACTGATAAATTTGCGCCGGGCAGGAAAAAATGGCTCATCGGGTTTCCTGCTTTCACGATTAATAGCATAATCGCCGATGCCGTAAAAAAGCCGGACGATATCACCGATAAGCAAGACCAGCGAGAAAATTATTTTTGTAATAAAAAGAGTAATCAGCAGGCTCAGCATCCATTCGTGATATGGTGTCATTCCACGTGCTGTGTTCATGCTGCTAACACCCACAATAAACAACATCGTAACTCCTACCGATATTAGCAAGTATCCCCAAAGCACTACCCTTTTTAGTCGCAATGATTTCCAGTCTTTAACAAAAGTTTTCAGACCATAAAATACATACCAGTCAAGCAATAGCGTAATGGCTGCTATGATCAGGAAAATTCTTATAAAACCGCCCCGGTGCATAATCTAATTTGTGTAATGTGCAATTTATAAAACCCAGGGTAATTAAAACGTCATTATATTTTTGTTAATCAAAAAAACAGTATCTTTTCACTCGCGTTCAGCAAATCAATTATAAATACGCATATTATTAGTCATGAAGAAGTTGTTATTTGGTGTTTTGGGGCTGATGACGTTTATGACGTATTCCTGCAAAAAAGGGGAGCCATTACATAAAACTTACCTGCTCAGCCAGCTCATAGTTGATGACAGCGCAGACGGGAATCAAATTGATACAACCAGTTTTTTTTACGATAATCAAAACCATCTCACTCTTGTAAAGACCAACGGCGGGCAGCATTTTTCAATTACTTATGATAACGCCGGGCGTGTAAATACAGCCAAAACCATAAATAATAGCAGTGGTGCAGTGACCAAAGAATTTGATTTTTTTTATACACCCGCGGTAGGGTTTTACGAAAAAGCCATTGGCAAAAAAGACGACACAGCCTACTTTTCGTTTGACGTGAAACACCAGGTAACCGAAATACGCACACTGCATGCCGGATTCTCTACATTCAAGTATGATGAGCGCGGGAATGTTGCCAGTTTGCAAAACTATAAAGCTGATGGCACGAGTGACTTGCAAGACCAGGTGTTTTACTCCTACGACAATGAAAAGAGTTACTTTTCTGGCATTGCACCGAATAACTATTATTTGATGTATATACTTTATTCGGATGCAAGTACACTCATTAACAATGCTATTACCAGAAATGCCGACGTATATACTTACACCTACAACAAAGAAGGATATCCGGTAAAGGCTACGGCAAAAGTTGTTGGCCATCAGTTAACGCCGATTTACTATAATTATATAGTGAAATAAAAACGCATTATGAGATATTTCTTTATTATCATCTTTCTGACGTCCGTTATTTGCCTGCAAGGTTTTACACAACAAAAAACAAAAGTCGATACCGTATTTTTTGAGGACTTTAATGGCCCCGGCCTCGACCGCAATAAATGGAACGTGGAAGTTACCGGCCAAACTGTAAATGATGAACAGCAGGCTTATGTTGATTCCTCCTCAGTATTGTATTTTGTTAAAGGCGCGAACGCTGAAGGTGCCAAAAATGGTGCATTGGTGATAAAACCGAAATATCTGCCCGGCTATTCCAGCAAAGAGCAAAAGAAATATGACTTTATTTCGGGCAGGATCAATACGCAGCATAAGATGGAATTTGCCTATGGCAACGCTTCGGCGCGGATGAAGATCGCTTCCGGCGAAGGATTATGGCCTGCTTTTTGGGCTCTGGGCAATGGCGAATGGCCCGAATGCGGCGAAATTGACATTATGGAAACTGTGGGCGATGGAAGCTGGATCAGCAATGCACTGCACGGGCCAAACTACTTCGGCAACACACCGCTAACTTACAGGTATTTCTTGCCAAAAAAGGCCACAGTCGAGGGTTGGCACATTTATTCGGTAGACTGGACACCAGATAAGCTGGTATTTAAAACTGATGGCGTAGTTACCTACACCGTAACCAAAGCGATGATAGAACATTATGGAAAATGGGCCTTTGACAACCCTAAATTCATCATACTCAACTTTGCGTTAGGGGGCGGTTATCCGAATGGGGTAAATAAGGTCACAAAGCCTTATTTTGGCATTTCACAATCAACGGTAGATAAAATAAAAGCTGGTAAGGCAAAGGTATTGGTGGATTGGGTGCTGGTGACGAAGCCGAAAAATTAGCAGAAAAAAATCCCGGCATTTAACCAGGACTTTTTTGAAACGGGCGATGATGCCGCATGTGATGATGTTGCATGAAGTGATGGCGGAAGCGATGATGATGTGTTTGGGCTTGTACCGCAAACGCCATAATTGTGAATCCTGCTATTGCCAATACTTTCAAATATTTCATAATTCGCCTGTTAAAAATTATTCATTACGATAGTCGTGATCGCGGTCACGGCCGTGATGGTCATCATCCCAATGATGCCTATGCCCTTCGCGGTATTCAACCGAACAGCTTGATACAGCCACTGATGCAAATATCAGTAACGCTATCAATCTTATTATTTGCTTTTTCATGGTAGTAACATTTTGTATTACAGATGTATAAATAGAACCATTTACAATCAGAATGGTTTCTATTTTTCTTTCAAACGATATAGCGCATCAGTTAAATTTAAACCTTACAGCTAACGTGGGGTACACCTGAAGCAGGTTTTCATTAGTTAGCACATGATAATAGAGGTTGATCTTTGAGCCAATTGAAAAGCCTTGATGTATTTTGAACCAAACTTGCGGCTCGCCAAAAAATGACATTGTTTTGCCTTTCAGATTAACCGTATAGCTATCTCCGAGATTCCTATTTTGAGTATACAACTCTATATCACCGCTAAATTCAAACTTGTAATTCCAGAACCCTTTACCCCAATACAATGAATAAAGTATATCGTTACTTGGCTTCTTAAATGCATTGTAAGTATAGGATAGTGACGTGCTAAACCATGCTCCCTTCCATTGAAATTGATAAACAGCACCCACCGAAAATGCATTAGTGATGTAATAACCCAATGAGCCTGGCTCAGCAATTCCCATGCCGCCGCTATACTGCAGTTGGATATATACTTTTGGACGCCAGAACTTAAAGGACTGCGACAACTGCGTATAAAACTTGCCTACATTGTGATTTGTGCCGTTCAGGTCGGCTTCCATCTTTATAAAAAATGCCCCGGAAGTATCTTTTGCTTTATAGTATTCAAAGTAGATCGTTGGGAAGTTACTGACATTGCGGGTAGGGTCGAGCGTATGCCGGGCGTCATAGTGCAGTTGCAGTATTTGGGCGGACAAGGCGGATGATAATATCCAGAAAATAAATAACAATCGGTATTTCATGTTTTTTTGTAAGATGCCCTTTTGCGAAAAAAACCTTGTTCTTTCGGCATCTTTGTAAATATCTTTATAGGTTTAGCAGTAGACCGGAAATACAGCGGAAATATCGCGGAAATATAAATTTTCAGAATAATTTACTGGTTACAAGAACTTTATGAACCAATCGGACAATTTAGCCTTTGTTGCATTATTTGGCAAAGCATATTTAAAATGCTTTGGGCAAACGCTGGACAGCCCGTTATCTGAAACAGAAAGTAAACTTTTTTGCAACCACATACTTGATCTGACAGGCTTGTCTATTGGCTGGAAAAGTGTAAAAAATTATTCTGCATTTATCATCAATCCTAATACTACCAAACCCGAAAATCCATCAATAGCCACTTTGGATACGCTAGCACGATATGTCTTGGGAGCGCCTTACACTAACGAGATAAAAAGAAAAGATGACGAAGGACATTACCCTTATTGGTTTTTGTATAAGGAACACTTTAACAAAACAGTAAAAAAAATATCATCTTTTAAAAGATGGGTAACTGGCGTTTTTGTATTTGCTGGTGGAGTAATTGTGATTATTTTACTGTTGATGTACTTCTACCATATCCGCAAAGGCCCCACTGAATTTTCAGACGCTTTCAACAGTGTAAGCACCCAAACATTACAAGCTAATGGCTGGATATTAAAAAATGAGGATAGAACCTACTGGAATAAGCGAGCGGAAAGGCCCGGGGCGCTTACTCTTTATACTTTAAAGGGTGATAACTGGCCCGACCCGGCTAACAAACCAGGAATCAAAAACCTACTGACACGTGCCCTCCCCTACGATTGCTTTACTGCCGAGGTGCACCTGACAGATTTTGTGCCAAAGCAAGAGTGGCAACAGGCAGGCCTCATCTTGTCCGAAGACAGCACACTTAACAGTAAGAGCATACGGCTGTCAATTGCCTTTAATGATTTTTTTGGCGGTTATACAGGTTCAAAAGAAATATTGGTGCAAGCCATTACCTCATTAGGAAGTGGCTTTGGCAAACCTGAAGAAATAGCCCACACCCCTGTTTTGTTTATGGATAGTCTGGTTCACCACGCGGTTTTGATCAGAAATTTGAAAAACGCTGCCCTCCGCATCGAAAAAACAGGCAAAAAATTCCGCTTTCTCTATTCAGGCGGGATAACTGCAAATACAGCTTTTAAAGAGATAACCAGCCAGGAGTTTGACATGACTCCTAAATATATCGGCATTTTTGCAATCAGGGGATTTAAGGATAGCTCCTCTGCAATACCGGCACACTTCAACTTTTTCCGCATTGCAGCAAACAACTGCAAGCAATAAATTATATCGCATATTCCCTTTTCATCGGCAACCCATTACCATTTTAATTCGTACTTTTAACAGTGCTAATGCCATAGTATGACCTCCAGATTCCCTGTTAATAGGCTGCTGCTTCTTATCGTTCCTATTATACTATGCGGCTTTAACGTCAGTGGACAGGGGTTGCCTGGCCTTCCCCCCCCACCCAAATTCACCTACCCTACTCCTAATCACTATACCATTAACACACCAATAACCACTATCGGTCCAACAACTTTAGGAGGTGCTGTACCTGCTACAATATTTGGCAGTGTAAGTACCTTTGCCGGACAGAACAGACAGGCCGGTTATAAAGATGATACAGGCAATGCAGCATTGTTTACCAATTTGTGGGGTATAGATATGGACGCATCCGGCAATTTATATGTTGCTGATGATGTTTATATCCGCAAAATCACTCCAGGTGCTGTCGTAACAACCCTGACCGGCAGTTTTGGGCAGGCAGCGGGACTGGCGGTTACCCCATCTGGTAACATTGTTGCAGGCGACGTTGTAAACAAATCGTTGAGGCAAGTTACTCCTGGAGGAATTTTAACTACCATCGGCGGTAATGGTATCAATAATTTTAACCCCTCAGGTGTCGCATCCGCAGCATCGGGTGATGTATACGTAGCCGATCAGTCAAATGATATTATCAGAGACTTTACCACCGGGGGCACAAACACCATCTATGCCGGCACTCAAGGTGTTATAGGTTCTACCAATGGAAATGTATCACTTTCAACCTATAATAATCCTGCCGATCTGAAGTTTGATCTGGCCGGCGACTTGTTTATTGCCGATGAAAACAGTAACATGATCAGGGAAGCAAGCGCAGGTGGTACAGTTACAACAGTTGCCGGGAAAAACAATGCTGGTTTGCTGGATGGCCCTATAGGAACAGCCCTTTTTAGTAAGCCTTTGGCATTAACATTGGATGATGTGAATAGTATTTATGTATCGGATGCGCATGGACTGGTAATAAGAATGATTGATTCGCGGGGTGTTGTGGTTTCGGTTGCAGGTAACAATGCAAATTCAGTATCCCGCGATGGCATAGGGCCCGAAGCCACATTTGCTAAAGTATCCGGTCTTGTCTATAAAAACGGGGTAGTTTTTGCAACCGATAAAACATGTGTCCGTGAAATAATAGTCACCGGTTACGGTATTGATAAGCAATTACCCAACGGATTGGTATTTGACAGTGCTACCGGCATTATTAGTGGCACACCTACAACTGCCTCTCCGTCAACAGATTATACCATTGCCGGATATAACACAGGTGGCAGTTATTCATTTATAGTAAATATTACGGTCGATCCTCCGCCTCCGCCTGTAATAACCTACCCTACTCCCGAAGTTTATACCCGCAATACAGTTATTATCCCTTTAGTCCCCACAAATACAGGGGGCGCAGCAACAGCAACCAGTACTTTATCTGCCTATACTATTGATAAAACCTTACCACAAGGTTTAACGCTTGATCCAATAACCGGCATAATAAGTGGCACACCTGCTGTCATTTCGCTATCTACTGACTATAATATAACTGCCCACAATGACGGTGGCATGAGCACATTTACGATTAACATAACTGTGGTTCCCCCTATATTGCCGGATGAGGTAATAACCTTCGACCCTCTACCAGTAAAAACTTATGGCGACGCTGATTTCGCCCCCGGAGCAACCAGCAATGATAACCAGGTGCCGATTGACTATACAAGCGACGATCCGACTATCGCCACCATAGTAAGTGGTCAAATTCATATTACTGGTGCCGGCACCGTAAATATTATGGCGACTCAGCCCGGTGACAATAGCTATAATGCCGCATTCCCGGTTATACAGCCGTTCACTGTAAAGCAGTTTCCACTAACGATCACAGTCGATGATCAAACCCGTTATTTTGGTCAACCCAATCCTGTATTTACCTTCAGTTATACTCCATTTGCATATAATGAGAATGCTTCCAGCCTTCTTACCCCGCCTGTGGCATCAACCACAGCAACGCAAACATCCGCTCCCGGCAAATATGTTATCAATATTGCTGGCGCAACATCCCTCAATTATAAGATCACCCAGCTACCCGGCACATTAACGATTTTACAAACATTGCCGACGGTTGTAGTTCCCAATGCCTTTACGCCCAATGGCGATGGCATCAATGATCTTTGGAATATCAAATCCATCGAAGCTTACCCTAAATGTATTGTATCTGTTTACAGCCGTTATGGAACGCTTATATATCAATCAAAAGGCTATCCCCGCTCCTGGGATGGCACAAGTAGTGGTACACCTGTACCAACCGGAACTTACTATTATATCATCAACCTGAACGAGGATAATGACAAGCCGTTAACAGGTTACATAGCCGTAATCCGCTAAGCGCTAAGCCCAAAAGGTAACTTATTTGTGTGCAATACCGTAATAACCCTCACAATTCATGAGAGGATATATTACCATACCTAAGTCTATTCAATGCCGCAACTGCAAATATTGCGGATCAAGACCAATCATTGCTCTTAGTGGTAACGATGGATACGTGGTAAAATGTTCCATGAACAGCAAGCATTATCAAACAGCCGCCGGACTTATTGATATTGATGATTGGAATGCCAACAATGTCCCTACCACAGAGTTTGAGCCAGAAAACGATCAGATGGTGGCCTGCTACGACAGCAAACTCAATTATACTTTCTTTTTACCAGCTTAATATATCTGACAAGCTTTTTTGTACATTGCCTGTATGAAAAAGACCAATCTGCTAAGCCTAATTTTATTGTTGTTTGTCGTTACATTTTCGGGGATCTGTTATGCCCAGGACAACAAACCTACGATGAATCACGTGGCCATTTGCGCCCATGATTTAAAACGCAGTGTAACCTTTTACAGTGATGTAATAGAGTTGACTAAAATTCCGAATCCTTTTCATGACACGGTACACCAATGGTTTGCTATTGGGCCCGGCAACGCACTTCATGTCATTCAGGGTGATTGTCCAACTGTGACACACGACATTAATAATCACCTGTGCTTCAGCGTGCCTTCAATTGAAGAATTCATGAAACATCTCGATAAATTCAATATTAAATATGGCGACTGGGCTGGAACTTACAAGAAAACCCAATTAAGGGCTGACGGTGTAACCCAAATCTACTTCCAGGATCCGGATGGTTATTGGATTGAGGTGAATAATGCTAAGTAAGTGTCCTATAAGGCTTTTTCGGCATAAACAATATTAACGCCCCATTTAAGTAAGGCATTACCATTTACGCTATTTGCATTGATAATAGCGTAAACTTCATTTTTTACAGCGGCAATTGTTTTATCATCTAATTTAGCCAATGCGGCAACCAGGGTTTCTGATAATTCTGTTCTGTTTCGCCAATAAGTTTCGGCGTTTATAAAATCTACCTTCCCGGTTAGCTCTTGTTCGCCAACATGTTTGAAACCGGCCTGTGTAAAAATATCGGCCATGACGCCTGGTTCCGAACAACGGAACATCCCGGGAGCATCCGGCGCAGGTGGCGGTGTTTCTATATATTTACTCATAACGCCCGACATAGCGGTGTACCAAATATTTTTATCAGGGCCACTCCAAACCGCAATGGCCACGCGTCCGCCCGGCTTCAATACGCGATACATTTCGTTAACAGCCTGCCGCATGTCCGGGAAAAACATAAATCCTAATCGGCAACTGATTTTGGTAAATGTTCCGGCATCAAAAGGAAGATCGCAAACATCACTTGCCCTGGTGCTATAATTTTTTAATCCTTTAGCCGCAGCGTTGGCTCCGGCTATTTGTAGCATTTCGTCCGACAGATCGGTTCCGGTTACCTTCCCTTTTTTGGCGATTGCAGCTATCGTTAGTCCAGGTTCACCAGTGCCTGCCGCAACATCCAATACAATATCATCTTCCTTTATTTCAAGCCGCTCAATGATTGCCTCGCCCATTGGACGCAAAAACGCCATGATAAACTCATCCCATTTCTTCCATCCCGGCGAAACCTTGTTCCACAACTGTTTTTGCTGATCGCGAATTTGTTCTTGTTGAAATTCCATGTTTACTGTAAATGTATAGATTTTAGCACTCCGTTTCCAGCTAAAAATAGCACTTGCTGTCACAAATGACATAGAAATGTTATGTTTAATAAAATTGCTGACAAAGACTATAAATTATATAGAATAAATTTTACATTTATCAGACTTTTAAAAAATAAATGTTTAAACATATAATTATACATTTGCACTATACTTTTAAAACAACCCAATAAAGAAATTAAAAAAATGAAAAAGATCATTCTATTAGCTGCAGTTGCCTTAATGAGCACTTCAGTATTTGCCCAAACATGGAAAGTAAACAAAGCGCACTCGCACTTTACATTTACTATCACTCACTTAGCTGTATCAGATGTTGATGGCGGATTTAAAGATTTTGATGCTACCATTACTGCTGCGAAACCAGATTTTAGCGACGCTAAAGTTGAATTCGTTGCGCAAACAGCTTCTGTAAATACAGGTGTTGACCAGCGCGATGGCCACTTGAAAGGCCCTGATTTTTTTGATGTAGCTAAATACCCTACGGTTAACTTCGTTAGCACAGGTATCAAAGCAACTTCCACTAATCATTACAAATTAAGCGGTAATTTAACTTTGAATGGCGTTACCAAACCAGTTATTCTTGACCTTGTATACCGCGGAACCATTACTAATCCAATGACAAAAGCTCCTGATGCTGGTTTCTCAGTTTCTGGTACCATTAACCGTTCTGATTTTACTTTCGGCAGTAAATTTGGTTCTCCAATGCTGAGCGATGAAGTTACATTCAAAGCGTCAGGCGAGTTTGACAAAGCGAACTAATAAAAAATTTATATCGATTAACTATTGCAGAAGTGCCCCGGAGATTTCGGGGCGCTTTTTTTATACCCTCTTGAAGATCATCGTACGACCTATAAATTTTAAATGCCAGTAGCCTTTAACCTTCATCGTACCGTCTTTATCAATATATCCGGCAGCATCCCATTCCTTGCCATGCTGGGCATCGTATATTTTGCCGCCCTCCCAGGTATGGCTACCCCAGTCATAATGCAGGCCCCTTAATATCTCCAAACCCAATATCCTGCGGTTACGCAGGGCCGGGTCGGGGTTGTGTTTATCGCGCCATTCTTCCATAGGCTTGCTTGGGTCGTCGTTGAACCATATTATTCTAGCCTTAAACTGCTCTTTCTCCTTGTAAACCTCAACCATCAGCTTTTTATCGGATGATAACCATTTGCCCAGTATGCGGTCGTTTTCCGGAACAGCAGCATGGGATTGAAAGATGAATCCAAAAAAAAACAGGAGAGATAGAAATTTAAACATAGCAGATAAACGAAAAACCGGCACGGCGGTTTTGCAAATATCAGATATAAAAACGCGTATATCAACGTCTAAATACCCGCTCGCATATCTCTATCCACTGTTGAGGCGTTAATTTGCCCGCCAGCTCGCCAATTAGCTGGTATGGGATATCGTCCATCTTTTTAAAACGGATGCAGCCTGCACCCATGTCCAGCTTGGTTTTGCAATGTTTTGGGTATTCGTTGGCAAACCAATCTTTGATATTCGAATCACCGTAAACACACATAGCGTGCAAAACGACGAAATTTTTTTGTGACCCCAAATTGATGTATGGCAATGGCACTTTGGGATTGCAATGATAGCCTTTAGGATAAATAGAATGTGGCACCACATAGCCCAGCATACCGTAGCCTATTGTTTCCTCAAACCCTGCCTGGAGGTTTTTTAATAACACTTCCCGAATCTTGCTGATTACTTCTTTCCTGTCAGGAGGAAGTGAATCGATGTATTCCTGTGGTGTTTGGGCGGCGGATTGCATGATAATTTTTTATATAAATATAATTTCAAAATCGGATTTCCAAAATCCGGAGTCCATAATATGTATCCGTTACACAGTTTATATATTTTAATCGGGACCTGGATTAACGTATGAAAAAAATGCCGCTGCTCCTGGTACTTTCTGCAACAAACATTTGCTCAACAAGCCAGAAGTAATTGTCGTCACCCTCCTAATTTAAAGCTGCAAAATCTACCTCTAAAAAATATTAGTGTACATAGTACAATTTAACACTTGCAGATTATTTTCTAATTACATACTTTTATAAATATTTTAAGAAGTTCTAGTGCTTTCTAAACCTGGGTAACCTAAATTATTTGATGGAAATTAAACCAAAGACTGTAAAAAGCGCTCAGCTAAAAAATCTGATCGTAAAACAGTTATACTTCGATAACGCATTATCATGCGCTGAATTGAGCGAACTTTTTGATAAAAGTATCCCCTCTATCACAAAAGCAGTTAACGAATTGATTGCTGAGGGCTTTGTTGTGGAGCATGGTTATGCGCCTTCAAGCGGTGGCCGCCGTCCACTGTTGTATTCCATTAAGCCCGATGCTATGTATATCCTGGCCATAGCAATGGATCAGCTTTCGACCCGTATACAATTGCTCGATCTGCTGAACAGGCCGGTTGCTGATTCCATGACTTTCGATCTGAGATTGTTGAATAACGACGCAGCGCTGGGTACGCTTGTAAAGAGCATCAATAATTATATCCTGAAATCAGGAATATCAAAGGAGAAAATTGCAGGTATCGGGATGGGTATGCCTGGCTTCATCAATGTACGCCAGGGCATCAACTACACCTATCTTAATGCGGGCAGCAAGAGCCTTGTTCAGTATTTGCACGACGAAATTGGCTTACCTGTTTATATTGATAACGACTCAAGCCTTATTGCACTCGCCGAGCAGCGTTTCGGAATAGCCAAGGCCCAGCAAAATGTTATGGTGATCAACCTCGGATGGGGTATTGGCCTGGGCATGATCGTTAACAGCGAAATATTCAGGGGGCATAACGGTTTCGCGGGTGAGCTGAGCCATATCCCATTATCTGATGACGACGCACTTTGCGCCTGCGGTAAACGAGGCTGCCTCGAAACTGTAGCATCCATGAAGGTAGTGGCCGAAAAGGCTATTGAGGGTATAAATAGCGGAAGAGCTACGAGCCTGAAAGACACCGGCTCTGCCGCATCAAAAGAGTTACTCGATGATATTTTGGATGCCGCCGGCAAAGGCGATCAGTTTGCTATCGAACTCCTTTCGGATGCTGCATACAAAATAGGTAAGGCATTAGCCATTCTTATTCATATTATGAACCCGCAGACCATCGTATTAAGTGGTCGTGGTGCACGTGCAGGGAAGATTTTGATGGCCCCTATACAACAGGCCTTACACAAATATTGCATCCCACGCCTGGCCGAAAGCACTCAATTGTTGATATCAGATCTGGGTTTTGATGCTGAATTGATTGGCGCAGCGGTATTGATGATGGAAAATTTCGAAAAAGAAGTAAAAAGTCTGCCCAAACAGGTAGTCTAATACTAAAGCAGAAATATAACACAAGCTTTATTTTGTCCTAATGGCATTTATATTTAATTTGGTTGCCAACAACCCTATTAATATCAACTATGCGCATCCTCATCTTAGGTGCAACCGGTAGAACAGGACGCGTTTTATTGCACGAAGCATTAAAGCGCGGTCATCGGGTAACCGTATTGATAAGCCACAAAGGTGCTTTGAAAATCAATCCCGAATTGGTCGAGGTGTATGAGGGCACTCCATTAAATAAATTTACTTTATCAGATGCTATGCAGGGCTGCGATGCCATTCTCAGTACCCTGAACATTTCCCGCATTTCTGATTCTCCATGGTCAAAGCTGCGCACTTCAAAAGACTTTTTATCATCTTCCATAAAGCATATTATCGAGGCTGCAACCGAAAACAATATAAAGCGCGTAATTATTACAACGGCGTGGGGCGTAGCCGAAACCCGCAAAGATATCCCATTCTGGTTCCGGTGGTTGATAGACAAAAGCAATATCAGGTATCAGTACCGTGATCATGAAAAGCAGGAAGTTTTATTAAAAGCGTCCAACCTGGAGTGGACCATCATACGCCCTGTTGGCTTTAGCGATTCAGAAAAGCTCCGCGAAATAAAAGTATCCTTCAATAATCAACCCAAACCATCAGTAACCATCGCCAGGCGTAATGTGGCGCGGTTTATGCTGAATGTGCTGGAGAACAATCTGTATACCAGGCAAATCCCGGTGATATCGGAGAAATAGAAAATTAAGAGTCTTTGCAATCCGGAAATTGAAGAATGGTAAAGATTTATAGCAATTCAACCAAATCACCCAAACTACTAATCGTCGCCACAGCTCCTCCATCAATGGTTCCAAAGCCGTAATCAGCGAAAATAAAAGGCACACCTGCTTTGGCAGCTGAGTCGCGGTCGCCTGTGGTGTCGCCCACATAAACCGGCGCTTTAAGCTGGTGATCGTTTACAATATCCTTAATATTTTCCGCTTTAGGTTGACCTTTTGTCCCATAACACTGGTGACCTGAGAAATACTCAGCAACCGGGCAATGGCTAAGGAAAGTCTCGATATAACCGCTCTGGCAATTGCTTACAATATATAATTTATACTTTCCCGCAAGGTATTTAATGGTTTCTGCAAGACCAGGGTACAAATCACCACCTTTAGAATCCAGCATATCAATCTCACTTTGCGCACATATGGCTTTAAAGTGATCGCGCTTACTAGTTTCCAGGTCGGGCAATAACACTTCAAATATCACATCATAGGCCATGCCTGTAATAGATTTAACACGTTCCACGGTAATAGCCTCTTCTACATAATCCACCTGCTTGCGCGCTTCTTCCCAGGCCAGGGCCACGTTACCTGTTGAGTCCCAAAGTGTGCCGTCCAGGTCGAATATAATACTGTCAAATTTGTTTTTTAACGACTTGCTTTCTGTTTGCATGGCCGCAAAAATAGTATATTTAGAGCCTAATAAATTCTGCAAAATGAAAACTATAAAATACCTGGCTGCTATTGTTTTATTTATAACAGTAAATACCGCCAAAGCAACCCCTGCTGATCTCCATTCGGCTATCAACAATGTTTATAAAAGCTACCTCGGCATAAAAAATGCCCTCGCAACCGATAACAGCAAAGCCGCCAATGACGAAGCCAAAAAATTCACAGCTGCGCTGAAAGAAGTATCTGTAAACACAATGGATGCCAAACAAAAAGCTGTGTGGACAAAATATGCTGAAAAGCTGCGTTATGACGGCGACCACATTGGCGAATCTACGGCTATTGACCATCAGCGTGAACATTTCGGCAGTTTATCAACTAATATGTATGAAGTGGTAAAGGCCTTCCAAACTAACGATATGGTGCTTTACAAACAATACTGCCCGATGGAAAAGAAATCATGGCTGAGTGAATCCTCCGCTATTAAAAACCCTTATTTTGGCAAAAAGATGCTGGACTGCGGCATGACCAAAGAAACGATGAAGGCAATGGCTAAATAGGTACCAGAAGTCAATTGCTTTTAAACTGAAACTTTACTTGTCTCGGATAATCTCTTCCATTGTCCGAGATATTGTCTTCCTACCGGTATTTCGATTTTACCAATTTCAATATCATAGTTGGTAAAAGCGGTAATTCTGTTAACCGAGACAATAAAGGACCGATGAACACGGACGAATAAATTATGTGGCAACCTGGCCGCCAAAGCTGTCAAAGAATACTTAGCCCTCAAAGGCGTAGCAAACTGCCTGTAAATTTTGATGTAATCTTTAGCGCTTTCGATGTAAATAATCTCGTCCAAAAAAACCTTAACTATTTTTCTGTTTGCTTTAAGATATAAGCACTCACGTTCAGCCTGTTCATTTCGTCCATGCTCATGAGGTGCACCGCTTTCAATTACTTTATTAACCGCCTTAAAAAAGCGTTCCGAACTCATTGGCTTTAGCAGATAATCCACTGCATTCAAATCGAAAGCCTCAGCAGCAAACTCTTTATAAGCGGTCATGAAAATTACACGGGGAGGATGTTGTAAGGTTCTTAGAAAACTTGTGCCCGATAGATCAGGCATCTGTATATCCAGAAAGAGCAAGTCTATTCTTTCTGTTTTCATGATCTCTATAGCCTGAAAAGCCGATTTACATACAGACACAACTTCGAGTTGCTCTACCATATCAACCCATCGTTTAATTATCATTAAAACAATTGGATCATCATCTATGATTAAGCACCTCCACCTCATATTTAAAAGTTTACCTGATTTCCGAATTTAATATTCAGATAAGAAATAGGTAGCTTCAGGGGTGATCCATTGCATCTGTGCCGATGGTTTTTAACGGAAAGATTTACCTCACCAAATACACAAATTGCACCAATTATTTATATGACGCATTAGCTGGCTAATAGTTACAAAGCTGCTATTAGTTTTGGATAAAAACCAAATAAAAACAACTAACAACATACTTTGGTGGACAAACTACATTAACCTGTTAATCAACGCATTTTATACACCAAACCTTGTTATATAAAACCAATTTGTCTATGTATATACCCGCAACTGTTTTACCGTTTAAAAGCGCTTTAGATTTGCAGCAGATATATTAACTCTTCTTTGCATTGACTCATCTATTAATTTAAATTAAAGCATCATGAAAAAGTTAATTATTCCTTTTTTGCTAAGCGGGTTATTATTAGCAATTGGGGTAAACAGCGCATTTGCTCAAATACAACTGAAAGAAGTCACCATTTCGAGCGAACCAGTTAAAGCAACCGTATCACAAAAAGTGGCTGAAGCATTCGCCAGTTTATTTAAGGGAGCCGAGGCGCCCAAATGGTATAAGTCTGATCAAAACTATGTGGTTGATTTTATTATGAATAACCAGGTAAATAAGGCGGAGTTTACAAAAAAAGGTTACCTGGTATATCATATGGCTTTTGGAAATGAAAAACAAATGCCCACCGACATAAGAACTATTGTAAAGAGTAAGTATTTCGATTTTACAATTAACTCTACAGTTAGAATAACCTATAACGAAAAAAGCGCATGGATTGTAAACATTGAAGACTCCGGACACTTTTTAGTACTACGGGTAGTGGACGGTGTAATGGATGTTGTTGATAAAATTGCAAAGACTGAAGTCTGAAATTTAATTTACACCATCTGACGGCTTGCTGTTATTATAGTGGATATTATTAAAAAAGGCTCCCGGAAACCCGGGAGCCTTTTCATTTAGCACATTGTTATTTTGAACACGTTGCACCGCAGGTATTCATATCTGAACAGGCTTTCTGACTGGTACATTTACCTGTTTTGTTCTTTTTCAGGCAAGTACCCTGGCATTCTTGTTTAGCCTTTTTAGGGTAATTTTTAATTTCTATACCTTGTGCAAATACGGTTGCGCCGGCTAATAATAAAGCCGCTACGCCTAAGCTTATTCTTTTCATTTTATTGAATTTTAAATGTTAAAATTGATTCCTGATCGTTTTTCAGAGTGATTGAGGTGATCAGGATAGCTTGGGCGGTCGCCAGCAATCGGATAAATAGTTGGAAGTTATATGATCGTTTACTGCTGGCCTTTTAATCCTGGATAGTTCAAGCATCGGATTACCAAACTTAAACTGTATAACACGACTCACTACTGAAATGCCACACGGCACAAACGGATTGCAAAAACCGGTGTTACACGCAGAGGTATTATTACAAGGTTTTGATGGTATATGGTGTACCTTTTTCTCGCAGCACATATCGGTACCACACGTTTTTGCCATACTCGCTTTTACCACACTCATGTGATAAAACGGCTGCATCATTAGCAAGCCGAAATAGAGTGTAAGTATAGATGCGATTAGCTTCATCACTACAAATATAAATGCAGGCTGTTAATAAAAAATGAGCTTAATCATAAATACTTTGTATTCAGTTCTCAAACCTTGAAAAATCACACTCTAATGACTTCCTGTCCCAATTACCTGTATTAGCGGCAGCCTCGTAGGTTGTCTGCAGAAACTGCATTAATATTTCTTCGGGCTTGTCTGAACGTTGAATAACGTCATATAATAACATAAACTCGCCCATTTCAGCACTAAAAAATGCTTCATTGGGTTTTACAGGATGCTGGCTAAACTCTGCCGGCGTGGGATAACAATAAGAGTAAAATACCGGATGCGGAAACTGCTCACTGCCGGGCCAGAAACCACAGGAACTTACTTCGTGTGAATAGGCTTCCTGCATTACTGCCAGAGGGATATTCGGAGCCCCGCCCGGGTGCACAGGCGCGGGTCTTCCTGAAAATCGGGTAACTGCCATATCAAATGCACCCCAGAAAAAGTGTACCGGACTGCATTTGCCTGTAAATCTTGCCCTGAATTTCGTAAACACATTATGAATTTTTACCAATGCATGGTAAAAATCATGTATTCTTTCGGCATCATACGAGCAATGGGTCTCATCTTCCTCAAAAGGAATAGCAGGATCTATTTCATTTGGTGTAGCATAGATATAAGCATCAATCTCCACATTTTCAAGCTTATCAAATAACTCCCTATAGAAACTGGCGACCGTACGGGGATAAAGATCAACTTTTGCCATATTACCTTCACTGGTTGTGATATGCAGCACATGATGAATAAAGTCAAAATCTATCTGAAATACACCATTTTCATAAGGGATGCTATGTGTTGTTAATCCATTGGCACTAACATAAAGCGTTACATGCCATGAATGATTTAGCCACGGCATTTTCCTCAACCGGATTTTCCCGACGATCTGCGTCCATAGATGAACGGTAGCCAGTGTATCCTTCCAATTTTCAAAAGCCAGATCCGGCCAGGCCAATTTCGTTTTTTCAATCATTTTACACGACCCTTTCCTTCTTCCCCGAATCCAGGCTTCGGTAAATAGCACCCACCACTTTCATATCTTTTAGTCCCTCCTCACCTGGTACACGCGATTGTTTATTCTGTAGTACACAAGTAGCAAAATCATCCATCTGGGCAGCCTGATGAATGACCTGCGGTATATTCATCGGTCCTTTTGGCGTGTAACCTTCAATGGCTCCATACCCATAAGCAGGTTCCAATCCAAATTTGCCGCGTTCTGCCTCTACATGCAAATAGCCCCAATCGTGGTTATAACTTGACTTACCTTTTGCCACAAAGCCTCCCGGGAATTCCAGTTCCCAGAATATGGTCTCGTCAACTTCTTTAAAAAAGTCGGGGCGCATTTTTTCCTGTGTTGCTGTAACAGCAATAGGCTCTTGCCCAAGCGTATACCTTGTTCCCTGTATAGAGTAAATGCCCATATCCATCAATCCGCCCCCACCGGCCATAGCTTTTTTCAATCGCCATGCATCTGGGTCGCCACGATATGTAAAGCCGTTGCCGGTATCGATAGATTTTACCTTGCCATACACTTGTTTCTGCCCTAACCGCATGATCTCCAAAGTATGCGGTTCAAAGTGCAAACGGTAACCTATAGAGAGTAAGCGGTTTGCCTTTTTGCAGGCGGCTATCATTTCTTCACACTCTTTTGCATTTAATGCCATAGGTTTTTCGCAGATCACGTGTTTGCCTGCCTGTGCCGCCCTGATGGTATATTCTTTATGCATAGAAACCGGAAGCACTACATAAATAATGTCGATATCCTGGTTGTGCGCTATCTGGTCAAAGTTTTCATAGTTATAAATATTCTTATCCGGGATATTATATTGCTTCTTCCAGGCCTCAGCCTTTGCCGGATGCCCGGTAACAATCCCTGCCAGATAACAATTGCTGGTATGCTGCAGAGCAGGCGCTAATTGCCCTGTGCTGTAGCCACCAAGTCCTACCAATGCTATACCTAGCTTTTTTGCTGGTTTGGCAGCAAAAAGATCAAAAGGATTGCTTAGAGCTAGCGTCCCGGCTCCTATTATGCCGGTTTTCAAAAAACGGCGGCGGGAGAAGTTAGTTTGCGTTTTCATATTGAGGTTTATTATTAGTAAAGATAACAGCTAAACCCGCAAAATGTCAATCAAAATATTCCTAAAATACAACCTGCCGACCTTCTTTTTCGTATAATATAGGTCAATGCGCCATGTGTAACAATAAAGAATCAAACTGATTTATTTATCCTTTTTAAATATTGCCAGTGGCCTTCAAGGATATGCGAGATTTAATTACAACCAGTACTGCACTCCATCAGCAAGAATTATACTCCGGGTATTCCCCTTTAGAATATCCGAAGAATAAAACTATGATCGATCTGTTTGAGGAACAGGTTAGCAAAACGCCATATAATACTGCACTTATTTTTGGTAACACGCATCTTTCATATAAGGATTTAAATTCGATCAGCAATCAGTTGGCTGATTACCTATCTCAAAATTACACCATCCAACCCGACGACCTTGTAGGCATTATGCTTGAACGGAGCGAGTGGATGATGATCACCATGCTGGCGGTTTTAAAGGCGGGTGCAGGATATGTACCCATTGCTTTGGACTACCCGCAGGAACGGATCAATTACCTGGTAAACGATAGCGGTTGTAAAGTGTTGATAGATGAGAGCGAATTAGATAAATTCAGACCATCGCAAAGCAACTACAGTAAAGAAAACCCGTCAATAGGATTGCATCCGCATAACCTGATGTATTGCATTTATACATCGGGTTCCACTGGTTTGCCAAAAGGGGTTTTGGTAGAGCACCTCACGGTAGTTAACCTGGTTTATGCCCAAAAAAATGAATTCCGCATTACTCCGGAGGAACGCATACTGCAATTTTCATCTATCAGTTTTGATGCTTCGGTTGAGCAAATATGGCTGGCGTTCCTGAGCGGCGCCGCGCTGGTAATTGTACATCAAGAAATGCTTGCTGATATTAAGGCTCTTGAAAAATACATCACCGAAAAAAAAGTAAGCCATATCCATACCGTTCCGGCCTACCTGAATGAGCTGGTAATAGAAGATAAACGCTATCTGAAAAGAATAATCGCAGGCGGCGACCTTTGTCCACCGTACCTTGCCGAAAGATGGCGGGAACACTGTGCGTTTTATAACGAATATGGCCCAACCGAAACAACGGTAACTTCAATCGAATACAAAGCTGAACTAAAAGACGGTTACAACAACTTTGTACCTATTGGCAAGCCAATAGCCAATACGCATATTTATATACTAGACGAGGAAAAGCAACCTATGCCTCACGGCTCGCTTGGAGAAGTGTACATTGGTGGTGATGGTGTTGCGCGTGGTTACCTCAACCGCCCGGAACTGACTGCCGAAAGGTTTATAGCCAACCCATTTGAACTTGGGCAACGTATGTATCGCACCGGCGATTTGGGCCGATGGCTGCCCGATGGCAATATAGAGTACTTGGGACGCATTGATGAGCAGGTAAAAATCCGTGGGTTCCGTATCGAGCTGGGTGAGGTATCATCTGTTTTACAGAAACATAGCAAAGTAAAAGATGCGGTAGTAATTGCTGCCAGCATAAACGGGCAGGATAAAGAATTAATAGCCTATACCTCGGGCGATGTAGAAACTGCAGAACTGGCAGAGCTTTTAAAGAACAACCTGCCTCATTATATGCTTCCGGCCTATTTTGTAAAAATGGATGTTTTCCCATTGAACAAAAATGGAAAAATAGACCGCAAGGCACTACCAATGCCTACAGAGCGTTACCATCAAAAACAGGAAAACTTTGTCGCGCCGGTATCAGTTACCGAAAAAACACTGACAGCTATCTGGCAGGAAGTTTTGAATATTCACCAAATCGGTATTGATGATAATTTCTTTGATCTGGGCGGCACTTCGCTGATGGTAATGAGAATTGTCAACCAGGTAAATAAAAAAACGGATTCCAACCTAAGGCTGGCAAGTTTATATCAGTTGCCTACTATCCGTCAGTTGGCGCAAAAGATAGACACCAAAACAACAACAAGCATTAGCCCCATCGTTCTATTAAAAAAGGGCGAAGGGACACCGTTATTTATATTCCCGCCATGGAGCAGTTACCCGACAATATTTAACGAATTTGTAAATACCTATTCGGGGAAAAACCCACTGTATGGCATCATTTATACAGAGGACACAGAGGATTTTCCGTTTAATGATTTGCAGGAATATGTGCATTTTTTGATTCAACACATCAAAGATATTCATCCTGAAGGCCCATATGGCTTACTGGGTTACAGCCTGGGAGCACGTACGGTACTGGAAGTTGGTATACAATTGCAAAATGGTGGCGACGAAGTTGAGCTGCTCTCTGTCATCAGCCACTACCCATCTTTTCCTGAAAAGGGGTTATTATTGAGCCGCCGAATACGCGATGAGATCCGGGTATTCAGAAATATTTCTTTTGAATTGAAGGCGAAATACCTCCAAAAACGTTTGCCTTATTTTCTGAAGCTTGCATTAAGAGGGAATAATGATATTCAGCAAATTATATTAGAGATCGACTCTCAGCAGAAAATACTGAATATACACGAGGACTACATCAGCAATGGTAAGTTTAATGGCAACCTGGTACTGATCTATGAAAAAAGTCCCGATGGCGACCCTTCGGAGTTTAGCAAGGTCCAGGTTTATCGTAATTCCATCTTCAAAAAGTTATGGCAACCTTACGTCAGCGGTGAAGTTATCCTAAAAAATGTGGAGACTAAACACATTGATTTTTTTAAGCAGCCTGCAGTAAGCGAGGTAGCCGCTATAGTTCAATCGCGCTTATTAGAGTAAAATCTACAACCTCTATAACGTTTCAACGTGTAATCAAAGCGCACTCCATCGCCTTAAGAATTACTCATTTTAGTTTTACAAACATAACATACACAACCTTAGCAGGTTATCGCATGGATAAAAAGCATAATTTATTATTTTTGACCTCATTTCAGGGAACTTTCACAAGCTAATTTACGTATAGCACCATTACCCCCCTGCGATTAATAACGCAATAAATCTAAAGCGGGGAAAGACCCAAAAATGCAAAACAATACCCTAACATCGGTTAACCTGGTTACTCGCAAAGAAAAACAGCAATTGCTGGAAGAGTTTAATGATATCAACACGCTCTATACAGCTGACGAGACCATTATAGCCTTGTTTGAACGGCAGGCAGCACAAAACCCGGATGTAAAAATACTGGCCTTTGGTGAAACCGAACTTAGTTACCGGGAACTCAACGAAAAGAGTAACCAACTGGCCCATTACCTGCGCGCAAACTATGATATTAAAGCCGATGACATGGTCGGCCTGTTGCTGGACCGGAGCGAATGGATGGTGATCACGATGCTGGCCGTGCTTAAATCGGGCGCAGCTTATGTACCGGTTGACCCGGCTTATCCACAGGACCGTATTGCATACATGCTGGAAGACAGCAAATGCAAGGTAATGATAACTCCCCGGGAGCTTGACCAATTTAAGCAACAGCAAGACAATTACAGCAAGCACGATCTTCCGCACATCAGCGGGCTTTCTAATCTGGCTTATGTCATCTACACTTCCGGATCAACAGGTAAGCCAAAAGGGGTAATGGTGGAACACGGCAATCTCGCCTGCTTCAATCAAAACCTTACTGAACGTTATGGCTTTAAACACGGGATGAAGCTGGCGGCACTTACCACCTATACATTTGATATTTCGGTATTAGAACTTCTGTGCACATTAAGTATCGGGGTACATGTGCGGGTAATGGATGAGGTGGATCCCGTACAGATCCTGACACAATTGCAGAAACATCAGATTAATATTTTACAACTTACGCCTTCGCGCCTGAACCAGCTTACCGCGGTCACTCCCGACTATGGTCAATTATCCCATTTGGATATCCTGATGATTGGCGGCGAGGCCCTGCCCGAAAAAATGTATAAGGACCTGCGCAAAGCGCTATCGCACGTATCGGTACTCAATGTGTATGGCCCTACCGAGGCTACCATTTGGAGTACCTGGTTGCCAATACACGACAGCACTAAAGTTAATATTGGCAAACCGCTTATTGGTGAATATGTATACATTCTGAACGAACAGGGACAACTATTACCAGTGGGCGCTCCTGGAGAGTTACACATAGCCGGCACGGGCGTAACCAGGGGTTATCTGAACCGTCCCGAACTAACCCAGGAAAAATTTGTGGCCGATCCATTCAGGCCAGGTGAACGCATGTATAAAACAGGCGATATTGGCTGCTGGCTACCGGATGGCAACATCGAATGTATGGGCCGGGTTGATGACCAGGTTAAGATAAATGGTCACCGGATTGAGTTGGACGAGATATCAGCGGTTCTGCAAACACATGCCAAAGTAAAAGAGGCCGTTGTAACAGCCCGTGTGGTAAGCAGGCAGGAAAAAGAACTGATCGCTTATACCACCGGAAGTGCGGAGGCGGCCGAACTACGGGAGCTTCTCAGAGAACAACTTCCGGTATACATGGTACCAACATACTATGTAAACATCGAAGCGATTCCTTTAACCTCAAACGGTAAGATTGACCGTAAATCGTTACCAACGCCGAATGAAAGTCATCGACCTAAACTTGAAAACTTCGCGCCCGCTGTTACCGATACAGAAAAAACACTGTCAACGATATGGCAGGACGCTTTAAATACAACTACTGTTGGTATTGATGATGACTTCTTCGAGTTGGGCGGTAGTTCGATGGTAGCCGTCAGCGTTGTTAATAAGACAAATTCCACGATCAACGCCAATGTAACTGTAGCGGGCTTATACCAACTGCCTACTATTCGTCAGCTGTCAGGAAAGATCGATTCTAATGCGGCACATGACGTAAGCCCAATTCTACTGCTAAAAAAAGGTGAAGGTATGCCCTTGTTTATCTTCCCCCCATGGAGTAGTTATCCAACAATTTTTACCGGTTTTGTCGATAGTTTGAAGGTCAAAAATCCACAGTACGGCATTATGTATACTGAAGATACAGAGCATTTTCCCTTCAAAACTTTACAAGACTATGCAAAGTATATTGTTCTTCATATCAAAAAACTCCATCCGGAAGGCCCGTACGGACTGATCGGCTATAGCATGGGTGCCCGCACCATCCTTGAGGTGGCGGTTCAATTGCAGAAGGCCGGCCACGAAATAGGGTTATTGGCGGCGATAAGTTATTTTCCTGCGTTCCCTTCAAAAGGGATATTGCTTAGTCGCCGAATGCATGATGAGATCAGAATTTTCAAATACATCAACCTGCGAAACAAATTCAGGTATCTGCATACCCGCGTCCCTCACCTTCTGAAATTAGCCATCAACGGGGAAAAAGAGGGACAAGATGTAAAATTAGATATTGAAACGCAGAATAAAATTTTAGCCTTACATGAGACATACGAACCTGCATGTAAATACAATGGCAACGTAGTTCTGATCTACGAACCCAGTCCTGATGGCCACCCTTCCGAGTATAAAAAGGCTCAGGTGTATCGCAATTCGATCTTCAAAAGGCTATGGGCCGAACAGATCAACGGGCATGTCTTTGTCAATTTAGTTGATACAAAACATGTCGATTTCTTCAAGCTTCCTGTAGCGAAGAAAATTGCAGGCATTATTGAATCGTTTTTGTAGCATTCACAGTGTTTTATTCGCTACGACGAACTTCCAGCTCGTGGTAAATCATTACCAAGGTTTTCAGCTTTGATGTTATTCCTGCTTAAAACTTTCGCGATACTTCTTAAGTGCGCGGATAATTGATTGTACAATTTCAGACTGCCCCTCGGCTGAGTTCAGATAAGCCTCATCTTTATGGTTATTGATAAAGCCTGTTTCGATTAACACAGCAGGCATAGCGCTTTGTTGCAATACCAGTACGCCCTGCTCCTTCACGCCCAAACTATGGCGGCCGTCCTCCTTCTTAAATTCATGATTTACCAGGTCGGCAAAATGGATACACTCTTTGCGATATTTCTGTTGAAAGTTGCTCAACACGATGGTATTGATGGCGCTGTTCTCGCCATAACCCTTATATTTAGTTTTGTAATCTTTCTCAATAAATATGGATGCATTTTCCCTTAGCGCCTCAAATTGTTCGCCCGCGCGGTGATATCCATAAACCAGCAACAAAACACCGCGCTCGGTGCTCACTTTCTCTGGTGATGCATTACAATGGATCGAGATAAACAAATTTCCCTTATGCTCGCTGGCAATAGCATCGCGGCGGTGCAACTCAATAAATTCATCAGTAGTACGCGTCATTACCGTATTCAGTGATGGCATTTGTTCATTTAATGCCAAACGGAGTTTCTTGGCAATGGCCAGCGTAACGTTCTTTTCTTTAGAATAGGCTCCATGTGCGCCAGGATCTTTCCCGCCATGCCCCGGGTCTATAATAATAGTTTTAAACTTAAAAGCCGGCGGGGCAGGCTTTTCAACTGCTGTCTTTTTACGGTGATGTTTCTTCTTAACCTGCTGTGAAAAAGCCGGTTGACAGAGTGCTATAGTTATAATAAAACTTAGGAGCGGAAATATTTTGCGGATGGCACTGTATTGTATCGTCATACCAATTGGGTGCAATTTTAATCAATAAGTCCTTTTTTG
>Ga0207645_10000063_pt1 | contig 76658 bp, 111 predicted proteins | sample KBSM53metaG_FD_184331 | JGI IMG/M metagenome (GOLD analysis project Ga0207645, IMG submission 184331) | Miscanthus rhizosphere microbial communities from Kellogg Biological Station, Michigan, USA - KBS M5-3 metaG (SPAdes) (version 2) | ecosystem: Host-associated > Plants > Roots > Rhizosphere...
CAGCGGCGACTCGTCGACGCGCAGCAGCTCGACCTGGTGCTGCGCGAAATAGCCGAGCCGCAGCTGCTGCGCGACGTGCCGCTCGCCGCGCTGCAGCGGCAGCAGCCCCGCCAGCGACTTCAGCAGCGTGGACTTGCCCGCGCCGTTCGGGCCGAGGAGCCCGATGCGGGCGCCCGCGAGCACGCCCCAGTCGACGTGCGGCAGGATCGGCGGCCGGCCGGCATAGCCCAGCGTCGCGGCCTCGAGCCGCACGAGCTGGCGCGCCGTGGTGCCGGTGGGTACGAAGGCGAACTCGAAGGGGCTGTCGACGTGCGCGGCGGCGATGCGCTCCATCCGCTCCAGCGCCTTCACGCGGCTCTGCGCCTGCTTCGCCTTCGTCGCCTTCGCGCGGAAGCGGTCGACGAACGCCTGCAGGTGCGCGATCTGCCGCTGCTGCTTCGCGTACGACGCCTGTTGCTGCGCGAGCTGGAGCGCCCGCTCGCGCTCGAAGTCGCCGTAGTTGCCGGTGTAGCTCCTGAGCTTCTGCCCATCGACGTGGACGATCGTGTCGACCACCGCGTCGAGGAAATCGCGGTCATGCGTGATGAGCAGCAGCGTGCCGGGATAGCGGCCGAGCCAGTCCTCGAGCCACAGCACAGCGTCGAGGTCGAGGTGGTTCGTGGGCTCGTCGAGCAGCAGCAGGTCCGAGCGCGCCATCAGCGCCTGCGCGAGGTTGAGGCGCATCCGCCAGCCGCCGGAGAAGCTCGCAACCGGATCGCCGTGCTTCGCCGCCGGAAAGCCGAGGCCCGCGAGCAGCGTCGCCGCCCGGGCGCGCGCGCTGTAGCCGCCGATCGCCTCGTAGCGGTGATGCAGCTCCGCGATGACGGCGCCGTGCGTGGCGTCGTCCGCCGGCGCGCCCGCACGTCCGGCGGTGGCCCCCGCGGCCGCGAGCGCGCGCTCGATCTCGCGCAGCTCCGGGTCGCCGTCCTGGACGTACTCGATCGCCGGCGCGTCGACCACCGGCGTCTCCTGCGCGACGTGCGCGACCGTCCAGGCGGCGGGCAGCGAAATCGCGCCGGCGTCGGGCACGAGCTCGTGGCGCAGCGCCGCGAAGAGGCTCGACTTGCCGGAGCCGTTCGCCCCGATCAGTCCCACCTTGTGGCCGGCGTGGAGCGTGAGGCTGGCGCAGTCGAAGAGGCGCTTCGTGCCCCGCGCGAGCGTGAGGTCGGTGATGCGCAGCATCAGGCGCGATCCGGGCCCGACGGCATCCGCAGGTCGAAATCGTAGTCGACCGTCAGCGGCGCGTGATCGGAGAAGCGGCGGTTCCGGTAAATCGACACGGCCCGCGCGGTGGCGGCGATGCCCGGCGTGGCGATCTGGTAGTCGATGCGCCAGCCGACGTTCTTCGCGTACGCCGCGCCGCGATTCGACCACCACGTGTACTGGTCGGGGCGCTGATCGAGGCGGCGGAACACGTCGACGAAGCCCAACTCGTCGAACACGTGCGTGAGCCACGCGCGCTCTTCCGGCAGGAAGCCGGAGTTCTTCTGGTTGGCGCGCCAGTTCTTGAGATCGATCGGCTGATGGGCGATGTTCCAGTCGCCGCAGAGGATCACCTCCCGCCCGCTTTGCACGAGGCCCGCGAGATGCGGCAGGAACGCCTCGAGGAAGCGGAACTTGGAGGCTTGCCGGTGCGGCCCGCTCGATCCCGACGGCAGATACAGGCTGACCACCGAGACCGCGCCGAAGTCCGCCTGCAGGAACCGGCCCTCGCGGTCGAACTCGCCGTGGCCGAAGCCGGCGGTCGCCGTGTGCGGGACCTTCGAGTAGACGCCCACGCCGCTGTAACCCTTGCGCTCCGCCGGGTGGAACGTCGCGTGGGATTTCCGCGGCGCGCGCAGCGACCGCGGCACGTCGTCGTGCTGGCACTTCAGCTCCTGCACGCAGACGACGTCCCACGGCTCCGCCCGCGCGAGCCAGCGGGCGAAGCCCTTGCGCTCCGCCGAGCGCAGGCCATTGACGTTGAGGGTGATGACGCGCATGCGCGGACCGGCCGAAAAAGAACGGCGGCGAGTGTACACGAGGCTCCGCCCCGTCCTTCCGGGCCCATGGGCCGCTATACTCGGCCGCGCCCCGGGAGCCGCGCCATGACCGATTTCAGACAGGAATTTCTCGCCTTCTCGCTGGCACGCGAAGTGCTACGTTTTGGGGAGTTCGTCACCAAGGCCGGGAGGAAGACTCCGTACTTCTTCAACGCGGGATTGTTCGCCGACGGCATGAGCCTTCGCCGCCTCGGACAGTTCTATGCAGCGGCGTTGCAGGCGTCGGGGATCGCGTACGACCAGCTCTTCGGGCCGGCCTACAAGGGCATCACCCTGGCGGCCGCCACCGCCATTGCACTGGCGGAAAAGGGTCAGAAACTGCCGTACAGCTACAACCGGAAAGAGGCAAAGGATCATGGCGAGGGCGGCAGCGTGGTGGGCGCCCCGCTGGCAGGACGGATCGTCATCGTCGACGACGTGATCACGGCGGGAACGTCGGTGCGCGAGTCGGTGGACCTGATCCGCGCGCACGGGGCGGTGCCCGCGGGCGTGCTGATCGCGCTGGACCGCATGGAGCGCGGGCAGGGCGAGCGCTCCGCGGTCGCCGAGGTCCGCGACACGTTCGGCATTCCGGTCGTGGCCATCGCCACGCTGGACGACGTGATGGCGTTCATCGACGGCACGCCGGAGCTCGCGAAGCACGCGGCGGCCGTCACGAAATACCGCGCGCAGTACGGCGCGACGTAGCGAGGGCGGGCACCCCGGCCGCCGGAATCGGAATCGCCACCCGAACGTGGCCGAAAGGGTTGTCGTGGAAAAGGCAGTCGTGAACCGCAGCCAAGCACGCTGCAATCGCCGCCGCGGCGCGCCGCGCGTCGCCGCCGCGATGCCGCATGCCCATCGTCGCATCGCGAACGCGCTGCTCGCGCTGACCGGCCTCGCGCTGGCCTTCGCGGCGCTCCACGACGCCCACGCCGACAACTACAAGTGGACCGACGACAAGGGCGTGGTCCACTACGCCGACAAGATGCCCGCCGAGGCCGTGAATCGCGCGAACGTCGAGCTCGATGCGCGCGGCATCGCCCTCCGCAAGACCGAGGCGGTAGCCACCCCCGAGCAGATCAAGGCGAAATACGACGACGTCCAGAAGCAGCGCCAGGCGTCGAAGGAGCGCGAGGACATCGAGCGCCGCGACCGCGCGCTGCTGTCGTCGTACACCCGCGCGGAGGACATCGATCTCGCGAAGAGCCGCGCCCTCGGCACGATCGACGGCCAGCTCCAGTCGGCCCGCGTGTACGTCGCGCAGCTGACGCGCCGGCAGCAGGAGCTCCTCGAGAAGAAGATCCAGAGCGGCGCGAAGGGCGCGCCGCCGGCCGTCGAGCGCGAGCTCGAAGGCATCGAGAGCGAGCTCACCAAGACCAACGCGCTCGTGGCCGCGAAAAAGCAGGAAGGCCAGCTCGTCACGGCGCGGTACGACCTCGACAAGCAGCGCTGGCGCGAGCTGCAGGCGCAGGCCGACGCCAACGTCGCCCGCGAGCGCGACAAGGAAACGATGAACGCGGTGTCCTCCGCGCAGCTCGGCGGCACGCCGCCGGCGGTGCTGCCCGCGAGCGGCCGCCGCTGACACGGCTTCTTCGCGCCTCGCGTCCAAAGGCGGCCTCCTGGCCGCCTTTTTCATGGCGGCGCCGCCCGGGACCCGCCGCCTGCGATAATCGGCGCCTTCGCGTTCGTTTCCGGTCCCGATCCCGATGGCGCAATACGTTTACACGATGAACCGCGTGGGCAAGGTCGTGCCGCCCAAGCGCGTGATCCTGAAGGACATCTCGCTGTCCTTCTTCCCCGGCGCCAAGATCGGCGTGCTCGGCCTCAACGGCTCCGGCAAGTCGAGCCTCCTTCGCATCATGGCCGGCGAGGACCGCGAGTTCGACGGCGAGGCCGTGCCGATGCCCAACATGCGCATCGGCTTCCTGCCGCAGGAGCCGCAGCTCGACGCCGGCGCGTCGGTGCGCGAGGCGGTGATGCAGGGCCTGTCCGACCTCACCGACGCGAAGGACAAGCTGGAGGCGATCTACGCGGCGTACGCGGAGCCCGACGCCGATTTCGACAAGCTGGCGGCCGAGCAGGCGAAGTACGAGGCGATCATCGCCACGTCCGGCGGGGACGCCGACCTGCAGATGGAGATCGCCGCCGACGCGCTGCGGCTGCCGCCGTGGGACGCGAAGATCGGCACGCTGTCCGGCGGCGAGAAGCGCCGCGTCGCGCTGTGCCGCCTGCTGCTGTCGAAGCCCGACATGCTGCTGCTGGACGAGCCCACCAACCATCTCGACGCCGAGAGCGTCGAATGGCTGGAGCAGTTCCTGCAGAAATTCCCCGGCACGGTCATCGCGGTGACGCACGACCGCTACTTCCTCGACAACGCCGCCGAGTGGATCCTCGAGCTCGATCGCGGCTACGGCATTCCGTGGAAGGGGAATTACAGCTCGTGGCTCGAGCAGAAGGAAGCGCGCCTCGCCACCGAGGCGAAGCAGGAAGTGGCGCGCATGAAGGCGATGCAGAAGGAGCTCGAGTGGGTGAGGCAGAACGCGAAGGGCCGCCAGGCGAAGAGCAAGGCGCGCCTCGCGCGGTTCAACGAGCTGTCGTCGTACGAGCACCAGAAGCGCAACGAGACGCAGGAGATCTTCATCCCCGTGGCGGAGCGCCTCGGCGACGCGGTGATCGAATTCGACGGCGTGAAGAAGGGCTTCGGCGATCGCCTGCTGATCGACGACTTGAGCTTCAAGATTCCCGCCGGCGCGATCGTCGGCATCATCGGGCCGAACGGCGCGGGCAAATCGACGCTGTTCCGGATGATCGCCGGCAAGGACCAGCCCGACGCCGGCGCGATCACCCTGGGCTCGACGGTGCAGCTCGCGGTCGTCGACCAGACGCGCGAATCGCTGCCGAACGACAAGTCGGTGTGGGAGGCGATTTCCGGCGGCCAGGACATCCTCACCGTCGGCAAGTTCGAGATGCCGTCGCGCGCCTATCTCGGCCGCTTCAACTTCAAGGGCGGCGACCAGCAGAAGATCGTCGGCCAGCTTTCGGGCGGCGAGCGCGGCCGGCTGCATCTCGCCGCCACCTTGCTGAAGGGCGGCAACGTTCTGCTGCTGGACGAGCCGTCGAACGACCTCGACGTCGAGACGCTGCGCGCGCTCGAGGACGCGCTGATCGAGTTCGCCGGCAGCGTGCTCGTGATCTCGCACGACCGCTGGTTCCTGGACCGCATCGCGACGCACATCCTCGCCGCGGAGGACGACTCGAAGTGGGTGTTCTTCGAGGGCAACTACCAGGAATACGAGGCCGACAAGAGGAAGCGTCTCGGCGAGGACGGGGCGCGGCCGCATCGGCCGCGGTACAAGCCGCTGCTGCAGTAGCGCGGCGGCTCCGGCTTAAGGAGAACGCGACGGCACGCGGCGCGCTAGAATCCGCGCCTATGAGCGGAATCTCCTGGTCGGGCGTGGTGTTGCGGGTCGTGCTGGCGATCGCGCTGGTGCTCCTCACGTTCAATCCCAGCGGCTACTCGTTCTACCACTGGATCAGCGCGCCGCCCGCGGGCGTGACCGCGCTCAAGGCGTTCGCCGGCGTCGCGCTGCTGATCGGCTGGGTGATGTGCCTGCGCACGGCATTCGTCGCGCTCGGCTGGATCGGCGTCATCCTCTGCGCCGCGCTCCTCGGCACCTTCGTGTGGGTGCTCCTCGACCTCAAGGTGCTGCACGCGGCCGATTCGACGGCGATGGCGTGGATCGCGCTCGTGATCGTCGGCGTGATCCTGGGCGTCGGGTTGTCGTGGGCGCTGATTCGCGCCCGCACCACGGGGCAGTTCGAAACGCAGTAGCGCGGTCACGCGCTGCCGGCGGCCTTGGCGACCTCGGCGATGAACGCCTTTTCCTTGTCGCTGACCCGCACGCCGCCAAATCCCAGGAATCCGCCTTCGGTCGAAGCGTCTGCCGCCTTTTGCGCGATGTCGACAAGCATCCTGCGATAGGCCGCCGCCTCCTCCGGCGACGCCTTGCTCGCTACGAGGTCCGCGGCGGACTTCACCCGCTGCAGCACGGCGGTCTTGAAGGTCTGCATCTGCTGCTCACGCGAGCCCTCGCCGATAAGCGACTTGGGATCCGGCAGGCCTGGGATGCTGTGATCGGCCGCCAATGCGGCGAAGAGCTCGAGATTGCTGCTGGCCTTGAACGCTTCGGCCATTCCACGCGCCCCGGCCATCGCCTCTTTCAGCGAAGAGAAAATCCCCGAGGGGTCGGCGGCCGCAACCCCGCTCGAGATCAGCGACGGTGCGAGCCGGATGAGTGTCCATTCATCGGACGTGAACGTGTCTTGCTTTGCCATGCCGGTGCTCCTTCGGTGGAATGCGCGAGGGCCGCGCGACGACGGGCAGCCTTTCAGCCGCCGAGCTTGCGTTTCAGGAGGGCGTTGACCTGCGCCGGGTTGGCCTTGCCCTTCGTGGCGGCCATCGCCTTGCCGACGAGCGCGTTGAAGGCCTTTTCCCTGCCGGCGCGGAATTCCGCGACGATCGCGGGATTCGCGCTGATCACGTCGTCGACGATCTTCCCGATCGCGCCCTCGTCCGAAATCTGCGTGAGCCCGCGGGCCGCGATGATCGCGTCGGCGTTGCCTTCGTTCTCGCCCGCCCACATCGCGTCGAAGACCTCTTTGGCAATCTTGCCCGAGATCGTGCCGTCCTCGATGCGCTTCAGGAGCGCCGCCAGGCGTGCGCCCGAAACCGGGGCGGCCGCCGCGTCGATGTCGGCGCGACGCAACGCGGCCGCGAATTCGCCGAGATGCCAGTTCGCGGCGAGCCGCGCCGACGCGCCGGCGGCCACCGTCGCTTCGAACGATTGCGCGAAGGCCGCGCTGCCGACGAGGCTCGTCGCGTCCACCGGCGACAGCGCGAAGTCGCGCACGTAGCGCGCGCGCTTTGCTTCCGGCAGCTCGGGCATCGCGTCCCGCACGCGGGCGATCCACGCGGCGTCGATCGCGAGCGGCGGCAGGTCCGGGTCCGGGAAATAGCGGTAGTCCTGCGCGTCTTCCTTGCCGCGCATCGAGCGCGTCTCGCGGCGGTCGGGATCGTAGAGCCGCGTTTCCTGCACGACGGCGCCGCCGTCCTCGATCAGCTCGATCTGGCGGCGCACCTCGAACTCGATCGCCTCCTGCATGAAGCGGAAGCTGTTGAGGTTCTTGATCTCGCAGCGCGTGCCGAGCGTCGTGCTGCCCGCCTTGCGCACGGACACGTTCGCGTCGCAGCGGAAGCTGCCTTCCTGCATGTTGCCGTCGCAGATGCCGATCCACCGCACCAGCCCGTGCAGCGTCTTCGCATAGGCGACGGCCTCGTCGCTCGAGCGGAGGTCCGGCTCGGAGACGATCTCGAGCAGCGGCGTGCCTGCGCGATTGAGGTCGATGCCCGTCATGCCGTGGAAATCCTCGTGCAGGCTCTTGCCGGCGTCCTCCTCGAGATGCGCGCGCGTGAGGCGAACCGTGAGCTCGCCCCGCGTGGGCGAAACGATCGTCACGCCACCGCCTTGCACCACGGGGATCTCGAACTGCGAGATCTGGTAGCCCTTCGGAAGATCCGGATAGAAATAGTTCTTGCGCGCGAACACGCTGTGCGAGTGGATGGTGCCGCCCACGGCGAGCCCGAAACGGATCGCGCGCTCCACCGCGCCCTTGTTTGGCACAGGCAGCACGCCGGGGAGCGCGATGTCGACGGCGGATGCCTGCGTGTTCGGCGCGGCGCCGAACGCCGTGGCGGCGCCGGAAAAGATCTTCGACGCGGTGGAAAGCTGCGCGTGCGTCTCGAGCCCGATCACCACTTCCCAGCCGGGGTTCATGCGCCTGCCTCCGGCGGCACGCGCAGGTGCCAGTCGGTGGCCTGCTGGTAACGGTGCGCGACGTCGAGCAGGCGCGCTTCGGCGAAGTAGTCGCCCTGGAGCTGCAGGCCGATCGGCAGGCCCCCACGCGTGAAGCCGCAGGGCATCGAGAGCGCCGGCGCGCCGGTGAGATTGGCGGCGATGGTGAAGATGTCGTTGAGGTACATCTCGACCGGGTTGTCGCTCTTGGCGCCGAGCGCGAACGCGGCGGTGGGCGCGGTCGGACCCGCGATGACGTCGCAGAGCGTGTACGCGCGCGTGAAGTCCTCGGCGATCAACCGCCGCACCTGCTGCGCCTTCAGGTAGTACGCGTCGTAGTAGCCGTGCGACAGCACGTACGTCCCGACCAGGATGCGGCGCTTCACTTCGGCGCCGAAGCCTTCGGCCCGCGTCTTCTTGTACATGTCGGTCAGGTCGCCGTACTGCGCGGCGCGATGGCCGTAGCGGACGCCGTCGAAGCGCGACAGGTTCGACGAGGCTTCGGCAGGCGCGATCACGTAGTACGCGGGCACCGAATGTTTCACCGTGGGCAGGTCGATCGACACCGTCGTCGCGCCGAGCGCCACGAGCTCGCCGATCGCGGCGTCGATCGCGGCGGCGACGTCCCGGTCGACGCCGGCGTCGAAGTATTCGCGCGGCAGGCCGATGCGCAGCCCCGCGAGGGGGCGGCCGGCGCGCGCCTCGCGCAGCACGCGCGCGTACTCCTCGCGCGGACGGTCGAGCGACGTGGCGTCGCGCGCGTCGTGCCCGGCCATCGCCGACAGCAGGAGCGCGCAGTCCTCCGCCGTGCGCGCGAACGCGCCCGGCGTGTCGAGGCTCGACGCGAACGCGACGAGGCCGTAGCGCGAGCACGCGCCGTACGTCGGCTTGATGCCGCAGATGCCGGAAAGCGATGCCGGCTGGCGGATCGATCCGCCCGTGTCGGTGCCGGTGGCGCCCGGCACGAGCCGCGCGGCGACGGCGGCGGCCGAGCCGCCCGAGCTGCCGCCGGGGACCGTCGCGAGGTTCCACGGATTCCTGACCGCGCCGAAATGCGACGACTCGTTCGACGAGCCCATCGCGAATTCGTCCATGTTGGTCTTGCCCACGAGCACGGTGCCGGCCGCGCGCAGCGCCTCGACGACGAAGGCGTCGTACGGCGCGACGAATTCGGCGAGCATCCGCGACCCGCACGTCGTCTTCAGGCGGGCCGTCATCAGCACGTCCTTGTGCGCGATGGGAATGCCGGTGAGCGGTCCCGCGCCGCCGCGCGCGAGCGCGGCGTCCGCGGCTCGCGCGGCCGCGAGGGCGCCCTCGGCGTCGACGGTGATGAACGCGTTCAGCGCCGGCTGCGAGCGCTCGATGCGACCGAGCGACGCTTGCGTGAGCTCGACGCTCGACACCGAGCGGGCCGCGAGCGCACGCGCGAGTCCGGCGATCGTGGCGTCGCTCACGATGGCATCGCGGAGGCCGCGCTCATTCGACGACGCGCGGCACCAGGTACAGCCCGTCCTGCACGGCGGGCGCTGCGCGCTGGTAGAGGTCGCGCCGGTCGGACTCCGTCACGACGTCCTCGCGCAGCGGCAGCGCGACGTCCTGCGCGTGCGCCATCGGCAACACGCCGGTGGTGTCGATGGCGCGCAGCGCATCGAGGATGCCGAAGATGGCGTCGAGCTTCCCGTGCACGTCCGCGGCCTCCGCGGCGTCGATTTCGATCCGCGCCAGGTGGGCGATGCGGTAGACGTCGTCGAGGGTCAGCGCCATGTTGGAGTGCCGGAAACGCGGCGGCCGCGGGGGCGGCGGCAAAAGGACAGGCCCGGGAGGGGTCGCCGGGGCCCAAAACCGTCATAAAACCGCATCAAATCAGTGCGGAAGCAATGCACAATAGGTTATCATAATCGACATTCGATAGAGCGGCCGGCCCTCGTGTCACCAGGGAGCCAGTACGCACTAGCCCCTCACGCAGCGGACTTTTGCCTCCATGTTCGAGTTTTTCAAAGGTTATTTTTCCAGCGACCTCGCGATCGATCTCGGCACCGCCAACACGCTGATCTACGTGCGCGGCAAAGGGATCGTGCTGAACGAGCCGTCGGTCGTGGCGATTCGCCAGGAAGGCGGTCCCAACGGCAAGAAGGTGATCCAGGAGGTCGGGCTCGCCGCGAAACAGATGCTCGGGCGCACCCCCGGCAACATCACCGCAATCCGCCCGATGAAGGACGGCGTCATCGCCGACTTCACCGTCACGGAACAGATGCTGAAGCAGTTCATCAAGAAGGTGCTCGACTCGCGGCTCTTCTCGCCCAGTCCCCGCATCATCATCTGCGTGCCTTGCGGCTCCACCCAGGTCGAGCGCCGCGCGATCCGCGAATCCGCGCTCGGCGCCGGCGCGTCCAAGGTCTACCTGATCGAGGAGCCGATGGCCGCCGCGATCGGCGCCGATCTGCCCGTGGGAGACGCCACCGGATCGATGGTGGTCGACATCGGCGGCGGCACGACGGAAGTCGGCGTCATCTCGCTGGGCGGCATGGTGTATTCGGGCAGCGTCCGCGTCGGCGGCGACAAGTTCGACGAGGCCATCGTCAACTACATCCGCCGCAACTACGGCATGCTGATCGGCGAGACCACCGCCGAGCTCATCAAGAAGACGATCGGCTCCGCGTTCCCGGGCTCGGAAGTGAAGGAAATGGAAGTGAAGGGCCGCAACCTCGCGGAAGGCATTCCGCGCAGCTTCACGGTGTCGTCCAACGAGATCCTGGAAGCGCTGACGGATCCGCTCAACAGCATCGTGTCGTCGGTGAAGAGCGCGCTCGAGCGCACGCCGCCCGAGCTCGGCGCCGACATCGCCGAGCGCGGCATGGTCCTCACCGGCGGCGGCGCGTTGCTCCGCGACGTCGACCGCTTGCTGATGGAGGAGACGGGCCTGCCGGTGATCGTCGCCGACGATCCGCTGACGTGCGTCGTGCGCGGCTGCGGCAAGGCGCTCGAGAACATGGAAAAGCTCCAGACCATCTTCACGAGCGATTGATGACGACCCCCACGCTCGCTGCGCTCGCTGCCCACAGAGGGGGCGCAAGCCTCTCTTGGGACGGCCCGGCGAGAGGCTGGACCCCCACGCTGGCGATGCCCGGCTAGGTCGTCCTGGCGACCGCAGGCGGATCAGGCACCGATGCGCCACATCTCCGTCGAGCCGCCCGATTTCTTCAACCGCGGCCCGAGCCCGCTGTCGCGGCTCGCGTTCCTCGGCCTGCTGTCGCTGGCGCTGATGTTCGCCGACACGCGCTTTCGCTATCTCGAGGGCGTCCGCCAGGTCGTCGGCGTCGTCCTTTATCCGCTGCAGCGCGCCGTGCAGCTGCCCGGCGAGGCGTTCGCGTTCGTCGGCGACTACTTCGGCTCGAAGCGGCAGCTCGCCGACGACAACGCGCGGCTCCGGCAGGAGCTCGTCGCGCAGGCGCCGGCCGTGCAGGGTTACGCGCAGCTCGGCGAGGAAACCGCGCGGATCAAGGCGCTGCTCGACGTGCAGCGGCGCTTCGCCGGCGCCGGCATCGCCGTCGAGGTGCTGTACACCGGCCGCGATCCCTTCAGCCAGAAAGTGTTCGTCAGCAAGGGCACCGACGCCGGCGTCAAGGCCGGCGACGCCGTGCTCGACGACATCGGCGTCGTCGGCCAGGTCACGCGCGTGTTCCCCGCGATGGCGGAGGTCACGCTCGTCACCGACCGCGAGCATGCGGTGCCGGTGAAGGTCGAGCGCAGCGGCGCCCGGAGCGTGATGTTCGGCAACGGCACCGGCCGCGCGCCCGAGCTCCGCTTCACCGCGCCCACGGCCGACGTCCGCATCGGCGATCGCCTCGTCACGTCCGGCATCGACGGCACGTACCCTGCCGGCCTCGCCGTCGCCGAGGTGATCAACGTCGACCGCGACACCGGGCAGATGTTCGCGCGCATCGTGTGCCGTCCCCTCGCGGGCTTCGACAGCAGCCGCTACATGCTCGTCATCGGCCGCGAAGCCGCGGCGGCGCCGCGGCCCGAGGAGCCCGCGGAGTCGGACGCCGTCAAGAAGGGCGGCCGCGGCAAGGGGCGGCGCGGATGAGAATGCTGCCGAGCGTATCGGGGCTCACGCCCGCGTCGTCGGACGAGATCCTGCGGCCGGTCAATCCGTGGTTCATCCTGCTCACGCTGTTCTTCGGCCTCGTCGCCAACATCGTGCCCACGACGCCCGCCGTGGCGATGCTGCGCCCGGACTTCCTGGCGCTCGTGCTGCTGTACTGGTGCATCCAGGAGCCACGCTATGTCGGCGTCGGCGCGGCGTGGATGGTGGGACTGTTGATGGACGTCGCGGACGCAACGCTGTTCGGCCAGCACGCGCTCGCCTACGCCGTGCTCGCGTACGCCGCCGACTATTTCCGCCGCCGCGTGCTGCGCTTCCCGCTGTGGCAGCAGGCGGTGCAGGTGGCCGCGCTGCTCGGCCTGTGCGCGGCGCTCGTGCTGCTGGTGCGCGCCGTCGGCGGCGCGCCGCTGCCGCGCTGGACCTACGCGGTGCCGCCGGTGGTGGGCGCGCTGCTGTGGCCGCCGCTGTCCGTGCTGCTGCAGTGGCCGCAGCGGCCCACGCGCTCGCGCAGCGACCGCTGAGCGAAGGACGCTTCCAGCCATGGGCCGCCACCTGTTCACCCGCAAGCGCGATTACGGCCGCGGCCGCGGGTTCGGGTCGTCCGACCTGCAAAGCGCCGAGCGCGACCGCTTCCTGTTCCGCCGCCGGCTCGCCGTCGCCGGGCTGCTGGTGATCGTCGCGTTCCTCGGGCTCTTCGGGCGCTTCTTCTTCCTGCAGGTGATCGAGCACGATCATTACCAGACGCTCGCCGAGACCAACCGCATCGCGATCGTCCCGATCGTGCCCAACCGCGGCGTCGTCACGGACCGCAACGGCGTCGTGCTGGCGCAAAGCTACTCCGGCTACACGCTCGAGATCATGCCTGCCAGGGTCAAGGACCTCGAGGCGACGATCGACGCCGTCGCCGAAGTGGTCGACGTCACGCCGCGGGACCGCAAGCGCTTTCGCAAGCTGCTGGAGGAATCGAAGAATTTCGAGAGCCTCCCGATCCGCACCCGGCTCACCGACGAGGAGGTGGCGCGCTTCGCCGTGCAGCGCTTCCGCTTCCCCGGCGTCGAGATCAAGGCGCGGCTTTTCCGCCAGTACCCGTTCGGCGAGCTCGCGTCGCATCTCGTCGGCTACATCGGCCGCATCAACGACAAGGACGTCGAGCGCATCGGCGAGTGGGACGAGACGGCCAACTACAAAGGCTCGGACTACATCGGCAAGGTCGGCATCGAGCTGTCCTACGAGCGCGAGCTGCACGGCACCACGGGCTGGGAGGAGGTCGAGGTCGACGCGAACGGTCGCGCGGTGCGCACGCTGTCCCGCACGGCGCCCATTGCGGGCAGCAACCTCAAGCTCTCGCTCGACGTCAAGCTGCAGAAGGTGGCGGAGGCCGCGTTCGGCGACCGCCGCGGCGCGCTGGTGGCGATCGATCCCAACAACGGCGACGTGCTCGCCTTCGTCTCGAAGCCCGGCTTCGATCCCAACCTGTTCGTCGACGGCATCGACCCGGCGAGCTGGCAGGAATACAACGAGTCGCCGGACAAGCCGCTGCTGAACCGGCCGCTGCGCGGCGCGTACCCGCCGGGCTCGACGATCAAGCCGTTCCTGGCGCTCGCCGCGCTCTCGTCGGGCAAGCGCACGGCGTCGCAGGCGATCTTCGACCCCGGCTTCTTCCAGATCCCGGGGCAGGCGCATCGCTTCCGCGACGACAAGCCCGGCGGCCACGGCACCGTCGACATGTACAAGTCGATCGTCGTGTCCTGCGACACCTACTACTACATGCTCGCCAACGAGACGGACATCGACGACACCGCACGCTTCCTGTCGGCGCTGGGCTTCGGCCGCAAGACCGGCCTCGACATCGAAGGCGAGCTGACCGGCACGCTGCCGTCGCGCGAGTGGAAGCGCCAGCGCTTCGCGGGCAAGAACTACCGCGACGAGCATCGCAAGTGGTATCTCGGCGACTCGATCTCCGCCGGCATCGGGCAGGGCTACAACTCGTTCACGCCGATCCAGCTCGCGCACGCGATCGCCACCGTCGCGAACAACGGCGTCGCGTACACGCCGCATCTCGTCAAGTCGGTCGAGAACCTCAAGTCGGGCGAAGTGCGCGAGATCGCGCGCGACTCGGCGGTCAACCTCGGCTTGCGGCCCGAGCACCTCGCGGTGATCCGCAACGCGCTCGTCGGCGTCAACAAGGAAGGCACGAGCGCCGCGGCGTTCCGCAACGCCGGCTACGTGAGCGGCGGCAAGACCGGCACCGCGCAGGTGTTCTCGCTCAAGGGCGAGAAGTACGCCGAGCACAAGGTGGACGAGCGGCTGCGCGACCACGCGTGGTTCATCGCGTACGCGCCCGCCGACAAGCCGACGATCGCGCTCGCGGTGCTCGTGGAGAACGGCGGCTTCGGCGCGCAGGCGGCGGCGCCCATCGCCCGCAAGGTGTTGGACCAGTACCTGGTCGGCAACACGCAGCCGGGCGCGGCGCCCGTGGTGCAGGACCGCCCGGGCGACGACGAGAGCGACTGACGTGCTGAGCCTCGTCGCGCGCATCTGGGAGGCGCTCACGCGGCGCATCGACCGCATGCTGTTCGCGTGCGCGCTGGCGATCGTCGGCGTGGGCCTCGTCACGCTGTTCTCCGCCGCGGACCAGAGCATCCCGCGCGTCACGACGCAGCTCGCGAGCTTCGCGTTCTCGATCGCGCTGATGTGGCTGTTCGCGAACATTCCGCCGCAGACGCTCGCCCGCGCGGCCGTGCCGCTCTACGTGGTCGCCGTGCTGATGCTCGTGGGGGTCGCGCTGTTCGGCGTGGTGGTGAACGGGTCGCGCCGCTGGCTCAATTTCGGCGTCGCGCGCTTCCAGCCGTCCGAGCTCATGAAGATCGCGCTGCCGCTGATGCTCGCGTGGTACTTCCAGAAGCACGAGGGCCGGATCGGCTGGTGGGACTTCGCGCTGGCGGCGGCCCTCATCATCGTGCCGGTCTACCTCATCAAGCGCCAGCCCGATCTCGGCACGTCGCTGCTGATCGCCGCGTCGGGCTTCTACGTCCTCTACCTCGCCGGGCTGTCGTGGAAGATCATGGTGGGGCTCGCCGCGCTCGGCGCCGCCGCCGGCCCGTTCGTCTGGCAGCACCTGCACGACTACCAGCGCGAGCGCATCCTGACGTTCATCGATCCGACCCGCGATCCGCTCGGCGCCGGCTATCACTCGTCGCAGGCGTCGATCGCGCTCGGCTCCGGCGGCGTCGTGGGCAAGGGCTGGCTGAACGGCACGCAGACGCACCTCGACTTCCTGCCCGAGCGCCACACCGACTTCATCTTCGCCGTGTTCGGCGAGGAGTTCGGGCTGATCGGCAACGCAGTGCTGCTGATCCTCTACCTGCTCGTGATCGGCCGCGGCCTGGTGATCGCGGCGAACGCGTCGACGCTCTTCGCCCGGCTCCTCGCCGGCGCGATCACGCTGATGTTCTTCACCTACGCGTTCGTCAACATGGGCATGGTGAGCGGGCTGCTGCCGGTGGTCGGCGTGCCGCTGCCGCTGGTGTCGTACGGGGGCACCGCAATGGTGTCGCTGTTCATCGGTCTCGGCGTGCTGATGAGCGTGCAGGCGCACCGGAAGCTGGTCGCGACCTGACGGCGCGCCTGGCGCGGCCCACGGCCAGCGCGTAGAACGTCGCGTTGACCGCGACGACGAGCAGTCCCAATCCGAGCTGGATCGACGGCGTCAGGCCAGCGGGATAGATCAGCGGAATGACGTAGTGCTCGACGAAGCCGCCCGCGTAGCCGGCGCCACCGGCGCGCTGGCGCAGCGCGTTCTCGAGCGGCGTCAGCGGACAGATCGTGCCGCTGAATTCCGTGTACGCCGCCCACGCCGCTGCGGGCAGGTGGACGAACGCGACGCGCGGCCACCGCAGCACCAGCGCGCCCCCCGCGACGGCGAACGCGATGAACAGCAGGTGGAAGACGACGACGGCGTCGGCCGCGAGGCGCGCGCTCATGACGCGTCGCGCGAATTCCTGCGCGAGGCTACTTGCGCGGACGGCGCGCGCGGGCGCCCTTGCGGTTGCCGGCGGGCTTCGGCTTCGCCGCGGCGTTGCGCGGGCGCGGCCGGGCCGGTGTCGCGGAGGGTGCGGCGTCGACCGGGCGTTCGCCGGGCTTGTAGTCGCCGATCACGCTTTTCACCGGGCATGCGGAAAAAACGGGACAGCGCTTGCAGCCGACGGCGATCGCGATGGGACAGAGCACCATGAGGTTCTCCGGATGAGGCCTGGCGAAGCATACACCCCGCCATCGCGCGCGCTCCTCAGCCCGGCGGCGCGGGCGGGAAGTATTGCGCGATCACCGGCGCGACGACCGGATGCGCCTCGACGCGCAGCAGCGTCGCGTGCAGCGCCGGGCGCGACGTCTCCAGGTGCTTGCGCGCGCCCGACCAGCGCGAGACGACGCATGCCAGCAGGTCGAGCGCGCCGGGGCGCGCGCCGGCGAGGTACGGCGTGGCCGGAAACGTGTCGGCGAACGTGTCCCACAGCTCGTGCAGCCGCGACCGCGCACCGGCCCGGATTCGCGCCTTCAGCGCGTCGTCGGCGTCCGGGCACACGCGCTCCGGATAGTCGATCACGCCGATCATCGCGTAGCAGTTGGCGGCGATGTAGACGAGGCCGCGCAGCGATTGCGCCCGCGCCTTCGGCTCTTCCGGCAGCAGCCCGCTCGCGGGAAAGCGCTCGCCGAGATGGATGAGGATCGCCGCGCTCTCGCTCAGCACGCCGTCATCGGGCGTCACGAGCGTCGGCACCTGCGCGAGCGGATTGACGCCGCGCAGCTCGTCGAGGCCAGGCCCCGGCTTCCACGCCGCAGCGTCGACGACGCGATGCTGTGCGCCCGTCATCCGCAGCGCGGCGTCGATCGCCGCCGACCCCGAGCCGCCCGTTCCATACAGCACCATCATGATGTCCGCTCCCGTCGAAAATGCGCGCGGCGATTGTCGCGCACGCGTGGCCCTGCGGCAATCAGGACGTCGTCGCCGCGGTCCAGAGCAGCGCGGCGCCGGAGAGGAGCATCAGGCCGTCCATCAGCAGGCGAAAACGCTCGGCGGGAATGCGCAGCACGAAGCGCTTGGCAAGGTAGGACCCCGCCATCAGCGACGCGCCGATCACGAGCCCCTGTGCGATCGCGTCGCCGGGCAGCGCGCCGAACGAGCGGAACACCACCGACTTGGCCGCATAGATCCCGAGCGAGCCCGCGGCCTCGGTCGCGAGGAACGCGCCTTTGACGAGCCCGTACGCCAGGAACACCGGCGCGCTGATCGGCCCGGTGGTGACGACGATGCCCGTCAGGAAGCCGATGGGCAGGCCGAGCAGCGCCAGCGGCAGCAGGCCGATCCGGAGGTCGTGGGCTGCAAGCCACCGCCGCGCGCCGATCATGCCGATGAAGAACAGGCCGAGCGCGGTCTCGACGAGCCGCGGCGGCAACACCAGCAGCGTGCGCGCGCCGAGCGCCGCCGCGGGGATGCCCGTCGCCGAATAGGCGGCGCAGGCCCGCCAATCGATGTCGCGCCACCACACCAGGACGCGGGAAAGGTTGGCCAGGATGGCCGCGATGGCCATGATGGGCACGGCGCGGATCGGGCCATACGCGATCACCAGCACCGGCATCAGCATGATCGAGGAGCCGAACCCCACGATGCCGCTGATCGTGCCCGCGACGAGGCCGACGGCGAGAACGAACGCGAGCTCCACGGCGCCGGCGCCTGGCGTGCCGGCGTGCTACGCGGCGAGCGCGATGTCGAACGTCGCGGCGAGCGCGCCGTCGCGCTCCACCGGCGCGAGCGTCAGCGCACGTCCGCCCTGGCGGTAGAGGAAGTCCTGCGCGTTGCGGACGTCGGGACGTCCGCGCGCGGCGTACGGCGCGCGCGCGAAGACGCGGTCGGAAAGCGCGTCGTCGAAGTAGAACTGCGACGTCAGATCGTGCGCGCCGCTTCGCACCTTGAAGTGGAGGTGGACGGCGCGGCCGCGATACCAGCCCGGGTAGACGGTGACGAAGCGCACGCGGCCGTCCGCGCCGCTCACCTGGTAGCCGCGCAGGAAACGCTCGGCGCCTTGCGTGCCGGAGTACACGCCGGCCGCGTCGCAGTGCCAGAGATCGACGATCGCCCCGGCGAGAGGCGCGCAGCCGCTCGCATCCGCGCGGCTCACGCGAAGCTCGAGCGCGAGCGGCAGGCCGGCGCGAGGCGCGGCGCCGGGGGCGTCGATGCGAAGATCGGAGCGGTCGAGCCGCGTGTCGAGGAAGAACGGACCTTCGGTCTGCGCCGGCGTCGCGACGCAGCCGCCCGCGGCGGCGCCCAGCGCGCGGCCGCCGGGCCACGCCGCCAATGCGCCGAGCGCGCCGAGACGGGCGAGCGCCTCGCGGCGCGACCAGACGCGGCCGCGCGGCGCGTCGTCGTCGTCCCGCAGCGGCACTTCAGGCGCCTTCGACGGTGAAGAGGTCGCCGCGCGACGCCCGCTGGCGCAGCGCGATGAGCGGCTTGTACTCGGCGGACTCGTACCACGCCTTCACGGCGGCGGCCGACGGAAATTCGAGAATCACGATGCGCTTCGGCGCGAACGTGCCCTCGAGCGCGGCGGCCGGGCCGCCCCGCGCGAGGAAGCGCCCGCCGTGCGCCGCGATGGTGGCGCCGACGCCCTTGCGATACTCGTCGTACAGCGCGGCGTCGGTCACTTCGATGTTGGCGACGACATAGGCGGCCATGCGCTTTCCCCCGGAGTAGGCCGGCGGTGCCGGCGCCCAGCAGTTTACTTCAGCGCGAAATCCACGCGCGTGGGCGCGCCGCCGTCCTTCACGCCGGCGGCGTCGAGCTTCGACGCGACGAGGAACATCCGCTTCGATGCGACGCCGCGTTACGCGTGAGCGCGATGCGCGGCCGGCTCACCTTGAGCGTGTCGAGCACCGGCGCGCCGCGCCACAGCGACGTCGACGACACGTCGACGGCAAGCTCGTCGAACTCGAGCAATGGAGGCCCCGGCACGCGATCCGCGACCTTGAAGCCGGTCATCGTCGCGGAGGCGACGAACGCCACGGCCAGCGTGAAGACGACGATCAGCGCGTTGCGCAGGCGCCGCTTCCAGGGGCGCGACGGCGGGGGCAGGGCGGCGTCGGACATGGCAGGGGGCGCGACGTGGACAAGACAGGCGGCTGGCCGCACCGGCGCTCATGTACCAGCGCTGCCGCCCGGGGCCGCGGCCTCCCGCGACGACGCGGCTACATGATGCGATTGAACCAGAGCATCGACAACCCCGCGGCCATCAGGGCCAGCACCGCGGCCGCGGCCGCGAACAGGGCGGTGATCTCCGTTTCCTTCTTTTCCATCACCATCCGCGAGTTGAGCGTCTCGTAGACCTTCTTGAGCTCGGCCGCGGTGCCGGCGTAGAAATATTCGCCTCGCGTGATGAGAGCGATGCGCTTCAGCGTCTCCTCGTCGAGGCGCACGCGCATCGACCAGCCTTCGGCGCCGATGATCTCGCCCGCCACCGTGCCGATGCCCACGGTGAACACGCGCACGCCGCGGTCGGCCGCGAGGCCCGCCGCCTCGATGGGATCGGGGCCGGTGGTGGTCTGGCCGTCGGAGAGGAGGATGATCGCGGCGCCGGTGTACGAGCCCGGCGGCACCGGCTTGTCCTTTTCCTTGTCCTTGCCGGCGGGATCGTCGGACTTGCCGGACCGCGGACTCTTGCTCTTGTCACGGGCGGCGTCGCGGCGCGGATTGGACGAGCGGAGATCGAATTCGGCGTCCGGGAAGATCGTCTTCAGCGACACCAGCATGCCGCTGCCGATGGCCGTGCCGCGCTGCAGCTGGAAGCGGTCGATCGCGGCCAGGATGTCTTCGCGCGAGTTGGTCGGCGGCTGCACGACCGACGCCGTGGCGGCGAACGACACGATGCCCACACGCGTGGTGCGCGCCGTGTCCGCGACGAACGCGCGGGCGGCCGCCTGCGCGGCCTCGAGCCGGTTCGGCTTGACGTCGGCCGCGCGCATGCTGCCCGACACGTCCATCGCGAGGATGATCGTCTCGTGCTGCGACGGCAGCGTCACCACCGCGGCCGGCCGCGCGATCGCCAGCACCATCACCGTGAAGGCGAGCAGGAACAGCGCGGGCGGCACGTGGCGGCGCATCGTGTTGCCGGCGCTCATCGCCTCGCGGATCATCGACAGGCCCGCGTAGCGGACGGCGGTCTTCTTCTTGCGCCGCAGGAGCCACAGGTACGCCGCCGCGACGACCGGCACCAGCACCAGCAGCCACAGCATTTCAGGCCATAGAAACGTCATTGCTCGCTTCCAGGTGACGGGGCAGCGAGCCCCCGCTCGCCAGCTGGCTGCGGCGCTTGCGCAGATCCGCGAAGCGCATGATGGCGTCGACGAGGTCGTCGTCGGTGCAAAGCTCCAGCGCGTCCACGCCGGCCTCGCGCAGCGATGTGCGAAGCGTGCGCTCGCGCCGCTGCGCCGCCTCGGCGAAGCGCCGGCGGAAACCCTTGTCGTGAGTGTCGACGAACAGCTGCTCGCCCGTCTCGGCGTCCTCGATCACGAGGAGCCCGAGGTCGGGCATCTCCATCTCCAGCGGATCGTACAGCCGCACGGCGACGATCTCGTGGCGCTTGGCGAGCTGCGCGAGCGGCTTCCCCCAGCCCGGCGTGCTGATGAAGTCCGAGATCACGAACACCAGCGAGCGGCGCGGCATCACCGCGAAGGCGGTGGCGAGAAAATCCTGCAGGTTCGTGGTGGCGGCGCGCTTGAGGGGCGGGCGCGTGAGCATCGTGTTGAGAATGTGCAGCACGTGGCGCCGGCCGCTCCGCGCGGGTACGACCTGCTCCACGCCGTCGCCGTAGATGAGGGCGCCGACGCGATTGCCGTGCTTGGTGAGGAGCCGGGCCAGGACGGTGACGAAATCGGCGAGCACCGAGCGCTTGCGCACGTCGGCGGAGCCGAATTCGACCGACGGCGACATGTCGAGCAGGAACCACGCGGTGACTTCGCGATCCTCGTTGTACTCGCGGACGTACGGCGTGGCCAACCGTGCGGTGACGTTCCAGTCGATGTGGCGGACGTCGTCGTGGTACTGGTACTCGCGGATGTCGGCGAGGTCGAGCCCGAACCCGCGGAACAGCGTCCGGTAGTCGCCCTGCAGCAGGCCGTCGAGCCGACGGATCACCGTCCACTCGAGCCGCCGCAGCAGCGCGTCAGGATTGGCTGGCGACCTTGACATGCGTGTCGAGCGGCTTGTCCGGCGCGCGCACGTTCTGCAGCACCCGGTTGATGATCTGGTCGGGCGTCATGGCGTCGGCCAGCGCTTCGTACGACAGCACCAGCCGGTGCCGCAGCACGTCCGGCGCGAGGTCGGTGACGTCCTCCGGCAGCACGTACGTGCGTCCGCGCAGGAACGCGAGCGCGCGGGCGCCCTCGATCAGCGCGATCGACGCCCTGGGGCTGGCGCCGAACGTCAGGTACTTGCCGAGGTCCTTGATGCCGTAGCGCTCGGGGTTGCGCGTCGCGTTGGCGAGCTTCACCGCATACTGCATCAGCGAGGGGTCGACGTAGCCCTTGCGGCACTCGCCCTGCAGCGCGTGCAGCTCCTCGGTGGTGGCCACCGGCACGACGTCGCGCGACTCGCCGGTCACGCGCTCGACGATGACGAACTCCTCCTCTTCCGTCGGATAGCCGACCAGGACCTTCATCATGAAGCGGTCGACCTGCGCCTCCGGCAGCGGATAGGTGCCTTCGGTCTCGATCGGGTTCTGCGTCGCCATCACCAGGAAGGGATTCGGCACGCGATGCGTCTCGCCGGCGATCGTCACCTGATACTCCTGCATGACCTCGAGCAGCGCGCTTTGCACCTTGGCCGGCGCGCGGTTGATTTCGTCCGCCAGCAGCAGGTTCGTGAACACCGGGCCGAGCGACGTCGCGAAATCCCCGCTCTTCTGGTTGTAGATGCGGGTGCCGACGAGATCGGACGGCACGAGGTCGGGCGTGAACTGGATCCGCTTGAACGAGCCGCGCACGGTGCGCGCGAGCGTCTTCACCGTCAGCGTCTTGGCGAGCCCCGGCACGCCCTCGACCAGCAGGTGACCCTGCGCGAGGATCGCGACCAGCACGCGCTCCAGGAAATGATCCTGGCCGACGATGACCTTCTTGACCTCGTAGAGGATGCGCTCCATCAGCGTGGCGACTTCGCCGCCGCGGCTCACGTCTTTGAGTTCCATGGCTCTCCTGGACGAGTGAAAGTGCTGCGTGCTGCGAGCGTGCCTAGAACGGCGACAGCCCCACGGCGGACGCCGCGTTCTCGATCGGCACCGCGAAGCCGATGCCGATGAAGACGTTCTGCGGCGTGGGGTTGAGGATGCCGGTGACGATGCCGACCACTTCGCCTTCGGCGGTCACGAGCGGGCCGCCGGAGTTGCCCGGATTGGCGGCGGCGTCGAACTGGATCAGGTTGGTGAGCACGCGCTTCCCTTGGGGCGAGCGGTACTCGCGGCGCAATCCGGAGACGATGCCCGCGGTGGCCGAGGGGCCGATGCCGAACGGAAAGCCGACGGCGACCACGTGATCGCCGACGGACAGGTCGCTCGTGGAGCGCAGCGTGGCGGGCACGAGGTCGTCGGGCAGCGTCTTCGCCTGCAGCACGGCGAGGTCGTTCTCCGGCTGCACGCCGGTCACCACCGCCTCGGAAATGAGCCCGTCGAAGAACTCGACGGTGACGCGCTTCGCGCCCGATACCACGTGCAGGTTGGTGAGGATCACGCCCTTGTCCAGGACTACGACGCCGGTGCCGGAGCCGCGGTCGCGATCGCCGTCCTCGTCCTGGTCGTACGTCATGTTCTTGACGCGCACGACGGACGGGAGGATCGCCTCGAACGCCTTCGCGTACACGGACGGCGGCGTCTTGGTGTCGAGCGTGTGCATCACCGCGGCGTCGATGTCGTCCTGCGTGAGCTCGCGCGGCATCGCGCCGAAATGCGGCCGGGCGGCGAAGAAGGCGCCGATCAGCAGCGCGACGCCGCAGGCCCACAGCGCGCGCTCGTGGCGGCGGGCGAAGCCGGCGGCGCGCTGGAGGAACGGCAGGCGCGGCGGCGCGGGCGCCGGCGCGTCGGGGCCCGCGGCGGCGGCGCGCGACCGGACCGAACGGCTGTACAGCGTGACCTTGCTCATGGGCGACCTGGCGAGTGCGATTTTTCGCGCGACGATCCTGCGTGCGCCGTTCCGGTCAGACCCGGCGGCGCGGCATTCGTTTCAAGGCACCGCCGGCGATTTGCGCGCGCGGCCCTTCACCATCACCCAAGAGTAACGCGCGCCTCCCGATCTGGCAAAGGCGGCCTTGCACCGCCTCGTGGCGCGCGAAACGAGACGTGCTACGGCCCGATCTTCTCGCCTTCGGCCGCCGGCGCTTCGCCCGCCGCGGCCGCGGCCGCCGCTTCCTCTTCCTTGGTGCCCAGCTTCTTCTTCTGCTTCTCTTCCTTCTTCTGCTTCTTGGCGAGGTCGCGCTGGCGCTTGGCGAATGCGTAGTTGGGCTTGGGCAATTGACGGTCCTCGGGGACGATTGGCGTGGGGTGGGGCGGGATCCGGGCGGTTTTCGGCGATTCTACCTGACCCCGCCGCCGCGTCAGCGGGCCAGTTCCTCGTAGACGCGCTGGTAGTTTCCCACCATCGCCGGAAGGCTGAAACGCTCGGTCGCGGCAGCGCGCGCCTGCCGGCCGTGGGCGAGCCGGCGCTCCGGCGCGGCGATGTAGCCGGCGAGCGCGTTCCCGAGGGCGGCCGCGTCCGCGGGCGGCACCAGCGCGCCCGTCAGGCCGTCGTCGATGAGCTCCACGTTGCCGCCGACGGCCGTCGCCACGACGGGCAGCCCGGAGGCCATCGCCTCGAGGATCGTGTTGGAGATCCCTTCGTTCAGCGACGGCAGCGCGAACACGTCGAACGCACGCAGCACGTCGGCGACGTCGGTCCGGTTGCCGGGGAACCACACGAGATGCGCGATGCCGAGCGTGTCGGCGAGCAATCGGAGGTCGCCGAGGAGCGGGCCGTCGCCGACGATGGCGAGCCGCGCGCGGGCGGCGAAGGCCGGGTCGGCGGCCGCCAGCGCCGCGAAAGCCCGGAGCAGCGTCGCATGGTCCTTGACCTGCTGGATGCGGCCCACCGTGCCGATCACCACCGCACCGGGCGGCGCGAAGCCCGGCGGCAGGACTTCGCGGCCGCGCTGGGGCTCGGGCGCGAAGCGCGCGGTGTCGACGCCGTTGTAGATCTGCGTGATGCGCGCCGGCGCGACGCCGATCCGCCGCACGAGATAGCGCTCCAGGTCCTTCGACACCGTGATGTAGCGGCGGATGAGCGGCGCGTGCAGCCGGCGCAGCAGCGCGGGACGCCGTGCCTCGCCCTTCAGGTCGTCGACGTCCCAGCCGTGCTCGCCATGCACGGTCCGGCGCACGCCCGCGAGGCGCGCGGGCATGAGCGCGTCGAGCCCCGAGAGATTGCGCGTGTGCACGATCGCCGGGCGCAGGCGCCGGCAGAGCGCGTGGATGTCGCGGCGCATCCGCCAGAGCCCCACCTGCGAGCGGTTGAGGGCGATCACTTCGACGCCGGGATCGGCCAAGCGGTCGCGGAACGACGAATAGTCCTCGACGCAGGCGATCGCATGGCGGAACGCGCTCGCCGGCATCCGGTTGATCAGGTTGACCAGGCCGTTTTCCAGGCCTCCGGTGGCGAGGTGATGGATGACGTGAAGGACGAGCGGCGGCGCTGGCATGAGGGTGGCGCTAGCATAGCAGCGCCGCCCGCGGAGCGCGGCGCCTCAGGCGCGGTGCGCCGGCCGGTGATGCCCGTCGCCGTGACCCTTGGTCACGAGCACCGCGGCGAGCGCGAAGGCGAGGGTGAGCGGCGACACGAGGAAGGTCGCGAGGAGCGTCCATTCGCCGCTGGGATTGAGCGTGGACAGCGCGCCGTAGAGGATCGCCGTGGACACCACCGCGGCCGCGAGCGACGCGCGCCGCGTGTCGGACAGCGTCAGCGCCGCGGCCGCACCCACGGCCACGGGCATGATCACGAGGACGAGCAGCGGCATCACGATCGTTCGGTGCACGATGTTCGGTGCGTTCCCCTCCGGCCTGACCCTCCCGGCAATGGTAGGCCGGCGCGCGCACGGCGGCAAGCCGGCGCCCGCGCGCCCCGGCACCGCCGGCGCGAAGCCGCAGCGACGGTGCTAAAGTGTTCGTGTTGCGGTGCGCGAAGGCGGCCGGCGCGTTGCCGTCCGCGGCCTCCGCCGCGACGGACGCAAGAGACGAGCGCATGACGTTTATCTGGCCCGGGATGTTGTGGCTGCTGCTGGCCGTGCCGGCGCTCGTTGCGCTGTACGTGCTGCTGCAGCGCCGCCGCAAGCAGGGCGCCGTCCGCTATGCCAGCCTCGACCTCGTCCACGCCGCGCTGGGCCGCGGCCAGCGGCTGCGCCGGCACCTGCCGCCCCTGCTGTTCCTGCTCGCGCTGATCGCGCTGATCGTGGCCATCGCCCGCCCGACGGCCGTGGTGACCCTTCCGTCCGAGCAGCGCACGATCATCATGGCGATGGACGTGTCCCTCAGCATGCGAGCGGCCGACATCGAGCCGACGCGCCTCGCCGCGGCGCAGGCGGCGGCCAAGGCGTTCGTGCAGAACCAGCCCGGCGACGTTCGCGTCGGCATCGTCACGTTCGCGGGCACGGCGACGGTCGTCCAGCCGCCGACGCGCAGCAAGGACGACCTCGTCGCGGCGATCGACCGCTTCCAGCTCCAGCTCCATACGGCAATCGGCAGCGGCCTCCTCGTCTCGCTCGGGGCGCTCTTCCCCGATGAGGAAATTGACCTGGAGCAGGCGTCCTTCGGCAGCGCGATGGGCCGCGAGCGCGGCAAGGCGCTGCCGTCGGGGCGCACCGCGGCAAGCCCGCCCAAGAAGCCGTTCACGCCGGTGGCGCCTGGCTCGTACGCGTCCGGCGCGATCATCCTGCTCACCGACGGCCGCCGCACGATCGGCCCCGACCCCCTCGACATCGCCAAGATGGCCGCCGATCACGGCGTCCGCGTCTATACGGTGGGCTTCGGCACCGCCAACGGCGCGATGGTGGGCATCGAGGGCATGTCGATCTACATGCGCTTCGACGAGGCCACGCTGAAGTCGATCGCCGAGATCACCAAGGGCGAGTACTTCTACGCCGGCACGGCCACGGATCTGCAGAAGATCTACGAGACGCTCAACGCCAAGCTGGTGCTGGAGAAGAAGGGCACCGAGATCTCGATGCTGTTCGCCGCCCTCGCGGCGCTGCTCACGCTCGCGGCCGCCACGCTGTCCGTGCTCTGGTTCCATCGGTTCCCCTGAGGGAATAGCGTCCGGCCGAGGCTGTTAACCTTCTGTTGGCGCCTGCCGCTACCGGCCCCTGCCAGGACCGGCGAGCAACGCCCTCGTCGCCCGACGAGTAAAACCCAGGAGGAAACTGACATGACCCGAACCACGATCGGCCTCGCCGCGCTGATGACCGTTGCCGCGATCGGCACGGCAGCGGCGCAGCCGGCCGCAATGACGTTCTTCGTGACCAGCACCGGCAACGGCAAGGGTGCCGATTTCGGCGGCCTCGACGGCGCTGACAAGTATTGCCAGACGCTCGCGGCCGCCGCGGGCGCCGGCAGCAGGACCTGGCATGCCTACCTCAGCACGCAGGGCAATGGCGCGGTGAACGCCAAGGACCGCATCGGCGCGGGCCCGTGGCAGAACGCGAAGGGCGTGGTGATCGCCAACAACGTCGCGGAGCTGCACGGCACCAACAACCTCACCAAGCAGACGGCGCTCACCGAAAAGGGCGAGGTGGTGAACGGCCGCGGCGACACGCCGAACAAGCACGACATACTCACGGGCTCGCAGCCCGACGGCACGGCGTTCCCGGGCGGCGAGGACAAGACGTGCGGCAACTGGACCAAGGGCGGCGACGGCGTCGCGATCGTGGGCCACAGCGACCGCACGGGCCTCGACACGTCGCCTCCGGCGCTGTCGTGGAACTCGTCGCACCCCACCAGGGGCTGCAGCGATCCGGCGCTCGTGACCACCGGCGGCGCGGGCCTCCTCTACTGCTTCGCCACGAAGTAACGCTGGAAGGGCGGGCGCCCGGTCAGGGCGCCCCGCCCGGCGCGCAGGCGAGCGTGACGTCCATCTGGTAGAAGCGGAACATGGCCGCTTCGCCGGGTCCCGCCCCGATCGCGGCGCGATAGCGGTCGAGCGCGTCGTCGACGAACGCGGCGCGGTCGGGTTCGGGCAGGCGCTGCGTCCACGCGACGAGCCCCACGCCGCAGAACGCGTGGAAGGCGTCCCGCGAGCCGAAGTCCCACGCCTTGTCCTGCACGCGCAGCGACGTGACGCGCAGGCCGTTGCGCTCCGCGAGGGCCGCGTACTGCGCCGGCAGCAGATGCAGGTAGGGATCGCGGAAGTCCGCGAACGCGGGCGCCCACCGCGGCGCACGCCGAGCTTGCTCCACCACTGTCTCGAGGCTCGTCCGCTCGCCGTCCGGGACCAGGCGCAATTGCGCCTGGCCCGCGACGGTCAGCGCGCGCCGGATCGACCGCAGCGCGGCGTCCTGCTCCGGCACCCAGTGCAGCGCGTTGAACGAGACCACGCGGTCGAACGCGTCGCGGAACGGCAGCGTGCGCGCATCGCCCGGCTCGAAGCGCAGGTTCGAATGATCGGCGCCGCTGAAATGCGCCGTCGCGAACGCGATCATGTCGTGCGACGGATCGACGCCGACAACGCTGCCGCGCGGCACGCGTGTCGCGATCGCCGCCGTGATCTTGCCGTCGCCGCAGCCCACGTCAAGCACGCGCTCGCCGCCGGTGAACGAGACGAGCGCCAGCACCTCGGCGGCCATCGCCGCCTGCAGGCCGGAGATCTGCGCGTACCCGGCGGCGTTCCACTCGGTCATCGCGCGTCTCTAGACGGTGACCGCCGCGCGCCGGGCGAACAGCGCCCACACGCCGGCGCCCGCGAGCAGGCAGCCGCCGACGCGGTTGAAGCGGCGCTGCGCCCGCGCCGACGCGAGGCGCCGCTGCGCGGACGCCGCGAACACGGCGTAGAGGCCTGCGTTGATCGCGGCGAGCACGACGAACGTCACCGCGAACGTCCAGAGCTGCAGCCGCACGTTGCCGTCCGGGCGCAGGAACTGCGGCAGGAACGCGACGAAGAAGATGATCCCCTTGGGGTTGAGCGCGGTCACGGTGTACGTGTTGGCGAAGAGCCGCCAGCGCGAGACGAGCGGCGGCGCCGGCGCCGCCGCTGCGCCCGCGGGACCGGCGGCCGCGGCCGCGCTCGCGCCCGCGCGCAGCATCTTCACGCCGAGATGGATGAGGTAGAGACCGCCCGCCCACTTGACCAGCGTGAAGAGCAGGGCGGACGTCGCCAGCACGGCGCCGAGGCCGACGAGCGAAAGGAACAGCGCGGTGGAATCGCCGAGCGCCACGGCCACGACGAGGGGCAGGTTGGCGCGGCGGCCGTGCGTGATCGAGTAGCTGATCACCGTGAGGATTGTCGGCCCGGGAATCACCAGCAGCACGATCGTCGCCGCCGTGAAGGCGAGCCAGGTTTCGAGGGTCATGCGATCTCCCTTCTGCACCGGGTCGGCGCCCGGGTCGAACCCCGATTGTAGGGCCGTCGGCCGCGTCAGTGCGCGAGCTTCAGGGTGACGACGCCGCCGACGATCAGGATCACGCCGAGGTAGCGGCCGAGGCTCGCGGCGTCGCCGAAAAACCATATGCCGACGAGGAACGTGCCGGCGGCCCCGATGCCGGTCCACACCGCATACGCGGTGCCGAGGGCGATGTCGCGCTGGGCGAGCCACAGGAAGACGCCGCTCGCGACCATGCCTGCGACCGCGATCGCGATGCCGGACGCGCGGCGGTCGGGCTGCTGCGACAGCTTGAGGCCGATCGGCCACGCGATCTCCAGCACGCCCGCGACGACGAGGTAGAGCCAGCTCATGCTTCAGGGTGCATCTGCAAGGTCGCGCGGCACCCGCGCGAAATAGTCGTCGAAGGCGTCGGCGCCGAACGGCTTGACGAGGACCTTGACGGTGTTGGTCCGCTGTCCCATCACGATGCCGTGGCGCTGGCGCACCTCGCGGTATCCCTGCGCCTGCCAGAACCGCTCGGCGCGGGCGTTGCCGGCGACCACGCCGAGCCGGAGCCACTCGGCGCCGTGCGCGCGCATCCACGCCTCGAGGCCGGTGTAGAGCTTCGCCGCGATGCCGCGGCCGTGCAGCGCGGTCGCGACGATGAAGAGGCCCACGTGCCATACGCGCTCGGCGAGGAGATCCGACACGACATCGGCGACAGCGACGACGGCGCCGCCGGCGTCGACGATCTCCAGCAGCCAGCGCTTGGTGTACGGCCAGCCGTCGGGCGGCCGTGCGCCGAATTCGGTCGCCGCTTCGTCGGCCGGCGGCCGGCCGCCGGTGACCATCAGGTGATACTCGGGATTGGCGTCGAGGAACGCCTGCAGGCGCGGGACGGCGTCCTGGCCGACCTCGAGCGCGCGATAGCCGTCCACCGCGAACGCCGGCGGCGGGGCCGTCATCGCGGCACGTTGACGGCGGTGATGCCGAGCACCGGATGCGCGCATCCCGGCGTGCGGCACACGCCGGCGAACCACACCTCGCCGTTGCCGATCATCGCACCCTGCGCGTTGTGGAACAGCTTGGCGGGATCCTGGCGCAGCACGGCATCCCGCACCTTGGGCGTGAAAATGGTGCCGTAGCCCTGCACGAACGCGACGGCGCTCGTCACGGTGCGCGGCGGCGGCGCCGCGCCGCTCGCCGCGGCGGCATGGTTCACGCGCAACGGATAGTGGACGAGCTTGGCCACGCGCCGCCGGTCGTCCGAGCGCACGGCGGTCTGCAGCGACGTTAGGAACGCCTGCGCGTTCGCGTCGGCGATGCCGTCGGCCGCCGAGGTCTTCGGCTGCGCCGCCGACGCGAGACCGGCGAATGCGAGCGCCAGCGTGCCGAGCGCCAGCGATCGCGTCGAGCGGGCCGCGGCGCTCATTCGGACGCGAGCGCCGGAAGCGCCAGCGCGGCGCGTAGCGTCTCGCACCAGCGGCGCTCGGCGGCGGGGATCGCGGCATACGCCGCGTTGACGTGGCGAAGCGTCGCGTCGGCGTCCTCGTCCAGCCCGGCATCCCTCTGCGCGAGCGCGAACGCGGCGACGCCGAAAAAGCGCTCGAACGGCGGGGCGGTGTTCGCGTCGCACACGGCGACGCAGCGGCGCGCGTGCGCCATCGCGCCTTCGTAATCGCCTTCGGCGCGCAGGCACGACGACAGCCGGAACTCCGCGCGCTCCTCCTCCAGCCAGGTGCCCGCGATCTTCCAGTACTCGAGGCCGGCGCGCGCGGCGTCGAGCATCGCCCGCGCTTCGAAAGCGTCGCGGTCCGGCTTTTCCTCGAGCGCCACGGCGAGGTTGTTGCCGCCGGCGGCGAGCGCGCGCGCCGCCGGCGATTCCCGCGTGAGGCCGGGCGGCGCCAGCGCCAGCGCCGCGCGGTAGGCCGCGATGCCTTCGCGGCACGCATGCTGCGCGACCAGCGCCGACGCGGCGGTCGCGAGCACGGCGATGCGCTCGTCCACGGGCAGCGGGTCCACCGCCGCGGCGGCGCCGCCGCAATAGCGCAGCACCGCGATGCCGCGCTCGAGCGCCGTCGCGGCCGCCGGCGAGCCATCCCACGCCGGCGTTTCGCGCAGCGACTCGAGCAGCGCCGCGCCTTCGTCCCACCGCGCCAGGTGCTCGCCGTAGACGTGCGTCACGATCCGTGCGAACGGCGGGATGTCGGCCGGCGCCGCGAGGAGCGAGCGTCCCTGCGCCAGGCGCTCGGCCACGTCGCCGGGCGCGTCCGCGTGGTCGTCCCACGCGCCGTCGATGAGGGCGTCGAGGGTCATGGCCGCGCTCCCGTTGCGTCGGAAGGGGCGGCCGCTGCGATGAGGTCGACTTCGACGGCGGCGCCCTTCGGAAGCTGCAGCACGCCGATCGACGTCCGCGTGTGAGCGCCCGCGGCGCCCAGCACCGTCCGCAGCAGATCGGACGCGCCGTCTCCCACTTCGCTCTGCTGCGTGAAGTCCGGCGCGCTGCGCACGTACACGGTGACACGCAGGATCCGGTCGATCGCGTCGAGCGACCCGAGTGCCTGGCGCAGCAGCGCGAGCGCGCGCATCGCGCAGATGCGCGCCGCCCGCTTGCCGTCGTCCAGCGAGGCTTCGGCGCCGACGCGGCCGATCACCGCCACGGCGTCGCCCACGCGCGGAATCTGCCCACTCACGTAGACCACGTCGCCGTGGCGAACGGCGGGCGTGTAGTTGCCGCCGATCCGAAGCTCGCCATCGAAGCCATGGCCGAGGCCGGCGGCCGCAGCGGCGAAGCGGGCGTCGCGTGTGTCGGCAGGTGCGCTCATCTCAAGCTCCGGGTCAGGACGCGCCGGCCGCGCTTGCATAGCGCTCAACGAGCGCCGCCATCGCGCGCGAATCCTCGTCGCCGCGCTCGATCAGTCCGGCGACGACGCCCGCCTTGTCCGCCGACGGGCGGTTCTGGCTCACTTTCCACTTGCCGGCGAGGCGCGCGATCGGAATCTCGATGCCGACGATGGCCTCGAGCATCTTGGCGATGAAATCCCGCGGCGCGTCCGTCACCTGCCAGGGCGCGTCGCGCTTCGCCTCGTGCGTGCGGGTGAGCGCGGTGACGTGCCGCAGCAGCCAGTCGGCGTCCTCGATCGCGCGCGGGAGCCCGTGCGCGTGGACCACGGCGTAGTTCCACGTGGGCACCGTCTTGCCGTGCGCGCGCTTGCTCGCATACCACGAGGGCGTGATGTAGCACTCGGCGCCCTGGAAGGCGATCAGCGACGGCACCGCGGCGGAGAACGAGCGCCACACCGGGTTCGCGCGAGCGACGTGCGCCACCAGCGTGCCGAGCGGGCCGCGCGTCGGGTCCAGCAGGAACGGAATGTGGTTGGCGACGAGCTCGCCGTCGCCCTGCGTGACCCACGTGCCGAGCGGATGCGCCCCGATCAGCGCGTACAGGACGCCGACGTCGGTCTCTTCGTGGTGCTTGGGCATGTACATGATGGAGTGGAAGTCCCCGGGCTTCAGGCCATTGCCGCGCCGGTGGCCTGGCGCACCGGGATGCCGGCTGGGTCGAAGTCGTGCAGGCAGAATACATTGACGCCGAAATGGTCGGGCGTCACGCGCTTGCGATGGAACGGATAGATGCCGCAGGTCGCGCAGAAGAAGTGCCGCGCCGTCATCGTATGGAACCGGTATTCGGTGAGCGCGCCGGCGCCCGCCACCAGGCGGAAGCGCGCCTCGGGCACCTTGACCATCAGCGCGTTGCGGCGCCGGCAGATCGAGCAGTCGCACAGCGTGAGCTCGGGAAAATCCGTCTCGATCTCGAACACTACAGCGCCGCAGTGGCAGCTGCCCCGATACGTCGCGAGCGGACGGGTTCCCGGCGGTTCCATGGCGGCGGGGGGGCAGCGCGAATCTAGGCGGCGACCACGATCGCGGCGCCGACGGCGATCACGCCGGACGCCAGGATGTCGGCCCGCAGTCCGGCGCGGTGGACGAAGCGCTTCACCACGGCCGCCGCCGGATAGTCCGGCGCCGCGAGCCGCTTGCCGAAGCTCCGGCAGGGCTCGCAGAGCTCGACGCCGCGAAGCCGTACGCCGCCGATCGAGAATTCGCGCCCGACGAGGTCGGCAAGACGCACGCCGCGGGTGACGACGTTCCTGCGCGTGCACGAGAGATCGGCGCTGCGCCCCCGCTCGGCGAGGAACGCCTCGATCTCCTCCGCCTCGACGAGCGTGACGTTCTGGCCCGGCTCGTCGTGCGCGGCGAAGTAACGGTCGCCCTCGATGCCGGCGTCCGCCGTGACGCGGACGGCGCTGACGTCGCGCTGCGGCGCGCCGGGCGCGCCGGCCACGAAAATCCGCTCGACCTTCATGGCGCTGCGTGCTCGAGGCCCGCGACGATGATGACCCGCGTGCGCATCGCCGCTACTCGACCACCGGGGTGCTCTTCTGCGACGACACGAAGATCGTCGCGTCGGTCACCGCCGCCACGTCGTGCTCCTCGCCGGCGGACGTGAACAGGTAGTCGCCGGCGTCAAGCGCCACGCCGCCGATGCGCACCGTGCCGGCCAGCACCACCACTTCCTCGGTGCCGTGGTGGGCGTGCCGGGGAAAGCGCGTGCCCGCCGCGAGCCGGACGACGGACGAGCGACCGCCAGTGTCGTTGTTGCGGAACAGGCTGCGCTCGATGCCGGGGTAATCGGTGGCCTTCCATTCGCGGTCGGCCGCTTTGTTCACCATCACGTCCGCGCTCCTCGTTCGCCCATGAGCGTCAGTAGTCGAGCAGGAACGGCGCGGCGACGAGCGCAACGCCGATGACCGTCAGCCACAGCAGGCTGTCGACGAAGTAAGGATAGATTGACAGCACGATGCCGGCAACCATCGGCACCGCGCGCGCCCGGCGCTTGCCGTAGAGGAAATAGCCCGCGCCGACGGCGCCGCCCACGATGCTGAAGAAGAGCATCGTGGCGCTAGGCATCGGCGGCTTTGCGCACGCGCTGCGCCGGATCGTAGAAGAACGTCTCCTGCGCGACGCGCTCGCCGTCCCAGCGCTGGTAGGCGAGCTCCTCCATCCGGGTCACCGAGCCGTCGTGCCACTCGAAGCGGAAGATCCACCGGATCACCACGTGATCCCCGTTGACGAACACCGGCCGCACGCATTGCGACGTCAGCGATTTCGCCATGGCGAGCACGCGGCGCTCGTTGGCGGCGTGCGCGTCGCGGCCGACGCGCGGCGGCGCCTGGTTCTCCTGCATCGAGGCGTCGGCAGTGTAGAACTGCTCGACCGCCTCGACGTGCGCGTTGGCTTCGACCAGCGCGATGAAGCGCTCGAGCGTCTCAGGCGCGGGCATCGGCGAGCGCGACGACGACCGCGGTGCCGTAGCACAGCACTTCGGTGACGCCGTTCATCACTTCGGTGGCGTCGTAACGAACGCCGACGACGGCATTCGCCCCGAGCCCGTGCGCGTGCGCGACCATGAGGTCGAAGGCTTCCGCGCGCGTCTTCTCGCACAGGCTCGTGAAGAGCGAGATGTTGCCGCCCACGAGCGTCTGCAGCGATCCGCCGATGGTGCCGAAGATCGACCGCGACCGGACCATGATGCCGCGCACCACGCCGAGCGTGCGCGTGATCCGGTAGCCGTCGAGCGTGAACGCGGTGGTGGTGAACGAGTGATCCACGTGGGCCTCCCTGCCGTGTCGTGAACGGGCGGCGCTACTTCCCGCCCCGGCGCCACGCTGGCGGCTCGCCCGTGCGCCAGCAGACGACGAGCAGCGCCGCGGTGAGGAGCGCCGTGGCGACGAGGAACGCCGGCGTCTCGTGCGCGGGCAGGAAGCGGACCGCCGCGGCGCCGATCGCCAGGAAGTAGGCGATCAGCACCGCCCATCCCTGCCAGGTGACGGGCGGACCCCAACCCCAGCCGTAGCGCTTGGCGGGGAACCAGAATCGCCGGGAATCGCGCACGCGTCACCTCCGCGACGAGGCTACTGCCGTTCCACTTCAGTCACGCCTTCCAGGCTCCGCGACCAGGGCACCGCCGAGCGGCACCAGATCTGGCGCCGGGGCGGCAACTGCGCCCGCTGATCGAGGCCTCCGACGCGAAGCGTATACGACACGGGGTCCGAGATGGCCGCGGAGTAGATGGGCGAGCCGCAGTCGCCGCAGAACGCGTGCGCGCGCCTGTTGCCGCTCTCGGCGGTCTTGACGTAGATCTTCGGCGTTCCGCTGCGCACCACGAACGATGCCGCCGGCGCGAACACCGACACGCGATAGGCCGTGCCGGTCAGTGCCTGGCAATCGGTGCAATGGCAGATCTGCACGCGCGCGGGGTCCACCACCGCCTCGTAGGCGATCGCCCCGCAGTGACATCGACCCGTCACGTTCATCGCTTGCTCCTTTCGGTCGTCCGCCGCGAACGGCCATAGCGTAGCGCATCGCGGCGGCGGAGAAATCCCGCCACGGCTAGCGCAGTTCCGGCGGCAACGCCTTGATGGGCGCCGCGAAGCGCGCGTGCGCGGCCGGGTCGACCGGACGGTGACGGACCCGGGTGCTCGCGGGGTCCTTGCCGAGGTAGTTGTCGCCTTTCCAGTTCGTTGCCGGACGGACCGGCCGCGGCACGAAGCCGCCGCCGCAGTTCGGACACACGTTCTCCAGCACGCTGTCGACGCAGCTCGCGCAGAACGTGCACTCGTACGTGCAGATGCGCGCCTCCACGGCGTCCGGCGGCAGCGCCTTGTTGCAGTTCTCGCAGGTGGGGCGTAGCTCCAGCATGGTGCGGTCCTTCCGTCGCGGCGAGGTCGGTGAAGCGCCGTCCTCACTTCTTCCAGAAATCGAACTCGGCCTCGTACCGCGCCGCCGGCAGGTCGGCGGCCTTGTCCTGGATGTACTGCTGCGCGTCGGCCATCGCCTGGTTGTAGATGCTGGGACCGATTTCGCGCAGGCAGAACTCGAGCAGCAGCGACGCCTTGAGGTCGCCGATCTCCTCGTCCATGTTCTCGGCCATGAACCGCTTGATCGAGCCCAGCAGGTAGCGCTCCGCGTCCTTCTGCAATTTGATGGGCATGAGGTGCGTCCGACCCGGCGCTTCAGGCACCCGCCGGCTTCCACGTCGGCGCCTGGAACTGCGCGCGCTCGAGGCCCGCGTACGCCGCGTCGAGGAACATCGGCACATGCGGCTTCATCCGCAGCGCCGCCGTTTCCTCGCGCGCGAAATAGCGCACTTCCAGCGTTTCCTCGCCATCCGGCTTGAGCACGCCGCCGATGGGCTCGGCCGCGAACAGCGTCGACACCCACGAGATCCTGTCGCCGTTCGAATAGGTGGCGGTGCACAGGTCGCCGCCGAACACGCCGATCAGCCGCGTGAGCGAGACGTGCAGGCCGGTCTCCTCCCACATCTCGCGCACGGCGGCGTCGGCGGGCAGTTCGTAGGGCTCGATCATGCCGCCAGGCGTCGTCCAGTCGTTGCCCTCGGCGTGGCGGACCAGAAGCGCGCGCTGCTGGCCGTCGAAGGCCAGGATCGACACCGTGGGGATCTCGAGCACCGTGGTGCCGATCCTCGAACGCAGGTCTCGCACGTACTCTGACATCGGCACGCTTGGTCTCCAGGACGCCGAGGCGGGCCGCGCTACGCGGCCACCGCCGGCGACTTGATGTTGACGAGCACATTGGCCGCGAACAGGACGAGCCCGAGCAGCACGGTGACGGCGCCGACGACCGTGATCGGCAGCGCCCATTCCCGCCCGCTCAGCACCAGCCCGAGCCCCAGCATGAACACCGGCAGCCCCGCGTTGTGCATCCAGAAATGAAACCGCGCCAGCCGCGTGGCCCCCGCTGCCGGATAGAGGTGGTACACGACGCCCGCGAGCGCCAGCGACGCCCAGCCGAGCAGCAGCAGGTGCGCGTGCACCGGCGCGAGGACGAACGATTGCGCGATCCCCATCCCGAGGCCGAGCAGCGCGCCGATGACGAGATACACCACCGCGATCTTCAGAAAACGCAGACCCATGACATCCTCCCCGATGGAAATGTGTCGCCAGCTTACGCCGGCGCGAAACGGGACGGCTGGCCGGCGGCGAGCACGTGCCCCTGCGATTCCTCGTCTTCGGTCACGCCGGTCCTCCGTTCGAGTTCAGACCGGCCGCAGCTGGTCGGCGAGGCTCCGCGTCCGGTCCGTCGCTTCGTTGCCCGTGTGCAGCGTGGTCTTGCGCTCGATCAGCATCAACAGGCATTCGCGCTCGGCGACCGGATTGTGGCGCACGCCCTTCGGCACGACGAACGCATCGCCATGGTTCAAAACGACGGTGCGCGTCTCCATCTCGATCCGCAGCGAGCCTTCGAGGACGAAGAAGAGCTCGTCCTCCTGGTCGTGACTGTGCCAGGTGAGCGAGCCCTCGACCTTCGCGACCTTGACGAACGAGTCGTCCAGCTCGGCGACCACCCGCGGCGACCACCGCTCGCTCAGCGCCGCCGCGATCCGCAGCGGCGACACTACGCCGAAGCGTTCAGCGAGGGCCGGCGCCGCCGCATTCGCGCCGGTGTCCTCCGCGGCGGGCCACAGGAGGGCCTGCGCGACGATCACCGTCGTGCCGTTGAACGTGGCGGCCGGCGGACCGTACAGCCGATAGCCGAGCGCCAGCGCTTCGCTCACGCGCTGACAGAACGCGGCGTCGTCGGGGCCGGAGAGCAATCGGTAGACGGGCAGGCCGTCGGGTGGGGCAGCGGTTGGCATGACGTCCTCGTCAGCGCGGCAGGAGCTCGACCTCGCCCTCGATTTCCACCGGAATGTCGAACGGCAGCTCCGCGAGGCCCACGGCGCTGCGCGCATGGGCGCCGGCCTGCGCGCCGAAGACCTCGATGATGAGATCGGTGAAACCGTTGATCACCGCGGGCTGGCGATTGAATCCCGGCGCCGAGTTGACCATGCCGAAGACGCGCGTCCATCCGGCGATCCGGTCGAGGTCGCCGAGCTCGCGCTGGAGGCTGCCGAGGATCGCGAGGCCCGTGAGCCGCGCCGCGGCATACGCCTGCTCGGGCGACACGTCCGTGCCCACCTTGCCGCGGGGCGCGGCGAGCGAGCCGTCCGCGTTCGTGGGGCCGTGGCCGGAAATCAGCGCGCGCGTGCCCACCACGCGCACCCACGGAAAGGGCAGCACCACGCCCGGCGGCAGCTGCAGCGGCCGGGGCAGCGCCAAACCGAGCGCCGTCAGGCGCGCGTCGATGACGGACATGCTTTCGCTCCATCCCTGTGTTTCGCTCCATCCCTGCGGCGGCGCACCGCGCGCGTGCGACGCTCATTCATCGCCGGGCTCGGGCTCGAACAACTCGACAGGGTTGCCCCATTGCCGACGTCGAGGCTTCGGTGGCTTTCTACGACGTAGCGGATGGCGGCCATCGGCATCTCCTCGTCAGCGCTAGGCGCGAAGCGAAGTCTGTCTGGCGCGGCTCAACGACGCCAGCGCCCGCTGGTACGACGAACCCACCAGATCCGCGAGGTAGTCCGTGGGAAATCCCGCGACGTTGACGATGGTGATCCAGCCGAAGCGCCCCCGGTAGCGCGCGGGCTTCACACCCGGGACGTCGGTCAGCTCGACGAAGCGATCGGGCGAGACGCGCACGCTGAACCGCCACCGTTCCGGCTGGCTCGTCTTGAAGTAGGCGAACTTCCTGCCTCCCACCGTATACACCAGGAAATTGTACGGCTCGCCGTACGCCGTTTCGGCCGCGCCTGGAAAACGGCGGCAAAAAGCCTTGAGCTGCGCGACGTTCATCGGCGAGGCGCGATCGATCGTGAGCTCACGCCGTTTCGAGCGCGAGCGTCATGAACGCGCTGTTCGGGTCCTCGACGTAGCCGGCGAACGGTGCGCAGTAGGTGAAGCCGAACCGCTCGTACAGGCGCCGCGCCGGCGCGAACGCCTCCATCGAGCCGGTCTCGAGACTCAACCGGGCGTACGCGCGTGCGCGGGCCGCCGCGATGATGTGCTCCAGCATCGCGCGGCCCACACCCGAGCGCCGCCGCGTCATGGTCGTGCGCATCGACTTGATCTCGCCGTGCGTCCGATCGAGCTCCTTCAGCGCGCCGCAGCCCTGGAGCTCGCCGTCGGACCACGCCGTCCAGAACGTGATGTCGGGCTTGCGCAGGGCCGAGAGGTCGAGCGCGTGAACGCTCTCGGGCGGTGACACCTCGTACATGTTGCGGAGGTGTTCCTCCAGCAGCGCGCGGATTTGCGGCCCTGTCAGGTCGTCGACTCGGATCAGCATGTCGCGCTGCGCTAGCCGGGAGAGAAGAACCACACGGTGCGGATGAGTCCGTCGACGACCTCGTACACCGCGATCGCTTCCACCGGCTCCGCCTCCAGTCCCACGATGCGCTCGTGATCGACCACCTTGTTGCCCGCCACCATCCGATTGACGACGTCGGCGTGCAAGCCGGAACGGTTGAAGCGGTTGGCGGCGTAGTGCGCGGCGAACGCGCCCTTGCCGGACAGAACCGGTGCGACCTCGGGCGGGCGGTACACGCGAACGTCGTCGGCGTACTGCATCACGAAACGCTCCAGGTCGTGCGCGTTATAGGCGTCGAGCTGGCGCTGCACGGCTTGTTCGGGCGGGGTCATTTCTTCTTCTTCAGCGCATGCGCGGCCAGGTCCTGCTTGACGCGGAACCGGGTTAGACGCTCGATCAGGGCATAGGGAACGGGCTCGTCCATGGGAAAACGCAGATTGCCTTTTTCGCCGGCGTAACGGGCGCTCGCTTTTTCGAGGCGGGCGTCGCCGCGAACCGGCGGATAGAACCCGATGTGGTGCTTGAACGCCGCGTAATACACGAGGATGCCGTGCTGCTTCACCGCGGGTATCCGGTAGCTGATGACCTCGGTGGCGCCGGGCGCGGCACGGCGCACCGCCTGCCGCACCTGTCGCAGGATCGCCCGCGTTTCCGGCGCGAACGACGCGATGTAGTCTTCGACGGTCGAGGGCGCGGCGCGCGTGGATGGCATGTCGGTTGTGGCGGCTACAGCGGGATTCGAAATCGCAGGCCGTCCTTCTCGCCGTATTGCGGCGGCTTCCTGAAGTGCTCGACGAGCCTCCCGCCGTTCGCTTCGATCACGCGTTGCGAGGCGATGTTGTCGGGGTCGGTGGTGATCTCGACATAGGTGAGCCCTTCCATGCGCGCGCGCGGCAGCATCTGCCCGAGCGCCGCCTTCGCATAGCCGCGCCCTTCCTTCCACGGCACCACCGCGTACCCGATGTGCCCGAGGACGTGCGACGGCAGCTCGGACGTGCCGGGCTGCCACCGGAAGCCGATCGAGCCGCAGAACTCGTCGTCCCACAGCCACAGCCGATAACCCGGCAGGCGCGGCACCGTGGAGCCGTCGGGCAGCACGACGGGCGGTCCTTTCGCTTCGCGGTCGGTGAGGCGTGCCACGAACGCGCGCGGGTCCTCCTCGATCTCGGCAAGCTCGGCAATCGCCGCGGCGATGCCGCGCACATTGTCCGGCGACCAGCCCCGCTCCAACGCCGCGGCGTAATCCGGCAGCCGGTCGATCGCGGGCGTGACGAGTTGCACGTCAGTCGTCGAAGCGCACGCCCGCGGCCGCCACGGGCGTGACGCGGGGTCCGTAGCTGTCGAGGTGCGCGAGCGTGTGGTTGTGATGCGCGATGATCTGCGCGGCCGTCAGGACGCCGTTGTCCAGCGTGGAATGCGCGTCCGCCACCAGCGTCACCGGATAACCGAGGGCCAGCGCGCGGCGCGTGGTCGAGTCGACGCAGAAATCGCTTTGCAATCCGCAGACGACCAGGCGGTCGATGCCACGGGCCTGCAACAGCGTCTGCAGCTCCGTCCCGTGGAAGGCGTCGCTGGCCTTCTTCCTGATACGGACATCGGACGCGCCCGTCTCGAGCGCGGGCGCCAGCGTCCAGCCGTCGCTCCCGTGATCCATGTCGCCACCGGAGGTCTCGTGCTGGATCACGACGACGAGCGCGCCGGCGGCGCGCGCCTTGCGCGACACGTCGTTGATCCGGCCGATGACGCGCGCGACGTCGAACGCCGGATGCGGCCCCGCGCACAGGACCTGCTGGACATCGATGACGAGAACGGCGGTGGCCATGGGCGGGTCGCGGATCGGCCTTGAATTATGCAGCTTCCGGGCATGGTCCGGAACACCGGCCTAACGCACGGCTGGCTCGCGCGTCAGCGTTCCGTTCGAGCCTTTCTCGTCATCAAGAGCTCGTCCGCCGCGACGCCGGCGCGCACGTGCTGCGCTGGCGAGCCCGGGGCGAATTCCAGGCGGTCGAGCAAGTGCCGTGAGCGGTGATTCGCCCGCTTCAGCACGGCGGACAACGTTTCGACGTCATGGTCCGTGACGAGCGCGCCGATCATTCCGCCCACCGCTTCGCGGCCGAGCCCCATGCCCCAGTAGCGGCTGGAGAGCTCGTAGGCGATCGCCGCGTTTGCACCGGCGGACACCGTGGCCTGCACGTAGCCGACGAGGCCGGACGATGGCAGCCGCACGACCCAGTTGAGCCAATGCTCGGAGCCATCCGGCGAGCGGCGCGTTTCGAGTCGGCTGAAGCGCTGCCGCAGCCACTCGACGGACGCCGGCGGCGCGTTCTCGAACTCGTAGATCGCGGGATCGCTCAGCACCGCGAACATTTCGACCGCGTGCGCGGCGATCTGCGGCTCCAGGCAAAGGCGCGGCGTCAGGACGATGCGCATCGGTACCGCAGGACTTTGCAGTGGACGTGTCAGCCGATGTACTTCCAGGTTTTCGCGCCGTCCAGCAGGCGGACTCTCACGTTGGCCACTGCGGCGGGGTCGAAGTTGCGTGCGTTGACGCCGGTGCGGGTACCCTCGCCCACTTCGAGCTTCTTCCACTGCATGACGCAACCGCACGTCTTGCAGCGGATGAACTTCTGCGACGCGTCGCCCCAGATGTAGTGATCCGTGGCGTCCGGCTCTGCGATCAGCCGGACCTCGGCGTCCCTGTAATACGCCCAGAGCACGCCGTAGCGGTGGCAGATCGAGCAGTTGCAGCTCGTGAGGGTTCTGGGCTTGCGCGGCGCCTCGACCTTGACCGCGCCGCAGTGACAGGACGCCGTGAGCATAGGCATCGGGCCTTCACTTCGGCGCAGGGGGCGTCAGGCCGTAGCGGCGCATGACGGCGACCAGCGCGGCCTTGTCCGGCGGGCCGCCCGCGTTCACGACCTCGGCGACGTCCCGGAAGTACTGGGCGCCGATGTCGGGCGACAGCGTGATCAGCGCACGTGCCACTCGGTCGAACGGATTGGAGAAGCCGTGGACGGTGCCCTTTGGCGTATGCATGCTCTGGCCCGCCGTGAGGTCGCGCGTATCCGCGCCCACCGCATAGCGCAGCGTGCCTTCCAGCACGTAGACGACCTCTTCGTTGTTCGCATGGCTGTGAGGCGGCGGCACGTTCGACGCGGGCGGTACCGTCAGCTCGAACATGCCCATGCTGCCGCTCGCCGAGCCGTCGATCAGATAGTGGATGCCGAGCTGGCCCGCCTTGATTTCGTTCGTGCTCATCGCGTGCTTCCGTCGAGGTTCGCCAATCCACGAGTGTGCCGCAAACGCGCCCCGGCGCCAAACGCTTCAGCTCCGAGCCTCGACGACCAGGTCGCACCACATGTGCAGCTTGGACACGTAACCTTCGCCGACAGCCACTGCAAGGGGCTCGAGGCCGAACGCGACGAAGCCGCAGCGCTCGTACAGCGCGACCGCGGGGGCGTTGCCGTCCGTGACCGTGAGTTGCACGAGCCTGACGCCGGACCGTCCTCTGGCATGCGCGAGGGCCGCCACGACGAGACCGTGGCCGATGCCTTTGTGTCGATGCTCAGGCGGCACGTACATCCCGAACAGCGTCGCCTTGTGCCGCGCCTTCTCGCGCGTCTCGAACGAGACGCCGGCGGCGCCGACGAGGCTTGGCCCTTCGAACGCGCCGAGCACCAGCTCCACGGCGAGGGGCTCGTCGCGCAAGCGCGCTTCCCACCACGCCATGGGCAGCGCCGCGCGCTCCGCTGCGCTGGACGTGAACGCGTCGGGATGGCGTTCGTACGCCGCGAGCATCAGCGGCCGGTAGGCGGGGAGGTCTCCGGGCACCAGCCGGCGGATGTGCACGACTTCCATCCACGCTGCTACAGCACGAAGGGCACGAGGGCCGCGACGCGGGCGGCGTACGCCGTGTACGCCGCGCCGAACTGCTCACGCATCCAGCGCTCCTCGACGCGGAGCTTCATCCACAGGGCCGCCGCGGCGAGCACGAGCGCGACCACCCCGCGCCACTCGCCGAGCGCGATTGCGGATCCGCCGATCGCAAGCAGGAGTCCCGTATAGATCGGATGCCGGACGAACGCGTAGGGGCCGCTCGTGACGAGCTCATGGTCCTGCTTGATCGTCACCGTGCCGCTCCAGTTCCGGCCGAGCGTAAGCCGGGCCCATACCGAAACGAGGATGCCGCCAACGGCCATGAGCAGTCCGAGCCAGAAGGGCCAGTCGGCGGCGGGCAGGAAGCGCTCGGCGAGGAACGAGTTGCGCGGCCGCGGTCCCCAGAAGAGATAGAGGGCCACCATCAGCGGCACGATGTGCGCGAGGCGGGAGGCCGGCGACTCGTGCCGGACGGTCGCCTTGACGTTGCGCGACGCCACCCACCAGTAGAGCGCCCAGCCAAGCCACAGCACCGGGAAAGCGTAGCGATAGACGGTGTGCATGGGCGCTTCGTATCCTGTCATCCAGTGGTGCGGCGCGACGTCGCGTCCGCCAGGAGATCGACGTAGGCCCGGTCGATCAACTGGGACGGCGCCACGCCGAGCCGCGCCATGAGATCGTACGCCTCGCGGGTGGCCGCCTCGGCTTCTTCGCCTTCCTCGAGAACGACCTCGAGCTCGAGAAAATCGCCCAACCCCTCGACGCGGTCGAGATGGATGCGGGTCCGGCCGGCGAGAAAGAGCGTGCGGTGCTTTCGCACGCGGCCCGCGCCGCCGTAGGCGAGCGCGAGCGTCTCGCGCAGCGTTGCCGGGCTGGACGTCGGCGTGCGGACGTAGAACGATTCCTTCGGGCCATGCACGTTCGCGCGGCGGTAGTAGATGAGCTCGCCGGCCTCCTCGGAAAACTCGCGCAGCTTGAGGCGCCCCGACGGGCAGGCGAAGAACGCGTCGTCCTGGCGGATTTCGATCGGGCCCTCGCTTGCAATCGTCGCGGCCTTCGCCGCCAGCGCTTCGACGCTGCCGATCCGGGCCTTGATCTCCACGTTGCGTGCCATGCGCGTCAAGGCCGGGACCGTGGTCGCGTTCAACCGGGATCCTTCTCGAATGCTCGCGTGCCCGGCGGCAGCCGAATCCATGGATGCCGGCGGCAATCGTAGATCGAGACCTGCGGCGGCGGAAACGCCGGGTCGGCGAACGCGCCCACGGCGACGCCGACCGAGTCGACGCGGCCTTCCTCGGAGTGGAACACCGTGGTCCCGCATACCGGACAGAAGCGGAAGATGAAGCGCGCGCCCTGGTCACCCGTGCGCACGTATTCGGTCGCGGTTCCGAACACCTGGAACGGCGCGCGAAAGCTCGCCAACGCCGCGAAGGGGCTGCCCGTGCGCCGCTGACACGCGAGACAGTGGCACAAGCCCACGCCGAGCGGCTCGCCTTCGACCTCGATGCGCAATTGGCCGCAGGAGCACGACGCGGTCCGCGACGTCATGGCGCTTCAGTGCTCGCGGTGCTCGAGCGCGTGCTCGATGCGGCGGTCGGGAATCAGCCAGAGCACCGCCACGACGACGTAGAGCGCCAGCGCCAGCCACTGCAACCAGAACGTCGAGACGATCCCGATCAGGTAGAGGACCGGCGACAGCTTGCCTTTCCAGTCGCCGCCCACGGCGGAGCGGAGGATCGACGCGGCGCCTTCCGCGCCGATGATGGCCTGCTGCAGGATCATGTACGCGATGGCCGCCATGAGCAGCACGAAGCCGTATATCGCAGACGGCATCGGGGCGAAGTGGTTCTCGCCCATCCAGCCCGTCGCGAAGGGCATGAGCGACAACCAGAACAGCAGATGAAGATTGGCCCACAGCACGCCGCCCGAGATCCTCGTGCAGGCGTGCAGCATGTGGTGGTGGTTGTTCCAGTAGATACCGACGTAGATGAAGCTGAGCACGTAGCTCAGGAAGACCGGGATCAGCGGCCGAAGCGAATCCAGCGAGTCGCCGTGCGGCACCTTCATCTCGAGCACCATGATCGTGATGATGATGGCGATGACGCCGTCGCTGAACGCCTCGAGGCGGGTCTTCCCCATCACTTGTGGCTGCGCACGAGCGGCACCAGGAACGTCTGGATCAGCGCCATCGTGAGGATGCCGGCGAGGACCGACGCGGCGCCGATCAGGAACGAGCCCGAGCGCAACGCGAAGAGTCCGCCGAGCACCGCGGGGACCGCAGCGAAAACGCCCATCGAATGCGTCGTGACCGGCTTTCCGCAGGACTGGCAGTTCACGAAGCGCCCGGGACCAAGCCCGGACTTGCGCATCAGGCTGATGGCGGGATTGCCGCAATACGGACACTTCACCATCGCAGGCGCTCGCTTTGGCGCTGCACGGGCGTCAGGGCGCGAACTCGACGAGCATCCGCATCGTCTCGACTCTCAAGCCGTCTTCTTTCATCGCGGCAGCGCCTTCCGGCGACTGGAGCATTTGCTGGAACTTCTCCATGTCCGGTATTTCCACGATCAGCCCCGTCGCGTTGGGATTCTTGGGGTCGCGAAAGGTGCGGCACGTGACGCCGAGCTTGCCGAAGAGCTCATGGCGGCTTCCGGGTCCTTTCTTCCACGCGTTCGCCCAGACCGCGCCATCCTTCACCTCATGGAAAACGAGTGCCGTTGTCATCGTCTGTTCCTTTCCGTTGCGTGGGAGGCTTTGGAGCTACTCGACGCCCTCGATGATGCGGAGGTCGCGATCGACCGCCTTGCCGAGCACGCGCAGCGCCTCCTGGTAGGCGGGACTGTCGTGCGCGGCAACGGCTTGCGCGACGCTGTCGAACTCGACCAGGACGGTGCGCTGGCTGAGGCCGCCTTCATACACCTGGCTCGGCGTGCCCCGGGCGAGGAAGCGGCCGCCGGCGCCCGTCAGGGCCGGACCCGCCAGCTTGGCGTACGCGGCAAGCGCATCGGGGTCGTGGATGGAGCGGTACGCGGAAATCCAATAGGCTTTGGGCATGAGTGTCTGCGCTTGTCGTGGTGGGAGAAGTGCTGCCGGGGGTGGGACGCGTTCGTGGCGAATGATATCGAACCGCGCCGCATCGCGGGGCTCCGCGATGCGCTTCAGGCTTTCCGCCCGGAGTGCCGGGCGGCGAGGACGTCGTAGCCCATCAGCATGAGCCCGACGTTGCGCATCGCGCTGCCGATCGTTTGCAGAATGTCGGGCGCGGGAAGAAGTGCCAGGATCAAGTTGACGGCGAGGCCCGACGCGAACAGCAGCACCGCGAGACGGGGCAGCCAGCCGTTGCGCCACGCCGACCATGCGAACAGCAATCCGCCGACGACCATCGCGGCACCGAACCACGTGTAAGTGGCGCCCAGCCGCTGCCACAACGCCTCGTAGTCTGGAACGCGCCCTGACAGCGCGAACAGCGTGGTGAACGTGAAGTAGGCAAACGCCGCGCCGTAGAGCAGCGCGCCGGCGAGCCCGTCGGCGCCGGGCCTCGGAGACTGGACCCCGTACAGGCCCAGGAGCAAGAACGGCATCGGCAGGAACGCAAGGAGATTGAGCCAGAGCTGGAGCTCGGTAAAGCCCCCGTGGCGCCATTCGAGGATGTCGGTAAACGTGTGGAGCGCCGGTGCGGCGATGGCCGCGAGCCCGACGATCGCGTGAAGCCGGCGCGCCAGGTTGGGCGGGAGTTCGCGCGCGCCGGCAGGCATGAGCAGTTAGCCGGGCAGCTCGACGTTGTCGCCCACGCGAATCGTGCCGTCGCGCTCCGGAACAGGGCGGCGACGCGCACGAGTCTCCAGCCTTCCGTCCGTCATCAGAACAACGTGCAGACGATCCTGAAATTGGCGGCGAACAAGCCGCCCACCCAGGACCGCGACACCCGCGCACAGCCGCGCGCGCCCGGTCATGGTCGTCGATCTAGAACCAGTAGTCCGACACGCACTTGCCGTCCCGCGGCAGGTCGTCGAAGGTGTTCAGTCCGTCGAAATGATCGATCGGTATCCCCGCCACGTCGCCGGGCTCCGCGAGACGAAGGTTCACCGCGATGCGTCGGCGCCCGGCCTCGTCGAGCTGCTGCCCGCACCAGCAGACCATGCACCCGCAGGCGGGGTAGAAGTGAAACTCGCAGGCGGTCGCGCCGTCCGGCACACCCTCGAACTGCCATCGCACGAAGCCGCAGAGACAGGCGCCCTGCATCACGGTTTCGGCTCGGGCGTGTCGTTGCACACGGCGCAGGCCTGTCCCTTGCGGGAACGGTAGATGCGCGTGCCGGTGAAGAGGGCGCTGGCGAGGACGCCCCAGCCGAAGGCGAACCACAACGCGGAGGCCAGCTCGTGGCCCTTCAGCAGCTCCACCAGCGTCAGGATCGCGAACGCGGCGACGGCCGCGACGACGAACCGCTTGATCCAGAACACGTAGCCCATGGTATGTCGCCTCTCTGGGTTGCTGGCCGGCGGAATGCGCCACGATACCAACGCGGCGGCGTCCGTGCCAGTCAGCGTCCGGCCGCGCCGTCAGCGCGGTTGAAACGGATTCAGCCAGACGAGCGCGATGCAGACGAAGACCGCGGCCTCGACGACGCCGGCGACGAGCAGGGTCATCCGGAACGCCGGCTTCGGGGCGAACAGGCCGGACAGAAAGAAGCCGAGGGCGAAGATCGGCGCCGCGAGCAGACGGAGCACGGCCCACGCCGACCAGGCGTGGACCAGGGACGCAGGACTCGCGCCCTTGGCCGCCAGATAGACGAAAAGGGCCGTCACGCCGCTCGCGCCGATCGCCACGGTCACCACGCAGAGCGCGCGCCAGAACGCGCGATGCGGCCTCAGGAAATGGAGGGCCGCGCCGGTGGCAGGAATCGCGGCGATGGCGAACAGCGCCAGGAAAAGGAGGCTGTCGCCGAACCCGTACATCGCCCCATACGTCTGCCGGTCCGGGCCGGCGGTCAGCGCCGCATAGGCATACACGAGCGCGCAGGCGATCGAGAACGCCGCTGCGTAGGCGGCGAGGACCGCGGCCAACTTCGCGATCGGCCGTGCCGCGACGGAGCCGCTCGAGCTCCGCCATGGCGAATCGGCAGTGTCGTCGCGACGCGCCCGGTCAGTCGGCAAGGATCTGGCCGGTCACGTTGTCGACCACCACGGGACTCTCGAAGTAGGTGACGACCGGTTCGGTGCCGTACTTCTCGCGGACGAACGCGCGCCACGCCTCCGTGTACATCGCTTCCGCGTCCTGCCGCGAGTTCCACAGGTAGACGCCGCCCGCCGTCGCGCCGTCCTGCGAGAGCACGTAGATCTTCCGGAAGAGCCCCTTGACGCCCTCGTACTTGGGCGCGGTGCTGAGAAAGATGCTGCGAGCTTCCTCACGCGTGATCGGCTTCCGCAATGCGAATGTCGTGAAGGCGGTGATCATCTGCAGCTCCTGTCGCGCCGATGCATTCTGCGCCGGCTAGGCTTTGCCCCATCCCGGAATCGCGGCGGCTTGCCCGATCCAGCGAGCCAGCTGCGCTTCGTCCAGGTCGTCTTCGCGGACGTCGATCCAGCGCGCTTCCTTCGCCGTGCCGCCCGGGGGAACAGGGAGCAGTGACGTGCCCCGGAAGAACGTGACCTTCACGTAATTCGTGAACACGTGGAAGCTCAGGAACCACCCTTGTCCCCTGACGCCGTACATCGGCGAGTTCCACCGCACGCCCTTCTGAACGGCCGGCACGACTCCCGTGACGAGCGCGTCGAGGCGCTGCCCCACGTCGCGCTTCCATCCCGGCATGGCGCGGATGTACGCCTGCACCGCCTCGTCGCCATCGGCCTTGGCGATCTGCGGATTTCCTCCGGCCAGAAGCACCGGCGTGGCCGCCGGTTCAGGCGTTTTCATCGATGCTCCGCGCGCCATCGTCGTCAACGGCCGGCGTCGGTCAATCGTGTGCACCGCGCCGCGAACAGCAATCCGGCGACGGCCTCCCAGTCCGGCGATTCGACATTGCGGGCGGCCTCGTCGCGCGAGTCGTAATAGCCTTCCAGATTGCGCGCGACGCTGGCCAGGGCGAGGAGAAACGATTGCATCGTGGCGTTCTCCCACGGCGAACCCGGCTCGTCGAACGACTCGACCATGAGTTCGACGAATCGGACGAAGTCGTCCCTCGTGCGGAGCGTGTCCATCACCGCGTGAAGCTTTTCCTCGACGGGCGACATGGGACGGGCGGCCTAGGCGCGTGCCGTCGGCTGCGCGCCGAGGCAGCATGCGACCGCGGCCTCATGCATGGCGCGACTCCGCGAACGTGGGCAGGCCGTCGCCGAAACGCACCCACGCGATGTCGTGGCGGAGCCACGAGTGATGCGTCGGCGGAAAGCGATCCGGCTGGTCCAGGCTGCACGTCGTGATGTCGAGGTGGCCGGCGCCGTCGCGATGCTCGTAAGTGAGCGGCGTGCCGCAGCCTGGACAGAACGTCCGGCGCACCGGCTCGGACGTATGGAACTCCGAGGGGGTCCCCTGCAGCAGGCGGAAGCGTGCGGTGGGAAACGTCACCCACGCCACCACCGGCGCGGCGGCGACTCTGCGGCAGGTGCGGCAGTGGCAGATCATGCTGTTGGTCGGCTTGCCTGCGACGCTGTAGCGAACCGCGCCGCAGACGCAGCCGCCCTCTATTTTCGAGGCGGGCACGTTGCCTCCTTCCCGTGCGTGGAGCTGCGACCGGTCGGCCGTCTCATCGAGCCGGCGTGATCAGGATCGATTCCGCCGACGCCACCATCGGACCATGATAGACGGCTTCGACGTTGTTTCCGTCGGGGTCGAGAACGAACGCCGCGTAGTACCCCGGATGATACTTGCGCTCGCCCGGCGCGCCATTGTCTCGCCCGCCTGCCTTCAGCGCGGCGGCATGGAAACGGCGCACCGCTGCCTGGTCCCGGGCCTGAAAGGCGAGGTGAACGTTGGACGTCGCGCCTTCCGCGCGATCGATCCAGAGCTCGTCGGCGGAAAAGTGATCGGCGGATTCGCGGATGCCCTCCGCCTTGCCCAGCGCCTGCAATGCTTCCCGGTAGAAGCGCTTGCTGGCTTCGAGGTCGCGAGCACGAAGGTGAACATGGTCTATCAGGCGGCCGCGATGCAATTCCATAACGTCTCCTTTACGAATGGGCGAAGCTGCAGGCGTCGGCTTTGAACACCGTACTTTCGGCCTGCTAGTCGCCTCCGATGAAGTACGCCATCTTCCATCGGCCGCCGGCCGCTGTGAAGCCCGCGCGAAACGACGTCCCCGCGCCCGCTGGGCATTCGACGGTCTTGTCCTTGCGGTACGCGCACTTCGCCCTGGTTATCCTGGCGAGCTGCCGCAGATTCTCCGGCTGCCGCTTCCATTCGGCGATGGCCTGCTCGGCGCTCGCATCGCCGCCGAAGCTCCAGCGGAATTCCTGGATCATGTCGGCGCGAAGCGCGACGTAGTCCGCGTGCGTCGCGGCCCGATTGACCCTCGTGATGACCTCCGACGCGGCGGGCGGCGCGGCCTCGCCGGCAGCGTGGCCGGACATGAAGGCGACGAGGAAGGTGAGCGCGAGCGAGGCGAGGCGCGCACAGGGCAGTGACGTCACCGACCCGCGCGAGGATTCACTGCCCTTCGGGCGGCTGCCAGAGCTCAATCTTGTTGCCTTCCGGATCCATCACCCAGCCAAATTTCCCGTACTCGGAGTCGTCCGTCTTCTCGAGCACGTCGCAGCCCTCGGCGCGCAGCGCCGCCAGCAGGGCGGGCAAGTCATGGACGCGGTAATTGATCATGAAGGTCGACGCGCTCGGCGCAAAGTGATCGCCGCCCGCGCTGCCGACGGACCAGATCGTGGTCCCCGCCGCGGGCTTGCCCGCGGCATCCGCCCACGTGAACGCGGCGCCGCCCCATTCCTGCACGTCGATGCCGAGATGCTTCCTGTACCAGGCACGCAACCCAGCCGGATCTCGCGCCTGGAAGAAGATTCCTCCAATGCCCGTGACACGCTTCATCCCGCACTCCCGCGGCTCGACCAACTGGAAGCGTAGCCTACCCGACGCCCGGCGTTCGCCGCTACTCCTCGAGGCGTCCCGTGCCCTCCCGATCGCGGTCGTATCGTCGCGTCAGCGGAAACGGCGGCAACCACGACTCGCGGCGCACCGTCCAGCTTTCGTAGGTCGGAGTCAGCTGGTCCGGCGTATCCAGGGACCCGAGGTTCACTTCGACCTCGTCCGCGGAGCGCGCGAAAACGGACGAGCCGCAGCGCGGGCAGAAAAAACGCCCGGCATATTCGCGCGCTTGGCCCTCGATGGTCACGGCATTCTCCGGAAACACCGCGGAGGCGTGGAACAAGGCGCCGTGATGCTTGCGGCAGTCGAGACAGTGACACAGGCCGACCCGATAGGGTCGGCCGGAAGCCACGATGCGAAGGTCGCCGCAGAGGCAGCCGCCGGTGAAACGCTCCATGCCGGATCTCCTTCGGTTCAGCCGTCTTCCTCCGTGCCGCGTGGATCACGCGTCGGGGCGCGCAGCGCTCTTCGCGTACGCTTCCCGTTCGAAGGCATTGTCCAGATAAGGATGGCGCCCCCGGATCAGCTGCGCGACGCTGGATGCGACGTAGAGGGGAAAGAAGAACACGCCCCAGCGCTCGTACTGGCGGACGTGCACCCGCTCGTGCGCACGGATGCTGGACAGCAGGTGGTGATCGATGCCGATCACCACATGGCCGAAGGTGATCGCACCGAAGCGGCCGCAGGGCGGCACGAGCGCCAGCAGCGAATGGAGGCGCCCGCCGGCCACCTCGATCACACCGTCGACCACATGCGGGGTCGCGCCCGCGGCCACGGCGACGGCGGAGAACAGCAACCCCACGGCGGTTGCCGGCGACGCCCACGCATAGCGAAGGACGCGCGGAACGCGACGCATCAGAGGGCGTTCGACGGGCCCGGTTGTGCCGTCAGACACTGCTCTGATCGACCCATTGCACCAGCTCGAGGGTGATCCCCTCGGGCCCTTCGAAGAATCGAAGGCGCCGGCTGATGTAGTCCATTTCGTCGCTCAACATCTTCACCCCGTTCGCGGTCAGGTGGCCAGTGACCGCCTCGATGTCGTCGACGCGGAACGCGAGATGGTTGTAGCCGCGTCGCCGCAGGTTCGTCGGGTGATCGCCAGGATCTGTTGGCGGCTGGGGATCGAAAGCGAGCAGCTGGATCTCGAAGTGAGGCTCCACCCCCTCCAGCACCAGCGTGATGTGCTGGGCCTTCATGTCCGGCATGCCCATGTATTTCGCCGGCACGCCGCCGTCGATCAGCTCGACATGCTGCTTCCGGAAGCCGAGCAGGTCGAAGAAGCCGATCGCCGCCTCGGGGTTGGCCACGGCGATGGTCACATGGTCGGGGTTGCGAATCACGAGCCTTTCCTGTCTTGACGCGGACGTCCGTCGCACCGATCCGCATTCAAACCACGATTCGCCGGACGACGCAATATCGTCATTCCGTGTCCTCAGGCAAAACGATCGATCACTTCCCCTCGGGTTCGTGGCATACCGCTTCGACGTTGTGCCCGTCCGGGCCGATGACGAAGGCGGCATAGTAATTCGGGTGGTACCGCGGACGCAGCCCGGGCGGACCGTTGTCCTTGCCGCCCGCCGCCAGCGCCGCACGATGGAAGGCGTCGACTTGCCGGCGATTCTCCGCCGCGAACGCGAGGTGGAGCGGGGCCGGTCGCTCCGCGGTTTGGAACATGCACAAGGAAACCGTGCCGTTCGGATGGCACAGCTCGATCCCGTACGCGGGCTCGCCTTCCGCCACCACCGCTACGCCGAGCGGCTCGAGCGCCTTGAGGAAGAACGCCTTGCTCGCTGCATAGTCGCTTACGCCAAACTTCACGTGGTCGAACATCGGGTCCTCGGCATGGTTGGGGCTAACGATCGTTCGGCGCGTCCAGGTCACACTTCTTGCAGTCGAGCATTGTCCCGAGCGCAGAGGTTCTGCCCGCAGGGGTGACTACCCAGGGGCGGCTAGACCAGGGCGGCGCGTGGCGCACGTGCTGGTCGTGGCCGCATTCGAGCTCGGCAACCCAATGACGCTCCTCGTCTTGATGAAAACCCACGATGCGTCGATGCATGCTCGCGCAGATCCGCTTCAGGCAGCCCACACCGTGTGATGCTTCAACGGCAACCGATGCCGGAGATGAAGTCGCGGCGCGCTGGTGGCGACTCCGAATGCCGTGCTGCTCACAGGTGAGCGAAATACTGGGGCGCCGCGAACTTGTCGTTGCGGCCGTCGACGTACGTGATCGGAACGCGCGACAAGTCTTCTTCCGACACATCGTCGAGGCAGCCGAGATTGACGCCGTACATCACACCCATGGGCGTCTCCGTGCCCACGCCAAAGGCGCGCACGCCGCAGTGCCTGCAGAAGTAGTGCTGGTTCTTCCGGGTGTTGAACAGATACTGCGTCAGGTCCGCTTCACCGGACAGGAGACGAAAGCCCTCCGGCCTGGCCACGGCGGGCCAGAAACGGGTCCGGCGGCAGATCGAGCAGTTGCAGCGGTAGGAGCTTTGCGTGAGATCGAGCTCGGCCTCGAACTTGACCGCACCGCAATGGCATCCGCCTCGATAAGTTTTCAGCATTCCTGGAGTCCTTGGCCGGTCCGGCGTTCGCCGGCGACTCAGTCCATGAATGTCCAAGTGTCCGCACCATCGAAACGGCGGACGTGAACAGACGCCTGAAGGCGCGGATCGAAGATGTTGAGATTGACCCCGTGCTTGCCGCCGGGTTCAGGCGCGAGCGGTTCCCAGTGGGTGACGCATCCGCAAGTCTTGCAGCGCACGGTGCGCAGGGTCTTGTCGCCCCAGATGTAGTCAGCGGTGTTCTCCGGGTGTCCTTCTACCCGAACCGTTCCGAACTCGTAGTAGGCCCAGAGTCCCCCGAGGCGCCTGCAGAGGGAACAGTTGCACCTGGTCGCCTTCTCGGGCACTGACGGCAGCGTGAGGCGAACTGCACCGCAGTGACACGAACCTCTCAGGAGCTGGTCGTCGGTCATGGTCCCCTCGCTTGGATCTCCGTGCGCATCACTCACTGAGAACTGGGTATGGAACGCCGCCCATCTGATGAGCCCGGCACTTCCATGCCGCCGTCAAACAGCCACGTGTGGCCGCGGCTGTATTTGTTGTCAGTATATGGCTGGTATCCGCGTTCCCATCGAATTGTCGCTGTGTATGTCGACATGGTTATGCGTCGGCCGATGAATTTGCAGGTGTCCGCGACCGTCGAAGTAGCGGACTCGGACCGCGGCACCCAAGCAAGCCTCCGCCTGTGTCAGTTGCCCTTCAGTCCATCGCGGAAGGCCATCGCCTCGAGCTCCACCCGGACAGCGTCCATCACGGGAACCACCGGTCGCGCTTCGAATACGAATGCGGGGAGCATCGAGCAGAATTTGTGAACCGTCAACGGATCGTCGCAGTCCACCGACATATAGCCACCCCAATCGCCAACCCGCACTACGAACAACTCGATCTTGAAGTTGTCGGGCGCCTTCCATTGCGTGAACACCTCGAGTATCCGCTTCTGGGCATTCTCGTATTCCATCGCGGATCCTTGCGGACGCTCGTTCCAGGTAATCATGTATTTCATCTGAGCCCACCCTCTGGTTGACGACATTGAGGACATCGCTCGCTCGAGCGGCCGAACGTGAGCAAGGCTATATCAAACGCGCTACTTCAGGTCGGAAACGAGGAAGGGGATGCAGCCGCAGGGCTGGCCGCTACTCGTCGAAAAAGGGGTGGGAACTCTAGGGGAGCGTTGCTCACACCACGTCGGATTGACGCAGGGTCAGGTTGAGCGCGTGGTTATAGCGCACTACGGAACAGTGGCAGACAAGCAAACGCCATCTGGTCGATGTGACGATGATCCGTGCCGCAGCAACCGCCGAAGATATTCAAGTTCTTCAAGTGGCGGCTCTTCAACATTGCATAGTCCCGTCCAAGCGCCACTGGGTCGCCGGCGTCGAGCTTGGGCGCCTCGTTCAATTCTGCATGACTCATTGTGGAGGCATTTGCGCGAAGCCCGTGAATGCGATCCTTCCAGGGCAATTGCCCTTCGACGACTTTGCTGAAGTGACTGGGATGGGCGCAATTGATCATGAAGTACGAGGCGTAGCCGGAGGTGGCAGCATCGATTTGCTCGATTGCGTCGCCGAGGGCCTGGCCGGTCGGAAGTCTTCCGTCAGTCTCGACTGTAAGCGAAATGACGACCGGCAATTCTGCATTCTCGGCCGCACGCGCCACGCCAATGGCCTCTTCCGCATAGTTCATCGTAATGGCCGTGACCAGATCGGCGGCGGTGCCTGCGAATGCCTCGACTTGCCGGCTGTGATAGCGCTCAGCTTGGTCGACCGTCATCAACTCGGTAGGCACATACCCGTCCCCACGGGGACCAATACAACCGCTGATGATGATGGATGATTCTGCGGATTCGTACTCAGTTCGAAGTTCCTCAAGTATCGCGACGCTCTTTCGATTGACATCGGCGAGTTCGTGCGCTGTATATCCAAGCTTATTACCCCAATCCGCGCTGGCTCTCCACGTGGCCGTCTCGAGCACCAATCCTGATCGATGCTTCTTGGCCAACTCAGCGTAAGTCCGAAAATACTTCCTGAGTGCGTCTTCACCCTCTCGCGTCCGGAACAGGTGAAAAGCTGCGAAGAAGGGGAGATCCAGGCCCTCCAGGAAGATCAGGGTCGTCTCAATTCCACCATCCGATAAGAATAAGTCGCCTTTCATCTGAGGCAATCCACGCCGATGCTTTGTCATGATGGGTCTCCTTGAATGGGCCACGCTTGGATATGCGCGCAAAAATGTCAAGGCTACGACATCCGCACCGTGCAGGAGCTGCTCGGCCACGCCGACGTCGGCACGACAATCGTCTACACGCACGTCCTGAACCGCGGCGGCCGCGGCGTGATCAGCCTGCTCGACCGCCTCTGACCGATGTTCGTTCCTCCCACAGCGTCTCGAGGGCGTCCGCCAAGGTGGAGGGCAGCCGGGTCCCGGACGCCCGGATGCCCCAGCGAAAGCGGGAGTAGGGCGGCCGCGCCAAGTCGTCGAACGTCACGAGGGGCGTCGTGCTCAGCACCTCGAAGCGCATCAGCAGGTACAGGCCGGGGACGCCGGCGGCGGCCTTGGCGGCGATCCAGTGCTCGCCTTCCTCGGGGGCGGTCAGGGTTACGCCAGCGCCGATGATGCCTTTCGGCGGCACGCCGAGGCGCACCATGAAGGCGCGGCTGCCGGGCTCGATCGCGCGCGTGCGTCCGCTCGCCCATTGCAGATCGACGTGGCCGCGGCGTTTCAGCAGGCTGACCTTGCGGCCAAGCTCGGGCCAGTCCCAGTGCTTGGGATTCCACGCGAAAAGGTAAGTCGGCATCCAGCGCCCTGGTGATTCGCGCCCGTTGCCGGTGCGCGGGTGGTAGATTTCGCCCCGACACCCGCAACCCGCCGATGCCGTCGCGTCCCGCTTTGGTCGTGTTTGCCACGCTGCTCGTCGCCGCGTGCGGCACCGCGCCGCCCGCCCGCGAACCGGCGGCCCCGATCCCACCGGCGTCTGGGCCGCCGACGGCAGCGATCCAACCGCCCCCGGCCAGCCAGGCGCCGCAGGGCTCCACCAAATACTATAAGGACGACGGCCCGGGCGACAGCGCGCCCGCCAACCTCGACACGATTCCGGATGCGGTGCCGCGTCTCGAGCCCCTGCATCGCGCGGCGAACCGTCCCTACAGCGTGTTCGGACGCGAGTACGTCCCGGCCACCACGCTCAAGTCGTACCGCGAGCGAGGGATCGCCTCCTGGTACGGCCGCAAATTCCACGGCGCGAAGACGTCGATCGGCGAGACCTACGACATGTACGGCATGACGGCCGCGCACCCCACGCTGCCGCTGCCGTCGTACGCGCGCGTCACCAGCGTCGCCACGGGCAAGAGCGTGGTCGTGCGCGTCAACGACCGCGGCCCCTTCCTTCACGATCGGGTGATCGACCTGTCGTTCGCGGCTGCGCATCGCCTGGGCATCGCCCAGAAAGGCAGCGGGGAGGTCGACGTCGAGGCGCTCGTGCCGGCCAACCTGCCCGCCGTCACCGCGGCCGCGCCGTTGCCGCCGGTGGCGGCGTCCGAGCCCGCCGCGCCGGCGCCGATTGCGATCACGTCGGCGAGCACGGGCTACTCGGTGCAGCTCGGGGCATTTGCAAATTTTGCAAATGCCCAGAATTTTGTCGCTCACGTCCAGAACCAAACTGCGGCCGCCCAAGTCGAACCGAAGGTTCGGCAGGCGGGCGGGCTTTTTCGTGTCTACGTCGGGCCGTTTCCGGATCGGGATGAAGCACGCCGCACAGGGGAGCGACTGCGCCAGGAGTTCGGATTCGCCACCACGGTCGGGCCGCACTGAGTCCTCGCGGCGGATCGCCATGCGCGAGGCCGCTTTTCAGCAATTTCCCTGGCCGCGCAACCCTTCGCGCCGCTCCGCTTCGTTATAATTCGATGCTTCCATCGCTCGTCCCCTGATTTCCCTCCCATTCGCCCCCGGCAACACCTCACCGCGCGCTTGATGCCCGTTCTGCTGCGTTACCTCGTTCCCCTTCTCCTCGCGTTCGCGGCGCTGCCGGCGCGCGCCCAGCTGACGATCGAGATCGTCGGCGGCGCGGGCAGCGCCATCCCGGTCGCCATCGTGCCGTTCGACGGCGAGAGCGCCTATCCGCTCGGCATCAGCGGCATCGTGGGCGCGGACCTCGCACGGTCGGGCCTCATCAAGCTGGTCGACGCCAACGGCGTGGTGCCGCGGCCTTCGCGGTCGGAGGATGTCCAGCCCGCCGTGTGGCGGCAGCGCGGCGCCGATGCCGTGGTGGTGGGCTCGATGCGTCCGACGGGCGACGGCAAGGTCGACGTTCGCTTCGCGCTGGTGGACGTCGTCAAGCAAACGGTGCTGGCGTCGATGTCCTACTCGGTCGCGCCGCCGCAGTTTCGCGGCACGGCGCACAAGATCGCCGACGTCATCTACGAAAAGCTGACCGGCGATCCGGGCGTCTTCTCCACCCGCATCGCGTACATCACGCGGCAGGGTTCGCGCTACCAGCTGCTGGTGGCCGACGCCGACGGCGCCGACCCGCAGTCGGTCGTCACGTCGAACGAGCCGCTCCTCTCGCCGAAGTGGTCGCCGGACGGCTCGCGCCTCGCCTACGTCTCGTTCGAAAGCCGCAAGCCGGTGGTCTACGTGCAATCGCTCGCCACCGGCGCGCGGCAGGCGGTGGCCAATTTCCGCGGCAGCAACAGCTCGCCGGCGTGGTCGCCGGATGGCCGCCGGCTGGCCGTCACGCTGACGAAGGACGGCGGCTCGCAGATCTACGTGATGAACGCCGACGGCAGCAACAGCACGCGCGTGCTGTCGTCGCCAGGCATCGACACCGAAGCCACCTTCACCCCGGACGGCGGCTCGCTGCTGTTCACGTCCGATCGCGGCGGCACGCCGCAGATCTATCGCGTGAACCTCGGCAGCAACGCGGTCGAGCGGCTCACGTTCGAAGGCTCGTACAACGTGTCGCCGCGGCCGTGGCCGGACGGCAAGGGCCTGGTTTTCGTGCGGCGTGATGGCGGCCGGTTCCAGATCGCGTCGCTCGACTATGCGACGAGGCAGGTGCAGGTTCTCACCGCGGGCCCGGCCGACGAAAGCCCGAGCCTCGCACCCAACGGCAAACTGATCATCTACGCGAGCGACGCAGGGGGCCGTGGTATTCTCGCCGCGGTTTCCAGCGACGGACGCGTGAAGCAGCGGCTCGTCGCGCCGGCAACCGACGTGCGCGAGCCCGCGTGGGGGCCTTTCCGGCGCCCATGAAATCCAACGCAGGAGGTGTCATGCGCAAATTCCTATTCGCAACCATGATCGTCGCGGTTCTCGCGGGCTGCCAGACCACGCCGTCGACGGACACGGGTGCGCCCATCGACGACAAGACGGCCGCGCCGAACACCGGCGCCACGACCAGCGGCGCCGGCGACGGCCGCGTCACCGGCATCACCACGGGCAGCGGCACGGGCAGCAACATGCCGGCCGTGCTGAAGGATCCGAACAACATCCTGTCCAAGCGCGTGGTGTTCTTCGATTACGACAGCTTCGTCGTGCGCGAGGAGTTCAAGCCGCTGATCGAGGCGCACGCCAAGTATCTCGCGCAGAACCGCAACATGAAGATCACGCTCCAGGGTCACACCGACGAGCGCGGCTCGCGCGAATACAACATCGCGCTCGGCCAGAAGCGCGCCGAAGCCGTGAAGCGCATGATGATCCTGCTCGGCGCCACCGAGGTGCAGATCGAAACGGTGAGCTTCGGCAAGGAAAAGCCGCGCAACATGGGCCATGACGAGCCGGCGTGGGCCGAGAACCGGCGCGACGAAATCATTTACGTCGGCGAGTGACGCCAATGCGCGCGGGTGAGAGGCTCGCGGGCCGCCTGCTCGCGGTGCTCGCGCTCGCCGTGGTCACGCACGGCGCGCACGCGGCGCTCTTCGACGACGACGAGGCGCGCAAGCGCATCGCCGAGACGAACAACCGCCTGACGCAGGTCCAGAAGCAGCTGGACGACCGCGTCACCGCGCTCGAATCGCAGCTTCGCAGCGGGGGGCTGGTCGACCTGTTCAACAGCGTCGAGCAGATCAAGGGCGACATCGCGCGCCTCCGCGGGCAGGTCGAAGTCCTCACCTACGAGCTCGAGCAGGCGCAAAAGCGTCAGCGCGACCTGTACGTCGACCTCGACTCGCGCGTGCGCAAGCTCGAGGCTTCGGGCAGCGCGGCAGCGCCCGCCGATCCGAACATCGCCGGGGGCGGCGCGCTCGTGCCGCCGGCGCCGGCCGCCGTCGCCCCGCCGCCCACAAGCGTGGCAGCGCCTTCGACGCCCGCGGCGCCCCCGCCGCGGCCCTCCGATCCCGCCGCCGAGCAGCGCGCCTACGACGCCGCGCTCGACCAGTTCAAGCGGGGCGACTATCCGGGCGCCATCGCCGGCTTCTCCACGTTCGTGCGCACGTATCCGCAAAGCCCGCTGGCCTCGTCCGCGCAATACTGGCTGGGCAACGCGCAGTACGCGCGCAAGGATTACCGCGCGTCGATCGCCGCGCAGCGCACGCTCGTCTCGGTGTATCCCACGAGCAGCAAGGTCCCGGACGCGCTGCTCAACATCGCGTCGGCGCAATCCGATCTCAACGACAATGCGGCCGCCCGCCGCACGCTCGAAGAGCTGATCGGCAAGTATCCGCAATCCGAGGCCGCACAGAAGGCGCGGCAGCGGCTGGGGCTGCGCTGACCCCGTCAATCGTCGATCGGTTTGCCGATCGACTCGTCGCCTGGCAGCGCGCACACGGCCGCCACGATTTGCCCTGGCAGGACACCGGCGACGCGTACCGCGTCTGGCTGTCCGAGATCATGCTGCAGCAGACGCAGGTGGCGACGGTCATCCCGTACTTCCTGCGCTTCGTGGGCACCTTCCCGGACGTTCGCGCGCTGGCCGCCGCGCCCATCGATCGCGTGCTCGAGCTCTGGAGCGGGCTCGGCTACTACCGCCGTGCGCACCATCTGCACGACGCGGCGAAACGCGTCGTCGCGGACCACGGCGGCGAGTTTCCGCGGGATGCCACCGCGCTCGCGACGCTGCCCGGCATCGGACGCTCGACGGCCGCGGCCATCGCGGCGCTTGCCTACGGCGCGCGCACCGCGATCCTCGACGGCAACGTGAAGCGCGTGCTGGCGCGCCATCGCGGCATCGCGGGCTATCCCGGCGCGCCGAAGGTGGAGGCGGCGCTGTGGCAGGCGGCGGAAGCGCTGCTGCCGGAGGCGGACACCGCGATCTACACGCAGGCGCTGATGGATCTCGGCGCGACGCTTTGCACGCGCACGCGGCCGCGCTGCGATGTGTGCCCGGTCGCGGACGATTGCATTGCGCGCCGCGACGACCGCATCGCCGAGCTGCCATCGCCCCGGCCGCGCAAGCCGCTGCCGCAGAGGGCGGTGCGCGTGCTGCTGTTCGAGCGCGCGGGCGCGATCCTGCTGGAGCGCCGTCCGGACGTCGGCATCTGGGGCGGATTGTGGAGCCTGCCGGAGCTGCCGCTCGACGACGACCCCCGCGCCTATGCGCGCACGCGCTACGGCGTCGAGGCCGAGCCCGGCGCTGCGCTCGCGCCCATCGCGCATGGCTTCACGCATTTCGCGCTCACGCTGCATCCGCAGCGGATGGCCGTGCATATGTGGCCGCGGCAGGCGGAAGCGCCGGGCCAGCTGTGGCTCGCGCGCGACGAGGCGCTGGGCGCCGCGCTGCCCGCACCCATCCGCAAGCTGCTCCGCTCGCTGTGAATCAGCGCGCCACGGTCGCGGCCCACGGCCGCAGGTCGGCCGGGAGCCGCGCGTCCGCGTCGCGGTAGGCCGCCCGGAACGCGGTCATCGCGCGGTTCGCCTCCGCCATGTCGCCGGCGGCCATCAGCGCGCGGATCCGCGCGATCCATTCTTCGGGCGTGCTCGGCGTGCCGGGCGTGGCCGCGCTCGCGCCATCGCCAAGCGTCCGCTTCGACAGCCTGGGCGACGACTCCACCGCGCCGGCGCGCGACGCTTGCGGCGCATTTTGCGTCGCGAGTGCCGGTGCGGCTTGCCTCGGTGCGCCCACCATGCCTACCGCCTCGCTCTCGGTGTCGTTTCGCTCCGGCAGCGGAGCGGCCGCCTCCGAGGCCGGCTCGACCCGCGGCGCCGCAGGCTTCGCTGCGGCCGCGTTCCTGCGCGCCGGGAGCGGTTGCGGCGAAAATGCCGGCGCCGTCTGCGCGACCGTCGGCGGCGGCGCCACCGGCGCGCTCTCACTGTCGCGCGCAACCTCCGCCTTCCGGTCCTTGATCGCATCGACGGGCGCAGACGAGGCTGCTGGCATGTCGCTGATCACCGCCGTGGTGTCGTCGTGCTCGTGCGGCATCAGCTGCAGCACACCGATCGCGATCACGCCGATGGTCGCGGCCGCGGCGAGCGGCGCCCACCACCGCCACGGCCGCGTGGCTTCGCTCCCTGGCGAGATCTTCGCGGGCGCGCTTTTCACGGCGCGATGCGCCGCCGCGAGGATCGCGTCGTCGAGGGCCGCCGGCGGCGCTTCCGCCGATTGCGCGCGCCATGCCGCCGCGAGCGCGGAGTCGTCGAGGTCGCGTTCGTCGGTCATGAGTCGGCGAGCTCCAGCCGCAACCGCGCGACGGCATAGCGGAGACGGCTCTTCACCGTCTCCACGCCCACGCCCTGCAGCGCGGCGATCTCCGCCAGCGACAGCCCGCCTTCCTGCTGCAGGAGGAAAGCGTCGCGCTGGCCCGGCGGCAGCGCGCGCAACGCATCGGCGAGGCTCGCGGCCAGCTCGAGATTGCCCGCGCGCGCTTCCGGCTCGTCGCGTCGCGCCGCGGGCAATCCTTCCGCGGCCTCGCGCGCCTGCGGGTGCTCGTCGTCGTCGAGCGAGACGAGCGACGCCTGGCCCTGCGCGCGCCAGTGATCGACGAGGCGATGCCGCGCGAGCGTGTACAGCCACGTCGTGAACCTGGCCGTCGGCTTGTACGTGGAACGCACGCGGATCGCGTTCATCCAGATGTCCTGGAACAGTTCGTCGGCGCTGCCGGCGTTGCCGCACTGACGGAGCAGGTAGCGGTACACCCCACCCTTGTGCCGTCGGTAGAGCGTGTCGAATGCGACGGCCTCGCCGGCCGCATACGCGAGCATGAGATCTTCGTCGGCGCGGTCGTCGAGGGGCGGCCCGGGCATGGCCCGCGCAGTATGCGAGCCCGTCCGGACCGCCGCAACCGCCATGACGATCGCTACCGCGGATCGGGCGCGAAGCGCAGGCCGGGGAATGCCTGCGGCTGGCGTTGCGCGTAGCGCGAGGTGGGGAGCACGCCCAGCGCGATCAGGTTGTCGCGGCGGTCGTACTGGATCGTCTGCACTTCGGCAGGCGCGGTCGTCGCGCGCTCGAACGCCACCTGCGTCACGTACGACGTCTCGTTGCGGCCGTGTCCGGTGGCGAGCGGCGTGGCTGCGGCCGCGGCAGGCGCGCGCATCGTCTTGCCGACGGCCGCGGCTTCGCTCGCCAGCGCCTGCGCCGGAATGCGGTCCGACTCGAGGCTGGGCGCGGGCGCGTCCTTGCGCCGGTCCATGTCCGTCGCGGCGAAGCGGTCGCGGAGCGGGTAGGCGGCGACGGGCGCCGTCTTGTCGCGGAACACCGCGACGCCGATCACGCCGACGTTGCCCGGCCTGCCGGTGCGCGCGGCATAGCTGTCGCCGAGATCGGTGAAGTAGAACGCCGCGGTGCGGTCGAGACCCTTGCGCCAGCCGGCGATCTCCACGCTGTCCCACGGCTCGATGACGTAGCCTGCCTGATCGGGCGCGGCGGTGTCGCCGCTGATGACGTTGACGCCATCGACGCTCGTGACCGCGAGGATGCGTTCCCCGGTGCAATTGCGGATGCGCACCGCGTATTCGTGGCCCGGCGCGCCCACGACGTAGCGGCGCCCCTCCTTCGTATAGACAGGGAGCGCGGTGGCGTCGTTGCGGTCGTAGACGTCCATCGTGACCAGCGGCCGCACGGTCGGCAGCGGCGCGTGCGCAGCGGCAGGCAGGTGCGCGCCAATGGCGCCGAGCGCCAGCATCGCGGCAAGCACGCGGCGCCGCGACCAGGTCGGGGCGTTCGAAGGGTGGCGCATGGACATTCTCCGGGGCCGGCGACGATGCCGGGTGTGCTCCTGTAAACGGGGCCGCCCGGCGAAAGGGGTCAAGCAGGGCCGCATGCGATAATTTCGGCCCCGTCATGCGCGATCCCGGCCAACTGTCCACGCTCGTCGTCGCGCTCGCATTCGCGCTCGCCTTCGTCTTCGGCGCCGTCGCCCATCGCGTGAGCTTCTGCACGATGGGCGCGATCACCGACGTCGTCAGCTTCGGCGATTGGCGTCGCCTCCGCATGTGGCTGCTCGCGATCGCCGTCGCCATCGCCGGGGCAGGCGCGCTCCAGGCGCTGGGCCTCGTCGACTTCGGCAAGACGATCTACACCAACGGCAAGGTGCCGTGGCTGTCGCACGTGGTCGGCGGCTTCCTGTTCGGGTTCGGCATGACGCTCGCGTCCGGATGCGGCAGCAAGACGCTGATTCGCGCGGGGGCCGGCAATCTCAAGTCGGTCGTGGTGCTCGCGTTCCTCGCGATCGCCGCGTACATGACGCTCAAGGGCGCCTTCGCGCCCTGGCGCGCCAACGGCCTCGATCCGATCCGCTTCGACGTCGGTGCGCCGACTTCCGATCTCGGCACGCTCGCGGTGACGTGGGGTCTCGGCGCCGCCGCAAAGCTCTGGCTGCCGTTCGTGGTCGCGCTCGGCATCGGCGCGTTCGTCTTCGCCGACCGCGACTTCCGCGTGACGCCCGAGCTCGTCGTCGGCGGGCTCGTCGTCGGTGCCGTCATCGTCGGCGGCTGGTACGTCTCCGGCCACGTCGGCTATCTCGTGGAGGACCCCGCGACGCTCGAGGAGAAATTCGTCGCCACCAATTCCGGCCGGATGGAGTCGTACAGCTTCGTCGCACCCGTGGCGTACCTGCTGGAGCTCCTCGTGCTGTGGACCGACCAGACGCGCGTCATCACGTTCGGCATCGCCGGCGTCCTCGGAATGATGGTCGGCGCCGCCGCGATGGCGCTCGCCACGAAGACGTTTCGGTGGGAGGGCTTCGGATCGGTCGAGGACGTCGGCAACCACGTCGTCGGCGCCATCTTCATGGGCTTCGGCGGCGTCACCGCGCTCGGGTGTACGATCGGCCAGGGCCTGACTGGTGTCTCCACGCTCGCGGTCGGCTCGATCCTGACGCTCGCGGCCATCATCGCCGGCTGCGTCGCGGCGGTGAAATACCAGATGTGGCGCGTGGAACGGATGTAGCGTGATCATCTTCGACCTCAACTGCACGCACGGCCACCGCTTCGAGGGGTGGTTCGCCTCCGCCGAGGAATTCGACCGGCAGCGCGACGCCTCGCTCGTCGCATGCCCTGTCTGCGACGACGTGCACGTCGAGCGCCTGCCCTCTGCGCGGGTGCACGTCCCGCGTGCCGCGGCACGCGACAACGCGCCCGCGCCGCAGCCCGAGGCGGAGTCGCGCCCCGAGCACGGCGAAATGACGACGGTCTCGCCAGAGGTGCTCGCCAAGCTCCGCGAAGTGGTGCGCAACACCGAGAACGTCGGCCGCCGCTTCGCCGAGGAGGCGCGCAAGATCCATTACAACGAGGTGGCAGCGCGCGCGATCCGCGGCCAGGCCTCGCGCGACGAAGCGCAGGAGCTCTCCGACGAGGGCATCGAGTTCGCGCCGCTGCCGCCGTTCCTGACCAACGACACGCACTAGCGCGTCGCCGCGCCCAAATCCGTTCCGAGAATCAACGGCTTGGGCTACAATTGATGGTTTGTGCGGGCCGTTAGCTCAGGTGGTAGAGCAGCGGACTTTTAATCCGTTGGTCGCTGGTTCAAGTCCAGCACGGCCTACCAACACAATCAGAGCGTTAGCTCAGCAGGAAGCCTGCCGCTAACGCTTGCCGGTCCACCATCACGCGATTTCCGGCCGGCCAAGTCTTTGAGCGCAGCGCCGGACCCCAGGCCTTGCTATGCGTCACCGGCTTTGCACACTTGGCGCCGAAGGCCAAGTGCGTGGCGCGCCGGGTATAGCGGGCCACACATTCCGAACGGATACTCGCATCCTCGCAATCAGGGGCCAAACCGCGCGTGGGAATCCGAGCGCGCAGCAACCTCACTGAGAGTCGCATGATGAACGACACCAGCCTCGATCCCGACTACGGCATCTTCTGCCACTCACGCGGCGAGCCACTTCATACGGTGGAGATGCATGTGCTTGCTCGAGCGTATCGGACGGTGTGGCGGTCGCTCTTCGCGAGCGATCCGGTAGGGCCCCATGTCATTGCTGCGCTCGATGTGCTGCTTGTGTTCTCGGCCGAAGGTCTCGAGGACGACCGATAGCGCGTTGCCGGTTCGCCCGAACCTCCTGCTATAGTCCGCCCGACGTCCATTCGGGCCACGTATCGTGAAAGACGCAACGCTCGCCAGCATGGGTCAGATCGTCTGGCGTTTGATCGAGCGACACGATCTTGCGCCCGAGCCGCTTTTCCGGGCGGCTGGGATCGATCCGGCGATCATCCACGATCCGCATGGATTCATCGAGCGCCGGAAGAGCGATGCCCTGATGCAGGCACTCGCAGGGCGGATTGCCGATCCTGCATTTGGCCTGCAGGCCGCTCGATGCTGGCACCCTTCGAACCTGGGCACGCTGGGATACGCGTGGCAGTCCAGTTCAACCCTGCACGCGGCCCTGAAGCGACTCGTTCGCTATTGGCGCATCGTCATCGCCGATGTGGCAGTCAGGCTGGATGAGTCGCCGGAGGGCGTCGAGTTCGTCCACACGCCGCCGGCGCTCGACAGCGCTTCCGACGGAATCCGGGGTGACATCGCGATGGCGGTCATCTACGACATGTGCCGGACCAATTACGGCGGTGCGTTCAGGCCGCTGCGTCTCGCGTACCGGCACCCTGCCCCTGCCGATGCGAGGCCCTACGAGACGTTTTTCGGTTGCCCAGTCGCATTCGGCGCGGATGCCAATCGCCTGCTCATCGGCCGTACCGAAGCCGACCATCCACTTCCGACCGGAAACCGCGATCTTGCAGCAGTGCATGATCGCATCCTTGTCGAGCAGCTTGCCCGATTGGACAAAGCGAATGTAGTCGCACGTTTTCGCGTGTCGCTCCTCGAGCGAATGACGTTGGGCGAGTTTGCGGAGGAGGACATAGCACGCGATCTGCACATGAGCCGCCGTTCGCTGCAGCGCCGTCTCGCGGAAGCCGACGCCAGCTACCAATCCCTCGTCGACGATACACGGCGCGATATGGCGCTGCGCTATATCCGCGATCCCGCCAAGTCCGCTACTGACATCACCTTTCTCCTGGGGTACTCCCAGCAGAGCGTGTTCACCCGCGCCTTTCGAAGGTGGACAGGCATGAGTCCGTCCGAATTCCGCTCCCGCAAGTCCTTGGCCAGCGCGTAGGCCGACGCCGCTCCCCACGTCATAGCGGCTTTCCTCGCCGCACTCCCTGCGTTGCAACAGCGTCGGATTGGCGCGCCCTGCGAAGCGCTTGGCGCGCAGGGCGAAGCGCGGTCGGGTCCAAGCATGGAAACTCCCGACTGCGATGGGCGCTAACGACCGAGACGCTATGGAAACGCTGGTGCAGCTTGAACTCGACAAGTTCAGAGCGCCGGTCAGGACGCCGCTCGCCTTCGCTGCAACGTTCATTCGTGGGCTCGTCCTTGCGTCGTTGGTTGCGTCTGCCGCGTGGATATTGGTGAATTCGGTATTGCACTTCTCACCGCAGTAGGCACGCCTCGGAAACATGCATGAGCCAGCCAAAGCGAGTGGCGCAGGCCTGCCGATTACGAAGAGCACATAGATGAACATCGAGTACGGCATCAAAATCCACCTCAACGGTCGTTCTCTGTTCACGGTGGAGTTGCCTCCGCGGGCAAACGAGAAGCAGGCCGAGGCGATCGCACGCAAATTCGCTCGCCGCTTTCCAGCACGAGACGGTTACAGATTCGCAGTCGAGCCGGTGGATGGGCCCCCGGAAGGTCCCGGCGTCGGCGTAATCGGGTGCGTGGCCCGGCAGTAACCGGACTAGTTGACAACTGCCGCGCGACGAAATATGATGATCGTCATATTCACGCCGCACTGCCATGAGCCGCACGCCCAACACCCGCAAGGAAGAGACGCACGAGCGCATCGTCGATGCCGCCGCGCGCGCCATTCGCAAGCATGGCTACGCGGGCGTCGGCGTCGCCGACGTGATGAAGGAAGCCGGCATGACCCACGGCGGCTTCTACGCCCACTTCGACTCGCGCGACGCGCTCCTCGTCGCCGCGCTCGAGCGCGCCGGGCGCGATAGCGCCGCTTCGGTACAGCGCGCCGCCGAGCTGCGCGGCGGCAAGGGCGTGAGCGCCTTCCGGTCACTCGTCGAAACCTATCTCGCCGAGCATCACCTCGCTTCGCTGGAAACGGGTTGTCCGGTCGCCGCGCTGGGCTGCGACATGCCGCGGCAGTCGGCGACCGTGCGCGACGCTTCGGCGGCTCGCGTGCAGCGCCTCATCGCCGCCGTGCGTTCCACGCTGCCGGAGGCGCCGCGCTCGACCGCCAGCGTCGTCGCGGGCACGCTCGTGGGCACGCTCCAGCTGGCGCGCGCTCTTGGGGACAACGCCGAAGGACGCGCGGTCCTTTCCGCCGCCCGCAAATCGCTGATCCACCAGTACGACGAACCGGTCAAAGCGGCCCGCTGACGGCGCCGCCAACGCACGTGTCCTTTCTTCGACCGCCAATATGACGACAATCATATTCACTGGAGTCCGCTCATGAAAATCGAAAATTCCGTCGCGCTCGTCACGGGCGCCAATCGCGGCATCGGCCTCGCCTTCACGCGCGAGTTGCTCGCCCGCGGGGTTCGCAAGGTGTACGCCGCGGCCCGCGATCCCTCGACGATCACGCTGCCCGGCGTGGAGGCGATCCGCCTCGACGTCACGAGGCCCGACGAGGTCGCCGCTGCCGCAGCGCGCGCCGGCGACGTCACGCTCCTCGTCAACAACGCGGGCGTGGGCCACCAGGGCGGCTTTCTCGCCGCCGACAGCGAAGCCATCGCCCGCTCGCAGCTCGAGACCAACTTCTTCGGGATGCTCCGCATGAGCAAGGCTTTTGCGCCGGTGCTCGCGGCCAACGGCGGCGGTGCGCTGCTCAACGTGCTGTCGATCGTCTCGTGGGTGAACGGCGGCCAGCTCGCGGCTTACGCAGCCAGCAAGTCTGCGGCGTGGTCGCTGACCAACGCGCTGCGTCACGAGCTGGCGGCGCAGCGCACGCACGTGCTCGCGCTGCACATGGCGTTCGTCGACACCGATCTCGTCCGCGCGATCGACGGCCCGAAGACGAGTCCGGAAGACATCGTGAGGCGCGCGCTCGACGGGCTCGAGGCCGGACTCGACGAAGTGCTGGCGGACGAGCGCACGCGGCTGGTGAAGCAGGGGCTCACGGCTGCTACACCGAGCTACCTGCCGCAGGCCGCGTAATCCCACGAGAGAACGACATGACCCTAGCCACCGCGCCTGCTGTTTCCACCGCCCAATCGCACGACCACAGATCACCGTGGCCGGTGTTCTGGGTGGCGAGCGTCGCTGCCTTCCTCGTCTCGCTGGACGCCACGATGCTGTACTCCGCCTTCGGCGCCCTGCGCGCCGGCTTCCCCGCGGCCACCGCGGCGGACATGTCGTGGGTGCTGAACGCGTACACGGTGGTCTACGCCGCGATGCTGATCCCGGCCGGCGGGCTCGCCGACGCGCACGGTCGCAAGCGCATCTTCATGGTCGGCGTCACCTTGTTCATCGTCGCGTCGGCGGCGTGCGGACTCGCCGGCAACGTCGGGTGGCTCATCGCCGCGCGCGTGCTGCAGGCGCTGGGCGCGGCGCTGCTGACGCCGGCCTCGCTGTCGATCGTCCTGGCGGCGTTTCCGCAAAGCAAGCGCGCGGTGACGGTGAGCCTCTGGGGCGCGGTTGCCGGATTCGCGGCTGCGGTGGGGCCGAGCCTCGGCTCGTTCGTGATTCAGAGCGTGGGCTGGCCGTGGGCGTTCTTCATCAACCTGCCGATCGGCGCGCTCTCGCTGTGGTTCGGGGCCTCGCTGCTGACCGAGTCGGCGCCGTCGGCCATCCGCCGCAGGGTCGACGTCGTCGGCATGGCGCTGCTCGTCGTCGCCGTCGGCGCCATCGCCCTCGCCATCGTCGAAGCGGAATCGCCTGCGTGGACGCGCACGGAGCTGGCGGCCGCGGCCGGCACGGGCGCGATCGCGCTGATCGCGTTCGTCGTCTGGGCGAAGAGCGTGCGCGAGCCGCTCGTCGACCTCGGCCTGTTTCGCCACCGCACCTACAGCGCGGTGAATGCCGCCACGCTCTCGTTCGGCATCGCGTTCGCGATGATGTTCTTCGCGTTCTTCTTCTACATGACGAACGTGTGGCACTACAGCCAGGCACGGGCGGGGCTCGCCATCGCGCCGGGCCCGCTGATGGTGATTCCGGTGGCGATCCTGACCGGGCGGCTGGCAGGGCGCTACGGGCACCGCCCCTTCCTGGTCGGCGGGGCGCTGCTGTACGCGGCGGCGGGCCTGTGGTTCCTGCTCGTCCCCGGCGTCGAGCCTGCGTATGTCTCGCACTGGCTGCCGGGCCTCTTCCTCAGCGGTGCAAGCGTGGGCCTGGTGCTGCCGTCGCTCTCCGGCGCGGCGGTAAGCAAGCTTCCGGCCCAGCACTACGCGGTGGGGAGCGCCGTCAACCAGGCGACCCGGCAGATCGGGGCGGTGATCGGCGTCGCGATCACGGTGCTGCTGCTCGGCCACGGCGTGGTCGAGCGCAGCGACTTCAACGCCGTCTACGGCCTGCACATCGGCCTGGCGCTGCTGACCGCCGCGCTGTGCGTCTTCGTCAAGACGCGGCCGGCGCCTCGACCGGCGTGATGCGGCGTGCGCTGCGGCCTCAGCCGGGTGACAACGCCTGGTCCAGGTCCGCGATGAGATCGTCGACGTCCTCCACGCCGACCGACAGCCGCACCAGGCTGTCGTCGATGCCGAGCCGCGCGCGAAGTGCCGCGGGCAACGACGCGTGGGTCATGATCGCCGGATGCTCGGCGAGGCTCTCCACGCCGCCGAGGCTCTCGGCGCACACGAAGATCCGGCAGCGCTCCAGGAACCGGCGCGCGTCGTCGAGGCCGCCTTTCAGGACGACGGTGACCATGCCGCCGAAGCCGTTCATCTGACGCCGCGCCAGCGCGTGCTGCGGATGGCCGGGCAGGCCGGGATAGTGGACCTTCGCGACGCCGGGATGACGGGTGAGCCATTGCGCGATCGCCAGCGCGCTTTCGCAGTGGCGCGCCATCCGCAGGTGCAGCGTCTTCAGCCCGCGCAGCGCGAGGAAGCTGTCGAACGGGCCCAGCACGCCGCCCACGGCGTTTTGCAGGTACGCGAGCTTCTCGCCGAGCTCCGTGTTGTCGCCGACGACGATCGCGCCCCCGACCATGTCCGAATGGCCGTTCAGGTACTTGGTGACCGAATGCAGCGCGACGTCGAAGCCGTGCTCGAGCGGCCGCTGCACGTAAGGCGTCGCGAAGGTGTTGTCCGCCACCGCCAGGATGCCGCGGTTTCGCGCGACGTCCGCCACCATGGCGAGGTCGACGAGCTTCAGCAGCGGATTGCTGGGCGACTCGACCCAGATCATTCGCGTGTCGGGCCGCAGGGCCGCCTCGAGCTGCGACCGCTCGCTCATGTCGGTGAACGTGAAATCCAATCCCGCCGCGCGCCGCCGCACGCCTTCGAACAGCCGGTACGTCCCGCCGTAAAGGTCGTCGAGCGCGACGACGTGACTCCCGGACGGCAGCGCGTCCAGCAGCGTCGCCGACGCCGCGAGACCCGAGGCGAAGGCGAAGCCGGTGCGGCCGCCTTCGAGATCGGCGACGCAGCGCTCGAAGGCCATCCGCGTGGGGTTCTGCGTGCGCGCGTATTCGTAGCCCTTGTGCACGCCGGGACTCGACTGCGCGTAGGTAGAGGTGGCGTAGATGGGCGTCATCACCGCGCCGGTGGTCGGGTCCGGCGTCTGGCCGGCGTGGATGGCGCGCGTACCGAAGCGCTGGGGCTGGTCGGTCATGGCAGCTCCTCAATGCGCGCGGCGGCGCAGATAGGTCAGCAGGTCGTAGCGGGTGATCAAGCCGAGGAAGCGGTCGCCGTCCACGACGATCGCGACGTGGCCGCGGTCGAAGATCGGCAGCAGCGCGTCGATGCCCGCGCTCGCCGGCAGCGTTTCGATGCGCGCGCTCATCGCCGCGCGCACCGGCTCGCGAAAGCGCGCCTCGTCGCCATACACCGCCAGCAGAACGTCCGATTCGTCGATGATCCCCACCACCTTGTCGCCGTCCAGGACGGGCAACTGGCCGAAGTCGTAGAGCTTCATGCGGGCGAGCGCAGTCATCAGGGTGTCGTCCGGCGCGACGACGACCGTGGCCTGCTCGCCGTGCCGCCGCGCGATGAGGTCCGAGAGATCGCCCTTGTCCGCGCGGGTGAGGATGCCCTGTTCCATCAGCCAGTAGTCGTTGAACATCTTGGACAGGTACTTGCCGCCGACGTCGGGGACGATGGTCACCACGCGGCGCGGCGCCGTTTGCTCCCGACAGTAACGCAGCGCGGCGGCGAGCAGCGTTCCCGCGGACGAGCCGCCGAAAATGCCTTCCTTCAGCAGGAGCTCGCGCGCGACCAGCAGCGATTCGGCATCCGGTATCGAATACGCCTTCGCGACGAACCGCAGCTCGCAGTTCTGCGGGACGAAATCCTCGCCGATGCCTTCGACCAGCCACGATCCGGCCTCGCCGTGCGCCCCGGTGTTGGCCATGTCGGCCAGGATCGAGCCCCTGGGATCGGCGAGCACCATCTGCACGTGCGGCGCGGCGCGCGCCATGAAGCGGCCGATGCCGGTGAGCGTTCCGCCCGTGCCGACGCCGCAGACGACGGCGTCGAGCCGGTGCTCCATCTGCTCCCAGATCTCCGGCGCGGTCCAGGTTTCATGCGTGCGCGGATTGGCCGGATTCGAGAACTGGTCGATGTAGAAGGCGCCCGGCCGCTCCGACGCGATGCGCAGCGCCATGTCCTGGTAGTACTCGGGATGGCCCTTGCCGACGTCCGAGCGCGTCATGAGGATCTCCACACCCATCGCCCGCAGGTGGAAGATCTTCTCCTGGCTCATCTTGTCGGGGATGACGAGCAGCAGGCGGTAGCCCTTGTGGATCGCCGCGAGCGCCAGGCCGAGCCCCGTGTTCCCGGCGGTCGCCTCGATGATGGTCCCGCCCGGCGCGAGCTTGCCGTCGCGCTCGGCGGCTTCGATCATCCGCAGGCCGATGCGATCCTTGATCGAGCCGCCGGGGTTTTGCGATTCGAGCTTCGCGTAGAGCTCGCACGGCCCCGTATCGAACCTGGAGAGGCGCACCAGCGGCGTGTTGCCGATGAGGTCGAGGACGTTGTCGTGCACGCGCATGGCGAAGCTCCGACCCGATTATCCACCAGCTAGCGGCGCGCGCGCGCCGCCGCCAGCACCTGCTCCCGGAAGAACGTCACCGCCGGGTCGCCCGCGACCCGGGGATGCCAGTACTGATGGATCGCAACCGGCGGGATCGCGACGGGCAGCCGCACCATCCTGAGCGGCGCGATGGGCGCGAACAGGTCGAACACCTCACGCGGAATCATCGCGACATAGTCGCTCGCCGCCACGATGAAGGGCATCGCCGAGACGTGCTGCGTCATCATCCGCGGCCCCGACTCGAGCCCGCGCTTGCGCAACTGCGCGTCGATCCAGGCGCGCATCGTCGGCACGGCGGCCGTGTGCACCTGCGGCGCGAGGCCGAACTCGCGCATCGACAGCGACGCGCCGATGCCCGCGTGGTCGCGCCGGACGACGCACACGTAGCTGCGCCGGTAGAGGAGCTGCTGGAGCAGGCCGCCGGAGTTGTTCGGGAAATGGCCCGCGACCACGTCCATCGCGCCGGAGCCCAGCGCGGCCGTCATCGTCTCGGGGTCGGCCTGGACGGGGGCGAGGCGCGCGAAGGGCGCCGTGGCGGCGAGCCGGCGCACGAGGCGCGGCACCAGCGTGATTGCGCCGATCTCGTTCACCCCGATCCGGAACTCGCGCGTCGTCGTGGCCGGGTCGAACCGCGCCAGCGCGGCGATCTCGTTTTCCAGGATGCGCAGCGCACGCTCCGCGGGCTCGGCCAGCGCCACCGCCAGGGGCGTCGGCGACATCCGGTTGCCGACCCGCACGAACAGCGGATCGCCGAAGCGCTTTCGCATGCGCTCGAGCTGATACGACAGCGCCGACTGCGTCAGCCCGAGACGCTGCGCCGCCCGGGTGACCGTCCGCTCCTGGAGCAGCGCGAGCGCCGCCCGCAGGTCTGCCACCTGCGGCGCCCGGCTATCGAATGTCTTCATGGCTGATATCGAAGCAATGATCTTTCCAAAGCTTCTCCCAATGCCTATCCTGCCGTCAAACAGGGGAAAGCCGATGCTCGAAACCGAAGTGCTGGTCGTGGGAGGAGGCCCGGTGGGCCTGTCGCTCGCGCTGGAGCTCGGCCTGCAGGGGCGGCGCTGCCTCATGGTCGAGCGGCACGAACGGACGGGCTTCGCGCCACGGGCCAAGACGACCAACGTGCGGTCGCGGGAGCTGATGCGCCGCTGGGGCATAGCGCATCGGCTCGCGGCGGCGTCGCCGTTCGGCGTCGACTACCCGTCCAACATCGTGTTCGCGACGCGCCTCGCCGGGCGCGAGCTCGCCCGCTTCGCGAACGCCTTCTACTGCGCGCCGGTGCGCGACGAGCGGTTCGCCGAGCATGCGCAGTGGATTCCGCAGTACAAGGTCGAGAACGTCCTCCGCGCGCGCGCGGCCGAGCTCGACGGCGTCACGCTGCGCTTCGCGACGGAGCTCGTCGACTGGACCGAGACGGCGCAGGGCATCGAGGCCCGGCTGTCCGACCTCGCCACCGGCGAGACGATCGGCGTCCGCGCCGCCTTCCTGGTGGGCGCCGACGGCGCGCGCAGCACGGTGCGGGAGAAGCTCGGCATCCGCATGGAAGGCCGCTCCCCGCTTTCGCAGCACCACAACATCGTGTTCCGCTCGCCCGGCCTCGCCCGGCGGCACGCGCTCGGCCCGGCGGTGATGTACTGGCTCGTCAACGCGCACGTGCCCGCGGTCGTCGCGCCGCTGGATGTGGGCGACCTCTGGACGTTCGGATGTCCGAAGCTCACGATCGCCGACGCGAACCCGGAGGCGATGATCCGTGCCGCGCTGGCGCTGGACGCGGACGTCGACATCCTGTCGCGCGACGACTGGACGGCGCACCAGCTCGTCGCCGAGCGCTATCGCGCCGGCCGCGCGTTCCTCGCGGGCGACGCGTGCCACCTGCACCCGCCGTTCGGCGGCTACGGCATGAACATGGGAATTGGCGACGCCGTGGACCTCGGCTGGAAGCTGGCCGCCACGCTGGCGGGATGGGGCGGCCCCGCGCTCCTCGACAGCTACGAGATCGAGCGGCGGCCGATCCACCGTCGCGTGGTCGACGAATCGGTGATCAACCTCGGGTTCACGTCGCACAAGCTGGTCCTCGACGGCATCGAGGACGCCACGCCGGCGGGCGACGCCGCGCGCGCCGCCGCCGCGGCGCAGATTCTCGACACCAAGCGCCGCGAGTTCGATTCGCTCGGCGTGGTCCTCGGCGCCGCCTACGGCGCCTCCCCGGTGCTGGGCGACGAAGCGGTCGCGCCGGCGATCCAGGACGCCACCGCCTACACGCCGTCGGCGCGTGCCGGCGCGCGGGCGCCGCATGCGTGGCTCGCCGACGGCACCGCGCGGGGCGCCTCGCTGTTCGACCATTTCGCGCCGGGCGCGATGACGCTGATGGCGACGCGCGACACGCCGTCCGACGCCACCGCGACGGTGGTGGCGGCCGCCGCGACCGCCGGCATACCGCTGACCAGCATCGCGCCGCGCGATGCCCGCGTGGCGCAACTCTACGAAGCACCGCTCGTCCTCGTTCGCCCCGACCAGCACGTCGCGTGGCGCGGCGACGATCCTGCCGAGGCCTGCGCGATGCTGCTGCGCGCCGCGGGACGCAGCGCGGGCAGCCGGCACACCCCAATCCAGCGGCCGCCATCCGACGGTCCGAGTCCCAAGGAGGAAATCGCATGAGGCGCCACTTCTGTCGCATCCCGCTTGCGCTGCTGCTGATGCTCGGCGCAACCGCGGCCCCCGGCCAGACGGCCGCACCGTGGCCCACCAAGCCCGTGCAACTGATCGTGCCGGGCGCCGCCGGCGTCGCGCCCGACATCATGGCGCGGCTCCTCGGCGAGAAGCTGTCGAAGATGTGGAACCAGCCGGTCATCGTGGAGAACCGCCCCGGGGCCGGCGGGCTGATCGGCTTCCAGGCGGCGAAGACGCTGGGCAAGGACGACCACACGTTCATCTTCGCCCCGGCGTCCGCGTACGTGCTCACGCCTTACATGTTCAAGAGCCAGTCGGTCGACATCGTCCAGGACTTCGTTCCCGTCGCGATGGTGGGCATCAGCCCGATGATGGCGGCCGTCGCGGCCGACTCGCCGGCGAACACGCTCGCGGAAGCGCTCGCGCTGGCCAGGAAGGATCCCGACAAGTTCGTCGTCTCGACCACCGCGCAGTTCACCGTGCCCAATCTCGCCGTCGACATGATCACGAAGGCGTCCGGCGTGCCGCTGCGCGCGATTCCCTATACCAGCAGCGGCCAGAGCATCTCGTCGGTGCTGGGCGGCGACGCGCCGATGCTGATCGACGGCGTGCCGCCGATCGACCCGATGATCAAGGGCAAGAAGCTCAAGGCGGTGGCGATCTTTTCCGAGACGCGGCTGCCCAACCGCCCCGACCTGCCGACGGCGGCGGAGACCTACCCGTCGCTGGTGATCAACGGCTGGTTCGGCGTCGTCGCGCCGCGCGGAACGAGCGCCGCCGCCATCGAGCGCGTCAACAAGGATCTGGGCACCGTTCTCGCGATGCCCGACATCGTGGAGCGCCTCGACACGCAAGGCGTCTACGCCAAGACGATGACGCCTGCGCAGTTCGGCACGTATTGGGCCACGGAGCGCACGAAGTGGGAGAAGGTGCTGAAGGACGTCGGCGCGCAGCCGGTGTCGCAATGACGGACCGCGGCA
>Ga0207645_10000065_pt1 | contig 76331 bp, 63 predicted proteins | sample KBSM53metaG_FD_184331 | JGI IMG/M metagenome (GOLD analysis project Ga0207645, IMG submission 184331) | Miscanthus rhizosphere microbial communities from Kellogg Biological Station, Michigan, USA - KBS M5-3 metaG (SPAdes) (version 2) | ecosystem: Host-associated > Plants > Roots > Rhizosphere >...
CGCCACTCGATCCAATGGCTGCTCGTCGGTGTCCAAGTCGCGCTGTCAGTCACGCTCCTCGCGGGCGCCGGACTGCTGCTTCGAAGCGTCGAGGCGCTGTCGCGAGTGGACTTGGGCTTCGACGCCAGTCACGTGCTGACGCTGCACGTGAGCGGCTCGTACGGCTGGGAAACAACCGATATGGCCGTCCAGCGTATCAACCGTCTCATCGATGCGGTCGGCACGCTTCCGGGTGTCGAATCAGTGGCCATTACCTCGACGCTGCCCGGGGTGCGCGATCAACAGCAGTTGGAATTCAATCTTGCTGAAGGACGCTCCGAGGCCGCTCCTCGCATGCACGCGGAAACGCGCGTGGTGTCGCCAGCCTATTTCCAGACGCTGCGGATACCGCTGCTGGCGGGTGAACTGTGCCGGCGCCCGGCGGACGCCGGTGGCAACACGGGAGTAGTCACCGAGGCACTGGTAAACCGCCGCTTTGTCGACCTCTACTTACTGGATCGCGACGCAATCGGTCTTCACCTCTCGGGCGCTCTGGATGGTTTAGCCAAGAACGGTCATCTCTCTGGCAACGTGCCCCCATCCAGGATCGTGGGAATCGTGGGCGATGCGCGCGAGACTGGCGCCGACCGTGCGCCCGCGCCGACCGTTTACACCTGCTTCAGTGCTCCCGATCCCGCGCCGTGGCACCTGATGCGGACGAGCGGCGACCCGTTGGCGATGGCAGAAACCATTCGCCGCAAGATTCACGACGTCGAGCCCCAGCGATCGGTCTACGACGCCGCCCCTCTCGAAGGACGCATGAGCGGCGCGTACGCGCAAAACCGCCTGCGCACGTGGCTGCTGACGCTCTTCGCGCTGACGGCGTTGGCGCTCGTATGCGCCGGCGTCTACGGCACCTTGAGTTACGCCGTCAGCCTCCGTCGCCGCGAAGTGGCGCTGCGCCTCGCGCTAGGCGCGTTGCGCCGCAGCGTCGTACATCAGCTGATGACGATGAGCATCCGCATCGTGGGCACCGCCTCGGCCGTCGGTCTGCTCCTCGCGCTCCTGTTCACGCAGAGCCTCTCGACCATGCTCTACGGCGTCACGCCAACCGATCCCGCAACGCTGACCGGTGTCATGTTTCTTGTCGTTGCCGTCGCATTCATCGCTGCCTTCATTCCCGCCGCGCGCGCGACTTTCGTGCAACCGATGCGGGCCCTGCGCGAGGAGTGACAGATGTCCTGGCTGCAGCGTCTGGCCAATACGTTTCGCGCCGATCGAGTCGAGCACGACGTGCAACGCGAGCTTTCATTCCACATCGCCGAACGGATCGATCAGCTGCGCGCTGACGGGCTGTCAATCGACGAAGCCCGATTGGCGGCGCGTCACCAGTTTGGCAATGCACTCAGGATTCGTGAGGAGACCTGCGAAATGAACAGGATCGGATGGCTCGAGCGCATGGCGCAGGATGGCCGCGTGACGCTGCGAATGATTCGGAGGAGTCCGGGTTTCGTCGCCGCTGCCGTCCTCACGCTGGGCCTCGGCATCGGTGCGGCGACTGCTGTATTCAGTGTCCTCAACGGCGTGCTTCTCCGGCCGTTGCCGTACCCGGAGCCAGAGCAGCTCGTCGGCGTCTGGCATTCCGCGCAGTTTCAGGGGATGTCTTCGAACAACGTTCGACTGTCCTCGACGATGTACGTCACCTACCGCGAGCATGCCACGACGTTCGCTGAGTTTGGGATATGGCACGCCGAGCAGGCGAGCGTGACCGGAGCAGGAGAGCCTGAGGAAGTTCCGGCACTCGTCGTTACCTATGAAACTCTCCGAGCTATCGGTGTGCCGCCGGCAATCGGCCGGTGGTTTTCGGCTGCCGATGACACACCAGGGACCCCGGAGACGGCAATCCTGACATACGGGTACTGGCGACGCCGGTTCGCCGGCAATCCAGCAATCATCGGAACCAGCGTAATCATCGACGCGCGACCGCGGATCGTGATCGGTGTCATGCCACGGACGTTCCGGTTCTTGAACGTCGAAACGTCTGTCATCCTGCCGCAGCGCTTCGAAGGCGACCAGCTCCTCCCCAACGATGCCCACGCTTACGTCGGAATCGCTCGACTGAAGCCTGGCGTCTCGCTCGCGCAGGCGAATGCCGACGTGGGGCGCATGCTTCCAATCTGGATCGCGGAGCGCGGGACGAACCAGCGTGTCCTGACCGGCGCCGGCTTCGGGCCGGCACTGCGACCAGTTACGCAAGACGTCGTTGGCGACGTCGGACCAGTGCTGTGGATCCTGATGGGCACGATCGGCATCGTGCTGATGATTGCGTGTGCGAACGTCGCCAATCTGTTGCTGGTGCGTGGTGAAGGTCACCGGCACGAGCTCGCCGTGCGCGCAGCCCTTGGCGCCGGCTGGGGTCACATCGCGCGTCAACTGTTCGTCGAAAGCCTTGCGCTCGCCCTGATCGGAGGAGCGCTGGCTGTTGCGCTCGCTTACATCGGCCTCTCGGCTCTCGTGGCAATTGGACCCGCAACCCTTCCACGATTGTCAGAAATTTCGATCGATCCCCTGGTACTGGGGTTCTCGCTCGCCCTGTCTCTCTTTTCAGCGCTGCTGTTCGGACTGTTGCCGATCGTGAAGTATGCAGGCAGGAGAGGATCAAGCGACCTTCACGGCGTGGCTCATGGTGACAGCCGAACGCTTGGTCTCAATCGTGGGAAGCATCGATCGCAGAACGCGCTGGTATTCGTGCAGGTCGCTCTCGCCGTCGTCCTCCTCGTTGCCGCCGGTCTCATGATTCGAAGCTTTCTCGCGCTGAGAAGCATCGACCCGGGATTTGTTGCGCCCCAACAAGTCCAGACGTTTCGCATCTCGATTCCCGAGGCGCAAGTCCCCGACCCCGAGCGCGCCGCGCAGATGCAGCGAGACATCCTGTCTGAGGTCGAGAAGATTCCAGGCGTTGCCTCTGCCGCTTTTGCGACCGCTCTCCCGATGGAAATGGAGTTCGAGAACAACATGGTGGTCACCGCCGAAGACAAGACGTACGGCGAGGGCATTCCACCGTTGAGAAGGTCCAAGTCGGTAGCGCCAGGCTTGTTCAAGACGTTGGGTATTCCGTTGATTGCCGGTCGAGATTTCACATGGGTCGACGTATTCGAGCGCCGGCGAGTCGTGGTCGTGTCGAACAGCATGGCACGTGAGCTATGGGGAGAACCTTGGGCCGCTATCGGGAAGCGGGTTCGGATCGGGCGCGTTGGCGCGCTGAATGAGATCGTCGGCGTGGTCGGCGACATCTATGACAGCGGTGTCGATCAGGCGCCACCGGCGATCGTGTATTGGCGAGCGGGAATTCAAGACGGCTTCGGACCGCTGCGTTCATTCATCCCCCGGCAGACGACGTTTGCGATCCGCAGCAGGCAGGCCGGTTCTGATGCTCTGCTCAGGCAGCTGAGCCGGGCGGTCTGGGCCGTCAACGCGGACCTTCCGCTCGCGCGAGTACAGACGCTCGGAGAGACCTACAACAAATCGATGGCGCGCACATCGTTCACGCTCGTGATGTTGGCCATCGCGGGGTTCATCGCACTGGCGCTCGGAATCGTAGGCATTTACGGGGTCCTCTCATACGCCGTTGCCGAGCAGCGGCGCGCGATTGGCATCCGCCTGGCCCTGGGCGCTGCCCGAACGGTTATCCTGAGGCAATTTCTGGGACACGGCATTCGAGTGGCGGCAATGGCCAGTATTTCGGGGCTGGCCCTGTCGTTCGTCCTGTCGCGAACGCTCTCGAGCTTGCTTTACGGCGTTTCGCCGTCGGATCCAGCGACTCTGGCGGGGGTCATCGGAACAGTCCTGCTGGTCGCCTCCATTGCCGCGCTCGTTCCCGCGGCCCGGGCAGCCCTGGTGGAACCAATTCAGGCCCTGCGCGAAGATTAAGAATTTGTAAAATAAGGTGCCGCTCCTGACCCGAGCTGCTGGAAAGGACTAATAGCCATGACGCGGAGTTGTGTTCGACCCGCTTGTCTCGTTTTCTGTCTGGGGCTCGTGTTTCTGTTGGCCGAACCGATCGCGGCGCAAGTGGTGTTACCCATCCGCATGCGCGCGTTTGCTGTGAACATGAGCAACAACCTGACCGGCGCGAACGGCATCATCCAAATCACCCTGGACCAATGGTCCACGCAGCAGGAGCGCACGAACCTTCTGCAGACCGTGCCCAAGGGCCAGGACGATTTGATCCGGGCACTGCAGAAGCTGCCCGCAAAAGGCCGCATCAACATTCCTGGCTGGCAGGGCCCAGACCCGCAGAACTATCGACTCGGGTGGGATTTGAAGTATGCGTGGCACGAAGCGCTGCCTGACGGAGGCGAGCGAATTGTCGTAGCCACCGATCGGCAAATGAGCTTCCGCGAAACGGTGAACAATCCGCGGACGACCGATTACCCCTTCCTGCTCATTCAAATGCAGATTAAAGATGGGAAGGGTGAAGGCAAGATGGCGCCGTTCACGCAAATCACCTTCGACAAGAAGAAGAACGTGATGGAGATGGAGATCTACGGGACTGAGCCCGTACGCCTCAACAACATCACCGTGGAGAAGAAGTAACCGTCAGAAGGCCCGACTCTGACAGCCATCCACGACGATTGACGTGCCGCTGATCCAGCTGGCGCGCGACGATGCGAGGTAGGCGACAACGTCGCCTACCTCCTCCGCCCTTCCAAAGCGACCGAACGGCAGTTCGCGCTTCACGAACTCGGCGATCCCGGCAGGGTCGTCCTGTTGCCGCTTCCACCACGATCCACCTTCGAACAGAATCGATCCGGGCGACACGCTGTTCACACGGATGTTCATCGGCGCCAGTTGCTGCGCCAGTGATTTGGCGAGGCTGATCTCGGCGGCCTTGACAACGTTGTACGTCATCCGCCCCCCTGCTTCGCGGCCGTAGATGGACGCGATCATGATGATCGCTCCGCCACCGCGCCGCTGCATGTGCGGCACCGCGAGCCGCGAGGCATGGACGGCTGGCATCAGCGTGTAGTCGATCGCTTCCCGCCAAAGCTCGTCCGGAGTGTCGAGCAAACTTCCGCCTTTGCCGACGCCGACGTTGTTGACCAGTACATCGATGCCCCCAAATATCTCAACCGTGCGATCGATGAGCAGCCGCACCCCATTTTCGTGACTGACGTCGGCGACGACCGCCAACACGTGGTCGTCATGCGCAATCTCAACCAGCCGGCGGCGCGCTTCCTGCAAGGCGTCAGGCGTGCGAGCACATATGACGACGCGAGACCCTTCAGCAACAAGAGCGCGAGCACTCGCAAAGCCCAGCCCTTTGCTCGAGCCCGTGACAATGGCGACGCGATCCTTCAGTCCAAGGTCCATGGCTGAGCATAATATCTTCCGCGACGGTTGGAGGACGCTCCCATGAAATGGCAAGGTCGCGAGGGCAGTACGAACATCGAGGATCGTCGCGGCATGTCAGGTGGCGGAATGGCCGTCGGTGGCGGCCTCGGCGGCTTGGTGCTGCTGCTGCTCATCTCGGCGCTGACCGGAACGAACCCTGTTGATCTGATCAACTCGACGTCGACCTCAGACACGGTTGCACCCGGCGGTGTGCCTGCAGACGACCCTCAAGCCGAATTCGTATCGGTTGTCCTCAAAGACACGGAGATGACGTGGGGCCGGATCTTTGACGAGAACCGCCAGACGTACGAGGCGCCGGTGCTCGTGCTGTTTACCAACGCGACGCAGTCCGCGTGCGGTCAGGGCCAGGCTGCGATGGGGCCGTTCTACTGCGCGTCCGATCGCAAGGTGTACCTCGATCTCTCATTCTTCAAGGAGCTCGATGAGCGGTTCGGTGCGCCGGGAGATTTTGCCCAGGCGTATGTCGTGGCCCACGAGATCGGGCATCACGTGCAGACGCTGATGGGTGTGTCCAGTCAACTCCAAGCGGCCCGGCAACGCGCCGGGCAGCGCGAATCGAACGCGCTGTCAGTCCGCCAGGAGTTGCAGGCTGACTGTTATGCGGGTGTGTGGGGACACTATGCATCGCGCGAGGGGCTGCTCGAGCCCGGCGATGCTGAGGAGGGTCTGCGCGCGGCAGCTGCCATCGGCGATGACCGTCTGCAGCGACAGACGCAAGGCACTGTCGTCCCGGAGTCCTTCACGCACGGATCTTCTGAGCAGCGCGTCGAATGGCTGCGCCGGGGACTCGAGTCTGGCCGCGTCGATTCCTGCAACACGTTTCAATAGCGCCGTACAAACGTTCACACCGTAGGCCGGGTCCTGCCTTATGGACCCGGCTGTCGCGAGGCGGGTCTTGAGAACAGACCCGCCCTACGGACCCGTCGTACGACTGGGAGTTGATATCTGCGATCCGATAAAATTGATTTTGCAGCACGCAGCCGGTCCGAAGTCTAGTAACTAGATCCGGGTGCGACCGGAGGCGTTCATCTGATGCGAATCGGCGTTCCTGCCGAAGTCTACCCAGGGGAAACACGTGTAGCCGCGACACCGGAGACCGTCAAGAAGCTCACGACGGGCGGCCGTCATAGTGTCATCGTCGAGCACAACGCCGGCGCATGCGCCAGCATTCCAGACGCGAGCTTCGCAGCGGCAGGTGCGACTCTGGGATGCGCGGACGATGTCTACAAGACCGCCGACATCATCCTCAAGGTCCGCCGGCCGGCCGAGCCGGAACTGCCGTCGCTACGTCCCGGGACGATCCTCATTGGACTCCTGTCGCCTCACGAGAACGTCGACGCGCTTGCCCGAACCGGCATCACCGCATTCGCAATGGAACTACTGCCGCGCATCACGCGCGCCCAGACGATGGACGTCCTGTCGTCGCAGGCCAACATCGCGGGATACAAAGCCGTGCTGATCGCCGCCTACGAGTACGGCCGTTTCATGCCGATGCTGATGACCGCCGCAGGCACGGTCAAGGCCGCGAGGGTCCTTGTGCTCGGCGCCGGCGTCGCGGGACTGCAGGCCATCGCGACCGCGAAGCGGCTGGGTGCGGTGATCGAAGCCTTCGACGTCCGTCCCGCGGTCAAGAGCGAAGTGGAGTCGCTGGGGGCCAAGTTCGTCGAAGTCGCCTTGTCGGACGAGGAGAAAAAGGCGCAGGAGAGCGCCGGCGGCTACGCGCGCGAAATGAGCGACGACTACAAGCGCCGGCAGGCGGCATTGATTGCTGAACGCGCGAAAGCGGCCGACATCGTCATCGCCACTGCGCTCGTCCCCGGCCGGCAGGCACCGGTGCTGCTGCCCGAGGAGACGGTGTCCGGCATGAAGCCAGGTTCTGTCATCGTCGACATGGCGGTCACGCAGGGTGGCAACTGCACGCTGAGCCGGAAAGACGTCGTCGTCGATCACCACGGGGTGAAGATCGTCGCTCCATCGAACCTTCCGGCGACGCTGGCCGCAGACTCGAGCGCGCTCTACGCGCGTAACCTGCTCAATTTCACGGCCCTCCTGCTCGACCCCAAGACGGGCGAGCTCACCCTCAATCGATCGGACGAAATCCTCGCGGCGACGCTCGTGTGCATCGACGGCGCGGCGGTCAGGAGCTGAAGTGCACGGAGTCGCTGTCGACCCAATCGTGACCAATCTGATGGTGTTCGTGCTGGCTATCTTTGTCGGGTATCACGTGGTGTGGAATGTGACGCCGGCGCTGCACACGCCGCTCATGAGCGTCACCAATGCCATCAGTTCCGTCATCGTGGTTGGCGCCATTCTCGCGGCGGGACCCGGCCCACTGGACCGCGGCGCCATCCTCGGCGCGATTGCGGTGGCGCTCGTGGCTATCAATACCTTCGGCGGCTTCCTCGTCACCGAGCGGATGCTCGAGATGTTCAAGAAGAAAGAGCGCGCGGAGAAGCATCGGTGACCGACGCCATGTCACCGAACCAGGTTGCCCTGTCCTATCTCGCGGCGAGCGTGCTCTTCATTCTCGCCCTCAAGGGTCTCTCCCATCCACTGACGGCTCGCCGCGGCAATCGCTTCGGCATCGCGGGAATGACGCTGGCCGTCCTCACGACGCTGGCGATCACACGACGCATCGACCTCACGATTGGCGCGCTTGCGCTCGGCGGCCTGGCGGGGTGGATCGTCGCCCGCCGCGTGCAGATGACACAGATGCCGGAGCTGGTCGCGGCGATGCACTCGCTGGTCGGGCTGGCGGCTGTGCTCATCGCCATTGCCGTCGTGAACGATCCAGCGGCGTTCAACATCGGCGATCCCATTCCCGCAGCCAATCGCGTCGAACTGTTCATCGGTACATTCGTCGGCGCCATGACCTTCTCAGGATCGGTGATCGCGTTCGGCAAGCTGGCCGGACTGGGCAAGGTCTCGAGGCTGTTCTCGAGCGCGCCGGTTGTCTTCAAGGGTCAGCACATCGTGAACCTGGTCCTGGCGGTCGTGATGATCGGTTTCGGCATCGCCTTCGTCGCCGCCGCTCCAGCGGCGCACTGGCCACCGTTCATCGCGATGACGGCGCTCGCCTTCGTGCTCGGCGTGCTGATCATCATCCCGATCGGCGGTGCCGACATGCCCGTCGTGATCTCGATGTTGAACAGCTACTCGGGATGGGCCGCCTCCGGCATCGGGTTCTCGCTCAACAACCCGCTGCTCATCGTCGCCGGTTCGCTCGTGGGCTCCTCGGGCGCCATCCTGTCCTACATCATGTGCAAGGCGATGAACCGCTCGTTCTTCAGCGTGATTCTCGGCGGCTTCGGCAGCGCGGAAGGCACCGCGTCCGCTGAGACACAGCAGAAGACGGTCAAATCGGGATCGCCGGAGGACGTGGCATTCCTGCTGGGGAACGCTGAAAGCGTGATCATCATCCCGGGCTACGGCCTGGCAGTGGCGCGCGCCCAGCACGCCGTCAAGGAAATGGCTCACAAGCTTGCGGCGAAGGGCGTCAACGTTCGATATGCCATTCATCCGGTCGCCGGCCGCATGCCCGGACACATGAACGTCCTGCTCGCCGAGGCCGAGGTGCCGTACGAAGAGGTCCAGGAAATGGACGACATCAACGGCGACTTCGGCAGCACGGATATCGCGTTCGTGCTCGGCGCCAACGATGTCGTCAACCCGCTCGCCGAGCAGCCCGGCAGCCCGATCTTCGGCATGCCGATCCTCGAGGCGCACAAAGCGCACACCGTGATCGTCAACAAGCGATCGATGGCGTCCGGTTATGCCGGCATCGACAACCCACTGTTCTACATGGACCGTACGATGATGGTTTTCGGCGACGCCAAGAAGGTGGTCGAGGACATCGTCAAGGCGATCGAGTAGTTTCTCGAGGAGGGCGCCGTGGACGCGAAGTTCGATGCCGCGATCAGCGCGATCAAGTCTGGTGACGTGGACCGACTTCGCGCACTGGTCCAGGGTGATACCACGCTCGCGACGTCTCGATCATCCACCAGCCATCCGACGTTGCTGCAGTGCCTGATCCTCGATGCGAAGGACAACCCGAAGCAACTCGATATGGCCGCCATCCTGATTGACGCTGGCGCGGACATCAATGGACCACTCTGTGCCGCCGCCGGTCGTAACAACGTCGCGGCTACGGCATTGCTGCTGGACCGCGGCGCGGCGGTCGACGGCACCGGTGGCTGGTCCCCTTTGGAAGAGGCGTTGTATTGGAATAGTCAGGGCACGATTGACTTGCTCCTGCGGCGTGGCGCCACGATTCACAATTTGCGCATCGCAGCCGGACTCGGCCGCACAGACCTGATCGAGACTTTCTTTGCCAGCGACGGCGGCCTTCGGCCAGAAGCTGGTTCTGTCAATTGGCCGTGGGGCGATCTGACAGTCATCGAAGGCTCGAACTTCGATCGACGCGGCAAAGACACGCTGGCCGCGAAGTTCTCCTCCTTCGCACAGGATCGGCAGGGCATCATCGACAACGCATTCGTCTTCGCCTGCATGCACGGCCACATCGAAGCGGCCACATTGCTGATTGCGAAGGGCGCCCGGCTCAACGCGATCCCCGGAGGCTTCGACTACTCAGGCACGGCATTACACTACGCCGCGCTCAACGGCCATCGAGCGATGGTCCTGTTTCTCGTCGCTCACGGCGCTGATACACAAATCAAGGATACGAAGGTTGGCCAGACGCCTGCGAGCTGGGCGGACTACGGCGGGCATCCTGAAATCAGGGACCTCCTCCGACCACAATCGCCGCAGTAAGCTTGGCGCGTTTTCCCGAACCTCGTCTGCCGGTTTGCACTCGCGTGCACTCTGTCCCACGAAGGTGTCACAGAACGACAGAGCTCGTCATTTCTTAGTCACTGTCCGGGCAGACATCCTGTTTCAAGCTGCGTTGAGTCGTGTGTTTTCGTGCAACGTGACGGCGGCCTAAGACTTGCGGCTGCCGCTGCGGGGAGAACCATGGCGCGGATACTCGCTGTCGAACCGGACGCGGAAAGAAGTGTAATTCTCAGGAGACTCGCCGAGCAGTCGTTGAACCACGAGATCGTGATCGTTCGATCGGCCGACGAAGCAATCAACAGGATGGTCGATACCGAACCTGATGTCATTCTGACATCGGGCCTGCTTGCCCCTGGCGAGGACGAGCACATCGCCGCGCACTTGAGACTGTCGCCCACCCTCGATCACTTGCCGGTGCTGACAATCCCGCCCGTGGTCGCGCAGACTGCGCCGGAGCAGAAGCGGAGCCTGCTGACCTGGCTGCTGCCACGCTTCCGGCGTCGGCGGCACCACTGGCCTGCGTACGATTTCAGCGCTGTTGCCGCGCGCATTGAGGATGCGCTCGAGCAATCGAAGGTCGATGCGGAGCGCTCCGAGCCCGAACGCCCTGCTCGACTCATACTTCTCGAAGCCAAACGTCCGCTCCTCCTGCAAGCCGGGAGAGACCCAGACATCCCGCCACAAACGACTCTGGTTCGCCTCGACGCAGAGCTTCGAGCCTTCGCAGATCCTGGTGTGCGCGCTCGGTTGGACCGAGCGCATCGATGGGACGGCCGTGAGTTGCCGTGGTTGAACAACCTGAAACTGACCTGGGGGCCCGGACTTCGCGTGGTCAATATCTCGACGAGCGGTCTCCTCGTGGAATCCGGAATTCGCTTCACGCTCGGTAATCGCGAGGAATTTCAGTTCGAGATCGATGAGCACGAGCTCATTGTCAGGGCCAGGGTTGTTCGATCTGATGTCGCGAGCGTGGGTAACCCTGGAGTGAAGTACACCACCGCAGCTGTCTTCGACACCCCGTTTGAGAACCTGGAGCGTCCGAGCCTCGTGTCCGCGGCGCCCCGCGCACGCAGAATCAGCTGACGCGCACGACAAGACCTACATCAACACGCGAATGACATCCGAACGCGTGATGATGAACGTCTTGTCGGTCTTGAAGTCGCGAATCAGGACGGCCGGATTTCCCGGCGTGATCATCGTGGCCAGCAGTTCGACCGGCGTGGAGATATCGACGAATGGGAAGGCCGGCTGCATGATGGCCTCGACCGGCTCCTTCTTCACGCTGAGGCTCCGCACGATCTCCTCGTAGAGATGGGTCTCGTTCAAAGAGCCGATAATGCGGCCTTCCTTGGTGATGGACACCTGCGAGAAGTCATGCAGGCTCATCAGCCTGGCTGCTTCCTCGACGGAGTGGGCGGCCTCCACGGTGAAGAGCTCGCCTGAGACCCCGGTGGCAACGAGATCCCGCGCCGTGGTGCCGGTGACTTCGAGGAATCCCTTCGCGCCCATCCACTCGTCGTTGTACATCTTCCCCATGTAGCGCGAACCGTGGTCGTGAAAGACCACCACGACGACGTCGCCCTTCCTGAAATGCTCGGCGAGCTGAATCACACCCGCCATCGCCGCGCCTGCCGAATTGCCGGCGAAGATGCCCTCTTCGCGCGCCAGCCGCCGCGTCATGATCGCGGCGTCCTTGTCGGTCACCTTCTCGAAGTGATCGATGATGTTGAAGTCGACGTTGCCCGGAATGAAGTCCTCGCCGATGCCCTCCGTGATGTACGGGTAAATCTCGTTCTTGTCGAAGATCCCCGTCTCCTTGTATTTCTTGAACACCGACCCGTAGGTATCGATCCCCCACACCTTGATCCTCGGATTGCGCTCCTTCAGGTAGCGCCCGATACCGCTGATCGTGCCGCCGGTCCCCACGCCAACGACCAGGTGCGTCACGGAACCGCTGGTCTGATCCCAGATCTCAGGGGCAGTCTGCTCGTAATGCGCGGCGGTATTCGAGGGGTTGTCGTACTGGTTCGCCTTCCACGCGCCGGGGATTTCCCGTTGCAGGCGTGAAGACACCGAGTAGTACGAGCGCGGATCCTCCGGATCGACGTCCGTCGGGCACACGATCACTTCGGCGCCAAACGCCTTCAGCGCATCGATCTTCTCTTTCGACTGCTTGTCCGTCGTCGTGAAGATGCAGCGATATCCCTTGATTGCAGCCACGATGGCCAGCCCCATGCCGGTGTTCCCCGACGTGCCCTCGACGATCGTGCCCCCAGGCTTGAGCTGCCCCGAGCGTTCGGCGTCCTCGATCATCCGCAAGGCGATGCGGTCCTTGATCGAGTTTCCGGGATTGAACGTCTCGAGCTTGACGAAGACCGACGCCTCGGTGACTCCGCGGGTGATCGCGTTGACGCGAACCATCGGCGTGTTGCCGATGGCATCGAGAATCGTGCTGCAGATCTTGGCGCCGGCAGGTTGTCCCACGCTGTTGATTGTAGCCGGTCGTCAGCGGCTCGCCTGCTCCGCCTGCCACAGGTGTCGATGTTGATGGCGTGGAAGGATCGACAGAGCCGAGAAGATGTTGTAGCGAACGCTGGCGTTGAAGGGAGAGACCATTTTGACGCGGTCGATCGGCAACCCGTCGGCCTCACGCGTGACAGCGATCTGCTCCACCTGGAGACGATCGAACTCGGCCATGATCTCCTCGGCGGAGCGATCGCTCGATGGAACGAAGGCCGGTATCGTCTTCGACTTGAACCGACCGGGACTGCTGATGCTGCGCCACAGCAGCCATCCCACCAGGTCTCGCCGATAGCTGGCCGGCGCCGCACGTCTGTTGCGCCGCGCATCCTCGAGTCCCTGCCGCAGCAACGGAAGCATTCCAGTTGCAGTCAGGTTCAGATGTGCCACGCACTCTCCCGGAGACCAGCTTTCCGGCGACGGACGGCGGGCCCATCGCTCAGGAGTCAGCGCGCGGTGCAGGTTCCGCAGTCTGGTCGACGCCGAGTTGAACTCGCTGACGATCTCGTCGAGCTGAGGATGCACGTGGCGATCAGTGAGTCATGGCGTACAGGATCGCGTTGATCCCAACCGCATACCCGCGAGGCGAGAACTGGTAGAAGTAGCGGGGATCCTCTCCTTCTCTCTCCCACGCGTCCGAAATATCGGTGTTGTGCGTCATCAACACCATGATGTTGCCGTGCTTGTCGAAGATGGCGCGAAAGTGGGGCTCGGCGCTGTCTGCGCCACGCTCGGATGTCTCGTGCGGGTTGCCACGCCACGCCTGAATCGAGGGTATCTGCGGGAACTCCTTGATCTCGAACTGCGTGCGGTAGATTGGGTGCGATGGCGTCAGATCCTGGATCGGATACTCTTCCGGCGGCAACACGCGGCCGATCTCCCTGACCCAATCGGCCCACGCGTATGTACCCCAGAAGTCGTCGACCCACACGAAGCCTCCCTTCATGAGGTACGCGCGCAGCGCCTCGACCTCGCGCGGATTGAACGTCGCCGTCCCCACGTCCTCCATGTGCAGGTACGGACACTGGAACAGCGCATCGTCGGTCAGGCGAACGGTGATGAATTCCGGCCGGCCGTCGGAACCGAACTTGACCCTCGTTCTCGTGAGCTCGGATAGGCGGATCGAGAAATTGAGATCGGCGTCCGGGTAGTCGGTCGACCAACCCTGGCCGCCGGCTTCACCGCGTGTGCTGGTGTAGATACCCCGGCAAAAGTTGAACCCCTGACCGAATGTGTCCGCTTTGGGAAAACGTGGAGGAAAGCGGCTGCGGAAGCCGAAGCCGAACCCGCGGCCGAATTGCGCGGCCGCCGCGCTCGCGAGGCACAACACGAGCGCGACAGCCACGAGTGTCCGAAATCTCACCGCGGTGCTTGACCGAGAGACCGGTAGTACTGCTCGACGAGCTTGCGGAACGACTCTGGCACCTCGTCGGATCCTGACAGCACGATAGCGCCGGTGTTCGCGTCGAGCTGACGACGCAAGCCGAACTCGAAGCGCTTGAGGCTGTCGGCCACGAATGCCTGCAGACGGGCCAGTTCTTCAACGTTCTGATAGACGCGATCGTCCTGTAGCTGTCGCAGCGCGTTGACGATTTCATCGAGCTCGCGCGGATCGATTTTTTCGCCGCGCAACACTCCGCGCAGGTCCTGCGCCTCACCGGCGTATTGACGGGCCTCGTTGCGAAGCTGGCGGATGTCCTCGGGAGTCAGGCGGACGTTGCCACCCTCCCACCAGCCACCCCACGTGGCTCCGCCTCTCCACGCGCCGCCCCTATCGTAGCCGCCAGCCGCGTAACGGCCACCGCCATCGCGCGCATCACCACCGCGCTGGCCGCCGCCATTGCCGGCCTGCTGGCCGCCATCCTGGCCGTTGCCGCCCTGCTGGCCTTCACCCTGCTGGCCTTCGCCCTGTTGGCCCTGACCTTGTTGACCCTGGCCCTGCTGACCTTTGCTGGCCTGCTGACCTTCGGAGCCCTGACGCCCGTTCTGATCGCGCGTCGCCCGCTCTCGCGTCCGCTCCTGCAGTGATTCGGCCGCGCGGGCGAGACGTTCGGCGCGACGCTGCGCGTCCTCACGTTTATCTCCCGGTGCCCCCTGCCCAAGCGCGGCCTGCGCCTCATTGAGACGCTGGCGCATCTCGTCGATCCCGCGCGAGATGTCGCCTTCCGCCGCATTCGCTTGCTGGTTCGACCCGCGGCTCACGAGCGCTTTGGAGTAGCGCACGGCGTCACGCAGCCGGTTGTCGCGAATCGCGCCTGCGGCCTCTGCCATCTTGCGCGAAGCCGGGCGCTCTTCGCGACTGGCATCGCGGGCAGCCTCGTCGAGATCGGCTTCGAGCTTACCGAGCTTCTGTTCGAGCTGATCCTTCTTCCCGTTGATCTGGCCAGCAGCCTGCGCGCGAGCCGAGGGATTGGCTGCTAGCTGACGGACCTGATCGGCAATTTCCTGCTGCTGGCGCGCGATGTCTTCCGCGTCACGTCGCGCATCGGCAATGTCTCGTTCGGCGCGCTGCGTCAACGAGCGCTGCAACCGTTTTTCGGTTTCCCGCAACCGCTCGAGAGCCGCCTGTGCCTGAGCCTGAGAGTTTGCATCGCCACCGGCCGCCGCGCGCCGCATGGCATCAGCAGCTTCGCGAGCCTGACGCGCCGCTTCCTGCAGCTCGGGCCGCTGCTCTTCACGAGCGAGTCGCTCCAGCCGCCGCGCCGCTTCTTCTGCCTGTTCTGCGAGCGCACGCTGCTGCGCGCTGCCACCACCGCCACCGCCCTGACCTTGCAGGGCGCGCCGTCGTTGACGCTCGGCTTCCTGTTCCTGGCGACGCGCCAGTTCCTTCAGCTTCTCGAGCAGCTCGTCCACTTCGCGATCGTTCTGCTGTTCCGACGCCTGGTTGGCCGTCTCATAGCGATTGGCCATCTGGTCGAGCTCCTGCTCGAAGATCTCGGCCAGCTCCTGCTGCATCGCGCCGCCGCCACCACCGCCGCCGCCACCCTGCTGACGGTTCACGCTGATCTGCGTCTCGTACTCTTCTTCGGCCTTCTGGAGGACCTGGAGCGCCTTATTCTCGGGTTGCAGCGCCTGATCCGGCGTCGCGGCGCTCAACTTCCCTTCGGCATCCTTCATCGCTGAAACAGCCTGTGGAAGAAGTTCCGCAATCTTCGCGAACGCGGGGTCTCGCTCGACGAGCTGACTGTTCATGCGCGTGAGAAGCCCCTCGACCTGTTCGCGCAACCGCTGCTGTGAGAGCGACACGACTGTCGAGTTCTCGCGCAGCTTGGCCGCATTGACTTTCGGCTTGTCACGCTGCACGTTGAACGTCGCGGAGATGATCTGCCGCTGCTGCTCGGAGAGCGCCTCGACCTGTCCGGCGCCACCGCCACCGCCACCACCACCGCCGCCGCCCTGCGACTGCGCCTGCTTGAAGTCTTTCTTGAACGGCCGGATGCGCAGGAAATACAGATTGCTCGACGCCGTCTTCGCGCCGCTCGTGTCGTTATCCGAGGCACGCGCGTAGTACGACACGGAGTCACCGGTCTCGACGCCGAGTTCCTCGAGATAAAACGTGTGACCGGCCGTCACCTCCGGCAATCGCGATGTCCCCGAGAACAGTTTCACGACTTTCTCGGGACCGCCGTTGACTGAGTAAACCAGCTCGAGATTGCGGATGCCGAAATCGTCCTGCGCTGCCGCTTCGACAAACACCTCTTCGATCGAGGATACCGATGTATCGCGGCCCGGCCGGTTGAACGACACCGAGGGCGCCTGATCGTCGAGCACATCGATCGTGTACTGCGGCGAAGCGACGACCATCTCACCCGACGGCGCCTTGAGCTCCACGCGATACGAGCCGTCGCGCTCGGCTTTGAACGACGCCGTCAGCGAACCGTCGGCCTGCGGGGTCAACTCGAGCGAGTCTTTTTCGTTCAGGGTGATCCGCCCACCTGGCGTCTTCATCGTCGGGAAGATGTGCAGCAGGACATCGGTGCCCCGCAGCACGGCGATATCGCCGCCATCCTCGATCTTCTGCGGCTCGAGCGCGGTGTACGCCGGGAAGTGGTACTCGATCTCCAGCCGCTGGACGTAGGGCACGTCGACGACCTGCAGCGTATGGATCGGCGACTGGACGCCGTCAGCCACAACCTGGTACCAAGTCGGGGTATTCACATCGAATACCGCCCCTTCGTACTTCCCGTCGTCGTTGCGCGCCAGCGGCACCGGCTCGAACTCGCCGGTGGGCGTGCGGCGCACCATCAGAACGACGTCTTCGGAGGCAAAGCCGATCAGGGCGGCGGTAATCGTCTGATCGGCGCCTTTCGGAACCGTCGCGTTTCCGGGTGTCACTTCGATCCGGTACGGCGAGGCGGCCTGGACACTCGCGACGCGCAGCATCGCGGACAACGCGTGGCGCAGGAACGCAGGTCCGACTGCGACGGCTAGTACGGCGAACACGGCGACTGCACCGAGCGCGGCGGCGTTCCGCTGTAACGGCTGCATCTCGACGCGATGCGCGGCGTTGAGGCGTGCGCACACTTCGAGCGCTTGTTCGATCACGCGCTTCACGAGGTCAGCGGACTCGGACTCGTTGCCTGTTCGACTCGATTCCACCGCGCTCAACAGCGTGGCCTGAAGTGTGGGCTCGTGTTCCTCCAGGTATAGCGCCACCTGTTCATCGGTGACACGCTGACGCAACGGGCGAACGAGGAACCAGTAAACGGAGCCAATGACGGTGAGCGCCAGCGAGACACGGGCCAGCACGATGGACACCGGGCTGAACCGGTCCCACTGCATCAGGCCGGCCGCGACGAGGAAGAAAACCAGCAACACGCCGAGGACGCGAACCACGCCGCGAAGCGCGAGCTTCATACGCCACCGGCGGCGTACTTCCGCAATGATGCCGATGAGATCCGTCGGCACAGAAGCACGTCGCAGATACTCGAGCATGAGGGGCCTCCAGGCTGGCTCGTTACCGGTTGCTCGTAGTTTACGCCTTCGCCATACGGTTGGACAGGACAGTATCCAGGCCGAGCAACACGATGCCCAGCACCATCAGATACCACCACAACCGCTGATTTTTCTCCCGGGCATCCGGGGTCAACGGGACTGCGCTCGGCGTACCGGCAGACTCCGGGTCACCGCCCACCGCAGCTGCCCGGATTTCGTTGGGATCCATTGGCGTCAGGTCCGCCTCGGCCGGATCGACGTTCGCGGCCACGATCGCATCGGCCTGGTTCGCGTCGCCCCGCACCTCGTAGAAGCCCTGTTCCGTCAGTTCGAGAACGTCTGTTCCCTCGTCGTCGAGCGGGAGCCGGCGCCCGGACGGCGTCAGCACCACGCGCTGATTCGCATTGCCCCGAGCCGCGACGGCGGAGGTATTGAACACCTGGCCTACGGTCAGCCAGGGCTGCGGCTCCGCATATCCCGCCAGGTGCCGAATCGACTGGTGGATGAACGGAAGGAACACGGGTTTGGTCGGCAGGTCACTCCAGGACACGTCGAGCGTCGATCCCCACAGCAGCACGCGGCCACGTCCCACGTGGCGTTCGAGCATGGCTGGCGTCCCGGCGTCGAAGCGCGCGAGCACCTGCGCGCCCATCGCCGCCGTCAGGTTGCGATAGCCGTAGACAGGAATGGCGGAAAAGTCTCCACTGCGTGGTGCGCGGAACGGCTCGAACACCGGGTGGCCGTACTCGAGCCCGCCGACGCGTGCAGCGTCGCCGCGCGTGCGATCGACCGGCTGCCCGACCGTTGCGGGAAGCGTGTCCACATCCTGCGGCCATCGTGCGCGCGGCCCGGTTGCCACGAACATCCCGCCACCTTGCTCGACGTAACGCGCGAGCCGCTTGGCAAGCGGATCGCCGACCTCGATATCGTTCAACACGACGACGGCGCTGCGCCGGAGATCTTCGTCCGACACCGCATCGGGCTGACGGAACACCGTCTCAAACTTCGGTGCGTTACCGATGGATAGGACTCGGGTGAGATAGAGCGCGGACGACGCATTGCCGCGATCCACAACAGTGATGTGGACGGGCTCGATCGGTGAGACCACGAAGTTGAACGTGTTGTCCGCCGCGAGCGCGTCCTCGGACAAGCGCACACTCGCGCGCGTGTTGCGGCCGCTCACCGTGAACGGGTCGAACACGACCGATGCGCTGCTGCCAGCTTCGACGGCGACGGGCTTGGTGCCAACCATAAGCCCGCCGACCTCGAGGGTCATCGAGCCACCTGATACTTTCTGCTCGGTTCGATTGGTGATGCCTGCGGTTACGACGATGCGCTGCTGATCGGAAAAGGACGAGCGCGTGAACGTCACGCCCGTCACGCTGAGATTCGGCTTGTCCACCGAATCCTGAATGGCGACCGGAGTCAGCGTTGTACCTTCGGGCAGCTTGGCGCCTTCCTCACCGCGCCACCCATTGCGTTGAAAGTCGCTGATGATCACGACCTCACGCTTCGGCAGCGTTGATTCCGCCAGGATGCTCCCGGCGACCTTCAGCGCCGGGGAGAACCTCGTCGCCGAGGGACTGGGAGCCGCGGAATCGACAGTGGCCTGCAGACGGGACCGCTCGGACGTCGAACGCATCTGGATATCGGCACCAGACCCAAACAGTACGACCGAACCGCGATCCGACGCGTTGATCTTGCTGATCTGATCACGAGCCGCTGCTTGGGCTCGCGCCCAGCGATCGGCGTACCCCATGCTGTAGCTGGTGTCGACCAGGATGACCACTTCACGCGCCGAGGCCCCTCCAGCGGGAACGTCGGCTCGATTGAGAAGCGGCCGCGTGAACGCCAGGACGATCAGCGCAAGCGCCGCCATCCGGACCATCAACAGCAGCCAATTCTGAATCTTGCGGCGCCGCACGGACTGATACGGAATCCGTCGCACGAACATCAGCGACGGGAAGCGGATGATCTGCTTCTTCTCGCGCTGCGTCAGGTGCAGCAACACGGGAATGGCGAGCCCCGCGAGGGCGGCGAAGAACAGGGGTGCGAGAAAACTCACCGAATCCTCATCATCTTGGACCGGCTGCCCAGATACTTATACAGCGCGTGGTCCAGCGGCTTCGACGTGTCGAGCATCGTGTAGTCGACGCGCACGCCGGCAAAACTCCTTGTCAACGCGTCGATGTGCGCGCGCACGAGCGATCGATATTCCTCCCGGAACGCCTCGGGAACGACGGGCATCTGCTCACCGCTCTCGAGGTCCTCGAACGGCTGCGCATCGCTGAAGCCGAACTCCAGCTCAGTCGGGTCGAGGATGTGGAACGCGATGAGATCCTGCCCGCGGAACCGCAATGGCGACACCGCATCCAGGATCGCCTCCGGATCATCATAAAAGTCCGAGACGATCACCAGCACCCCGCGGCGGCCGAAGTGCTCAGCCAGCTTGTGCAGCGGACCTTTGAGGTTGCCCGGCCGCCCCGGCTTCAGCCGATCCAGGACGTGCAGCACCGTTTCCATGTGTTTGGCCGACGGCGGCACGTGTTCGACGATCTGATCATCGAACGCCACGAAGCCGACGCGATCGCGCTGGTGATGGACGAGATTGGTGAGACACGCCGTCAGAATGCGCGCGTACTCGAACTTCGTGATGCCGCGGCTGCCGTAGTCCATCGACTTCGACACGTCCATCAGCACCGAGAAGTTCATGTTGGTTTCGGCCTCGTACTCCTTGATGTAGTAGCGGTCCGTGCGCGCCCACAGCCTCCAGTCCATCCGGCGGATGTCGTCGCCGGGGACATACCCCCGATGCTCCGCGAAATCGACGGACGCGCCGAAGTACGGCGCCTTGTGCAGGCCGTTGATGAAGCCGTCCGCCACCGCGCGCGAGACCAGCTCGAGATTCCCGATGCGGGCGAGCACAGCGGGATCCATGAAGCGGGCGCCGGGGATTGCGTGAACTTCGGCTGCCATTACATACCCGATCGCGGAAGCGGCACCGACTCGAGCAGACGGTCGACGATGGCATCGGTCGTGACGCCTTCCGACTGCGCGTGGAAGTTGGTGATGATGCGATGCCGGAGCACCGGGTGCGCGAGGTCACGGATGTCGTCGAAGCTGACGTGATACCGGCCGCTCGTCAGCGCGCGCGCCTTTCCACCAAGCACCAGGTACTGCGCAGCGCGCACGCTGGCGCCGAACGCCACCCACTTCTGGATATAGTCCTTCGCGTCGGGATTGTTCTTCGAACGCGTGGCGCGGACGATGTCGAGCGCGTGTCGCATGACCGGCTCGGACACTGGTACCCGGCGCACCAGCCGCTGGAATGAGACGAGATCGTCGCCGCTGATCGGCCGCTCCAATTGCGGGTTCTGGATCGCCGTGGTCGTTCTCACGACGCCGAGCTCCTCGTCATAGGGCGGGTGCTCGATGATGATGTGGTACATGAAACGATCGAGCTGCGCTTCAGGCAGCGGATAGGTGCCTTCCAGCTCGATCGGGTTCTGCGTCGCAAACACGTAGAACGGTTCGGCAAGCTGGTACGTCTTGCCCTGGACGGTCACGCGATGCTCCTGCATTGCTTCGAGCAGTGCCGACTGCGTCTTCGGCGGCGTGCGGTTGATTTCGTCGGCGAGCACGATGTTCGCGAAGATTGGCCCGGGCGCGAACACCATCTGGCGGCGCCCGGTCGTGGCATCTTCCTGCACGAGATCGGTGCCGGTGATGTCCGACGGCATCAGGTCGGGCGTGAACTGGATGCGTGAGAACTTCAGGTCGAGCACGCGCGCCATGGTGTGGATCAGCAGTGTCTTGGCCAATCCTGGCGCGCCGACGATCAGGCTGTTGCCGCCCACGAACAACGTGTTCAGCACCTGCGCGATGACTTCATCCTGACCGACGATGATCTTCTTCAGCTCGGTGACGATCTGCTGACGGCCCGCATTCATTTTGTCTGCAAGCGCGATATCGTCCGGCGACTGCAGATCGACTGTGTCACTCACCATCGGGTTCATCGGGTCCCTCCACAATGACACCGGGTGTGATTTCCGGTGCCAACACCGAGCGGGAAATCACACCCGGTGTCTTATTTTCCGTCCGCCGCTCGAATTTCGCGCGTCTTCAGCGCGATATCGGTGACCAGCTTTTCCAGCTCCGAACTGTAGCGCGCCGGGTCCATGCTGTCCTTGAGCAATCGGAGCGATTCGACGCGCCGTTCCATCTCGCGCCGTTCCAGGTGCAGCGCTCGCAATTTCGGATCTGACGGCAGCCCGTCCTCGCTGGCGTCGCCCAGGGATAGCACCGCGGCAACCTTTCCATCGGCACCGGTCGCCGAGGGATCGGCACTCCCCTTCTTGTCTCCGTCATCGTCGAGCATCGGGTGCTCGGTCGCGAGCAATCCCTCGCGCTCGTACGCGCGAGCCACCTCGGCCTTGGCATACTGAAAAGCTTCGAGCACGCTCACGCGCTTGTTTTTGTCCGCATCCGCGCTTGGAGAATTCAGCGCGTCGACGAAGTAACCACCGAAGAGCGTCGTGTAATGTTCCGCGCCGCTCCGCGTCGCGGACACGATCGTTCGGCCTGGAGCGGACAGCGCTTCCAGGAACGGACCACTCGAGCTCGCCGTGTCCACGAATACGATCTTCTTGGTCGGCAGCTTCTTCAGCAGCACCTCGAAGTCCTCAGGACCCATGTCGGGACCCGGCATGTTGAACTTCGCGGACCGCCCGTCCCAACTACCGTGACCGATGAGCGCGATGAACACCAGGTCATCGGCACCCGCCGCGCCCGCGAACTTCGCAAACGCCTTGGTCACTTCCTCCTTCGTCGAGCGCCCGGACACACGTGCGTCGCCCTCAACCGGCTCACCGACGAGGTACACCAGTCGATCCGGGGTGACACCCAGTCGTTCGGACGACTCCGCGAGCGTATTGCTCCACCTGTGAAAGGTCTTGGCGGTCTCGGCATCCCCACCAAGCCCCACGATGATGAGCAGAAAAACCTTCAGCATATGGAGACGTCAGGCCAATCCCACCAGGCGACGGTAGCCCCATTCCGCGCAGACCAGACCCATCAACGCGATGAGGATGATGGGCATATTCCACAACTCCCGCTGTTCCACCGACGTCACGCCGCGGCCGGCGTAGCGAATGTCCTCGGCGAGGCCTTTGACGTTGTCGGCTGTATAGAACCGGCCACCGGTCTCCTCGGCGATCCGGCGCAACGGCGCGCCGTGCATCGTCGGATCGAAAAACTCCGCCTCGCCCGGACCTGCGCGCACGAAACCGGAGCCCGAACCTACCGTCTGGCCGCCTGAGCGGGTGGCATCGACGGTCACCTCGTACGCGCCCGCTTCCGCGCTCACAAACGTACCGCGGTACTCGCCATCGCGCTCGCCGTTCCACTGCAGCGGCACCGTCATCGTCGCTCCGCCGGGCTTGGTCACCTGCGCCACGACGGTCGCATCGTTGAGCTCGACGAACTGCTTGTCGACGACGGTCGCCTCGATCGTGACAGCATCCCCCGGCTCAACGCGATCCGGCACTCGTACATCGACCATGTTCGGGACACCCTCGACGAGCCACCGCATCATCTGGCGCCAGTAGTGCTCGTGAGTCTGATCCTCGAGCGGGATGGACACATGCATCTGCCACTGCCAGGTATCCTGCAGCGTCAAAGCAACCGCCTTGCCGCGTCCGAACCGCTGGGACGCCAACACCACACGCTCGCGTCCGCGCTCATCCGTGCCGTTGAGCAAAACCGTCGCACCCGGCTTCACCGGGAGTTCTTCATTAATAGACGTCACGAGCGGCAACTCTGGCCATCGCGCGATCGACGCGGCTTCGGAGTCAGCGATCTGAGTGACCGCGTGACCTTGACCAGCCCTCGTCGGCGCGACTTTCATGCGCACGAGCGGCGCTGGATCCGAGGCGCGCTTGCGAGGGTCGATGAGCAATGGAAGCGCATCGGCCACCGGCGTGCCTCCGTACCCGCCTTCGCCGAACGATCGTGCCCCGCCGAGCATCAGCAGGCCGCCGCCTCGACGATCGACGAAGTCCGCAATCATTTGCAGCTGGTCACCCGAAAATGCGCCCGCTTCGACGCTGCCGATGATCAGACCGCGATACGCAAACAACTCTTCGCGGCTCTTCGGGAAGCCACCGACGAGCTCCTCGGGGTCGGGGTTCGTGCCGAGAATCCGCATGTACTTGTTGTCTGCGGTTCGCTGAAGCGCGACGACCTCGAGGTTCTTGTCGTCCGCCACCGCGCGGCGCAGGAACTTCATCTCGAAGCGCGGCTCGCCCTCGAAGTAGAGGATCCGTTCCTTGGAATCGCGGACGTCGATGAGGGCCTCGCGCACATTGTTCTGAGGGACGAGCTCGCCCTCGACAGGAGCTACGCGGAAGGTGAAGAGACGGGGACCCGCCTCGGCCGCCGTCGCGCGGACCCGGACCGATGCCGGCGAGCCGTCAGAAGGTAACTGCACTTTCTGGGACCCGACGATCCGTCCTTCATCTTCGACATCAACCGTCACGGTCCGTCCGTTGTAGCCGGTCTGCCGGACCACGACGTCAAGCAACAATGATGCATCCTTCAATACCGATCGCGGAGTGCTGACGCGATCGATTTGAATGTCGCGGGGAAGGGACTCGGCGCCCACACCAACAGTGAAGACCGGAAGCTTCTCGGCCTTGAGAGCCAGGAGCGCTTCGTTCAATGCCGTATCGCCGGTGTCAGCACCGTCGGAGACAAGGACGACACCAGCAACCGGAAGCCCGGCGAGCTCGTCGCGTACACCGTCAAGAGCGGCACCGAGCTTGGTCTGCGAACCATTGAAAGTGAGCGTGTTCCCGGACGCAACGCGAGTGGCGGTCGAGGAAAATCGAAACGGACGTACCAGGAATCGATCGGACAGCGCCTTCATGATCGGGCTGTCCGCCGCGCCGAACTCCTCCTTGAGGAACGTTCCGCGCGCCTTGCCGCCCAGATCGGGGATCTGCATGCTGCGGGAATCGTCCAGCAGAACGGCAACGACGTTCTGCTGATTGACGGCGGCGCGAACAACCAGCGTCGGGCGGAACAAGCAGAACAGGACCAGGCCGAGCGCCGCGACGCGAAGCACGGTGAGGATGACGCGATCCCGCACGCGTCCATCACCGACCTGCACCCGCCGATAGGTGAAGATCGCAATCGCCACGACAGCGGCGACGAGCAGAGCGGCGACGAAGGAGGCGGTCGTGACGTCGAAGCGGAAATCGCCTTCGCGAAAGACGACCGGCCGATACGAGAACAGCGCCTCGAACAGGGCGTCAAACATCAGCGCCTCGGGGAAAGAGAAAGCAGGGATTGTACTAGAGAAGTTGGATCACCAGCAGCGCCGCAACCCCGGCCGTGACCCACCGTGCCAGCCACGGACGCGCGTGTTTGAGCCCGTGCCAATACCACCCAAGTGCGGCCATCGCGACCAGCAGGAACAGAACGCACGCCAGCGTCGCCATCGGGCCCAGCGCACCGGCGTACCAGATCGCGAGACCGTTGTTCCAGATCGAGCCATAGACGATGCACAAGTGCACGAAATAAATCGGGAGCGTTTCCTGCGCGACGGCCGAGAAGAAGCGGGGCAGCCGCGTCAGCCGCTGGCTTGCTCGAGCAATGGCGGCGAGCAGTATCAGGCACGCGCCGATGCGGATGGCCAACTGGATCGGCATGAAATTCCATGCGTCCGGTCCCCAGGGCCCCTCCTCGATTGCAGCCAGTCCCCACCCGAGGACCGACAAGACGACGCCAGGCGCGAACAGAACGTAAGCCGTGTAACTCGCGAGGCGAGCAGCGCCCCATCCGACGTAGATCTGTCCCAGCCCCGCCCCGAACAGGACATAGGTTGCCCACGGAAACAGCGGAAACAGCGATCCACGTGCGGGAGACATGTATGCGGCGAGCCACCCTGGCATGATCCGCCACCAATCAATCCCCCAAACGGGGTGTGTCAAACCAAGCACAGCCGCGGCAAGAGCAAATACGGAGATCATGAACGCCCGCCGCGATCGGACGACCAGGACAAGCGCCTGGACGATGAAAAACGTCCCGCCGATTAGCTGCAGCACGTCCACCTGGAGAAAGTATCGCCACTGCTCGTCGGTCAGCATGATCAACATGCTGAACCGCGGGACTGGGAAGTGGATGGCGTAACCGAGCAGTAGAAAAAGACCGAAACGTCGCGTGCGTTTGAAGACTGCTGGAGACAGGCGCTGATGGGCCCCCCAATGCCTGCTCGTCGCGACGCTGAACGCGAAACCTGACAACAGCAGGAACAGGCTCGACGTGAGGCCGCGCTGAAAGTTCCACACGTCGAACCAGGTGCCACGCTGGTATTGGGGCGCCAGCAACGCGCTCACGGTGTGGCCGTACAGCATGAACACCAGCGCCAGAAAGCGGCCCAGGTCGATGAAGATGACTCGGTGAGCGTGCGCTCCGCCGGTCCCACCGTGGGGAATTGTCGTAACTGCCACTCTGGTCGATGGCTGAAAGTTTAAAGTTCAAAGGTAAAAGTCAGGAAGTAAGTCAGAAGTACGACGACAGCGCCGCACAGTTCCCGAGCGCACTTCACACTTACTTCCCAACTTTAAACTTTGAACTTCGAACTTCCGTTCAGTGCGTCATCGCATGGAGGAGAACGTTGACGCCCACGGCGTACCCGTCCGGGGAGAATTGGTAGAAGAACGCCGGGTCCTCTCCTTCACGTTCCCACGAATCCGCGATGTCGGTGTTGTGGGTCATCACCACCATGATTCGGCCCTGCTTGTCGCGCACGGCCCGGAAATGCGGCACCGCGCTGTCGGCGCCGCGTTCAGAGGTCTGCTGGCCTCGCGTGGCGCGCCAGAACTGGATGTTGGTGATCTGCGGCACCTTCTCGACGATGTACTGCGACTGAAAAATTGGATCGGTCAGCGGGACATCCTCGATTGGGTACTCCTCCGGAGGAAGAACCTTGCCGAACTCGTGCGTCCACTGTTCCCACGCCAGTGGTCCCCAGAAGTCGTCGACCCAGAGGAACCCGCCTTTCAGGAGATACAGGCGCAACCGATCGGCTTCTTCCTGGGTCAGCCCGATGGTCCCGACGTCCGAGGCCATGCTGAAGGGGCACTGAAACAGTTCGTCGTCGGTCAGGCGGACGACGTAGTGATTTGGTTCGTCGCCGCCAGACCAACTGACAGGCGTTCGGGTCAACTCCGAGAAGCGAATGGTCAGGTTGATCTCGCCGTACGGATAGTCGGTACGCCACCCGCCTCCTGATGGCTCGCGACGCACCGACGTGTACATCAGTCGACAGACAACGAAGTTGCGATCGGGAAATGCGCTGGGGGCCGGGCGGACGGGGCCGCTGAAGAACCCACCCCGCCCGAACTGCGCAAACGTGTAACCAGCCGTCGCGAACAGGAACGCGGCCACGAACAACACCCGAATGAAAGCGCCGGTGCGACTCTTCAGCACCGCCATCATCGCAGCGTACCGCGCCCCAAATCTACCGCACCGCCTGAGACCAGCTTCCTACTTCATCGGCGAATAGTCTGTCGGCGTAAGGAAGATCCTGTCCACTTTCGCGACAATCTTGCCGTTGACCTGCGACTCGTTGGCGACCTTCTGCCACTCAGGATCTTTCTGGAACTCTGCCCAGTTCTTTTCGGCGGCCTCACGACTGGGGTGAGCGACCAGATAGATCAGCGTGTTCTGCGAAAGCGGCGCGTCCTGAGGCGCGAAGTACACGACGTTCTCGATCCCATGCTTCTTGAAAATCCGCATCGTGTGATTTCGGAAGCGCGCGTGCAGCTCCGCAAGTTTTCCATCCGGCGCGGTGTAGGTCCGCAACTCAAACACCCGGCCGCTCTGTGCATGCGCGACGGGTTCCATCGGAACTGCGCCACGAGCTACGAAACCGAGAACGAACGCGGCCGCGATGGCCGCCCCACCATATAGCTTCTTCATGACAAGCTCCTCGTTGAGCGTTACATCGTAGCGGCGGGCTGTCCCTGGCCTGAGCCTTGTCCAAGGCAGACCCGCCATCTTCAGACCGCCGCCCGGTCAGGACAGATTCTGTGGAAGCGGATTCTCGGCCTCTTTGCCGACGACTGTCGTCCACTCGCGCACGCGCCATCTGGTGACGATTCCGGCTCGCACATACGGGTCCAACTTCGCGAAAGCCTCGGCAGCCGTTGGCGAGCTGCCACGAAACAGCAGCACCACGCCGTCGGCAGGTTGTGCCAGGGCGCCTCCCAGTACGAGCTCGCCGCGGGCGGCCGCCTCACGCGCGAGGGCAATGTGCTCGAGGCGATACGGAGTGCGTCGTTCTACGTAGTCGTCGACGACGTCATACATCAGCAAGTAGTGCATCGGCCGCGGATGGTACCACGCCAAGGCCGCATCGGGCTAAGCTGTAGATCATCATGCGCTACAGATCGCTCTTATCCATACTTTTCCTGGTAACGACGCTCGCCTGCAGCTTCGGCCGCGAGGAAGGGGCACCACCACCGGCAGCGGCGCCGTCGACCGCGGAAAGCACACGCAAGTACCTTCTCGAGCAGATCGACGACGCGTCGGTCATCCAGCTCTACGCAGACCAGTTTGCGGCGCTCCCGCTACGGGAGAAGACGCTGGTGTGGCATTTGTCACGGGCTGCGCTCGCCGGCCGTGACATCTTCTACGACCAGAAGCATCGCAATGCCCTCGAGATGCGCCGCGTGCTCGAAGCCATCCTGTCGCATCCGCAGGGCGTCGATCCCGCAACGCTGGCGGAGCTTCAGCGTTACACCAAACTGTTCTGGCTCAACACCGGTCCTTACAACAACCTCACCGCGCGAAAATTCGTCCTCAAGATCTCGCCGCCGGCGCTGGCGGCAGCGGCAAAGGCGTCGGCAAGCGCCGGTGCGTCGTTCCCGACGCAGGCAAACGAATCGGTCGATCAGCTGCTGACACGGCTCGGTCCGATGTTCTTCGATCCGAACGTGGACCCGAGTGTCACCAACAAAACACCAGGACAAGGGAGGGACATCCTCAGCTCGAGTGCCAACAACCTGTATTCAGGTGTGACGCTGGCTGACCTGAGCGGCTTCACCGAAAAGTACGGTCTCAACTCCCGCCTGGTGAAAAACAACGGGAGGCTCGTCGAAGATGTGTATCGCGTCGGCGGACGCTACGACAAAGAGATCCGCCAGATCATCGGTCATCTCGAAGCGGCCACTCCTTTCGCCACCGCACCGACGGCCAACGCACTCCGTGCGCTCATCCAGTTTTACAAGACCGGCGAGAACCACGACCGCGTGAAGTACGACATCGCGTGGGTGGCAGACCAGTCGTCGCCCGTCGACACGATCAACGGGTTCATCGAGGTCTACATGGATCCGCGCGGCATCAAGGGATCGTGGGAAGGGATTGTGTTCTACGTGAACAAGGAGAAGACCGAGCGTATCCAGAAGTTCGCGAACAACGCCCAGTGGTTCGAGGACCACATGCCGTATGACGCGAAGTACCGCAAGAGCGACGTCAAGGGCATCATCGCCAACGCCATCGACGTCGTCATCGAGACTGGTGATTCCGGGCCGGTCACGCCCATCGGCATCAACCTGCCCAACGATCAGCGCATCCGCGAGGAATACGGAAGCAAGTCGGTCTCGCTGTCGAACGTGCGCGAGGCGTCAGACAATGCGCTCCCGGCGTCAATGCGAACCGAGTTTTCCTGGACGCCGGAGGAAGCCGATCGCACGCTGAAGTTCGGCGCCCTGTCCGCGGAGCTCCTGACCGACATGCATGAAGTCATCGGGCACGCCTCCGGTCAGCAGGCGGCCGGTTTCAAGGGAACGCCACAGGAGGCAATCAAGGAGCATTTCTCGGCGCTCGAAGAGGGGCGTGCTGATTTGATCGGTCTCTACTTCATCGCCGACCCCAAGCTCGTCGAGCTGGGCATCATTCCGGCCGCGGACCACGACGCCATCGTGCGAGCCCAGTACGAGGCCTATGCGCGAAACGCGATCGTCCAGCTTCGACGCGTCCGCGAGGGCACGCAGATCGAAGAAGACCACATGCGTAACCGCCAGATGATCGTGCGTTGGCTGATGGCCAACACCAAGGCCATCGAACAGCGCACGCGCGACAACAAGACCTATCTCGTGCTGGCCGACACGAAGGCATTCCGCGAAGGCGCAGGACAGCTGCTCGCCGAGGTGCAACGTATCAAGTCAGAAGGTGATTTCGCGGCGGCAAAGGCGCTGTTTGAGGCGCACGGCATCCATTTCGACGCGGCGCTCAGGGACGAGATCGTGAACCGCGTCGATAGTCTCAATCTGCCGTCATACTCCGGCTTCGTCATGCCGAAGTTGACCGCCGTCAAGGGACCCGACGGCACCATCACGGACGTGCAGATTTCGTATCCGATGGATCTCACCAAGCAGATGCTGGAGTACGCGCAGGGCGCGGACTGAGAAGTTCAAAAGGACTGAGAAGTTTAAAGTTCAAAGTTTGAAGTAACGAAGTAAGTGGGAAGTACTTTTCACTTACTTCGAAACTTTCTACTTCAAACTTTGAACTTGTACGGCATCGTCAGTCGTGAACATGATGACTGGCTCACCGTCAGCGCCCACGTACCCGCGGCTCATCCCCGTCGAGTTGAACGACATCGCGACGTTGCCGGCTCGATCGAGGCCGATGACGCCTCCTTCGCCGCCCGCTTTCTTCAGCACCTGTTGGACGACCTCGTCGGCGGCTGCCTGCACGCTCATGCCCTTGTACTCGACACGCGCGCAGATATCGCGCGCCACGGTGTAACGGATGAAGAACTCGCCGTGTCCGGTCGAGGAGATTCCACAGCTCTCGTTGCTGGCATATGTGCCCGCACCGACGATTGGCGAATCGCCTACGCGGCCGTAGCGCTTGTTCGTCATCCCGCCGGTCGACGTGCCGGCGGCGAGGTTGCCACGGCGGTCGAGGGCAACCGCACCCACCGTTCCGAAGTACGCGCTCGGCGCATCGCGGTCCATGGCCGGTCGCGCGGACGCGCCGGTTCTGGTCTTCTGGCGTTCTTCGTCGAGCGCGCGCTGGAGCGCGTCCCACGCGCGATCGGTGTAGAAGTACTTCGGATCGACGAATTCGACCCCGCCTTGCTCGGCGGCAAAGGCCTCGGCGCCATCGCCGGTCAGCATCACGTGCGAAGACTTCTCCATGATGAGCCGCGCCAACAGGATCGGATTCTTGATGCGCTTGACGCCCGCGACCGCGCCGGCACGGTGGCTCGCGCCGTCCATTATCGACGCGTCCAGCTCGTTGGTCCCTTCGTGCGTGAACACCGCCCCCTTGCCGGCGTTGAAGAGCGGTGAATCTTCGAGCACGACGATAGATGCCTGAACCGCATCGAGGCTCGAACCGCCTTCAGACAGCACACGGTGCCCGGCGGAGAGCGCCTGCGTCATCGCGGCGCGCATCGGCTCACGTCGATCCCCGAGACTCGCCAACGTGAACGCGCCAGCACCGGTATGGATGACCAGGCCCCATCGCGGTTGTTCATTCATGGCAGATGCAGACGAGGGAGGCTGAGGCGCAGAACACGCGGTCGCGAACGGCGTCAGGACGAGGAGCGAAATGCAGAGCGTCCGGCTCATGACCGACCTTGCCCTGTGACGTTACCACTCAGATTGTCGATCTCGATCGGAGCAATCTCGTCAGCTGGAACGAAGCCAAAGACGGCGCCATAAAAATACAACTCCGCTTCCAGACTGCGCACGATCGTCGTGGCTTTCCTGAACCCATGCTGTTCGCCTTCGAAAGCCAGATACGCGACCGGGAGGCCCTTGGCGCGGACCGCCGCCGCCATCATCTCCGACTGATTCGGAGGCACGACCTTGTCCTCGAGTCCCTGGAAGAGGATCAGCGAACAGGAGAGCCGGTCGACGAAGTGAATTGGCGAGCGCGTGTAATAGAGGTCCTTCGCAGCCGGATACGGTCCGACCAGCGTGTCCAGATAGCGCGACTCGAATTTGTGCGTATCCCGCGCGAGCACCTCGATGTCGCTGATCCCGTAGTAGCAAGCTCCGGCCTTGAACACGCCCGGGTGAAACGTGAGCGCCGCCAGCGTTGTATAGCCGCCGGCGCTGCCGCCGCGAATCACGACGCGAGCCGGATCCGCCTTCCCCATCGCGACCAGGAATCCCGCCGCGGCCACCATGTCCTCGACATCGAGAACCCCCCACTGGCCATTCAGGCGCTGTCTATACGCGCGGCCGAACCCCGAGCTGCCACCGTAGTTCACGTCGGCCACCGCAAATCCACGGCTCGTCCAGAACTGCACTCGCAGGTCCAGCGCGTCGCTCGCAGCGGTGGTGGGGCCACCGTGGCTGATGAGAATCAGCGGCGGACGATCGTCCTCAGGCGCCCGGTACTCTGCGTTGCACGGCGGATAGTAGAAAGCATGTGTGACGTGTCCGTCGGGCGACGGGAACTCGACCGATTCGGGCACCGACAGCAGTGTCGCCGCAAAATCCATCGTGGACGATGACTTCAACGTTTCGACAGCGCCAGTTGAGAGCTCAATCCGAACCACGGCATCCGGCGTTGTCGTCGAACCTGCAACGAGCACGGCATGTGTGTCGGTCGCGGCCAGCCACTCGCGAGGCTCGAATGCATCGGCGAGTGAGGCCAGCGCGCCTGTTTCAACGTCGAGTGTGGCGAGATGCCAGCGGCCGGACTGCGTATACGACACCACCATTCGCCGATCGCCAGCCGGAACCCAACAGGCCGTGCCGAAGATCCATTGCGGCCGGCCGAACTCGCTGCCGCTCGCGATGTCGATCGCGATAGGCGATGAGCGATCCGCTCGATACAGCCTCCACCATCCCTCCCGGTCGCTGACGAAACACACCTGCCCGTGGGGCGTCCAGCCTGGTTGGTAAATCGATTCGGAAGGACCTCCGGCGACACGTCGCTGCCGGGCGAGAGCGCCAGCCTCGGTGACCTCCGCTAACCAGAGTTCGGTACCGTCCCATGGCATCTGGGGATGCCGCCATGCGAGCCATGCCAGTTGCGATCCGTCCGGGCTGAGACGAGGCGTCGAGTAGAAATCAAATCCGGACTCGAGCACGTCACCGGCGCTGTCGACGCCATCGAGTGGGATGCTGACCAGCGTGTTGATCGGCTCGCGATTCGGATCGGAGTGATCTTCTCTGACCGAGATCAGGCGGCGACGCCTGAGATCGAGCGTCGCGTCAGCGTAGAACCACTGTCCGGACGGCGTCACCGGCGTCGGCGCGCTGGCGGTCGTCGTGTCGATACGATAGAGCCGCTGATCAGCGAAGTTCGACGCGTAGACGATGCCCCGAGAGACGACGTAAGCGCCGCCGCCGTACTCATGCACGCGGGTGCGGACGTTGAAGTCTGATGGCGTGACATCCTGCTGCCGGCCATCAGGTCGTCGTCTCACAAGGACGTTGCGGCCGCCTTCATGCGGACGACCTTCGAGCCAGTAGATGTCGTCGCCATCGATCGCGACATAGGAGAGCCGGATGCCTTGCGCGGCAACGGCGTCTGCCGTGATCGGCGATGGCCAGGTTCCGTAAGCCTTCTTCACGTCAGCGTCGACGCTTCGATGGACGAACCCGTCGTGTGGTCACCTTCGATGGGGACTGCGATTCGATGAACTGGTCGAGCTTTCGTTCCACCCGTGACAACCCCTCCGTCACCTCCTGCTTGAGTTCGCTGATGCGTTGATCCGCAGTGGCGAAGCCGTCGGCCATGCGCTGGTCGAGTCTGTCCATGCGCTGATCGAACTTGTCCATGCGCTGGTCGAACCCCTCCATGCGCTCCTCGAACTTGTCCAAGCGCTGATCGAACTTGTCCATGCGCTGGTCGAACCCCACCATGCGCTCCTCGAACTTGTCCAAGCGCTGGCCGAACCCGTCCATGCGCTGATTGAACTCGTCCATGCGCTGGTCGAAAGCTGACATGCGCTGGTCTGACGCAGCGAAGCCGTCGGTCATCCGTTGGTCGATGGTGGAGAACCGATGGTCGGACGCGGCAAAGCCCTCGGACACGCGTTGCTCGACCCGGGCAAGGCCCTCCGAGATTCGCCGATCCAGACGGTCGTACGCGAACTCGATGTACTCGCGTTGTTCAACGAAGTGATCGCGGACCTCGTCGAACCGCTCGTCGACATTGTTGAACCGCTCGCCGACCGAGACGGACAGCGCGTCGAACTTCTTCTCTATGCGGACGACTCGTTCCAGGCCCTCGTTCTCTACCATCACGCGCCTCCACAGCCTACCATCGTCGACAGGCAGGAGCACAGCGCGTGCCGTCGTGTTCGACCCGCTATTTACCGTGGTTCCCGGCGCCATAGCCGACCAGGAGTACGCAGAAATTGAGACGACGGGGAGTCTCGAAGATCAAGCAACGTGCAACCACCCACGCGCGACACTCGTGGCCCGAGCCTGCGCGCGTCAGCTTCCGTCGCGTATGAGGCGGCACGATTCGATGTCGAACGTGGCGGTCCCGATGGCGAGTCGTGACTGATCGCGGAGGGATGTGACGAACTGCAGCAATCGATCCGCGTCGGCAAAGTTGCTGGCAATACCAAATGAAGCGCGGATCGCGCCGACACTCTTGCCTCCTCGTGCCGTAACGATCTCGAGAAAGCGCGCCAGAGTGAGATCCTCGCGAATCTCGAGCGCCGCCGCGACGTCCTCGTCGGTGATGCCCTCGGCCGTCTCACCGGCGCCGGGATTGCAGAAGCATCCCGTGCGGAGCGAAATGCGCTGCGCGCCGGCGAGTTCTTCGACCCGCCGATAGTCGAGCAGATGTCCCGCGGGATCGTAGAGATTCATCGTGACGATGGCGCCGCGCATCGTGGTGGTCAACGGTCCGTAGATACGAACCATCGGACGGCCGTTCGAGTGACGCATGTCGACCAGTTCCTTGAGCAGCCAGTCAGTCAAACAGCGCATGCGAGTCTGAATCGCATCGATGCCGACGCGCTCGAGGTGCCGCAGGCCGATTTCGACTGCGGCGATCGAGAGAAAGTTGAGCGTGCCATCCTCGAAGCCAGCTTCACCGGGAGCCAGGAGGTGGCGGATCCCGCCGACCGTGGCGAAGTTCACCGTGCCGCCGGAGAACCATGGGCGACCGAGCCTGGTCAGCGCGCTCTTCTTCACCAGCAGGCACCCGACACCGGTCGGATACCCGAACATCTTGTAGAAAGAGATACAGACGAATTCCGGGCTGACGCGCCGAAGGTCGAGCCGGTTGGTCGGTACGAACGCCGCGGCATCGAGCAAGACGTCCCAGCCATGCGCATGGGCGCGCTCTACGAGATCGAGCGGATGTTTGACGCCGGAGAAGTTCGACTGCGCCGGGAACGCGAACAGGTTGTTGACGCCTCGATCAGCGGCGCCCAGGAGCATGTCGAGTTGCGCTTCGTCGATTCGCAACTCCGGCGTCGTGAGCGGCGCATAGCAGGCCGATACCCCAGCCGCGGCGGCAAACTCGCGAATTCCGTTGACCGAGTTGTGATTGTCAACCGTGAGCAGGAACCGCCCGCCTGATGCGAACGGATACGATTCGCCAATGTGTTTCAACGCGCCGGTGGCATTGAGCGTAAAGATGGCGGTGTAGTCGTCTCCGGCGTTGAACCATTCGAGCACGGCGCGACGCGAGCGTTCGACGAGGTCCGTCGCGCTCGACGAAGCCGGACTGGCTGAATGCGGGTTGCCGAGCAGGTTCGACGCGAGGAGTTCGGCGTGCGCCCGCACCTGGGATGCGGCGTAGATACACGCGCCTGTGTAATCGAGATAGGCATCGCCTGCCTGATCGAGTCGCGCATAATCCGCCGCTCGAATCTTGTCGACGTGCGAGGTCGACTCGTATTCGGGATATGTCGCCAGGAATTCGCGATATCGATCGGTGCTCACAGCTCTCGGTACTGAACTAGCCAGGACCGGCGAGCCTGACGTGGTAGTACTCGCCGCTTCGGATCACGTCCATCGGCGCACCGAACACGTCCGCCAATCGCTCGGCCGTGAGCGCTTCGGCAGGCGCACCGTTGAAGGCGACCTTGCCCGCGCGCAGCAGAATCACGCGCGCGATTTCCGGCACGATCTCCTCGACGTGATGGGTCACGAGGATGAGAGTCGTGCCCTCTCTCGCAAGCCGACGAATGGATTCCATGAACTTGTGCCGCGCCACGAAATCGAGTCCCGTCGTCGGCTCGTCGAGTACGAGCGCGTCGGGACGCGTCACCAGCGCGCGCGCGATCAGCACGCGCCTTCGTTCACCGGCTGACATCTCGTGGAGCGACTTGGTCGCGAGGTGAGGCGCGTCGACGCGGTCCAGCGCTTCGCGGGCGCTCGCGCGCATCGCGTCGGTCACGTCATGGTGGGAGAACACACCATGGCTGCCCAGCAGCCCCGAGGTCGCCACGTCGAGCCCGGAGATACGACCGCTCGAGGTCTCGAGACCGAACCCGTGATCGAGTTCGCCGGTCACCACGCCAAACCGGGTTCGCAGCGCGGACACGTCCCAGCGCTCCTGCCCGAAGATACGCATCGGCGCGACGCCGTTCGCACCCAGGCGCGGGCGATCTTCGAACGTCAGCAGCCGGATGAACGACGACTTGCCGGCGCCATTGGGGCCGAGAATGGCCGTGTGCTCGCCTTGCTGGATGGCAAGCGACAACCCATCGAGTACTCGCACTCCCCCTCGTACGAGCGTCGCGTTTGTCAGTTCGAGGACTGGTTCCACGCTATCTATTGTCGCTGGATCCGGGGCTCAGGGCTCGTGGTCAGGTTGGGGGCAGGTGTCAGGCAGTGAATCGTGAACGCGGGCGGGGTGTCAGGCAGTGAATGGTGAACGGACCCGGAATCCGGGACTCGCGCCTCGCGAGCCCCGTCGTGCCACTAGGAGGCGCGCATATCGCTGCTGGTCCCGCCAGCGGCCGGGATGTAGGCCTTCAGCACGTAGTCCATCACCATGCGATCTGCGCTGAATCGCCAGCCGAGCGTTCGAATCCCCCGCTTGACGCAGGCGATCCACTCGCGCGGCAGGCCGTCGCGGTCGCGATCGTAATAGAGCGGCACGACCTCGTCTCGCAACACGTCAACGAGCGCGCGCGCGTCGCGTGCGTCATGCACTGCTGCCGACGTGTGTGTGTCGCCGCGCCCGATGGCAAAGCCATTGAGACCGTCGTAAGCCTCGGCCCACCATCCGTCGAGCACCGACAGATTCAACGCGCCGTTCAGCACGACCTTCTGGCCGCTGGTGCCGCACGCCTCGAGAGGCCGCCTTGGGTTGTTCAGCCACACATCCACACCCTGAACGAGATCACGGCCCACGCTGATGTCGTAATCCTCGATGAAGACAATTTTCCCGGCGAACCGCGGGTCGCGGGCAAGGCGCGCCACCTCCTGGAGGACAGCCTTTCCCGGTCCATCGAGCGGATGCGACTTCCCGGCGAAGATCAATTGCACCGGACGATGGGGATGATTCAGCAGCGCTTCGAGCGCGGACAGATCCTGGAGCAGCAGGTTCGCGCGCTTGTAGGTCGCGAAGCGCCTGGCGAAGCCGATCGTCAGCGCGTCGCGACTGAGGACGCGCCGGAGTTGGGTGATGACCGCCGCCGGCTGACCCTGACGTTCCGCTTGCAGCACCAGGCGGCGGCGCGCCTCCGCCACCAGGCGCGCCTTCAGCGTAAGATGCGCCTCCCATAATTCGCCGTCGTCGATGTCGTCGATGGCGTCCCACAGTGCCGGGTCGCCACTGCGTGCGAGCCAGTCGGCGCCAAGGTTACGTTCGTAGACCAGGCGCATCTGCGGCGCAAGCCATGAGTTGACGTGCACTCCATTGGTGATGTGCCCGATCGGGATGCGCTCTTCGCGAACACCCGGAAAGAGTTCCGTCCACATCGCGCGCGACACATGACCGTGCAGTGATGACACCGCATTGGCGCGATGGCTCGACTTGAGCGCCAGCACGGTCATGCAGAACTCTTCGCGCCAGTCGTGCGGATTCACACGACCGAGAGCGAGCAGGCCTTCATGCGACAGACCGAGCGCGTCACGAACCGGCCCGAGATGCTCTTCGACGAGCTCGGCACCGAACCGATCGTGCCCCGCTGGTACCGGCGTGTGCGTCGTGAAGACGACATGCGAGGAGACCCGGCGCATCGCCTCATCGAAGTTGATGCCCTCGGTCTCCATCCGCCGCCGAATCAGCTCCAGCGAGGCAAACGCGCTATGGCCTTCGTTGAGGTGCACGACGCCCGGCGAGATGCCGAGCGCCTCGAGCGCCTTGACGCCGCCGATACCGAGCAGCAGCTCCTGACGGATGCGCACGCGGTGATCGCCGCCGTACAGGCGCGCCGTCAGCTCGCGATCCTCGGGACTGTTGCCATCGACGTTCGAATCGAGCAGCAACAGCGTGTTGCGCCCCACCGCGGTCCGCCAGACGCGCGCGCCGATGCGCCCGGTGCGGGTCTCGATATCAACCGTCACCGGCGCGCCGCCGGCCATCGCCGGCTCCATCGGCAGCAGGCGATGATCGGTGTCAATGTACTCTTCGTGCTGCCACAGGTTGGCATCGAGCCGCTGCCGGAAATAGCCCTGGTCGTAGAACAAGCCGATGCCGACGAGCGGGATGCCCAGATCCGACGCGCTCTTCAGATGGTCTCCCGCCAGGATGCCCAGGCCGCCGGAGTAGATTGGCATCGATTCGTGCAATCCGAACTCGGCCGAGAAATACGCGACCGGCCGCGCACCGAGGACACTGGCATGACGGGCGCCCCAGGTGTTCCGGGAGCGCAGATACTCCTGCATGCGACGGTATGCGTGATTGATGCGGCTGTGCAGCGCCAGCTGGGTCGCGCGCACTTCGAGTTGGTGCACGTCAATCTGCTGCAACAACGCGATCGGATTGTGATCGCACCATTGCCACAGCACGGGATCGAGATCGCGAAACAGCGCGACGCTCTCCGAATCCCAGCTCCACCAGAGATTTCGCGCCAGCGCGGCCAGCCGGCGATGCACGGGGGCGACGAACTGCCCCTCCGTCCGTGCCTCGCTGACGATAGGCGCCAACTGCGCGCCCGCCGTCGACAGCATCCGCACATCATCGTCGGCAAACACCCGCGACGCCGTGGCCTGGACGACGAGCACGCCCTGCAACACACCGCGATCCATGACCGGGACGCCGAGAAACGTGCGATAGGCCTCCTCGCCGATGTCGCTGAAGTACTTGAAGCGGGGATGCGAGCTGGCATCGCGCACGACGACCGGCTTGGCCTGCTCGGCGACCAGACCGACGAGTCCCTCGGTTACCGGCATTCTGACGCGCCCGACGCTTTCGGGCCGCAAGCCGACGGTGGCGGCGAGCACGAGGGTGGCGCGGTCCTGTTCGAGCAGATAGACCGAACACACATCGGTCGCAAACCGCTGTTGTATGAGATTGACGATGTTGGTCAGCGTTTCAGTCGGGTTGCCGCTGTGGGAGACAAGCTGACTGATGTCTTCGAGCGTCCAGAGCAACGGTGATGACGCTGGGTCCTGAGTGGGAATTGCCGCTTCCTCACTTTTCACGCCGACCTCCGAGGGAATGGGATGCGCGCATCGAAGCAAGAACTCTGCCTTGATCTCGACCGCCGTTTGGGCTCCTCGGGCGGCGTCACGCGAGGCGAGTCTAACATTTCAGTATCGAAGAATTCGTGTTCCTACACTCTTGTCGATCTCAATCGATTCAGACAATCGGCGGCGGCCGCACGAAACGCCAGAGAAGCTGGCGGAATCGGCATCCAGCGCGCGGCAACGCGCGCTGGCCCGGACGTTGCTCGACGTAACCGCTATGAGCTTCGCAGCCGTCGTGGATCGCGTGCGCCTTGATTTCGTGGAGATGCCCGAGATGGAGCTGACGCTGCCGCAGGCGGTGCGGCTCTGGTCGCTGGGGATGGACGATTGTCGTTATGTCATTGATTCCCTCGTGGACGCGGGCTTTCTGGCCTGGACACCCCGCCGCACGATCATCAGGAAGGGGCGCGGCTTCATCAGTCGGCACGACACGAACTCTGCGAACATTTCTGTCCTCGTGCCGCGGACTCACAACAAATCTGTCTGGAATGGTTGACCGGAATGCCGAGATTCACCTTTTTGGTGTCAGGCACCGAATCGTGAATTCACTTTTCGGTGCCTGACACCTGAATCGTGAACGACGTCACTGCCGGGGCTGCTCGAGCGCCTGCGTAAGCCCGTCGATGAGCTGCGCCTCGCGCGTCAGCGCCTCCGCCACCCGAACGATCTCACGCTCGGCTTCCGCGTAGTTCTTCTGCTCGAGCGCCTCGCGCACACCGGGCATCGTCTTCACCCCGTAGCCGGTGTAAAACCCGGGCGCGTACAGCATGTGGCGGTACCACGGCCGGCGCGGCAGCCCCCCGGTATCGGTCAGGTGACGCTCGCTCTGTATCAATCCTTTGTTGATCGCGCGAATCTGATCGGGGGTCATGCGCGACCGCGCAGCCTCCAGTGACTTCTTGTAGCGGTCTGCCGCCTGCGACAGAGCGCTCGCAGCGTTGTCGAGCGGCGCGAAATTGATCGACGGCGGAACGCTCTCGACCACCGGCGCCGTCGTCTGGCGGCGAGGATCCGCAATCGCGGTGAATACGCCTTCTTCGATCTGCTGGTTCAGCTCCTTGACCTCGGTCTGCCTGTTCTTCAGCTGCGCCTCGAGATCGCTCACGTATGTCTGCACCGTGTCTGCCAGGCTCGTGAACTCGAACGGCAGGACACTGGCGTCGGCGAGACGGATGACGAGGCTTCCCACGGTTTGCGCCAGTGCGCGACCGTACACGAAGTCGGTGTCGAGGAACTTCGTGAAGTGATAGTAGTCGTCGTAGATCGAATGGTAGATCCCCTCGCTGTCATCGAGACCGGCAAACGAGAGATTCAACGTCGGCACGCCGGCATGCTGCAGGAACGCCGAGTAGTCGGACCCGGATCCGAGCGCGCTGATGCGAAGATCGGATCGCGTGCGCGCCTCGTTCCGCTGCGCGGGGGGGCCGGCGGCAATCGTCCGCGCCTGCATTCGCTTCCAGACGCTGGCCTTCGTGTCCGGGTCCTCGATCTCCTTCGCCACCGCGTTGACGAGCGGTTCGAGCGCATGGGAGCCCCCGGCATTCAAAAAGCCACGTCCGTTGCCGTCGGTATTGATGTAGACAACAGCCTTGTCGCGCAGTTCTGCCTCGTGATGCTCCACCCACTCCGTCGATCCGAGCAGGCCTTGTTCTTCCCCGTCCCACGCTGCGTACACGACCGTGCGCTGCGGCCGCCACCCCTGCTTCACGAGTTGTCCGAGCGCGCGCGCCTCTTCGAGCTCCACCGACATCCCGCTCGCGGGGTCCTGCGCGCCGTTGACCCACGCGTCGTGATGGTTGCCACGGACCACCCACTCGTTTGGATACGTGGAGCCTGGCAGCCGCGCGATCACGTTGTGAGCGCGCTTGAGGCTCCAGTCGAACGCCACCTTCAGGTGCACACGCGCCGGGCCAGGACCGATGCGATATGTGATCGGCAGACTGCCGCGCCAGTCCATCGGCGCGACCGTTCCACCGAGCGCTGCAAGGAGCGGCTGCGCGTCGCCATATGAGATCGGCAACACCGGAATCCGCGTCAGCGTCGTGACGTCCTTGACGTCAAGACGAGTGACGCCTGGCGTCGAGCCGCGTCCTGGCGTCGTCGGATCGCCGGGATACGTGGGCATGTCCATGACGCTGCCGCGCTGAACGCCGTCCTTGCTGCGCATCGGACCGTCGGGAAAGACGCCATCGACGAAATACCCGTCATCGCGCGGATCCGAGTAGATCAGACAGCCAATCGCGCCGCGCTCGGCTGCCACCTTGGGTTTGATGCCGCGCCACGACGCTCCGTAGCGCGCGATCACGATCGCGCCCTTGACCGAGATGCCGCGACGGTCCAGCTCCTCGTAGTCCGATGGCAAGCCGTAGTTCACATAGATCAGCGGCCCGGTGACGTCGCCGTCGATCGAATACGCGTTGAAGGGCGGCAGCTGCTCCGCCTTTTGTGACGACGTCGGATCGACCGCGACCGGAGGTTCCTCGAGTGCCAGGCGAAACGTGGTCGGTTCCACCATCTCGACCAGGCGCTCCTTTGGTGTCGGAAAGAGCACGTCGTAGTTTTCGATCTGTGCGTCCCAGCCCCATTCCTTGAATCTGGCGAGGATCCACTCGGCGGTCTGCTTGCCGTACGGTGACCCCAGGTGATGCGGACGTGCGGACATGATCCGGACGTACTCGCCGATGTTCCGAGCGTCGGGGATCGCGCGGAATCGCACATCCCACGCCTGGCCTTGTTGAGCCGCCGCGTCCAGCGACCAGATAACGACAAAGAGCGCGATCAGCCTCTTCACACTACCGATCCTGCTCCGTGCAAGGACGGGAATTCAAGATTGTTGCCGCTGGTGAGCTAGCCGAGCCGACGACTCGAAGTTCATTGGAACACGCCCCACGCGGCCGCGCGCCGCATCTCGCTGTCCTGCAGCTTGGCAGGCTCCGGCTTCGAGTACGGTGAAGACGACAGAGGGTCGCAACCCTGATCGCGGATCACCCCTTCACGTACGAGAGCTTCTCCGCTACCTGACCGTTTCGCACGCGAAACAGGTCCACGCCTCTGACGTGGCCGGCTTTCCCTTCCCGCACCCAATGGTAGGTCCATCGAACGACGCAGCGGTCGCCGGCGGCGAACAGGTCTTCCGTGTCGAATCTGGCCTGCGGCGACCGCGCGAAGAACTCCTCCCAGAAGCGTCGGACCGCGGCCTGCCCGACCAGGCGGGTACCGTCAGGCACAGGCCGCGTGTTCTCAAACACACAATCGCCTGTCATGCACTGCATGATGCCCTCGACATCGTGACGATTGAATGCCTCGTTGAAGCGTTCGACGACGGCCCGGGTGTTCTGGGCGACGAGGTCCGGCGTTTGTTCAAGAGGGGACCGTTCAGCCATGCCGCGGACATGCTACTTCGAATTGCTTGCACCAACGTCATCTGCCCTGTGCAAATCCGCGCTAAAGTGTTGTAGGAGAACGCCCGAGAAGAGGAGGTAGCCACCCACTCAACTCGCAGGAAGGAAGCATGCACTACCGTCGCGCAACCTTGGTCACACTCATCACCCTTTTCGCGGGACTTCATCCCCGCGCAGCTGCCGCTCAGGTAGAGCAGCCGCAGGCAACCTTCAAGTCGAGCGTCGACCTCGTTTCGGTAACTGCCGTCGTACGCGACAAGAAAGGTCGGGTCGTTCGCACCTTGACGCCAAACGATCTCGTTGTGACCGACGCCGGCAGTCAGCGAACCATCGTGGGCATGCAGTCTGATGACCAGTCGCCGACGAGCGTGGCTCTCCTGGTTGATGGCAGCGGCAGCATGCGACTCGGCACAGCCACCGTGTCGTCGCAGCAGATCTGCGAGATGATCCTCGCCAACCTCCGCCGCGACCACGACCTCGCGGCGCTCATGAGTTTCGACACCCGCCTGCTGACGTTGCGGGAGTTCACACAGGAATTCGATCAGATCCGTTCCGGGCTCGGTGAAGTCGAGGCCTTCGGGTCGACATCCATCTACGATGCGATTGCGGGGACCGCGGCCGTCGTCGCCAATCGCACGCAGAATCGCCGGGCAGTCGTGGTCATCACCGACGGCGCAGACAACGCCAGCTCGTACACACCGGAAGAAGTGGCCTGGATCGCGAGCACGATCGACGTGCCGGTGTACGTCTTCGCCGTGGGCGAGCTCAATCCGCTGGTTTCGTCGGGCACACCAAGCGGACACGAGCAGCGCAATGCCTTGTTCGAGCTCGCACGCGCCACCGGCGGTGACTACTTCTTCGCCTCCAGCCCGTCCCTCGTCAGCCAGTCAACGAGCCGATTGCTCGAGGAGCTCCGGCATCAGTACCTGATTGCCTTCGAGCCCGGCACCTCGACCGGGCTGCGCCGCATCGAGATTCGCGCGCGGAACAACGACTTCAAGGTCCGCTCGCGCAAGTGGTATTCCGCCGGCGGCGACTAAGCGATCTGCGCTAAGTTCAAAGCGCAAAGTTCAAAGTTGAGCAGTGAGTTCGAAGTGCAGCTGGCTCGGTTAGCCAGCTCAGTGGACTTTGTACTTAGTACCTACTTTTGACCTTTGACTTTTGACCTTTGACCTTTTTATGTTCTGGCACGGCTGCAACTACCCCTGGTCGACGGACGGCAGCACAGTCTTCTACGGAATGGACTTCGGCGCGAACGTGTGGGGCTCACACGTAGGCGCTTCGACCCGCCGCGACGAGGTCGCTCGCGACTTCCTCGAGATGGCCAGGCTTGGCTTCACGGTCGTTCGCTGGTTCGTCTTCTGCGATGGGCGAGCCGGGATCGAGTACGACGATCGCGGCCTGCCGGCTGGACCTGATGCGCATCTCTTCACGGACCTCGACGCGGCGCTCGACATCGCCCGCGGCGTCGACATCCGCCTCGTGTTGGTCCTGCTCGATCATCGATGGATGCTCGATGGAGTCCCAGACGTGATTGCGGATCCGTCGACGGGCACCCTTCTCGAAGCCCGCCTACCTGACGGGCGCTCCCACGTGCTCAACACGTACGTCGGCCGTGACGCACTCCTCGGGAAGGTGGTCGAGCCGCTCGTGCGCCGATACGGACGGGGCGGCGAGCGAGCGGACCTCGCCAGTCAGATCCTGGCGTTCGAGTTCATGAACGAGCCTGACTTCGTTGTGGAGGAATGGGAACGCGATCTCAGCCCGCGCGCGCATCGTCCGCTTCGCTTCGAGGCGCTCGCCGATCTCGTCGCTCGAACCAGCACGCTCGTTCACCGGCATACCGATGCACTCACGACGATGGCTGCCGCGCGCTTGCACAACCTGTGGGCGTGGGACGACGAGTCACTCGGGATCGACGTCGTGCAGGTGCACACATATCCCAACGTGAATCAACCAGCCACCGACGCGGACGTTTTCGGGATGCATGCGGATTCGCTCGGTATCTCGACACCCGTCGTGCTTGGTGAATTCCCGGGCGATGGACCACAACAACATCCGGCTGGTACGTCCCCACCGCCCACGACGCTCGGTGAGTACCTCGAGTTTGCACTCACGTCCGGGTACGCCGGCGCGTGGGCGTGGAGCTTCAGCGGAACCGACGCTTACGGCCGTCTCCCGGAGGCGCCTCTCAAGGAATTCGCCCGCCGCCATCCTGAGCTGGTAAACCGGAACGCACGGTAGGGAACAGAGTGGTTACGATCCATCGTCATACTGGGGTGGCTAGGTGACTGGGTAGCTGGGTAGCTGGGTAGCTGGGTAGCTGGGTAGCTGGGTGGCTGGGTGGCTGGGGTAGGGCGGATGGATCTGATCACTCTCGGTCGGACGCTTGGCTTTTCGTTCGCCGCCGGCGTGAACCTTTATGCCACGGTGGCAATCCTGGGACTCGCCGCGCGCTACGGCTGGGTCGACCTGCCGGCGCAGTTTCAATCCTTCAACCACCCCGTCGTGATCGGCGCCGCGATCGTGATGTATCTGATCGAGTTCTTCGCGGACAAGATTCCCTATGTCGATACCGTGTGGGATCTGATTCACACGGCGATACGGCCGGTAGGTGGCGCGCTCATCGCCGTGGCCACGCTCGGCGACGCATCCGCGCCGGTCGAGGGCTTGATTGCGCTGCTCGGGGGCACCGTAGCGGCGAGCAGTCATCTCACCAAGACCAGCACTCGCGCGGTCGCCAACACGAGCCCTGAACCGGTGTCGAACTGGATCCTCAGCGTCGGCGAGGATTTCTTCGTGGTCGGCCTGGCCTACCTGGCGTTGCAGCATCCGATCGCTGCCCTGGTCATCTCCGGGATCCTGCTTACGTTCATTGTCGCCTTTGCCACGGTGATCATCCGGACCGTGCGGCGATGGTTCGCGCGACGCCTCGCGCCGGCGGAGGGCGTCTGAGGGTTCAACGCGTCAACACCCAAATTCCAACTCCCAAAAGTATCTGGTTCTTGGGAGTTGGGTCTTGGGAGTTGGGAATTGACAAGATCTCGCTTTAAAAGCGAACTCCGAATCCGAAGCGCAGTTCATTGCTGCTCAGCGAATCGCCGAGAGCAAGCGCATTCACCCACGTGTCGGAGAACACGCGCCGATGGCGGTAGCCGATATCGGCGATGAATGATCCGCCTTGAAACGTCACGCCGCCGCCCACGGTCGCGATCGGCGATGTGGTATTCAGGAACGCGAGGCCGGCGTTGGCGATCACACTTGGCAGCCCTGAACCAATGCCAGTCAGCTCCGGATGCAGGCGGGCGATGCCAGCCGATGCTTCCGCGTACGGGCGCAGTGCGGACGAACCGCCCGTGAACCGCACACCGCCTTCCCCGTACCAGGCCGACACGCCGAAGTCGACGGAACTCAGTCCGACCAGCGTCTGCGTCATCGATGGCAATACATTCCCGAGCCGGCCGACCTCGCCGACGACCTGAATGTTCGGCGTCAAGTCTCCAGTGACGGCGCCGCCGAAGTTCGTATTCGTCGTCGTGAAGCTTCCTACGCCGAGGCCACCGAATGCCTGTACCGCGGCGTGCGGCTCCTGGGCTGAAGCCGGCGACGTGACACAGAGAGCGGCGGCGAGTACCGCCACGAACGGTAGAGTGCGCATGGTCGACAACCTCACTGACGCTGGCACACTCACTCTCGGCAAGAGATGTACCCGCAGCGAGGCCGCAAATTCTTTTGATAAATGGGCAACGGGCGCGCACGCGGGCCGCACTGTCACCGGTGGACGACAGTCGCGGCTTTCTCGACCGTAGTACCATCTCGCATCGACTTTCTGCTGGAGATGCCTGATGAAGATGCGCGTGAGTCTCGTCGCTGTGCTGTCGCTCGCCATGCTTGGTGCATACGTCCGCGCACAGTTCGGCCAGGAGGCGGCCAAGCTTGACCTGGTGAAAGTAAAGGACGACCTGTTCGTCATTCACAACGACTACGTCCCCGGCAACACCACGGCGCTCATCACGAACGAGGGCGTCGTCCTCGTGGACGACAAGTTCGAGATCGACCACGCGAACATCATGGCGCAGCTCAAGAAGGTGACGAACCAGCCGGTGAAGTACGTGATCAACACGCACTTTCACGGCGACCACAGCGGCGGAAACGCCAAGCTGCAGGCGCTCAACGCGCAGGTCGTTGCCTCAGAGGCTGCGCGCCAGAAAATGGTCGAGACCAAGATGCCTGGCTTGCCGAACGTGACGCTCGAAAATCGATTGCGCCTGTACGTCGGTGGCAAGCGCATCGAGGTGCACTACCTGGGACGCTCACATACCAACGGGGATGTCGTGGTCCTCTTCCCCGATCACCGAGTCATCGCGATGGGCGACATGTTTACGTTCGGCGATGCCACGCCGCAGTTGGTCGACTACGCTGGCGGTGGAAGCGCTGTCGAGTGGACGAAGACGGTGGACGGCGCGCTGCAACTCGAGTTCGACACCGTCGTCCCCGGGCACGGTGTGGTGACCACGAGACAGGAGTTGCAGAAGTTCCGCACGAGCACGATGACGCTACGCACGCGCGTGCACGACATGATGACGAAGAAGAGCAGCCCCGCGGAGGTCGAGAAGATGCTGCGCAGCGAGTTTCACTTCGCCGATCTCCACGTGAAGGTCAGCCTGGATGGTCTGATGAAAGAGTTGCAGTAGGCCGACTACCGGCAGATGAACGGCTGCACGGGACGAATCGTGTAAGTCGTCGGATTCTTCAGTTTCTCCGGGTCGTCCTTCTGTCCGATCTTCGGGTCGACATAAGGATTCCCGGGGATCAATGTCATCCCGCATACCACGCGCGGCTTCAGACTCCGCAGATTCTGCAAGGTCTCCAGAAGCAGGGCAGGAGGAGCGGGTGCAGCCGGGTCGCGCTGCTGCGGAGGCAGCTGCGGCGCCTTGGGCGCTTCGAACGGTTGCAGCGGAAACAATGGCTCTCGCGGCTCTTGCCGAGGCGTGACCTGAGGCTGCGGAAACGGCGCTGTTGGCGTGAATCGAGATTGCGCCGCGACCACACCCAGGCTGGTGACGATCATCAACGCCGTAAGCGGCAGAGTGGCGCGTCGCGCGTTCAGAGTCGCCTCCGTGGCTACATATCCTCAGTCACTCTGTAGGACGTTCGGGCCGCCAGACCGGTTGGCCGGCCGCGGTCCCGAGACGCGCCGACGAAGCACGGCCAGGTACATTCCCGCGTTCACCCCCAAAACGAACGCGCCCAGCAGCCACTGAGTCTCGCGTGAAAGCGCCGGTGGATACAGGACCGGGAGCACGTATCGGTCAACGAAACTAGCGGTGGAGACCGCCTGCCCGGCTTGCTGGCGAAGCCAGTTCTCCATCGGCGTGAGCGGGCAGACCCAACCTGAGAACTCGACCCAGGCCCCCCAGACGACCGCTGGAATATGAGCCCATGCGAGACGGGGCCACCCGATCACAAGGAGTCCCCCAGCCACGACGAACAGCACGAAGGCCAGATGCAGAGCGACCGTCGCATCCGCGAGCAGCCGGAACATCATCGTCAGGAACAACCCGTCCGCCTAAGGGCGGACACTCCGATGGCTTAGCGAGATCGTTCGTCCGCTCGCGAACCCGAGAGGGTGTTCCGCATCGCGTAGTTCCCCTCATGGCACGCGTACTCGAAGATCTGGTAGTCGGCATCACGCTTCAGTGGGAACGACACCTTCCATGGCGCGCTCCACGTCTTCGCGTCGTCGATGTCGACTTCATACTGCAGGGCGTTGGCCGATATCGGCGTGAAGCGTTCCTCGAGGACGAGTGAATCACTCGGGATGAGCATCATCCCGTTGCCCTGCATACCGGTTTTCCCATTGAGATTCGTCGTGCGCACCACGAGCGTGTTTCCCTCGAAGTGACCTCGCGACGACCCCATGTACGACTTCATGCTTGCGGGCAACGGCTGGCGTCCGTCGAGCGGAATGATTCGAACCTCGTGAATCATCTCGTTGCGGAAGGCGACGAACCCGGGAGCTTGCACGATCTCGTTTCCGTTGTTGTAGACGACCGGCATCATCGATCCGACGACGCCACGGGAGATGCAGCGATCGTACGGCCCGAGCTCTGAGGCGCTGGCAAAGCCGGTCTGCTTTGCGTACGTGCCGCCGGCCGACTTCTGACGCGCGGTTCCCTCCGGTGTCATCGCCGGCATTCGGCCATTTGCCGGTTGAACGATGAGCGACGATTGCCGTGACGGCACGCCGCGCTCGAGCCAGTGCGGGGGAGGTGACGTGACACCACCTACATCGCCCAGCGCGACGATCTCAGCCGGAGGCTTCTGCAGATCGAAATCGAGAACGTCCAGTTCCTCCTGCTTCTTCGCCTGCTGCTCTCGCTCCTGGAGCTCTGCGTCAGTCAGATACAGGCGCGTGCCAAATCGCTCCGGTCGCTCGAAGGGCACGCCGACCATGTCCGTGCCAGGCCAAATGCCTTGCAAATCGGGATCGCCCCACGGCGTCTTGGGCGGCGTGTAACCCGGCTGCGCTGAGGGTGACGATTGTCCTTGCGACGACACGACGGCCGAAGCCAACCCGACGGCAAGGAGCACGCCGAGACTATTTGCGAACCAACGTTTCATTGAGTCCTCCGCCGCGGGCCACGATATTGCACGGCATAACTCATCATAACGAGATTGGCTTTTTGAGCGCGAGCGCGCTAGCTCATGGTGATCACACGGTGACATCCACGGCGGGTGCCCCAATCCGGCGCTCGCCGATCTGTTGCCGCCACATCGCGTAGTAGAGCCCTGTGTTCTCGAGGAGTGCCGCGTGGGTCCCCGACTCGACAATGCGCCCCCGCTCGAGAACGAAAATCCGGTCCGCATGAAGAATCGTAGAGAGCCGGTGCGCAATCATGATGGTGATGACGCGCTGGCTCGCCGCAACCTCGCGAATCGTCTGACTGATTGCCTCCTCGGTGATCGAGTCGAGCGACGAGGTCGCCTCATCGAACACCAGCAGATGCGGCCTGCGAAGCAAGGCGCGAGCAATCGAGAGCCGCTGTCTCTCGCCACCCGATACCTTCACGCCTCCTTCCCCGATCACCGTGTCGAGGCCGCGATTGGCGCGGGCGAGCAGTCCGTCACACGCCGCCTGCCGCAGCGCATCGGTGCACTCGTCGTCGGAAGCGAGTGGATTCACAAACAGCAAGTTCTCGCGGATCGTCCCGGCGAAGAGCTGCGTATCCTGCGTGACGAGGCCGATCTGCTCCCGGATCGAGTTGAGATCGACGGCGTCACCGGCGATGCCGTTGTACAGGATGCGTCCAGACTGCGGCGCGTATAACCCCACCAGCAACTTGACGAGCGTTGTCTTGCCGGAGCCGGAGGGGCCAACGAACGCGATGGTGTCGCCGCGGCCGGCGTGGAACGAAACGTCGGTCAATGCGGCAGATGCAGCGGACCGATGCGTGAAGCCGACCCGTTCGAACGTGAGCCGCTGCAGTGTGTCAATAGAGGTCGGGGCCGCGGGCCGAGGTTCCATGGGCATCCGCAACACGTCCTCGAAAGCGTTCAACGACACTTCTGCCTCGCGATAGATGCCGATCACGTTCCCCAGTTCCTGCAGCGGACCGAAGATGAACAGCGAGTAGAGAAACAGCGAGAAGAACTGGCCAACCGTGATCTCACGTGAGTAGATCAGGTACAGCATCAGGAACATGATGCCGGTTCGCACGAAGTTGACCACAGTGCCCTGCACGAAACTCAAGCTGCGGAGATAGCGGACCTTGTTCAACTCGAGTTTCAGAATTCTCTCGGTGGTGGCATTGAGCCGTGCGATCTCCTGCTGCGCAAGACCGAGGCTCTTCACCAACTCGATGTTGCGAAGCGATTCGGTCGTCGAACCTGCCAGCGCAGTCGTTTCTGCGACGATCGCTTTCTGAACGACCTTGATCTTGCGGCTGAGAACGGAGCTGACGATGCTCAGCACCGGAACAGTGAGGAAGAACGCGGGCGCAACGATCCAATGCACCGACCAGGCGTAGATCATCACAAAAACCACGCCGACGACCGAGATGAACAGGACGTTGATCGACGCCGCGACGAGCTTCTCGACGTCAGTCCTCACCTTCTGCAACCGGCCCAGTGTTTCGCCGCTCCGCTGATCTTCGAGCAGCCCGTAGGGAAGCTCGAGCGAGTGGCGGATCCCATCCGCGTACATCTGCGCCCCGACGCGCTGCGTGATCACGTTGACGAAATAATCCTGAAAATTCTTGGCCAGGCGCGACACGAACGCGACTCCCACAGCTGCGGTGACCAGGAGACCGACGCCGCGCACGAACTCTGATGGCGTGTACTCCTGGAACCTGGTCGCGTACTCGTCGATGACATAACGGAAGATGAGTGGATCGAGAAACGAGAAGATCTGGTTGACGGCAGCGAGCGTCAGCGCGAGCCCCACGACACGCCAATGACGCTGCAGGTAGGAGAGGAGCAGTCTCATCGCTGGCAGATCCGTCCGCGAGTCGATGTGCGTGGGGCGTCAGCGCACAAGAGTTACACCGGCCGAATTCGTACTGCCGTGCACTCGCGTTCGAGACGCGCCAGCAACTGCTGGAAACCTTCGTGCGGGTTGAGGGACTCGAGATGAGGATCGATCCGGAAGAAAGGCCAGCATTGATTGCCGGTATCGGCGCTTCGCTGGAGCCAGGCAACCGCCTTGTCGATGTTCCCGAGCACGGCGTACACGCAGGCGACCTGATAGTACGTATGATGCGCGTGGCCGAGTGATAACGGCACATCGAGCGCTTGCTGGACACACGCCAGCGCCGCGTCGCGTCGACCTCGCTTCGCCTCCAGCATTCCCTGGAGGCTGACGACAAGCGGTTCAGTGGTGTTCTTCCCCTGCGACTGCGCCAGATGTCGCTCGGCAACGTCGAGGTGTCCGAGCATCAGTGCCGGTTGCGGTCCATACCACTGGGCGCTCCAGTTGGACGGCGCGTCACGAAGCCACGCGTCGGCAGCGGCCTCCGCCTCGACGAACTGTCCCGTATACAACAGCAACCATTCGCGATTGCGGCTGGGATTGGCTGGATTGGACCTGACGGCATGCTCGTGGGCACGGCGCGCCTCTTCGAAGCGGCCGATGTGCATGCAGATCGTCGCCAGCCGGTTGTAGGCGCGATCGAAGTTCGGCCGGCTGTCGAGGGCGCGCTCGAGCGCCACGATGGCGTCGGCATGGCGAAAATTGTGCGCCGGGCTCCATACGATCGCCGCCCGGGCCCAATGCCCTTCGGCCAGCGTCTGATCCAATGTGAGCGCGCGATGGCAGTGGTGTTCTGCGCGCTCGAGCCAGCCGCGCCCGGCGTCGAAGTAGTAGCAAATCTGCATGCAGACATGCGACAGCCAGGCATGGGCGAGGGCGAAATCGGCATCGCGCGCGACCGCGCGACCGAGATGATCCGCGGCCCGCTGCAGGGCGTCGGGAGAGTCCTCGTAGCTATCGCGGAGACCGGCCATGAACTCCGCATAGGCCTCCGGATCGCTGCTGTACCGATCGCGAGACTTGGGCGCAACCGCCGAGAAGCGCGCCGCGAGCGCCGCCGCGACGCGGCGGCCGATCTCGTCCTGCACCTCGAACACATCCTCCATTCGAAAATCGTGCTTCTCGGAGAACGTGATGCGCTGAGTCGCTGCGTCGAAGATCTGGATCGAGACGCGCCACTGGGCGCCCAGTTTCTGTACGTACCCCTGGAGCGCCTGCGCAACGCCGAGCTCCAGACACACGCGGCGAGGGTCCGCGCCGGGCGCGTAGCGAAGAATGGCTGATGTCGGCGCGACAATGAGATCCTCAACGTTGCCAAGCGTCGTAATCAGCGCATCAGCGAACCCGAGCGACAGTGCCTGCCGCTCCTCGACGTCATTGAGAAATGCGAATGGCAGCACCGCGAGCGATCGCGAGGGCTCACACCTCACCCCTGCCCGCTCGAGGCTCTCGAGCTGGACACGCAGCAGTCGGAGTTCACCGGTCCGGTAGTCCACGTTCTTTTCGAGAGCGCCCATGAGGATGCGGCGCAACGCTGGTGGCGCAGTCGACGGTAGACGGTGCCAGTCCGGGTCCTGTGTCAGGATGCTCACCAGCACGTCTGCGATCGACTCACCCTTGAACGGAGGCACACAGGTAAGCATTTCGTAAAGCACACAACCCAGCGCCCAGACGTCGGCACGATGATCGACCGGCTTGCCCCTGGCCTGCTCGGGACTCATATAGGCTGCCGTTCCCAGGATCACCCCCGCATTACTCAACATCATGGGCGAGGTGAGCGTCGGCGAATTCGTCAGATCGGATTGCGACGCGGCGTCGTCCGGGGCTTTCGCCAGCCCGAAATCGAGGACCTTCACTTGCCCCTTCGTCGTGAGCGCGACGTTCGCCGGCTTGAGGTCGCGGTGCACAACCCCTTTCTCGTGCGCCGTCTCGAGGGCATCGGCAATCTGCCCCGCGATCCGAACTGCGTCGTCAAGCGGCAGCGGGCCTTGTTTGAGCCGCTCGGCGAGCGTCGCGCCTTCGACGAGCTCGAGCACGAGAAAGCACGCGCCCTGCTCCTCCTCGAGTCCATGGATCTGCGCGATGTGCGGATGATTGAGTGAAGCGAGCACCTGCGCCTCGCGATAAAAGCGCGCGAGACGGGTTGGGTCGGCCATGAACGTTTGCGGCAGGAGCTTCAGCGCGACATCGCGCCCAAGCTTCCGGTCGCGCGCCCGGTAGACCTCACCCATGCCGCCTTGTCCGAGTGGCGACACAATTTCGTAAGAGCTCACACGGGTGCCGGGCAGGAACGGCATGTCAGGGGGATGGCCGCGGCAATGATACCCGAGGATCGAAGCCCTGTTTACGGCTTCACCATGCTCCACGTGGTCATGCACCGCTTGCCCTGAACGTTCGTCGTCTTGATCGGATCGACGAGGCGCCCGCCGAGCCGAACGGTCGATCGAACCAGCATCTGCTCGTCCACCACGAAGCGATCCGTCCCGTCAGGTAACCGTAACTGTCGGCCGGCCGGACCGACAACATTCTCGAATCCGATGTTGGACGCGAGCCTCGCAAAAAGAAGTCCGCGCGGCGCGAGCACCCGCCATATTTCGCTCACCATCGCGTCGAAGTGCCCCTCATCGGCTGCGAAGTGCAGCACTGCGCAACAGATCACAACGTCCATCTGTCCGTCCGGATACGGAAGCCGGGTGAGATCGGCGATGATGAAGTTGGTCGAAGGCAGCGCGGGAGCCAGCCGGGACGCGGTTTGACGAACGAAATCGATGGCCGATGGTTCGGCGTCGACCCCGTAGCACTCGAAGCCGTGCTGCAGCAGCCAAATCAGATTGCGGCCATCGCCGCACCCCGCATCGAGCACCCGGCGTCTGGCGTCGAAACGCCCCCGCAGCAGCAGATCAAACAGGTAGATGTCGATGTCGCCGAACTGTTGCCGCAGCTCCTCCCCAGGCGTCAACTGGGTCATCGAGTCGATGTCGCCGCCGGCTGCGGCGTCGCCGGTTGCGGCGTCTGCGTCTGCGCTCCCGGACGCCTCGGCATCTCCTCAGCGCTGAACCGTGGCAGCAAATCGTCCCGCATCGCAACGTGGTACACCGCCGCGGCGATCACGATCGCCGATTTCTTTACGTCGTCCTCGACCACACGCTCGTAGGTGTCGAGATTGGTGTGCCAGGTGTAGGACTGGTACTCAATCGGATCCTGCAAGGCGTTCACGCCTGGGAGACCGGCCGCCGCGAACGAAAACGCGTCGGTGCTTGCCGCCTGCCGGCTCCGTGTCGTCGTCACGCCTAGGAACCCGAGATCCGCAAACGACGACGTCGCCTCGCGCAGAATCGTCGCCGCGTCCGGGGGACCGAAGATCGTCATGCCGCGAGCGCGACCCGTACCACTGTCGATGTTGAAGTAGGCAGCGAGCGTCGCGAATTCAGGCTTTTGCTCCTCGAAGCTGCCGAAGTGCTGGCGGACGTAGGCCGCCGAGCCAAGGAGGCCCTGCTCTTCCCCGCTCCAGAGCGCGACGCGAATGGTTCGTCTTGGCTTGATGCCGATCGTCGCCAGGATACGGGCCGCCTCCATCATCACTGAACAGCCGATGGCGTTGTCCGTCGATCCGGTCGCGGCGTGCCATGAATCGAGGTGGCCGCCGAGCATCACAACCTCGCCAGCTTTGTCGCTGCCGGGGATCTCGGCGATCACGTTGTAGCTGGTGCGACCCTCGGGATACGAACGATTGACGATGTCGAACTCGAGGTCGACGGATCGTTTGTCGTCGAGCAACCGCCAGATGCGTCCGTAATCCTCGTTCCGCATCACGACAGTGGGCGGCGCTTTCGTCTCGTCGTACGTGCGGTTGTTGAACGCGCGTATCTGCCCATGGTCGCGGCCCGCGTCAGTGATTCGAACGAGGACGTTATTCGCGACGAGGAACGTGTTGAGCTGCTCCTCGAGCTCAGCTCCGGTCAGCGGGCGGCGGGAGGGCTGCTGCACTTGAGGAGGGGGACCACCTCGCCCGGCCTGCGGAGCGGGCGCGGCCGACATCTGCGCGATGACATCGCTGTCCTCGCGCCGCAGGGGAGTGGGGTTGAAGGAGACGGGCACACGCACGGGTGCGTTCACCAGGACGATTTTCCCTTTGACACTTTCCTTCAGCGCCTCGAGATGCGCCGCGAGTTCCTCACGCGTCGGCTGGCGCGGCAATGTGATCTGCACTGCCTGACCCTTCACCGGGCCGTTCGTGCCTGGCGTCCACGCGAGAACTTCGGCGACGAGCGTGTCCTTGACCGGCGAGACGATGTAGGCGGCGAGCCGCTCGTTGGTCCAACCAGGGTGACCGAAATCCCAGGGTTCCAGGCGGCCATTCTTGAGGCCCCACGACTGCATCTGCTGAATCGCCCACTCGCCCGCCGCTTTGAGGTTGGGGGAACCGGTCAGCCTCGGACCGTACACATCAGTGAGCATGTGCAGCGTGCGCAGGATCTGGGAATTACTCGTCCCTTCCTGGCGGATTTTCCAGAAGACCTGCTGATCCGGACGCTCTTCGGCGACGACTAAACCGCTGATGCACGCGACGAGCGCGAACAGGCACGCGATGAACGTTCTGCGCATGACACCCTCAATTCACGTGCTTGTACACGCGTTCTTCGACACCCTGCAGAATCTCAATCGCGGCGTCGTCGTAGAAGGGCAGCACCTGCATGAGCACAACTACGCCGATCTGTTGCTGCGGATCGACCCAGAAGAATGTGTTGTTGATGCCAGCCCAACTCATACTACCCGGGCGACGCATGTTAGCGGCAGGCTTGGACGGAGCGGCGAGCTGGAAGCCGAGACCCCACACGTCCTCACCGGCACCGAGCGGATACGGCTTCGAACGCAACGGTTCAGCCGTTGGCTGCAGGCGTACTTTCACGGCACCCGTCTGGTTTCGCGTCATATCCGCAACGGTCTGATCCTTCAACAGGCGCACGTTTCCGAGGTGGCCGTTGTTGAGGAGCATCTGGATGAACCGTGCGTAGTCGGGCGCAGTCGAATACAAGCCGCCATCACCGCGGATGGTCGGCGGAATCGGGTCGGGATTGGGGATCTCCGTGATCTTTCCATCGGCCTTCTGGTGTCGCGTGACGACCCGCGGAGTCTTGGCGGAGGGGACGGTATAGGTCGTGTCTTTCATCCCGAGCGGGCCAAGGACTCTCGCTTCCAGATACGCGTCGATCGGCTGCCCCGAGATCTTCTCGATCACCTGTCCAAGGACTCTCGTGCTGGCCCCGTATGTCCACTGCGCTCCGGGTTCATTGACAAGTGGCAGGTCCAGGTCCGCCGCTCCTGTCTTCTTTTGCACGAGCGCCAGGCCGGGATCAGACCATGAGTAGCCGATGCCTGAGGTGTGCGTGAGCAACTGTCGGATGGTGATCGGGCGCGTGGCCGGGCGTGTCTCATAGGTACCGGCGGCCAGGTCGACCTTGCTAATCACCTTTGGGTTCTTGTACTGCGGCAGATACTTCGCGACATCGTCGTCGAGCCCGAGCTTCCCTTCCTCGACCAGCATCATGACGCCGACGGAGGTCACCGCCTTGGTCATCGAGGCGATGTTGAAAATCGCATCCTTGGCCATCGGAGTTCCTTTGGCATCGTTCATTTTGCCGAAGGCTTCGTGATACAGGATGCGATCGAGGCCCGTCACCAGGACGACCGCGCCGGGAACGTCGCCACGGGCGACGGCGTCCTTCACGAACGACGTGATCGCCGCGTTGCCCTGCGAATCGATTGCAGGTGGTGCTGCAGCGGGAAGATGGGCGACGAAAAGCAGAAGGGCGAAGACGATCAGAAAGCGTTTCATAGATCCTCACTCCGCTGTGTAGGCCGGGTCCTGCTTTTTGGACCCGGCGGGGTCCCTGCTTTTAGACCGGCGGGTCTGAAGAACAAGATCCGCCCTACGCTGCATAGTTGTTATACAAGTTTCTGCTTCGACAGCGGGAATTCGCGCACGCGTTCTATTTCGACCCTGGCGCCTTGTACTTCACGGTCTTCTTGCTGGCGGAGTCGATTTCTTCCGGCGAAATCAAGGGGGTGGTCGAGAGGCGGACAGCTCCCGTCGCGTTGACCGTCAGGCTCAGTGCGATACTGGAGTTCGCGTCCGGCAAGTCTGCGATGATGACCGCATCGTCGGGCCCATACGCGTAGTAGAAGGCGTCGAGCGCACCTCCCATGCTTTCGACCACTTTCTGCACGGCGGCTCGACGTTTGGAGCCACCTTCCTTGAGAAGTCCGCGGACACCATCCGGGTTATAGGACGCCTTAATCAGGAACTTCGGCATGTCTACCTCCGCGCGAATCGTACCACTAGCGAGGCTCCGTTGAGGACGTCAACGAGCTCTTAACAGTGGACGCCACGCGTTGTCACCAGTGTTCGAATTCCGGTGGAGGACACGTCGTAAAGAGTGAACCAGATGCTGGTGCCAGACCGCCCTTTCATCACCCAGACCGATTGGCCTCCGTGGACGACAAGGCCAAGCGGGGTGAGATCTGGTCGCTGCGGACCCGCGGGCAACCCGTCCTGTTCCCACCGCAACTCGCTTTTCGTGCCAAGCGGCACGAGGCGCGCGCCGCCGTCGTGCAGAAAGCCGGCAACGGCGACCCGTAACGTGCCTCGAGGATCGGTGTCGTTGTCGGGGTCGACGGGACTGGACACCCGCCGCGACGCCTCGAAGTAGTACATGCGGCGATTCGCGTGCTCGGCCGAGTAGACCCAGTCCACGGCCCGCGGCGCGTTTGAGGTCTTGCCGGACAAAAGGGGGTGATCCTGCTCATCACGCTCGAAGATGTCCACGATCGTCGGCGCCAGCCGGAGCCACTCGTCGGAGGCCGGGGCGACGGCGCGGGTGGTCACGATTCGAAGGTCACCGCTCACAGTGAGGCGATCGCGTGCGTCCACTGCCTGCGGCCCATCGGCTGTACACCACTTCTCACTGACCCAGCGGTCGCCGACAAGGCGCGCGACCGCTCGCACCTGCTTGCCATCGTCCACACTGAGCACAATTCCACCGACCTGCGCATATACGGTCGGACCCATGGCCAGAAGAGCGACGAGGCAGAGGCGTGGGTTCATCAGTCATCGAGCGTAGCACGCGGCCGAACGCGCACGTCGATTCCGTGACGATGACAGCGAGGGATATCGGACAGAGTTCATCCAGCTCAGCGAGCGCGCCGCTCGTCTCCGCGCCAACGGTTCCTCACCAGTAATTGGCATTGCACATCGTCGCGTGTCGCGTGTAGCCTCGCGTGCCAGCCGCATCTGGCGCGCGAGGCTTTCATGACGAACTCCCGATTCGTTCGGCACACCGTTATCGTCGGTGTTCTGCTCTCGATTTCGCTCGCGGTGGTGTCGGCGCAACGCGGGGTTGGCGTGCCGCGCGTCCCGCTCGGTGACGGACCTTGGGTCTTCGACACCGCCGAACAGCACAAAGTGCGCGTCGTCGCAGTCACGAAGGGACTGGCCAACCCGTGGAGCCTCGCGTTTCTTCCGAGCGGCGAGATGCTCATTACCGAGCGTTCGGGTCGGCTCCGCATCATCCGAAACGGTGTGCTCGATTCGCAGCCGGTCGCCGGCGTTCCGCAATCGAAGATGCAGCGTCTCGGCGGCCTGATGGACGTCGTACTGCATCCCCGCTTCGCGGAGAATCGCTTCGTCTACCTCACGTACTCAAAACCTGGAGACAAGGATCTGATTGCCACGGCGCTCGGGCGCGGAACGTGGGACGGATCGGCGCTGACCAATTTCCAGGAACTGTTCGTCGTCGAGCCGTGGTGGGACGGGCAAGGCGGTGCGGCGTCACGCATCGCATTCGGCCGCGACGGCATGCTCTACATGACGACAGGCGCTTCGGTCGCCAACATGAAAGATGCGCAGGACCCAAGCCATGACAAGGGTAAGGTCCTGCGGCTGCGCGACGATGGGACCGTGCCGCCCGACAATCCGTTCGTTGGACGCGCCGGGTACAAGCCAGAGATCTACTCACTCGGACACCGGAATCAGCTCGGGCTCGCGATACACCCGCAAACCGGAGCGGTGTGGTCGAACGAGAACGGTCCCAACGGCGGAGACGAGATCAACGTCATTCTGCCGGGTCGAAACTACGGCTGGCCGGACGTCAGCCTCGGGCGCAGCTACGAAGGGCCCTGGCAGGGCAAGTTTGCGAAGGAGGGCATCGAGCCGCCGGTCGTGTACTGGATGCCGTCGATTGCCGTTTCAGGCATGGCGTTCTACACGGGCGATCGGTTTCCAGCGTGGAAGGGCAACGTCTTCGTGGGCGCGTTGCGCTACGGTGAAATTCCTCAGACCGGGCATCTGCAGCGCGTGGTCTTCAACGAACGCGGCGAGGAAATGCGACGCGAGATGCTGCTGACCGAGTTGCGTCAACGCATCCGCGACGTGCGGCAGGGGCCAGACGGGCTGTTGTACGTTCTGACCGACGAGAATCCCGGGGCTCTTCTCAGACTCGAGCCCATTCCCTGATTCGCCAGTAGATCGAAATCATTCATAGAGGGTGTGCAAGTTTGTGAAGGGGTCTGACCCCTTCACAGTATTTCATCGAGGGCATGTCATGACGACTTCATTTCGGCACTCATGGTTAGTGTGCGCGCTCATCGCCTGGTTGCCCGCCAGCGCGGCAGCTCAGAGTGGCAGCGCCATCGCGGGAACGGTCAGGGACGCGAGCGGCGCAGTGGTGCCCGGTGTGACGGTTGAAGCTGCCAGCCCCGCGCTCATCGAAAAGCTGCGAGTTGCCGTGACCGACGAAGCCGGCCGCTACAGCGTGATCAACCTGCGGCCAGGCACCTATTCGGTGACGTTCACGCTGCCCGGCTTCAGCACCGTCAAGCGCGAAGGCATCGAGCTCACGGCGTCATTTACCGCGACTGTGAACGTCGAAATGCGTGTCGGCACGCTGGAGGAGACCATCACCGTCTCCGGCGAGGCGTCAACGGTCGACGTGCAGAACGTCCTTCAGCAGCGGGTGATGACGCGCGATGTCATCGATGCGATTCCCGTCGGAACAAAGTCAGTCGTCGCTCTGGGCGTGCTTGTGCCCGGCATGACGACCAACAGCCAGGATGTCGGCGGCACGCAGTACGGATCAGCCGCGATGGCCATCCATGGCAGCCGTCTCTTCGAACAGGCATTGCTTTACGACGGCATGTACTACAACAACGGCGCCGGCCGCGGCGGCAGCTTCGTTGCCGTGTCGGTCAACGACGCGACCGTTCGCGAGGTCAGTCTCGAGACAGGCGGTTTGTCAGCCGAGAGCGAGCTTGGCGGCGTGCGCGGCAACGTGATTCCCAAGGACGGAGGAAATTCGTTCGAGGGCTTCCTTGCCGGGGCATTTACCAACCACAAGTTCCAGAGCACAAATCTCAACGACGACCTTCAGATGCAGGGGCTGACTTCGGTGGATCGCGTCAATTACATCTACGACTTCAATCCTGCGGCCGGTGGTCCGATTCGCCAGGACAAGCTCTGGTTCTTCGGCGCATATCGTCAATGGGAAACGAATCAGTACATGGCGGGACTCTACTACAACAAGAGTACCGTGCCGTGGATCAAGGAGGACGACTTCACCAGACCCGCGTACGAAGGCGATGAGGACTACAACGGCAGCATCCGCCTCACATGGCAAGCGAGTCCCCGCAACAAAGTGAGCGCGCAGCACCAGGAGGCGCTCCAGATTCGCGACCACTTCTACACGCAATCGTCGACCAACCGGACGCAGTCACCCGAGGCCACGATCAACTACTACGCCGACCCGAGCCGCCTCACGCAGGTCGGCTGGAACGCGCCGTGGACGAATCGCGTGCTCTTCGAGGCTGGCTGGGCATATGCCGCAAAAGACTTCCAGTTCCGATTGCAGATACCGGACGGCATCACGGAAGACGATGTGCCGTGGCGCGATCTCGGCACTGGATTCTCCTGGGGCAATCTCTCACAGACCTACGGGCACAACGACACGCACCAGTGGAACACCCGGTTCGTCACTTCGTACGTGACCGGTTCACACGCGGCGAAGGTTGGTTTCACGTTCCAGCATGCCTGGGTGTGGACGACGCAGGACGTCCCGAACAACGCGGTGACGCTGCAGTTGCGCAACGGCGTTCCGACGCAGCTCACGATGTTCGCGACGCCGCTCGAGTTTTACGAGACGACGAAAGCCAACGTCGGCCTCTTCGCGCAGGACCAGTGGCGTTTGAGCCGATTCACGCTGAACCTCGGTGTGCGCTACGACTACCTGAATTCGTACGTGCCGGCAGGGTCCGTGGGCCCTGGCCCCAACGTGCCCACGCGTAGCATCACCTTCGACAAAGTCGAGAACGTGCCGAACTGGAAGAACGTGTCGCCCCGGATCGGCGTGTCATGGGATCTCTTCGGCAACGGTCGAACCGCCGTCAAAGCCAACCTCGGCCGATATCTCGAGGGCCCGAACCTGACCACATTCACGCGCCGCGCCAATCCCGCCAACGCGATCGTGACGCAGGCCACACGCACGTGGAACGACAGCTTTTATCCCGCCAGCGATCCCCGGCGAGGGAACTTCTCGCCCGACTGCAACTTGCTCCTGCCGGCGGCCAACGGTGAATGCGGAGCAGCGAATCCATCGAACTTCGGAACGACGAACCCGACCGTCCGATACGCGGATGACGCACTGGCGGATCGCGGCTTCAACTGGGAAGCCTCCGCCGCGATCCAGCACGAAATCCTGCCGCGCATGTCGGTCAACGCGGGGTACTTCCGGCGCTCGTACGGCAACTTCCTCTCGACCGACAACCTCAACATCGGGCCCGCCGACTACTCGCCGTATTGTGCGACGGCGCCCATCGATTCGCGTCTGCCCGATGGCGGCGGTTACCAGGTGTGCGGTCTCTACGATCCCAACCGGATCGTCGCCCAGAACAACGTCGTCACGCTCTCGGACAATTTCGGCAATCAGACCGAGATCTACAACGGCGTCGACTTCAGCGTGAATCTTCGTCTCACCGGCGGAGCGGTGCTGCAAGGCGGAATGAGCACGGGACGTGTCACCAACGACAACTGCTTCGTCGTCGACTCACCGCAGCAGTTGCTCAACTGCGACATCACGCCTCCGTTCATGACGCAGGTCAAAGTGCTCGGCGTGTATCCGTGGCCGTGGTGGGGGATTCAGACGAGCGCCACTTTCCAGAGCCTTCCGGGGCCGGAAATCACGGCTGCACGTTCGTACTCGAGTGCCGAGGTAATCGGCTCGCTTGGCCGGCCGCTGACCTCTGGCACCGCGACTGTTCCGCTGATGGCGCCAGGAACGGAATACGCCGGGCGCTTGAACCAGGTGGACTTCAGGCTGTCGAAGGTCTTCCGCTTCACCTCCAAGGCCCGAATCCTGGGCAATGTCGATCTCTACAACATGTTCAACGCGAGCCCGACGCTGGCATTGAACACGACATATGGATCCGCGTGGCTGCGGCCGTTGCAGATCCTGCAGGGCCGCTTGTTGAAGTTCAGCGCTCAGATCGACTTCTGATTTCGATGGAGGTCATCAAAGAACGGCGAGCTACTTCCCCACCATGTGGATCATGTCTTTCTCGTTCTCGCACATGAACTCGATGAGCTCGTCGTCTGCCACCAGATCTTTGGGAATCGTCACCGTCCACGGTCTCGTGTAGAACTCGGGATCGTTGATGGTCATTTCGATTTCCATGTGACCGAAGTCCGGACGGCGGAATCGCTCGGTCAAGCGCATGTTGTCGGAGTGAGGATGTCCTCCATCGTCGAGCCACGTGACAGAATTCAGACCATTGGTCTCGACGACAAACGTGTCGCCGTCCCAGCGGCCGACCGAGTAACCGAGCCAGGCTGGTTGTGGATCGACCGGCAGCGGACGTCCGTCAGTGAGAATCTGGCGATAGTGGTTGTAGGCCTCGAACAGCACGATCGTGACCGCCGGCGTCTGCACGATCTTCGTCGGCGTCCCGAGGGCGTTGAAGTCGGCCACACCATGCGAGATGCAGCGGCCTGACGGACGATCTTTGCCGTTATTCTCCTGCCGTTCACGCCAGAGCGCCAGCGCCACAGGACGCATCGGGATCTCGACGCCACCGGCACCGAGGTTCGCGAGCCAGTTTGGTCCACCCCGTCTGGTCACCCAGATGCCGGACAAATCTGGCTTACCGTCCTGTGTTCTTGGGGTCGGCGCAGATAGATTCGGCCTGCCATCGGGCAAGCGCGGAATGCCAGGCGTGGGATAGTTGATCCACTGCGCCTCGAGAGCTGCGGAAAACAATCCGAACAGCGCTGCGACGACGATGATGCGTTTGCCCGTTGTCATCGCGGTGTATGTTAATCCCTGGTCGACGCAAGAACCCTTACTGCGAAGGTAAGGCGGACTCCCTGCTTCCACATCGAGATTCCTAGAAAGGTTCCCGCCAGCGCAGGCCCGGGAATCGCGCGTAATCCCGATCTGTCGTAATCCACTCGCATCCAGATTCGAGTGCGAGCGCGGCGAACCAGGCGTCGTGTACCAGATTGCCCGTCGCTCGCGACTGGCGGCATAAGTCAACGAAGATGTCCCAGTGTCTCGGGCCAGGCTGCACGAGCCGGCAATTCTCGGGCTGCAGCAGCACCTCGCAGAATTTCACCGCTTCAGACAAGGTGCTCGGCTGCACGTAGATACGCCGGTGCGTACTGATCCTTACAACTGCGGACAGAACCTGCGACGACACGCCATACGCCGCTTCACCGTTGACGACATCCTCGAGCCATTGGCGAAACTCGTCATGTCTAGCGGAGTCGCGACGAAATCCGTACAGCAGGACGTTGACATCCGGCAGGATCACGTCCGCCCTTCGAGGCGGTCGAGTACGGCACTCGAGTCGTCGAGATCTACACCCGGGTGAGTCCCGCCCGTGGCGCGAGAGACTGGTACAACAACACGTTCCCGCCGCGAGCGGATGCGACCGCGCGCGAGCACGAGTCTCAAGCCCTGTTCGATGAGGGATGTCACGGTTTGACCGCGACGGCCGGCTTCGGCCTTGACCTGCCGCATGAGCGCCTCATCGAGCCGGACCGTGGTGCGCATGCATCTCAGCATACGGAAGAAGACATACGTATGTCAAAACGACTCGAACCGCCGCTGCCACGTTGGTCCCCAAGCTTCAGGGAAGGTGGGAGGCGCGCCTCTACTTCTGCGGCGTCGCTTGTTGTGCGGGCTGCTGGGTGCGCTCTTTTGCGCGTTGACGGCGCTCTTCTTCGATCGCGCTGAGACGCTGCGCGCGTCCGGGCTCGAGCGTCGTGCCGTCGGCGCGCACGAGCTTGACGAAGGCCATGCGCTGCGAGCCGGTCCACGTCGGGTTCCCCGTGACCTTGACGTGCTCGCCCGCCTTGATGGAATCAGCGGTCCATCCGGCTTCCTCCAGGTTCAGCCGCCCGGCGAACTCCACGTTCCACTTCTCGACCTTGCCCGTCTTCTTGTCGGTGACGTCCATCAGCATCATCGCGTGCGGATTCACGAACCTGAATTGCGTCACCACTCCTTCGACCTCGATGGTCTTCTTGCCGTCGTATACCGGTGAGAACGCATGATGCGAATCGGCCGGCGTCACCGCGAGAACGAGCAGCGTCAGCACGCACAGCAACACGGTCCGGCTGAAGCCGGACACTACGAGTCGCAACACAGTCCGCCTAAAGGCGGACACTACTTTGGACCGTCTCATGGCTCACTGGTTCCCTTCTTGAATTCGGTTGCCGGCTCGCACGCGTCGTACGGTGTGATCTTTTGCGTGGGCGCCCACCGCCAGATTTTCTTGGCCACGACCGGTTCGCGCAGACCCCACGGATCCTCCAGTGTCGCCATCAGGTTCAAGGTCTCGCCATCGTCGGAGCGCGTGAAGCGTTCCACCACGTGAAATTGATCGCTGTGCTGAGAATCCCACCAGGTGATTCCCGCCGCGACCGCTGAAGTCTCCACAACCAGCGTCTCGCCTTCGAAATGTCCGACGGAGTAGCCCAGGCGGCTGGACGGGGCATCGGCCGGGCGAGAGCGTCCATCGACATAGACCGTTCGGACTGCCTCCCATTCGCCGTAGCGCAGTTCGATGCGATCGTCACCAGCGCGCCGGATCTCGAGCTGGTGGGGCGCAAACATCTGCTTCGCCAGTCCCCACGGCTCGCAACGGAGAAAGCCGGGATCGTCGGCTGGATCGAGCGGATACGTTTTGAGCGCAGCCTCGGTCAGTCTGGGACGCAGGTAGTTATCCGTCTGGTGCTTCTGCGCCTCCGCCGCGAGCTGCGGGAATGGGCGCGCGTCATTTTTCGGATCGTCGAGCAGCGCGTTGAGTCGCTCGATCGCCGCGTCAGTGCACGCGAAGAAGCACAGGGTGCCAACGGCGGTCGCCGGTGGATCGCTCCACATGCCTTCCAGCTTCGACGGCATCGGCTTGGGTTTGGGTGCCGGTGGAGGTGAAGAGCAGGCAGCCATCACCAGAAGGAGCAGTGCGGAAGCACATCGCAAGGCCATGCGGCCGAATCATAGGACGCGCGGGATAGAACGGCAAGCGCGGGCTTCAGCTCGCGCGCCTCTTAGCGCAACGGCGGACTTGGAGGTTCCGGCGCGGGTTGCACGGTGCGATGCGTCATGGTCTGACCGTGGCCGTCGCAGAACGCTTCGACGAGATCGGTGTCGGGCAGTAGGGTCAGCGGCGCCATGACGGTCCAGGGCTTCACGAAGGCCTTGGGATCGTCGATCGTGACCGTCAGCTCCATGTGGCCGAAGTTGATTCGACGGAACCGTTCTGTCACGTGCAACGCGTCACTGTGCGGCCGCCCCTTCAGCGTGTCGAGCCACCCTCCATCCTTGAAGCCGGTCGTTTCGACGACAAACGTATCGCCGTCCCAGCGGCCGACGGAGTATCCAAGCCACGTTGGTTCCAGGACCTCCGGCAGCGGACGTCCATCGGTGAACACCTGACGGAACGTCATACCCACCAACGTTTCGTACAGCAGCGCCGTGATTTGCGGCGTCTGGAGAATGCGGAATGGTCCGCCGCCGAAATTGATTCGCGGAGTCCCGGGCGGCAGGCAATATCCGTACGGATCGTCAACATGGTTGCGGCTCTCGCGCTGCGCCTGAATCTGCGCCGCCCATGGCGTCATCTGCACATCGTCGGGCTTCAGGTCTTTCGCGAGATTGAAGAAGAGACTTCGCGTAAAGCACGAGTCGCGACCGTAGATGGCGCATTCGGCCGCCCAGATGCCAGAGAGGTCGGGCCGTCCGTCTCCCAGGCGCGGAGGCGGCGCCGACAGATCGGGGCTTCCGTCAGGCAGCCGCGGTGTTCCAGGCGTGCGATAGTTCAACCACTGCGCGTCGGCGATGCTCGTTGCCAGGACGAGGACGCACGCGGCAGCCAGCCACCTGCTCACGCAAGACGCGCTCGACACCGGGCAAGCATACGACGGTGCGCCTCAGTTTGTACGTGAGTCCCGAGTCCCGAGTCCCGAGCCCCTCCCGAGTCCCGAGTCCCGAGTCCCGAGCCTCGAGTCCCGGAACAGTCTCAGTCGGCATCGCGGTGAACGGTGCCGGGCGAAAACGCCGGCATGCAGACCGCGATGTATTCGGCTCCATCCGCTTCGGGACTACTGTAGCGAATCCACTCGCCCGGCAATGCGACAACAGCCTGACCCGCACGGACGTCGATGACCCCGCCCTCGTGCTCGACGCGAACCATGCCGCGCAGGACGACCGTGATCTCTTCGAACTCTGGCCGTTGACCCGGCTCGACCCAGCCGGCTGGCGACACCATCCTTGCCACGCTGACGCTGCTGTGCCCGGAGTTCACCCGGCCGGCGAACTCATGGATCTGTTTCGGCTTGTTACCTGCGGCGGCAATGACGGTGGGCCCTTCGATGTGTCTCGGCATGCCTCAGATTTTACAGAGTCCCCCGCAAACTGCTCTAGAACCGGCGAAACGTCAGGTTGAAACGTCCGTCCAGGCGCAATGCCGCGGGCGCCGTACCAGGCAGGATGCGCGTGACGCCATGATAGCGAAGACGGGCTGCGCCGCCGAACACGAATACATCTCCTGACTCGAGCAGGATCGTCTCAACCGGTTCACGACGTCGAAGGCCACCGAAGAGAAATCGAGCGGTGTCCCCAATCGACAGCGAGACCACAGGGAGACCGGCGGCGATCGACTCGGCACTTTCATCTTTGTCCTGGTGAAGGCCCATGCGACCGTCGCCCTTGTAGAAGTTGATCAAACAGATGTCTGGGACGACACTGAAACCCGCGTCGCCCGCCGCGGCCGACGCGAGCTCCACCCAGTTATCGGGCACCGCGGCAACCGGCAGGTCGTCGTGATCCACACGTGTCGATTCGTAGGTGTAGGTCAGAGGGTTCCAGTGGCGGCCAAGACACATCATCTGCACGTGCATCTTGCCACCGCCGCGCACCGTGGGTGTATACCCGCCGCCGGGCCCATCGAGCAGCGCACGGCAGCGATCCACCAGTTGTGCCTGCACATCGAGAGACAACCAGTTCCTCAACCAGATCGCCCCGGGCGCAACCTCGACGGCTTGGCGCTCATTTTCGAACCTGAACATTTGCCGATTCTTGATCTTTGATTATTGAATCGTTGGCGATGGTTGATTAGAGATTCTTGATTGGATACGGTGCGCCCAATCACCAATCAAAAATTCAGCAATCCATCAACGAATCACCGATCAAAGATCACCAATCGTCAAATGGTTTGAGGCCGCCGGCGTTTCCAGATCAGGGCATCGACAGCGTAGTGGTGGACGTTGATGCCCACGTAGATGCCCACCGTGACGGCGAGCCCTCCCCCGAGGACCGGGACGAAACTGCCGAGCGCGACATAGACGATGGCCGATAGTGCGAGGCAACCTGCGAAGTAGATCGCCACACGGCCCGGTTGACTGACCGGCGACAGGAACTGTGCCGCAGGATCGACGTTAGCCGCGTGCTTCTGGTTCATCATCCAGACGACCATGCCGCACTGGAAGTTGTGCCACACGTTGATGGCCAGCCAGCCAATGTTGACGTCCTCGATCCCGATATAGCCAACGAGAAAGATCGCGACGTGCGACAGTACGAACCCGGCGTAAAGGGTATCGAGCGTGCCTCGTGCGAAGGAGATCGAGCACGAAACCAACCAGAGCAACCCGGCCGCCGCCGCTGCAACTCCCAGCGCCGCGATTACCTGCTCCGGCAACACGACTGCCTTGATCGGCAGATCGAGAAACGCCGCGCCCATCGTCGCTGAACGCGCGGCGATTGCGTAAATGGGAACAAGATAGATCACGAGGTCGGTCGCGAGATCACGAGAGCCGGCCACTTGCCCTTCCGGTGTGACCCGGAAGTACCTGCGCGCGAGACCATGCCCGTGCCGCATGTAGTGGAACCACTGCAGATAGAAGAATGCCGAGGCGACGACCCAGGCGCCGGTAAACGCGAGCGACAGCATCGCTGCCGTTATCACGAGCAGAAGACCGATCGCGGGAACACGATTGCGAGGCAGCGTCTGCTTCGTGGACGCCAGCCGCGTGTAGGTGGCGACGACATGGTGATAGCCGAGGAGCCACAGGTTGGCGACGAGCACGGGCGTGAAGAAAACCGGATTGGCAAGTACTGCTGCCACCGCGCCGAGGCCGGTGGCCAGCGGCAGAATCAGCAGCGTGATGTCGAACGCTTCACTCTTGATGCACGTACGCGGCACCGCATGGACCGACACCTTCGCCGGCTGAATAACCGTGTCCAGATAGAGCGCCATATTGGAGACGCCATGTGCAAGTTCGGTACTCAGCGCGAAGTTGCCGCCGTAGCGTAAAGCCGCATGCAATTCGGCGCCGGAACGCCGGACAGATCTGCAATCTGTCTGACAATCCTGATGCGCAGGTTCCCGCTTATTCCCATCGGAACATTCGCGTCGAAATTGCGGTGAAGACGACGAAGAAAAACGTCAGCGCAGCGACGTCCCCAAGGTGAGCTGACCATCCTTCCCCCCGCCAGATGCCGTCCAGCAGCGACACCGCGTAGGCGAGCGGCATGGCGCGCGCCAGCAGCCTCAATGTTTGCGGAAGGACGTCGATCGGGAAGAACAGGCCTGAGAGTGCCACCATCGGGTACAGAATCACCGCCGCAAGTGGCTGAGCGAAACGGGCGGTGGGAACAATGCTCGCGATCAGAAACCCGACCGACAAGATCGCCCACGTCGTGAACGTGAGCGCAACGGCGTAGGAAAACAGCGGCACTGGCGCGCCGGGCGGGAAGTACCGGCGACCGAGGAGCACCATGATCGCGAGCGTGATCAGCGTGAAGAGGAGCTTCACGAGGACATGCGCCGAGAGGATGACCATCGGCGACAGCGGCGTGGCACGCAGGCGCTTGAGGATTCCGCCCTCGCGGTAGATGGAGATGATGGTGACGAGCGACGAGATCGCGCTGAGCGCCATCAGAATCGACGCCAGCACGGGCAGCACGGCCGATACGGCGCCACCGGGCTGAATCGCGGCGCGCGCCACCCGCGGTCCGACGAGACGACTCGCGACCACAAAGACGATCACGGGTATGCCAATCGTGCCGAACACACCCATCGGCTCGCGCACGAAAATCTTGGTCTCGAGCCACGTCAACTTGAGCAGCGCCTTCATTCCCCGCGCTCGTCAATCACCAACGCCCAACCTCCAACTCACAAAAAGTCGGGCCCGGATGCTTGGGAGTTGGTAATTGGCAGTTGACACAGCTCTACTCCCGGATCGAGTGCCCCGTCAGAGTGAGAAAGACGTCTTCGAGATTGGGCAGCTCGGTCCTGAAATCGGTGACACGGATCCGGTGTTCGGCGAGGCACTGGATGACGTGTGTGACCAGATCGCCGCCGCTCCCCCGAATCGTGCAGTGGCTATCCTGCCACGCGACCGATTCCACGCCTGGGATCGCCTGAAAACGCCCGGCGGCCGTTGCATCGGTCGTCTCGAGGACCACGGTCTGCGTTGGGCAATGCCGCCGCACGAGCCCACTAGGCGTGCCGATATCGATGACGCGGCCGCGTTCGACGATCGCCACACGATCGCAGAGACGCTCGGCCTCCTCCATGAGGTGCGTGGTCAGGAAGACGGTTTTTCCTCGGCTGCGAATCTCTCGTACCAGCCCCCAGATCGCACGCCGGGCTTGCGGATCGAGGCCGGTTGTCAGCTCGTCGAGCAGGACGACGTCGGGATCGTGGATCAGCGCCAGGGCAATGAAGAGCCGCTGCTTCTGGCCGCCCGAGAGCGTCATGAACCAGGCCTGCCGCTTGTCCGCAAGGCCGAGCCGTTCGAGCAGCGCATCTGCGTCCACCGGGCGCGGATAGAGCGACGCCCATAAATCGATCGCTTCCCTGACTTTGATGCGCTTCTGGAGTTGTGCCTGCTGGAGCTGCACGCCCACTTTCTGTTGAAGGGCTCGTGCGTCGCGGATCGGGTCGAGCGACATCACCGAGATCGTCCCGCGATCGGGGCGCCGCAACCCCTCGACGCACTCCATCGTCGTGGTCTTGCCCGCGCCATTCGGGCCGATGAGGCCGAAGATCTCGCCTTCCTCGACGTCGAACGACACGTCGTCAACGGCGACCGTCCGGCCGTACGTCTTGCGAATCGAAGAGACCCGGATGACCGGTGTCACGCTTATAGACCGAATACGCGCTCTGCGTTGGTCTGGAACAGCTTCTTCTTGTCAGCGTCGCTGATGGGCAGGTTGTCGGTTGCGGTCACTTCGTCGGGCTCGAATTGATAGGGATAGTCCATCGCATACAACACCCGGTCCATCCCGAGCACCGATTGAACGAACGTGATCACGGGCGCCCACGCCATTCCGCTGGTCGTGACGTAGACGTTCTCGCGCATGTACTCACTGAGCGTCCGCTGCAGCTTGTCCGCGCCATTGCGAATGAACGGACGCGCGCTGCGGTTCATATAATCGAGACGATACAGCCAGAACGGCAGCGCTTCGCCGGCATGGCCGACGACGATACGCAGGCGGGGGAAGCGATCAAGTGCGCCGCTGCGCAAGATCGCGAGCAAGTGCAGGCCCGTCTCGGCACCAAATCCCCACAGCGCTCCTTCAAGCCCCTTCTCGACGTAGGGTGCCGACATTTGCGGCGGCGGTGCCTGTGGATGGATGTAGATCGGGGCGTTCAGTGCTTCGGCCGCTTCGAAGATGTCCCAGAACTTCGGATCGTCTAGGAATTCGCCCCTGGTGTGCGAGTTGATGATGATGCCCTTCAAGCCGAGAGTGCGCACCGCTCGCTCCGCTTCACGAGCCGCGCCCTTTGGATCCTGCGGCGCGACGGCCCCGAGAGCCGCGAACCGCGTGGGGTACTTGCGAACGGCTTCCGCGACCTGGTCGTTGGTGCTGGCGGCGAGCGATGTGGCCGTTGTGGCGTCGAAGACCTGCACACCCGGGGAGGTCAGCGAGAGGATCTGCAGATCGATCCCCGAGCTGTCCATGTCGGCGATGCGGCGCTCACCGATGTCGGCAAGCCGCTCGGACAACACTGCGCGGGCACCGAGTCTGTTCCACAGGACGATGAAGCCGGGATCGTCGATCGACTTCCTGGACGCCATCGATCGATAGGTATCCAGCAATTCCGCTGGTGCCCAGGCTTCTTCGGTGGCTATTCGCTTGTATGGCGGTGGCATCAGCTACCCGAACATGGAACACGAACCGGGAACTCGGAACCTGGAACCGGGAACTTGGCGTCCCAGACTCCCGGTTCCACGCTCCTCGTTCCGGCGCTATTTCAGATGCTTGCCTACAAGCTTGGTCATCTCGAACATGTTCGCAGACGACTTACCGCCAAACACCGCCTTGAGCTTGGTGTCGGCATTGATCATCCGCTTGTTCTTCGCATCCTGCAGCTTGTTCTTCTTGATGTAGGCCCAGAGGCGTTTGGTGACCTCCGTCCGCGGGACCGCCTTCGATCCGATGATCTCCGCCAGGGCGGGGCTCGGCGAGACGGGTCTCATGAACGCGGCGCTCGGCTTGCGCGCGGACTTCTTCTTCGCCGTCTTGGTGGTCTTCGCCTTCTTCGTGCTCTTCGACTTCTTCGCCATCTGGCCTCCTCGAAAACGTTCGTAGCAGCGCAGCGTGCAGGGGTTGGCCGGATGGTAGCACGGCATGGAACAGTTCTTCACTGGACATGCAGACGGCACCCGACGCAACCTTGACCCAGAGATGTCGACGCCGCTGTTTCAGATTCGCGAGCTCACCAAGATCTACCGCATGGGCGAAGTGGAAGTACACGCGTTGCGGCAGGTCACGCTCATGCTCGACGAAGGTCAATTCGTCGTGCTGCTTGGCCCCTCCGGCTCGGGAAAGTCGACGCTGCTGAACATCATCGGCGGGCTGGATGTGCCCACCGCCGGCCAGGTCCTCTATAGGGACACCGATCTGACGCAGGCCGACGAGGGGCAATTGACGGCCTATCGGCGCCAGCACGTCGGGTTTGTTTTTCAGTTTTACAACCTGATTCCGAGCCTGACGGCCGTCGAGAACGTGGCGCTGGTGACAGAAATCTCGACGAACCCCATGGGGCCCGAGGACGCTCTCCGCCTCGTCAAGCTCGAGGCGCGGCTCGATCATTTCCCGGCGCAGATGTCCGGGGGGGAGCAGCAACGCGTCGCGATTGCCCGGGCGATCGCGAAGCGACCCTCGGTTCTGCTCTGCGATGAGCCCACCGGCGCCCTCGATATCTCGACGGGTATCGTCGTACTCGAGGCGTTGCAACGCGTCAACACAGAGCTCGGCACGACGACGGTCGTCATCACGCACAATGCCGCTATCGCATCGATGGCCGACCGCGTCGTGCGGCTGGCCGACGGGCGCGTGACCGCAGTCGAGAACAGGACCGGGAAGCTCTCGCCACAGGAACTCGCATGGTGAGGCCATGACGCTTTCCGCGCTCAACCGCAAACTGCTTCGCGATCTCTGGGGCATGAAGGGGCAAGCCTTCGCGATCGCGATGGTCGTGGCGGCCGGCGTCGCGATGTACGTGATGTATCAGTCGCTCTTTGCTTCGCTCAGCGGGACGCGCAGCGCGTACTACGAGCGGCAGCGGTTCGGCCACGTGTTCGCCTCGCTCAAGCGCGCTCCGCAGCGGGTGGCTACCGACATCGCCGCCATCCCAGGTGTCTCCGCGATGGAAACACGCGTTGTCTCCGGAGTGACGCTCGACCTGGAGAACCTCAACGAACCAGCTGCCGCACAACTCGTGTCGATTCCCTCCGATCGCCGTCCACGGGTCAACGATCTGTTTCTCCGGAGCGGCCGCTGGATCGAGCGCAATCGTCCCGATGAAATCCTGGCGAGTGAGGGATTCGTCATCGCAAACAAACTCGCGCCTGGCGACCAGGTTCGGGCCGTCATCAATGGCCGTTTGCGGCGGTTGACCATCGTCGGCGTCGCGCTCTCGCCCGAATACATCTACAGCATCAGGCCGGGGGAACTCGTCCCGGACGAGCAGCGATACGGGATCTTCTGGATGGACGAGAAGGCGCTGGCGGCGGCCTTCGACATGGAGGGCGGCTTCAACGACGTGACCATTGCGCTGGCGCCGGGGGCATCGAGCGAGGAAGTCATCGCACGACTGGACCGCATCCTGGAACCCTACGGCGGACGGGGCGCCATTCCGCGCGCCCTTCAGTTGTCACATTGGACGGTCGAGAACGAACTCTCTCAACTTGAGAGCTTTGGGTTCCTGCTACCGCTGATCTTCCTCACCGTCGCCTCATTCATCTTGAACGTCGCGCTGACCCGTGCGCTCGCGTTGCAGCGACCGCACATCGCTTCGCTGAAAGCGCTCGGCTACGACAACGTCGCGATTGGCTGGCACTATCTGAAATGGGGCTTCGCGATCGGAATGGCCGGCATCGCGATCGGCGTCGGCGGCGGTGCGCTGCTCGGGACGATGATCATCGACCTCTACAACGTGTACTTCCGGTTCCCCGAGCTGCATTTCGCCGTGCCTCTGCGAGTCGTAGTCGGCGCGGCCACACTGACCTTTGTGGCCGCAGCGGCCGGCACGTTTGGCGCCGTTGTCCGTGCGGTCCGGATACCACCGGCCGAGGCGATGCGGCCGGAGGTGCCGATGCGCTACCGACGGACGATACTCGAGACACCCTTATTTTCCAGGTACCTTGGCACCGCCGGGCGAATGGTGCTGCGAAACATCGCCCGTCATCCGTTCCGTGCCGGCGCATCCGTCTTCGGTATCTCGTTCGCTGTGGCCATTCTGATGATCGGGTTCGTGTTCACCGATGCGACGGAACACCTCATTCAAACGCAGTTCTGGGAAGCCGAACGGCAGGACGTCACCGTGAACTTCGTCGAGCCCAGAGGAAGTGCGGCGCGCTATGCGCTCGCCCGCCTACCGGGAGTCATGGCCATCGAACCGCAGCGAACGGTCGCCGTGCGAGTGCGCGCGGCACACCGCGAGCGATACCTGGCCATCACCGGTGTGCCTCCATCGCCGCGCTTCAAGCGCATCGTCGACCGCAACGGCGAGCCGGTCCGACTCCCGCCGGGCGGCGTCGTCTTGTCGCAGATGCTGGCGAAAGCGCTCGAGATCTCTATCGGCGATGTCGTGACCATGGAAGTGCTCGAAGGTCACCGGCCGACGCGGCGAGTCGAGGTAACGGGACTCGTCGACGATCTGCTGGGACTCTCAGCCTACATGGACATGGAAGCTTTGCATCGATTGATGCAGGAAGGCGACGTGACGACCGGTGCCCTGATGCTCATCGACCAGGCGCACGAAGTCGAGCTGTCGACGACGCTCAAGGAAACCCCGACAGTCGCGGGAACCGGGTTCAAGCGTGCGGTACTGAAGCGCTTCAGAGAGGTCCTTGCAGCCAATCTGGGCCTCTCGATTTTCATCAACCTGTTGTTTGCCAGCGTGATCGCATTTGGCGTCGTTTACAATGCAGCCCGCATTTCACTGTCCGAGCGCAGCCGCGAGCTGGCCAGCCTTCGTGTCCTCGGCTTTACGCGTGCAGAAATCTCGCTCATCCTTATGGGAGAGCTGGCGCTGCTGACACTCGTCTCACTGCCGGTCGGGGGTGCATTCGGGTACAGTCTCTCTGCGGTCATCGTCGGCTCGATCGATAGTGAGGTCTACCGGTTTCCGCTTTATGTGTCCCGCCAGGCGGTCGCCTGGTCATTCCTCGGAATCATTGGAGCGGCGCTGGTGTCGGGGTTGATCGTGAGACGACAACTCGACGCGCTCGATCTAGTCGCTGTGCTGAAAATACGTGAGTGATCGTGCCGGCATGCGTCTGCTCAAGAACAAGAAACTCATAGCCTCCGTGCTCGTGGTCGCGGCCATCGTCGCGGTCGCGTTGTGGCCGAAGTCGATGGAGGTCAGCGTGACCCACTCAGAGAGGGGTCCGATGCAGGTCACCGTGGACGAAGACGGCGAGACTCGCGTGCGCGATCGTTTCCTCGTCACCGCACCGGTGGCCGGCCGCGTGCAACGTATCGAGATCGAACCCGGCGATCTCGTGGTTCGCGGGAAGACCGTCCTGACGCGTATCACGCCTGCCGAGTCGCCACTCCTCGATCCGCGCACGCGAAGTGAGCTCCAGGCGGGGGTCGAGGCCGCCACGGCCGCCGTCGGCCAGGCCCGGGCCGAGCGGCAACGCGCGTCGACCGCCGTCGAACGCGCCCGCTCGACGTTGCGGCGACAACAGGAGTTGATGAAAGCAGGCGCGATCGCGGCCGATGCACTCGAGGCGGCTGAAACCGCGCTGGCCAGTGCCGAAGACGGCCTGCGGGCCGCCGAGTTCACCGAGCGGCGCACCGAGTACGAGCTGCAGGTGGCTCGCGCCCGTCTCTCGGCGCCGAACGCCGCTGGACGATCGGTCGAGGTCCTCGCCCCGATCGATGGCACGGTGCTCAAGCGCCTGCGCGAGAGCGAAGGGGTCGTACCCGTCGGCGAGCCGCTGGTGGAGATCGGCGAGCCGGCGCGCAAGGAAATCGTCGCGGACCTGCTTTCCACCGATGCTGTCCGCGTCTCGCCTGGCGCCGAGGTTCTCATCGAGCAATGGGGCGG
>Ga0207645_10000072_pt1 | contig 71981 bp, 72 predicted proteins | sample KBSM53metaG_FD_184331 | JGI IMG/M metagenome (GOLD analysis project Ga0207645, IMG submission 184331) | Miscanthus rhizosphere microbial communities from Kellogg Biological Station, Michigan, USA - KBS M5-3 metaG (SPAdes) (version 2) | ecosystem: Host-associated > Plants > Roots > Rhizosphere >...
GCAGCGGAAATAAATTCTGGGATTGCCTTAGCAAATTCCTGATCTTTGTGGTGGATGAAATAGCTTAGCTCGAACGAAGCACTAGCAGTGTCTGCTGTAAGGCCACCCTTGTGCGAGGCCCTGTGCTCCATGCGGCATGTCAGTCAGGTCAAGCCGCATATATGGATGAGCGCAAAAATGACTCAGCTGGATCGTATTGATCATGCCAGCGTTGGACTGGCGCTTGTGAGCCAAACGCGGTTGATGTACCATTTTGTCGTCGTGGCGACAGGCCACACGCGCTGTTGACCGTAACTCGGCCCGAAATTCTTCACTCCTTGTCACAAATATAGAATGGGCATACGGCAGAACCTGTATTTTCACTCGGGCCTTCTCAACGTGCTTGCAGACGGAGAATTCTCGCTGCAAGATGCCAAACAGGCCTTCCTTGATATGCTCGGTGCTGTTGTCCGACACAAGGCTGAGAGAATATTGCTCGATGGCCGGAACGTGCGCGGAAACCCCAAGGACATGGAGCGCTTCTACTACAGTGAATTCGCCGCGAGAGAAACCCGCAGGATTGTCGTTGAGCACAAGATTCATCCGCGGTTTGCGTATGTTATCCATGTGCCTCTTCGTGACCCGGCAATATTCGGCGAAACGGTTGCCGTGAATCGAGGGATGATTCTCAGGGTGTTTGAGACGCTACAAGATGCTACCGAATGGCTAAACAAGGAGCGCGAAGGTTGAGTGGTCAGCGCCGTGAAATGGTTCCTGACGCTGTTTCTTAGCCGCGTCCCACTCCGGGTCGCCTTCCGCGGCGCATCCTTTCGGCCGGCGAACATCAGCGTGCTATTTTGACAACACGATCGCTTCCGGGACATGCGCTCGGGGCTGTTTACATGCCCACGTGCTTCTTCAAAATTTCTGAATCCTTGATGGCCGGATCGTTTGGGGCAAGTTCCAATGCTTTCTTGAATGAGGCCGTGGCATCTTCATGTTTGCCCATTTTGTCCAAGGTCAGTGCCACATTATAGTGCACGACCGCGGAATTGGGATCGGCCTTGACCGCCTTTTGATAGTGATCCATCGCAACATCCCAATGACCTTGCTGGAAGTGGCCTATCCCCTCTTCATTTTCTATCCGCGCAGCCGAGCTAGGGAGGGCGACCAGTGGAGCATCAGTGGCTTTTCCAGATTGTTTCGACCCATATCCGGTCTGGCCAGAATCGCATCCGATGGCGATGCTGAGGAGTATGAAGCCAAAAGCGTGAAATAGAGAGGCACGTGTCATGGCATCCTCCAGATTAGGTGGGGAACCAATAGAACACGGTCGTGAGCGATAGTTCTGCCACAGTTTAGCCACAAAAAGATGGTCAAGAATTCTCCGTCTACCTTGATGAGCCTCAGAGTGGGCATCAGATCCCGTACCGTGTGTAGCCTGATGAAGTGGATGGTTCCCCCTCATTCAGCCATGTAAAGGCCGCTTCAAAATCACGGAAGGCTTTCAGTTCATATCCTCGATTCACCGCGCAGAGCTCAAGAAACGCTCCTCTATCAAAATCGTCTTTCGGACTATTTACCACTGCTATCCGGGCCCTGAGTCCTGAGGATGTCAGCTTCTTTGCCAGAGTCCACACATCCAGCATGCTCGCGTTTGAAGTCGCTTCTCGAGTATCGATAAGAATTCGGTCTATATTGTGGTTTTTGCACTCTTCCACGAGTTTGCGCAGTATGCTGAGGCTCCTCTCCAAATCTAGGGTACCCGACACATCTGATCGCAGAAATTCTTTGATGGGGATTATTCTCACATCGACAGCCATAGTTCACTCCTGAGGGTTAAGATATACACCCTGTCGTCCGGTCATCGGGAAAGGTGTGGGTCAAAAACCCCGGCGGAGCGATCCGCCGCAAAGATACGACCGGCATTGCTTCCGTGGACTCATGGAGACTTGTGGACGTTCCTGGCTCGGTCGTCGTGCTGCCGACCAATCCGCCAGTGGCGAATGCCAAGGGACTCGAAAGCCACCCACTTGGCTCTGCAGGCAAACTGTCCCGTCCTGCGACGGTGAAGCTGCTGATATTCCCGCCGCCCAGTGCCGCGCAGCGTTGACTCAAGAGCGTGGTTGCGAGCAACGGTTTTTGCCCAAGAGGAATGATCTTGCCGCTCGCCGGAGAGATGGGCGATTGAATGATGACGTTGCCTTGCTGGCCGAATTGAGAGGAAGCCGAGATCACGCTCGTCGAATCCGGTAATAGAAGATTGGTCGTGATGTTGATATTCCCGCCAGGGCCGAAGATGGCATTCGCCAGGATCTGACTGTTCTGTAGTACGACATACTGCGGGTCGATGTTCACGCTGCCGCCGCCCCCGTTGCCATCTAGCACCGAGGCGCTAATCGTGCTGTCAGTGAGCTGTACTGTGCCGTTGGCATTCGTCGTGATCTTGATCGCCCCACCGCTCGCCTGATTGGCCTCGGTGGTCACCGAGCTATTTGTCATCGAGAATTGGTTGCCCGAGCTGATCTGGATGTCGCCAGTGTTGCCGGGGCCGGTGCTGCTCGCCGTCATGTGGGCGCCGTTGGTCATGGTGACGCTGTTTGGCGCATCGATGGTAATCGTCCCGCCCACAGCCGATGATGCGGTGCCGGAAGTCTTGGCCGACAAAGTGCCGCCATTGGACATAGTGACAGTATTGGCGTTGACCACAATATTCCCACCTGCGCCGGAGTCCTCGGTGTTCGTAAAGACACCACTACCTGTGCCATCGACGAGAAAAGAGTTTGCAGGACTGTTTAGCCCTTGAATAGTGACGGTTCCAGCAGTACCTGCACCTGATGAGGCAGCATTGATGGTTCCTCCTCCACTAATCGCGACGTCGTTTGCTTTGACCAGAATGTTACCGGCATTGCCAGGACCGGTGCTGTTCGCGATGATCGAGCCTCCGTTACTCAAGGTGACGGACTGATTCGCTACGACTGAAATATTCCCGCCCGTTGCGCTGGGTTCGATCCCCGACGTTGATGCCGAAAGGACGCCGCCATTCTGAATGGCGACGGTCTGGGCTGATAGATGCATGCTGCCGCCCGCCCCGGTGCCTTGTGCGTCCGTGAAGATTCCGCTTCCGACTCCATCGATAACAATCGATTGCGCTGGACGCGCGACATTTTGGACCGTAACCGCCCCGCCTCCACCGGATGGAATTAATGAAACCCCCTCGGGGGGATCAAATGGGAAGGGGCTGCTGCCGCTTCTGAGTTGTCCACCATTGGTGACTTGTAGATTGTCCGTAAAAAGACTGAGCCTGCCTCCCTGGCCGGATTCGAAGGTCTCGGTGCTGAGATGGCTCCCCTCGGTCACGAGAACCTGAGGAGCCGTGATGGTAAGGTCGGCAGCAGGAGCCGATCGATAAGCATTAGTTACAATTAGAGAGTGGCCATCAAGGCTCAATTGCCCGGAGAGCATCACGTTGATGTTACCCGGTACCTGCGACGTTAAGTTGTCGCCTTCGATAAGGGAGTCGCCGTGAAGGGTCAGGTTTTGCGCAGTCACCGCCACCTTTCCTAACGATCCGGTTGTGCCCTCGGCAACGTTGAAGATGAAGCTCTGGGTCAGAACGACGTTGCCATGTGGAGCGCTCAGGGTAATGTTGCCTGAATTGCCCGTACTCAAGATGCCGTTCAGGAAGGTTTCCTCCGATTGGGTAGCCTGTGAGGTTATAAATGCACCTTCGAGGAGGATATTGCCGCCTGTACTGGTAAGCGCAATATCGCCTGCATTCCCCCCGCCCGCTGAACCCGCAGAGATACTCGCAAAAATACTCCGCGTTTCAATATTCTGTGCCGCTGTTAGAGTGATGTTACCCCCCGCACTCGCACTCTCGGTTCTGGTTTCGAGATTCGCAAGGTCCTTCATGAGAATTGAGTTGGCGTCCAACGTAATATCTCCGCTCTTCCCCCCCGCGCTCTTAGCCGCAACATTGGACCTGATGCCGGTGAAGAAGGGAAATGTCTCAAAGTCAGGGACCCCTGCAATCTCAATGTGATCGGCTCGTATGCGCACGCCACCCGATCCGATGCCTTGCGATGCCTGGTTGGTCACATTGGTTTCAAGGACTGCGAGGTTTCGTATCACCACATCCTGAGCCATCTGAATGTCGATCCCCGTCCCCGTTTGACCCGGCTGTCCAGGTGGCAGGCCGGACACGTTGGCCGAGAGTGTCGAGTCATCCACAACCAAACTGCCGCCTCGAATACGAATAGTCCCGCCGTCATAGCCGCTGCTGTCGATGACCGATTTTTGCGAAACCTGGATTGAACCGAGCGCTCCAAATGACTGTCCGTTTACATTGGGAGCCTGCTCCAAGTTGCCTGTGAGAATCTCTCCCGTCGAGGCAACGCTGGCAAGATTGATCTGTCCAGCCGGTGCGGTGAGGCGAGCTGGTTGAATCGTTACGCCATCGTCAAGCACTCCAGACTGAACGGTGATGTTGCCGCCCACGAGCGAGATGCTCTGTCCTGGCGTAACGGACAATTGGCTTCCTTGAACGGTGATCGCTCCAGGGTTTGAGCCTAAAAATCCATAGGCGGCGACGGGAGCTGTGCTCAGAAGGGCGTCTGCCGCTTGATTAGGCGCGGCATTGAATAATTTTCCGTCTGCTAATCGCAGATAATCGGCAGAGGTAAAGGAGACCATACCACCGACATTCACCGTGGCGTTAGGACCGAATAAAAAACCCGCTGGGTTCATCAGGAACAGATTCGCATTCCCGAATCCGGTGGTCTGGATCGTGCCGAAAATGTTTGAGAGGTTTCCTCCTGTCACGCGCCCTAGAATGTTCGACGTGGCGAGCCCGGAGGAGTTCAAAAAGTTCGCAATGTTGTTGTTGGGAACATTGAAGTCCCCGAAGCTGTGAAACAGATTTGTCCCACCACCAGGCCGAGTTCCGTCGGTGATGTCGTATTGCACGTTGCCCGAAGGAAGCGTGGAGGGTGGGCTGACCCGTGTATTAAGCCCCGACGAGGTAATGGGCGAGGCCGCCTGCACCGGCATGGTCCGGTAACCGAATAACAGAACGGAGAAAACGAATAAAAGACAGATGATCAATCGAATCCGTTCCGCATATTGCTTTTTAAATGACGAACCTCTTCTTGGAATAAATGCTTTCACCCCGCAAATATCGAGGCGCATAGCCTATCGATGAGAGCTGTAGGGAGGCCAATTTTATGAATGCGTTGCAAGCAAAGCAATAGGGCGGAAACAATAGGGCCGAATGGAGGGTAAGAAATTACATGTAATTAGGGAATGTTTTTCTGCTGAGGATGGTCCACCTCTTCGACCACTTCATCCGCTTGCTGAGATGTTGGCTGCTCGGAAACTGAAGGAGCGTCTTCCGGAAGAGGAGCGTCTTTTAGGATGACGACGGGGAGGATGGACGCGACTGCCCGCTGAATCGAACTGTACAGCTCGTGGACAGCTTTATCCTTTGGCAGTACCTCAAACGCTCCGGCTTTAAGCATGGCATACTCACTATAACTATGCACCGTCATCGAAAAGCCGATCACAGCGATGTGCGGGTAGTTGGTCTTGATAAATCGGGTTGCCGCGATGCCATCCATCTTCGGCAGGTTAATATCCATGAGAACGAGAGTAGGTTGGAGAGTTGCCACCATTCGGCAGGCAGTTTCCCCGTCGCCTGCCTGTCCAACGACCTTGATGTTCGGATAACTTTCTAACACACTCCGCAGTCCTTGACGAACCATCGTGTGGTCGTCAACAAGGAGTACGTGAATCAATTGTGTTGCCATCATTTCTCTCAACGTCGGTAATGTTGGTACCTTAAGGTCACGAGTGTAATCCCGTCAATTAAGCCCTCCTTCCCTAGGACAAGCCCTTGTAAATTCAAATCGATACCTCTTTTGGGGGACTCGTAATCATCCATCCTATATCCTAAGATTTCCTCCCTATGATTGATGTGCTCCTCGTTGATGATCATCCCGTCATGCGCGAACTACTGCGTCAGGTGTTGGAGGTCTATCCAGACATCTCTATTGTCGCAGAGGCAAGCAATGGTGAAGATGCTGTTATGCAGGCGATACACCTCCGGCCCGCTGTTGCTATCATTGATATTCATCTGCCGACGATGAGTGGCGTTGAGGCCACGAAGAGGATTAGGCTTCAAAGCCCCTCGACCGTTGTCATCGGTTTAACCGCTGGAACACCGGACCATAAAGATATGGCGATGATTTCCGCTGGCGCCGACCAGGTGATAGACAAAGTGGATGTGGTCTGTAGACTCTATGCTGCCATCGTAGACGCCGTGAGCAGGCTAAAGACAGCGATTTGATTCAATGCTTGTTTCCTGTCACCAATACATATAATGCCCCTTAGCCTTCCTCATCCTGCCTACTACATCGTCATCCATCAATAGGCGATCCAACTTTTCTGGATTGCTGGTTATCTCGGAGAGTCGCGGCCATCCGACCTTCAGTTTGTACTGCTCGAACGTCTTCACATCGGTCATCGTGAATCTGTGACAGATAGTCGGATCGGGAGCGTCCTCCGTCAATTGGAACCCTGGAAATCCGTTGATCAAATAGCCGCGGATGGTCCTGAGGTTTTGTTGAATGCGATGTCGTTCGTCGAGCACCATGTCTGCACCTCGGAAGGAATTCACCTGGACCATACAACAGGATTTCTGGCTTCCATAGAGCCTTGTGGCCGTATCCTTTTCTTACGAGGCGTTTCTGTGAAGAGGGTGGATGGACGCGTCAGAATGCGGGTTTGCCGGTTTCAATTCCAAACCGCTCTGATGTGGACATGCGACGGCGAGAATTTACGTTGCGGCGCAGCAAGAACGGTGAGGTGCGGGTCGTGGCCATGACACCCACCGTCCATCAAGGGTTCGGAGAATTGTGGAAGGAACGGCGCCTAGACACCAATCGGGTGTTCCTGTATAACGATAAGCCCGTACAGCGGATTGGAACGGCCTTAAGGCGGCCTGTCGTCGGGCACTGTAGTAACACCTGACCTCCTGGCAGTTGGCAGTCCGATTATGAGTGTGCGATCTAACGATGCGAGCGGGCGTAGCTCAGTGGTAGAGTCCTAGCTTCCCAAGCTAGTTGTCGTGGGTTCAAATCCCATCGCCCGCTCCAACCCCTTTACCTCCTGAATGTGAAGCCACGACAAGCCATGTGTGGCACACATCATCATCCCAGACTCCTGAAATCTCCCATATTGGATAGCAAGAAAGGATGAGTCATGACGAAACTCTCATGGGTTGTTATGTTGGCAACCACGTTCGCCGGCAGCCTGATCGGCGGAATTCTGGCCGAACGGCTATTCGTCGCCGGGGTCGTCCACGCACAGAAGGCGAATGGTGTGCATGCCGAAGAATTTCTGTTGCTGGATCAAACGGGGAAAGCCCGTGCGGGTTTGGGGTTGGACTCCAACGGGGAAGTCGGTCTGGTCTTGACCAGCCGAGACGGCAATCGAACCCTGGCCTTCTCTCCAGACGGGCCGGTGGCCGCCAAGCTCAGTGATCGTTCGGGGCGAATTTTGTGGTCGGCGCCGTAAGAAGGCGATTAGACAGCCTTCCGGACCTTACCGCTTCGGAGGCAACGGGTGCAGACTCGGATGCGTCTCGTCGATCCCTCGACCACGGCGCGCACACGCTGGAGGTTGGGATTGAAGGTTCGCTTCGTCTTGTTATTGGCGTGACTGACGTTATGTCCTGACTGATGTTTCTTGGCGCAGATGTCACATACGAATGCCACGGCGTACTCCTTCACTCAGAAAGTTCTGACGGTGCAATTGCAGCGTGACTGTATCATAGGGAATTTGGTGATGACAAGTGCCGCAGGGTCAGCTCAGTCGAGCTGATCAGCGGCGTCCCTGGCGAGTGACCAGCGGCACCGGCGCAGCGGGTCTGGCTAGTATCTGTCCCACCACGGCGGGCACGCTAATATCGAAGGTCGGATCTCCTCCATCATCCAATCGATCTCTTCCGACGCTATAGAGTTTGTGTTGGGTAGGACTCCACAACATTGGCAGGCCCGTAAAAGGATCAAAGTATTGAGAGCCGACTTCTGCGAGCCTGGTCGGCACAGCGGTTTGCGCGCTTGGGTGCCGAAGCTGAATCTGTAGCGAGGCCAGACGCAGCCGCGTGTCGGTTTCGACCAGTTGAGCGTGGAAGATCTCCCAGCCGGGCTCGACCGGACGTGATTTCAGGACACCATCGAACAAACCGCGATGAAGCGTTCCCACCACTTCCTGCATGCCGGGTAAATAGTTCACGTGGTTCTCGGAAGCCTTAATGATGGCCTCGTAATAGGCTGCGTAGGCACCGGCCGCTTGCCCCCACTGGAAACTACCCGTTGCTGGACGAGTGGGCGGATGAATGATGCTGTCGAACGCGTTGGTAGGAAGATGCCCCGTTCGACTCAGCCAGTCCTCATAGAGGCGGCGTCGTACACTCTCAGGTCCGAGGCCTGCCGATCCTTCCTTCATGGCCAACACCACTTGGTGCCGGATGGGCCAGCGCAGGGAATACTCCGGAACGGACAGTGGTAGGGTGAGTTGAAGTCCCATCGTCAGGATCGTCTTGTCCACCGTGGGTTTGGCCAGCATCCGTGACAGCAATTGCAAATCATCGTTGATTACGACCTGGGCGAGGACTTTCGTGCTGATGGTTTTGGCTTCACGAAGCACGGTGCGCCACAAGTGAAAGTCTTTGTGGAGCCGCTCCACGCCTTCCATCGGGCTGCTGGCAAAGCCTTCCGCGACATACAAACGGTGAACGGCCAGGATATCCGTTCCCAGCGTCGTGGCTCGGCGCCCGAATCCCCAATCATCGAACGGCATGCCGATCCAGTGGTCATAGCGCAAGAGAAGCATACGGTATTGGGCTGTTGCGGCGTGGAACGGCGCATCTTTTTTTCGAAACTCGGCGAGCGGGTCGTCGGCGTCCCAGGAGGAAGCGGTCGCTTCGAGCGTCAGCGTGTAAACGAGATCGGCCCTGGTTGCTCTTCGCTCAGGAATTTCCGAGCGCCGTGCGTCCTCGGTTTCGTCTACCCAAATTTCATAGCCTGTTTTGGCAGGATCCAACGAAGACGCCGCCGTCAGCCCGAAGAGGTAGAAGTACCCGTTGCGATAAGGGTTCTCGATCGATCGTTGAGGTGGCTCGACCAGATGGCTGAACTCGGCCTCCGTCGCACGGTCTGCTGAGGAAAAGAACATCCCTCCGAACTGGAAGGCCGCCCACAGAAGGATTGCTGCAATGGCAAGGTGCTTCATGGGTAATACGTAGAATCAACCGGCGTCCTCCCACACATTACCTGTGTAGAGACGCCCCCAAGTTGATATCCCTTACACACAATCACGCAAACGCCGTGCCGTTGCGGAAACTGGAAAGTCGTGATGTTTCCGACAGTTGTTCGCGGCCGTTGGCCAGCCATCGCTGCCGGACATGGATGTCCGCACATTAATGAACTTGACAGGAATTGACCCTGTCTCCTAGAGTGCCACCTCATATTAATGATTTCCGGGTAAGGGAAGAGGGTGCGAATCCCTCGCGGTCCCGCCGCTGTGAATGGGGACGAAACCCGCGAACGCCACTGTCCGGTTTGACGGATGGGAAGGCACGGGGAGTAGGACGAACCATGAGCCAGAAGACCTACCCAGATAATTGACCATCGTTCCCTCGAGGGCTGGGGAACCGGCGAGGATGAGAAGCGGGTGCAATCCTCAGGGTCTGTCTAGGCCTTGAGGATTTTTTATTTGCATCGCTCAAACATGACAATAGGCCGATCGTGCAGGGTGCTACTAGGAGCGCTGCTGCTACTGGCCGCTTGGCCAGGGCTCGCGTTCAGTGGCGACGAGACCTCACACATGAAGCGAAGACAGCAGGGCATTCTCACGGGTATGCCCTTCATGGCAAACATTACGGTTCGCACCTTTGTCGATGATGCAGGAAGAAAGCTCTATGTTGCCAAGCCGCCGACGCGCGTGGTGTCATTAGCGCCGAGCATAACGGAAATGTTGTTCGCACTGGGACTCGATGAAGAGATTGTTGGCGTCACAGAATTTTGCAACTACCCCGCCGCCGCACTAAAAAAACCGAAGGTAGGCTATGCTCGCCCCAGTCTCGAGTCCTTGGTCGCGCTTCGGCCAGACCTGATTGTCGCTCCGCAAGAATTTCTCCGGGCCGATACCATCGCAAAATTGGATGAATTGAAGATCCCGGTGTTCTTGTTGGAGGCAAAGTCGGTGGAGGATATCCTGATCCAAATCCAAAGCCTCGGGAAGATGTTCAACCGAACGTCACTGTCTGACGCCGTTACCGGTTCCATGCGAGCCCGAATGGCTGAAGTGACCAGACGCATCGCCGCGTCGCCAAAAAAACGTGTGCTCTACGTTCTCAATAGCCACCCGCTCATCACCGTCGGTCCCGGAAGCTACATTCATCAAATGATCGGCTTGGCTGGTGGAATCAACATTGCCGCCGACAGTGGGTCTGCCTATCCCAAACTCAGCCTCGAAACGGTGCTACAAGAGGATCCTGAGGTTCTCATTTTTCCTGTTGGCTCCATGGAGAGTATTCCCAAGAATGAACAGCAAGAATGGAATCGATGGGGCAATTTGTCAGCCGTTCGAGATGGACGACTCCGCGATGTGTCTTCGGATGCTCTCAATCGGCCGGGTCCTCGGGTGGTTGAAGGATTGGAGCATCTGGCTCGCGCGATTCATCCGGACGCCTATCTCTCGGACACAACATCCCAGCGCCAATGATGCGAACGAGTCGTCCTCCCAGTACCCCTCCGGCCGGTATGCTTGCGCCATCGACCGAGTCGTCGCGTACGTCCCCTCGTCCAGTCGATGAGCAGTTGTTTCACCAATCGACGCTGACAGCTGCACGTTGGACGAAGGTCATCGGACTCCTCCTTATTACCGCCATCGTCTCAGCGTTCGTGTGTCTCCAATTTGGCGCGGCCTACATAGGACTCCCTCAAATCTTCCATGTCCTTTTTCAGGGGGTCGCTGGAAGCGGCGAGCTCGACACGACCGCCACGATTCTCTTACATGTGCGTTTGCCGAGAGTCTTCCTTGGATTTCTCATCGGCTGCTGTCTGGCATCCGTCGGAGTCGCGTTACAGGCCTTACTCAGAAATCCTCTGGCAGACCCATACCTCCTCGGCGTGTCCAGCGGGGCAGCGCTTGGCGTCTCGGTCGCTGTATTGGCCGGTGTGGGTACAACGATGTTGGCAGCGTCCGTCTTACCCATTTGTGGGTTTCTCGGAAGCCTGGCAGCTCTGCTCGTGATTTATCGATTGGCAGCCAGTTACGACCGGCTCCCGATCCACAGCTTGTTATTGGCAGGCGTGATCCTCAACGCTATCTTTTCGGCGCTGATCATGTTTGTGACATCGATCATGGATCCAAATCGTTCTTTCGGCATGATGACCTGGTTGATGGGTTCGCTGACGGCGCCCACGTATCCTGGATTGCTGGTGTTCTCGTTGTACCTCGTCGTTGGGCTCACGTTGCTGTTGAGGCAGGTCAGGGTATTGAACATCATGGCATTTGGGGAGGAATCTGCGCGGTCACTTGGGGTCGATACTGAACGGACTAAGAAATACATTTTCCTCGTGTCGGCATTGATGACCGGAGCGGTCGTCTCGGTCAGCGGCATGATCGGCTTCATCGGTATGGTCGTTCCGCACGCCGTGCGCCTGATCTTCGGAGCCGACCACCGTCTACTCCTGCCTGCGGCTGCATTGGTCGGCGGTGCATTTTTGATGATCGCTGATACGTTCGCGAGGACGTTTGTTTCGCCATCTGAACTTCCCGTTGGCATCATGACGGCGTTGGCAGGCGGCCCATTTTTCATCTATCTACTCGTCTGGCGGAAGGATCAAATGTCGTGACCATGGTTACGCAGGATCGCAGTCAATCCGCCTATGATGTTCAAGGGCTGAATTTTCGATATGGGACCGGCTCATCCTCAGATAAGGCGCCGTGGGTTCTCCAAGGCATTAACTTCTGCGTGCAACCAGGAGAGATGTTGGGCATCGTCGGTCCCAACGGCTCTGGAAAGACGTCGCTGCTGAAGTTGCTCGCGAAGGTGACTGCTCTCCAACACGGTTCGATTGCGCTGTTTGGGAAACCCCTTTCTCACTTGCGTCAGGAGGTGGTTGCGCGGAGCGTCGCATTTGTTCCACAAGATACGTACCAGGCGTTTCCTTTCAGTGTAGCCGAGACGGTTCTGATGGGTCGATTCCCTCATCGCCATCGAAAAATCTGGGATCTGGGATTTGGCTGGGATACATCTGAAGATCGTGCCATCGCGCAACGGGCGATGATGACAATGGACGTGTGGCACATCGCCGGACGCTCAGTCACCGGACTTTCCGGAGGGGAGCGCCAGCGTGTGGTCATCGCTCGAGCCCTTGCACAGAATCCTGAAATACTTTTGCTCGACGAGCCGACCGCTTTCCTGGATCTTCAGCATCACATTGAGATTTGTTCGGTCCTGCACAGACTCAAGCTTGAGCGTCAACTGACCATCGTCGTCGTCTCGCATGATTTAAACTTAGCGAGTGAGTATTGTGACCGAGTTCTTCTGTTGGATCAGGGGCGGGTGTTTCGTCTTGGGAGTCCCGAAGATGTCATCCAGCCAGAGATATTGAGAACAGTGTACCGGTGCCACGTCCTTGTGGACAAACATCCGATGTCCGGTTTGCCTCGGGTGACCTTGCCAAGCCGAAACCACCAGTCTGGTGGTCCGTAGGGGGCTTTCACATTTCACGTCACAACTCGAGACGGCAACCAACGGTGCGTCGGGCATGGAGTCGAACGATAGCTAAGGAGGAGGCGAGGTGATTCACGGAGCAGATTGGAAATGAAACCAGGGAAAATTGCGCTTCTCCATCTCGCGATGGTTCCAGGCGATATCGATCGCAACAAACAGGTGATCGTTGAAGCCGTCAAACACGCTGCCGCTGTCGGGGCACAGTGGATCATCACTCCAGAGCTCGCCATATCCGGACTGCAGTTTGCTCAGGTGATCGGCACCGACTGGATCCGGCCGCAGCCAGACGCATGGATGCAGGAGTTTTGCCGGCTCGTGAAAAGCTTGAAACGGACGGTCTTTCTTTGCTGTCCAGAGCGTGAATTACACAAACTGTACAACTCCGTCTTCGTCATTAGTCCGGACGGTGCAATCATCGGCAAACATCGGAAAATTCATGTCGCGAGTGATTCGCTGTCTTGGTCGAGTCCGGGAGACTCGCTCGTTCCAGTTCACTGCGATGGAATAAGCGTGGGCATGTTGATTTGCAGTGATATGTACACTGCGAATATCGCAGGGACGTTACAGGCCAAGGGGGCCCAACTGCTCATTTCGCCGGCGTCATGGGGACCTGGAATCCATGGTCCGAATGGCGAATGGGAGGCACGATCCAAAGAGACAGGGCTTCCTGTCATCGTGTGTAACAGGACGGGGGCTGAGCGGACACTTGATTTTTGGAAAGCGCCAAGTCTGGTGCTGAAGAAGGGGGAACGCCTCCTGTCACATACATCCGACCGGACTGCTGTTCTGACCTTTGACTGGGATTTTGGCACCATGCTGCCGCTATCTACCGTGTACCGGGCATCCTATATCCGAGGATGACTGCGGTGCAGGAAGGGATGTCGCCCCTCTTCCTGAGACCGAAGCATTCGGGCGCATCACATGTATCGCGGGGGATTATTACAGGATAGCCGTCAGCGCCGGGGAAGATGGTGCAAAGCCATCACGGTGCCGCCACTGTAAGCGGGGAGTGACCTGCCGTTATGCCACTGTGGATCTCGCTCCACGGGAAGGCGCAGGGACACGACGAGCCGCGAGTCAGGAGACCCGACTGACGGGACCATCAACACCCTTCGAGTCAAAGGGAGGTTTCTATGTCGTGGAGTCGTTCGTGTCCTGTGCGCGGTGTGCTGGTGTCCGTGCTGTGCTTCCTGCTTCCTCTTCAACCCGCATCAGCCGAAGAAGTGGCGATGGCCGATCAGCCGGACGTGATCGAGACTCCTGAAGTCGTCGTGAGTGCGACGAAGACTCCCATTCCGGTGAAGGAAGTCACCAGCGCAGTGGAAGTCATTACTGGCGAGCAGATGCAGCAACGGAAGGTGAGAACGGTCGCCGAGGCACTGCGCTTGGCACAAGGACTTGCCGTGTTCCAAAGTGGAGGGCCGGGCACGCTCGTCGACGTGCGGATGCGGGGAGGGACGCCTGAGCAGACACTCGTCTTGATCGACGGGGCCATTGTGAACAGTGCCACGCTCGGGTCGTACGACTTTGCGAATTTGACGAGCGATAATATCGAACGGATCGAAATCCTCAGAGGGAGCCAGGGCATGATGTGGGGATCAGATGCGATGGGTGGTGTGATTAACATCACCACAAAGCGAGGACGCGACACTCCGAAGATCGCTGCCTTTGCGGAGTATGGTTCTTTCACGACAATTCGGGAAGGTGCCACGGTCTCAGGAAAAAAGGGAGCGTTCGACGTCGCTGCGGCGCTCACCCGATGGGACACGTCGAGCTTCTCGGCCATCAACTATCGGCGAGGCGCAAGCGAACGGGATGGATTTCACAACTGGCAAGGGTCCGTCAGGCTCGGCGTTGACCTCCCCAAGGACGGACGGCTGGAGTTTAATTTTCGATGGATGAACGGCATCACGAATTTTGACGGGTTTGCGTTTAATCCGGCTACCTTTACTTCAGATCCGGCTGACGTGTTGGGCGCCAAATCCACAAGTCAGCAGTACGTCTATTCGGGCAGCTACCTCCAACCTCTTACGAATTGGTGGTCGCAAAAGCTGACCTTGGCGCGCGCGACGGAGAGTCTTACCTCCTATCTGGGTAGTTTTCAGCGTAATCTCGTGACGGGTGTCGAGGATGTCCCCTTTCAAACGGCCTCAGAAATCAACACGACGAGTAATCGTATCGAATGGCAGCACGATTTTCAGATAGCCAAGCCCCTGGCGCTGACGGCCGGTTATCAATTCCGTGAACAACTCGGAGAGAATCTGGATACGCTCACCGGTGCCACGACCATACCCACCAAGATCGTCAGCAGCAACGCAGGATTTGCCGAAGCCAAACTCAATCTTTGGGACCGGCTGTTCGGAACGGCGGGCATTCGGCAGGATGAATATAATACCTTCGGCAGTGCCACGACGTATCGTGTGACGGGCGGATATCTTCACAAAGAGACCGGCACCAAGCTGCGAGGGAGCTACGGGACCGGCTTCCGGGCACCGACCATCAATCAACTCTATTTCCCTGGGTTCGGCAATCCCAATTTGAAGCCGGAAAAAAGCAAAGGGCTGGATATTGCACTCGAACAATCTTTGCTCAATGATCGCGTATTTCTCAGTGTCGGGTACTTCTGGACACGGTATCAAAATCTCATTCTCTCGGTGTTCGATCCCGTAGGGTGTGCCTCCATCCCAGACACCCAGGGGTTCTGCGCGCAGAATATCGGCTCTTCAATGGCGGAGGGAATCGAAGCCAATGCAAAGGTCCAGCTTGTTCGCGACCGGCCATGGATCAAGAGTTTGGACATACAGTTTCAATACACCCACACGAGCACGAGAAACGAAACGGACAATGCCAACACACGCCTGCCCAAATGGCCTCTCAATCAATGGTCAGCCATACTCAGCTACCAGCCTATCGAAGCGGTGCGTGCGAATTTGGAAGGTCGATTCGTGGGGCAGAGGTTCAACGATACCAGCAATGATGAGTCGCTTCCGCACTTCTATGTGTGGAATGCCTCTTTTACATACGATCTGAACAGGACGGTTCAAGTGTATGGACGTGCCGACAACATTTTCAACCGAAAGTATGAAGAAGTGCTGTTCTTCGGAACCCCCATCCAATCGGTCTTCGGGGGAGTAAGAGTCAATTTTGACATGCCCTTATGACATCCAATAAACCGTATTCACGAATACTCATTTCCGGCACCCACAGTGGTGTTGGCAAGACGACGGTGACATTGGCGCTGATGGCGGCCCTGAGACGCCGTGGCCGCCGCGTGCAAGGCTTCAAGGCGGGACCGGATTTTATCGACCCCAGTCATCACGCGGCGATCACCGGTCGGCCTTCACGCAATCTCGATTCCTGGATGTTGGGAGAGGCGTGTAATCGCGGCATCTTCACACGGGCAGCGGCCGATGCTGATCTCTCCATTATAGAGGGGATGATGGGGCTGTTTGATGGCAGCTCCGCGATCAATGAACGAGGGAGCACAGCCGAACTTGCGAAGCAGTTGCAGGTTCCGGTCTTGCTCGTGGTCGATGCGAGCGCGATGGCCCGCTCGGCCGCCGCGATGATATCGGGCTATGCGAAATTTGATTCCGCGCTGCAGGTCGCTGGGGTCTTATTCAATCGTGTTGGCACCGATGGGCATTATCGACTGTTGAAGGAGGCGGTCGAGGCAGAGACAGACGTGAGCGTCGTCGGCTATCTCCGGCCAGATCCATCCGTCACCATACAAGATCGACACCTTGGTCTGGTCATGGCCGTCGAGCACAAGTCGGCGGAGTTGTACGATCAACTGGCAAGAACTGCCATGGACACCATCGACTTGGACCTCATTGAGTCCTTGGCTCGGTCGGCCGGAAGGTTTTCGTCAACTCTCGAGGCTCTTGCTTCACTCAATGGTGGGGAGAGGCACGTTCGTGTCGGCGTGGCCGATGATCCCGCGTTTTGCTTCTACTACCCGGAGAATCTTGACTTGTTGAGAATCGAAGGTGCCGAACTGGTGAAGTTCTCACCGATGAACGATCAGGCCTTGCCGAGCGTCGATATGCTGTACTTGGGAGGCGGCTATCCGGAGCTGCACGGTGACAAACTTGCTCGAAACGTGACCATGCGACGAGCGGTTCGCTCGTTCGCAGAACGGGGAGGAGTCATCTACGCGGAGTGCGGAGGCATGATGTACCTCACAGAGGCGATCAGAGACTTCGATGGCCATTCGCATGAAATGGTCGGACTGTTTCCAGCTGAAGCAGTGATGCAGAAATCCTCGGTGACGTTGGGCTATCGGACAATGACCTGCTCACGAGATTGTGTGCTTGGTAGACAAGGGCTGACGGCCAGAGGGCACGAGTTCCATCATTCGACGTTGACACCACGAGGCTCTCTCCAATATGCCTGTAAATTGGATGATGCGCGGGGGCAATTAACCGGAGAGGATGGTCTCATGAGGGGCAATGTTCTCGCCCTCTATACGCATCTGCATTTTGCGAGTCAGCCACAGATTGCCAAGGGCTTGCTCGCGGCAGCACGTCGGTCCAGTCCGCTTCTGGATGGCGGGCTGGTGTGAGACCAACGCAACATGTCGTCATCACGGGTCGAGGCGGCCACGGCTCATGGCTGAAGACGCCGACCTCGTCACCGAGATGACGCAAGCAACGCTTCCATATCGGAAAGGCGTCAAGGCGCAGCCGGGAGTCGAGTGTTGAGAGGGCCAGTGAAGAAGATCTGCGAGAATTGCGGGCAAGTATTCGAGTGCGGTGGATATCAATGCTGGTGTGGAAGGCTCGGCATTTCTCAGGAGCAGATGGATTGGATCGAAAGGTCGTTTCACGATTGTTTGTGTCCGCTCTGTCTTCAGCAGGTGGTCGACAGGAAGCTCGGCCCTCTCTCTGTCACGAAACCGCAATAAGGGGGAACGGTGCGAATTACCAAGGTGTACACGAGAACCGGTGACGAGGGTCAGACGCGGCTGGCCGGGGGACAGCAGGTTTCCAAAGACAGTCTTCGCGTCGAGGCGTACGGCACGGTGGATGAATTGAATGCCTCCGTCGGCCTGGTGAGGGCGATGAACGGAGAGGCTGGTCGCGCGTCCGCCAAGCAGTTGGAGCAGGATCTTCGATGGGTCCAGAACAAGCTGTTTGATCTCGGCAGCATCCTGGCGACCACGCCAGGACAGGTCTTCAAGAACATGCCGACGATCAAGGCGCAGGATGCCACTCGGCTCGAGCGCATGATCGATCGATGTCAAAAAGACTTGGCGCCGCTCAAAGAGTTCATTCTGCCAGGTGGCGGCAAAGTGGCGGCGACGCTGCACCAGGCGAGGACCATCTGCCGTCGGGCCGAACGGATCTGCGTTCGTTTGGCCAGGGAAGAACCGCTCGATGGGCAGATCATCAAATTTGTGAATCGCCTGAGCGATGCGCTCTTTGTCTGGGCTCGATGGGTGGCCAAGACACAAGGGGAACCGGAATTTCTGTGGGAACGTGAAACCGACCGCGCGGACGAGGCGAAATAGGAATATGCCGGCGCGAACGATCATGATTCAAGGCACCGCCTCTCATGTCGGAAAGTCCGTCCTCACGGCGGCCTTGTGCCGGTCGTTTTTCCGTCGCGGCCTTCGTGTCGCACCCTTCAAGGCGCAGAACATGTCCAACAATTCCTTCGTCACGCCGGACGGCAAAGAAATCGGCCGGGCACAGGCCGTCCAAGCCGCCGCCTGCCGGCTGCCTCCGCGAGCCGACTTCAATCCGATCCTGATCAAGCCCGAATCTCACACGACAGCGCAGCTCGTCGTCGGAGGCGAGGTGGTCGGAGCCTTGTGTGCGAAGGATTTTGGTCGCGTGCGGCGTGAGTATTGGAGCGCGGCGCAGGAGGCTTTTCAACGGCTGTCCCAGGCCTTCGATGTCGTGGTGCTCGAGGGCGCCGGGAGTCCGGCTGAAGTCAACCTGCGACACTGCGACGTCGTCAACATGCAGATGGCCCGCTATGCCTCGGCGCCGGTACTGCTCGTCGGTGACATTGAGCGAGGAGGCGTATTCGCCTCGCTTGTAGGGACCTGGACTTTGCTCGACGAAGCCGATCGTCGGCATGTGAAGGCGTTCGCCATCAATAAATTTAGGGGCGAGGCGACCCTGCTTGACGATGGAGTCGAACGAGTGTCCCGTGAAACGGGATTGCCCTGCGCCGGCGTGCTTCCGCACTGGGGCGACTTGGATATGCCAGAAGAGGATGCCTTGGGATGGAATGGTTCGCAGCGGCGAACGCCGGAGAGAGCCGATCGCGTCGTCATCGGGATCGCCGATGTGCCCGGCATTTCCAACTTCACGGACTTCGAGCCGTTGACGGGAGAGCCTGATGTCGAAGTGGTTCGACTCAGTGAAGCGACGGACTGTCCATTGGATGCCGTCATCTTTCCAGGATCGAAGCAGACAATCCAGGCCTTGCGCTTCGTGCGTGAGCGTGGTCTCGATCGGCTTGCGCATCGCGTATTGGCTGCAGGCGGAACGGTGGGCGGCATTTGCGGCGGCTATCAACTGATGGGAAGGGTCATTCGAGATCCTGAACGTCTAGAATCATCTCAAGAAGCCGTGGACGGCCTCGGGATGCTTCCAGCCGAGACGACCTTTGCCGTTCCTAAGATTGTCGAACAGGCGTCAGGCCGGCATGCGGAGAGCGGATGTTCGGTTGTAGGCTATCAGGTACGAATGGGACGGACCGCCGTTCCCTCGGAGGCCCAGCCGTTCCTTGAGCTGACGGTGAATCATGGCTTGCAGCACTGCACCGAGGGGATGAGCCTTCACGGCGGCCGGCTCTTTGGAACCTCTCTCCATGGGCTCTTCGATCAGGCGCTCTTCCGCCGCTGGTGGGTCAACCGCTTGAGGGCGTCAAAAGGATGGACGGGGCTTCCCGAGACCCAGCAGCCTTCTCTCGATACCAGACTGGACCACTTGGCCGATTTTGTGGAACGGCACCTCGACGTATCCCTGATTGACCGGCTTCTCGAGGACGGAGTCTAAGCGATGGCTTCCCGACGCAGGCGGTCGCATCTGGTGTTCATTGTTGGTGGCGCGTCGTCGGGGAAGAGCGAGGCTGCGCTGCGACTGGCCGCCAAGGGAATCGACAAGACAGCGCCGCGTGTCTTTGTGGCGACCGGTGAAGGGCTGGACGAAGAAATGACGATGAAGATCGCTCGGCACCGGCAGTCGAGATCATCGCAGTGGGTGACGGCCGAGGTGCCGCTCGACCTGAGCACGTGGTTCAAGGAACACAGTCGGAACTATCGCGTCATGCTGGTCGATTGCCTGACCATGTGGCTGTCGAATCACATTGAGCGAGGGACGAAGGAACGTGAAATCCTGGAGGAGACAAGGGCATTGCTCCGGCTGATCCGACGAATCGGCGGACGGGTCGTGCTGGTGTCGAATGAATTGGGCATGGGCTTGGTTCCGCCTGGCGCCGCATCGCGCCGCTTCCGGGAATTGGCCGGCGAAGTCAATCGTCTCGTCGCCCAAGAGGCGGATGACACCTATTTCGTCGTGAGTGGATTGCTCATTCCCTTGAGAAAAGAGGCGCTATGAACCTGACCGACGTGTTAGAGCAGATAGGAGACACCGATGCAACTGTGGCGGCAGAGACGCAGCGACGGCTTGACCGGCTGACCAAACCTCAAGGCAGTTTAGGCCGCCTTGAAGAATTAGCCGTCCAATACTGCGCGATCACCGGGGAACGCAAGCCCGCCGTGCCTCGGGCCATGGTGGTGACCTTTGCTGCTGATCACGGTGTGGTGGAAGAAGGCGTCAGCGCCTATCCTCGGGACGTGACGGCGCAGATGGTGTTGAATTTTCTTCGAGGCGGCGCAGGGGTCAATGTCCTGGCCCGCCACGTCGATGTCGAAGTCCGTGTTGTCGACATCGGGGTGGCCCATGACTTCGGGCCCATCGCCGGACTCATGCATCGCAAGTTAATGAGGGGCACTCGAAACATGCTTCACGCTCCCGCGATGGATCGAACTACGGCCGAAGAAGCAGTCATGACCGGCATCGAGATTGCCAGCGATGCGGCGCATCAAGGCGTCGGGTTGATCGGGACTGGTGATATGGGCATCGGAAACACCACCGCAAGTGCGGCGATTGCGGCGGTCATGACCGGAGAGGCGGTGAAGGGCGTGACCGGCTCGGGTACTGGAATTGACGAGCACGGCTTCGCTCGGAAGGTGTCCGTGATCGAGCGGGCGCTGGCCTGCCACCGGCCGAATGCGCACGATCCCTTAGATGTGCTCTCGAAAGTCGGCGGCCTTGAAATTGCCGGAATCACCGGCGTCATCTTGGGCAGCGCCGCAGCGCGCATGCCCGTCGTGCTGGATGGATTCATCGCTGGAGCTGCCGCGGCGATCGCGGTTGGGCTGCAGCCGCGCTGTCGGCCATACATGATTGCCTCTCACCGGTCCGTTGAACGGGGCCATCGGGTGCTTCTCGAAAGACTGCAATTGAAGCCGCTCTTCGATCTCGATCTGCGATTGGGAGAGGGGACAGGGGCCTGTCTGGGAATTGGACTCGTCCAAGCCGCGATCAAGATCCTGACGGAAATGGCGACGTTCGGTGAGGCCGGTGTTTCGGGACGAAACGCGTGACGACCCATCTGAAACCATTGATTTGTGCCTGGCAATTTCTGACGGCGGTGCCTGTGAGCCGGGATTTCCATGATCCGGCTCCTGATGAATTGGCCGGGTCGATGTTGTGGTATCCCTTTGTGGGCATTCTTCTGGGGGGGCTCCTTGCGATGACGGATGTGTTCCTGGCGCGATGGCTGCCGCGTGAAGCGGTTGCCGCGCTGCTCATTCTTGTGCTGGTCGCCATGACCCGTGGACTCCATCAGGACGGGCTGGCGGACACGCTGGACGGCTTGGCCGGAGGACGCACCGCTTCCGATCGCCTGTCCATTATGAGGGATCCCCGCATTGGAGCCATTGGGGCGACCGGCCTCTTTCTCTCATTGATCCTGCGCTACGGCGCGCTCGTGTCTTTACCGGAGGCGCTGAGGCTTCCTGTTCTCTTATGTATGCCGGCCATCGGACGATGGGGTATGGTCGTCGGCGCCTATGGCGCCTCCTATGCACGGGCAGAGGGAGGCCTGGCTGCGCCGTTTCTTGCGCATCTCTCGGCGAGGCACGTCCTTGGTGCGACCATCGTGGTCCTGTGTCTGATGGTCTGGTCGTTCGGAGCCGCTCCCGCGCTGGTGGCCCTATTGTTCGGAGGTCTGTTCAGCCGGGTCGCCACGGCCTTCTACCGCCATTTTCTCGGCGGCATCACCGGCGATACGCTTGGCGCGACCAACGAGCTCATCGAAGTGAGCTTCGTTCTGTTTATGCCGTTGCTCGTGACGTGGTCATGACTGCCATGGAGGTTGTCGCGGCCTGCGCGCTCGATGCGGCGGTGGGCGATCCGCGGATCTTGCCTCACCCCGTGCGGTGGATGGGCAGCCTGTCAGCCTATGTGCATCAGTGGGTGCGCACTCGTGGGATGGGACCACGCTCGCTTCGCGCTGCCGGCACGTTCTTGGCGCTGGGTTTGCCGGCGATGGCATTCATGGTCGGCTGGATGTTGATTGCGGCTGGCATGGCAGTCCATGACTGGATCGGGCAGGGGATCGGGATGTGTCTGGCTTCGACGACGCTCGCCTGGAGAGACCTGGTTGATCATGTGCGCGCGGTGTCCGGGGCCTTGAAATCAGGATCGCTGGAACGTGCCAGGAACGCGGTCGGTTTGATCGTCGGCAGAGACACGCAGAACTTGTCCGAGGAAGAAGTGGTCAGAGCCGCAGTGGAAACGACTGCGGAAAGTGCATGCGACGGCGTCATCGCACCGTTGTTGTTTCTGGTCGTCGGGGGACCGTCGCTGGCGTTGGCCTACAAGGCCGTTTCGACCCTCGATTCGATGGTCGGACATCGTGACGAAGAGTATCGAGATTTCGGATGGGCCTCGGCGAGGCTTGATGACCTCGCCAATTGGATTCCGGCACGCATCACGGCCTGGTTGATTGCTGCCGCGGCTGGACTCGTACTCCTGAGTGCCAAATCGGCAAAGCGGAGCGGTGCCATTCTGCTGCGGGATGGGCATAAGCATCCCAGTCCAAACAGCGGAAGGCCTGAAGCGGCAATGGCCGGCGCATTGGGAGTTCAGCTTGGAGGCGTGAACTTTTACGGAGGCCGTCGTGCTGAACGGCCTGCGCTGGGGGATGCCGAGGCGCCCTTGTCAGCTAGGCACGTGGATCGTGCCGAACGCATCATGACCGCAGCCTATGTGATGGCCATCGTGGGAGTGGTGGGGGCTCTCTCGTGGTGAGTCCCTCGCCGGTGCACGGCGGCAACGTCCACGCCGCGGCGCGTGAATTGCGCAGGCCCATCGGGTCCATTCTTGATTTCAGCGCGAGCATCAATCCGTTGGGGCCCTCACCCAAGGCCGTCCGGGCTCTGATCGATGCGGCCCAGCTCGTTCAGCACTACCCCGATCCTGACTGCCATCGTCTCAAGTATGCGATCGAACGTCGATGGCACATTTCGCCCGACCGTATTGTCGTCGGAAACGGCTCGACCGAACTGATCGATGTCATGCCCCGCGCGCTGTCCATTCGCTCCGCCGTGATCGTCGGGCCGACGTATGCAGAATATGTCCGTGCCGTTCGTCATGCCGGCGGCCGAATCAGCATGGTGATGGCGAAGAAAGAAGAGGAGTACCGTCCTCCGCTCGAGCAGGTCCTACGTCGATTGTCGAGACAGCGACGAGCCCGGCCGGCGATCGATGCGGTCTTTATTTGTCATCCCAATAGTCCGACCGGCCGGCCCTGTCGGCTACAAGATCTTCATGCGCTCTTCGGCGCCGCGGAGCGGGCGGGAGCGTGGGTCGTCGTAGACGAGTCGTTCATCGAATACTGCGAGTCGTTGACCTGTCTTCCGGAACTGCCTTCCCATGGACGCCTCATCATCCTTCGAAGCTTTACCAAATTTTATGGGCTGCCCGGTCTGAGAATCGGCTACAGCGTATCCTCGCCACATGTCGCGGAGGTGTTGAGACGGTCTCTGCCGCCCTGGTCCGTCAATATGGTGGCGCAGCGGGTTGCGGAAGCAGCACTCATGGACGATCGTCATGCAGGGCGCTGCCTCGCGTACGTCGGGAGGGAACGAGCGCGTGTGGCCATGCAGCTCTCCTCGCTGCACGGGCTGACGGTGATACCCTCTTCCGCCAATTTTCTTTTGATTGAACTGCCCCGGTCGTTTCGCGCACGTGCGATCACGGCGAAGCTTCGCCGACGGGGCATGCTGATCCGCGACTGTTCGTCAACGGAAGGCTGTACCGCGCGTATGATTCGCATCGCGGTGCGCGCGAAGCACGACAACGATCGGCTTCTGGCCGCATTGGCCGGGTTAGTACGGCGATAGCATGCGACACATGAACGGGAGAAAGAGCCTCGACTATCGCATCCGTGGGGGAACGTTAGTCATCGAGTTGAAGCGCATGCATCGGATCATTTCGTCCGCTCCCCGAGGAGGAGGCATCCTCCGAGCGCGGTCCATTCTCAATCACCAAGTCCCGGCCAATCCCTCGACGCTCAAGCGTCAGGTCGCGAGGACATGGGGCGACCCGGCGCGGTATCTCGGCCGCTTGGCCGTACGGATGAAGGCCGCGATGCCGATGGTCGGACTCATGACGGCCGTCCCGATGAAGCAGCTTGTTGTGGACCGTGAGCAATCCGGGCCGGTCTGGATCGAATGTTTTTGTACCGTCGGTGTGACCAACGCGGTGCGTGCCGGAGAAGCCCTGCCAATCATACGGCGCATGGATGGCCGCCATGCCCCTGGCACGATCAATATCATCCTGGTCACGAACGCGACATTGACCATGACGGCCATGGTGGGCGCAGTGCAAGTGGCCACGGAAAGCAAGACCGGAACCTTGATCAAATACAAGGTCCCCAGCAGTGCACGCAAATCTTCGCTGGCTACGGGGACTGGGACCGACGCGGTCGTCATCGCGAGCAGCCTGGAGGGCCTCCATAGAGTACGCTACAGCGGAACACATACCGAGATCGGCGCAATGATCGGACGGCTCGTGACCCGTTGTGTTCAAGCAGGGCTCTCTCGTTCTGCCCGGTGGTATCAGACCCGCTCACGTCGGGCCGACCGCCCTCACGCGCCAGCCTGAGAGATCCCTTCTCTACCATTCCCTCTCCAGTGTTGAGCTCTGCCCCACACCAGCAAGGCCTGCATCGATGCGCCTGCTACACTTCTCGCCAGTTTCAATAAGGAACGGGACGATGAAAGGACGCATCGCCAAAGATGATTCAGCCCTCGAGTGGCCAATTTTTGCCCAAACGGCATCATTTTGTCGCAGCCTGAACAGTCATGTGACGAACGAGGATGAACGATGTTCCTGTGTAGAGTACGTAAATCTCTGAAAGGCCAAGTGTTTTGTGCTCGGTATTCACGTAACTGCCTCTCGAAGACTCATAAGCACAACCTTTGCAGAGTGGGGCGCAGGCTTCGAAAGGGATTTGTGTACGGCGAGAGACGCATGCAGCGCCTGCGAAAAAATAGTTATTGCTAGGTGATGAACGCGAAGGATGAGAAAAGGAACGAAGAATCCGATCAAGTGACATCACGAAGGAGGATGGGTATGAACGCGACATGGTGGAATTGGCGGATGGCGGGCGGGATTGCGGCGGTGGCTCTGCTGTGTCAGGCGAGCCCGGTGCGTGCGGGCAACGAGGCCGAAGTGGCGGAACACTTGATCGATCTCGTGAAGATCGGCCGTGGCGTCCTGTCGGAACAGATGGGAAACATTAACGATCCTTCAAAGGCCAACAAGGGTTTTACCGGCGACTATGTGGCCGGTCAAGTCATCGAGCGGTTCAAGAAGAAAACCAAAATCGATTTGAGAATTCCGAATGCCGTTCCCCAAGCACCTCTGTATCTAGCGTTGGTCGAGGCCGAAAAGGAAGTCGTGGATGAGTCGCAGCCGGTGATCAACCGCCCTGGCATTGGCTTCAAGGGTTTCATCCCCGCCGTCTTTGCCCGCAAGACCGGAGAAAACTTCTACAAGAAGACCGGTGTGAAGTTGAAATTGACCGGCATCGATTATCGCAACGTCAACAACCGGCCGGATGATTTCGAAGCCGAGGTGCTGCGGATGTTCAACGATCCGCGCCACCCCAAGGGCCAGACCTATGTCCGTAACACGGTGCTCGACGGGCGTCCGGTGCTGCGTATGATGGACCCGGAGTATGCGGCGGCGTCCTGTTTGTCCTGCCATGGCGCACCAAAGGGTGGAAAGGACATCACGGGCGGTCACAAAGAGGGGTGGAAGGAAGGGGATCTGGCCGGCGCGATCAGCGTCGTGCTGCCCCTGAAGTAATCGCGTCGTCACAGGTGTTGGGACATCATTCATAACCAGAACCAAGGAGAGCACCGATGAGCAAGATTGTTGTCGTAGACGATTCCTACGCCGAATTACAGGTCATTGAAGGAGTGTTGAAAGGCGCGAACCACACGGTGGTGTCCTTTCCCAATACCGAGAAGCTCGAGGACAAGGTGGTCGGTGAGAAGCCCGATCTGATTGTGATGGACGTCGTCATGCCTGGCCGCAACGGCTTCCAGGCCTGCCGTGACCTCAAGAACGACGACCGAACCAAGACCATCCCCATCATTCTTTGTACCTCCAAAGGCAACGAAAGCGACAAGTTCTGGGGTCAGCAACAGGGCGCCAATGCGCATATCGTCAAGCCGTTCAAGGGCGAAGAACTGCTCGCGGCAGTGAAACGGGTGTTGGGATAACCATCATGGCTGCTGAGCAGAGCGCAACCTCCCTCGCAACCCAGAATGCCAATACCCAGACTGGCGGTCAGGGCAAGGCTGCCCCGACGACGGGAACGGGAACGATGCGTGCTGCGATCGTCTCCTTGGGGGGCGAACAATTCACGATCGATCTACAGAATGTGCGGGAAGTGTTCGTGGTGGAATCCATCACGCCGGTCCCCGGCATGCCGGCCGGCTTGGTCGGCGTCACGAACCTCCGCGGATCGGTCGTGCCGTTGCTCGATTTGCGGCAGATGATCGGGCTCGCCGCTGAGAACGCCCTGAGGTATGCCGTCGTCGTCAAGCACGGCAACTGGCAAGTCGGGGTCTTGGTGGATACGGTTCCCGAGATTCGCACCTTGTCGAAGGATCAATTTTTACCGGCTCCGGTCGGCACGGGGGACGGGGGGAATCCCTTCGTATCGACCGTCGTGAACCTGGAAGACCGGCTGCGTGGCGTATTGGAGACGTCCGTCGTTCTTTCTCATTTTGAGGGCACAGGCTGATTGGAAGATCGTCAAGACAGGGTGTGAGATTCAAGGCTCGATCGTCTCGCAAGCGAGAAGGAGGAGGTTCCCATGTTCAGGACAAATTTTTTCAGATGGTTTGAAAACTTAAAGACCCAAGCCAAACTGCTGACGGTGTTCGGCTTGGTCGGTGTGATCATCGCCGCCATGGCCGGCGTGGGCATCGTGACCAACGGCCGGTTGTCCACGCAAGCGGAGACGGTGTATCTCGACTACACGGTTCCGTTGACCGAGTTCAACCAGCTCCTCTTCAACGTGAACCGTTACCACGAATCTCTGGTCGACGTCGCGAGGACGCCCCGCGCCTCAGACTTCGAGATCGAGTTGAAGGATATCGCGCCCTACCGCGGGGAAATCGAGCGACTGATCAGCAGCTACGAAAAGACGACCCTCCGGACGTCGAGCACGGGCCGCGATGAAGCGAAGGACTTGGCCGAATTGAAGACAGCGCTAAACGAGTTCTTTGGTCAAGGCGACGCGGCGATCAACACCATCAAGGAGAGCTTCGAAAACAAGTCGTTGTCCTCCGGCCAGGCATTGGCTATGCGGGAATTGGGCGCTCTCGCCATCACGGTGAGCTTGAGTCCGGCGTTCGAAAAGGTGACGCAGCGCCACGCCGAGCAAATTAAGACCATGTCAGAAGTCGCCAAGGACCTCTCGGATGAAGCGAAGGCCATGGCGTCCAACGCGACCTGGATTCTGGTCGTCGGCGGTGTCGCTGCCGTGTTGTTGGGCTTGGCCCTCGGATACTGGGTGGCCCACAAACTGTCTCTGGGTATCGGCCAGGTTGCCAGCGTTGCCCAACAAGCGGCGAGCGGTAACTATCAAGCGCGAGCCAAAATCACCTCGAAGGACGAGCTGGGCCAGATGGCGACCTCGTTCAACACCATGTTGGACCGCATTACGGCCCTTGTGACGTCGGAAGGCGAACGCGACGAGATGCAAAAGCGGTTGATGAACTTCCTCGTGCTCGTGTCGGATGTCGGTAAAGGCGACCTCACGAAGCGCGGTGAAGTCACGGCGGACATGTTCGGCAACTTGGCCGACGGTTTCAACCTCATGATCGGCCGGTTCGGACAGCTGCTCAAACAGGTCCGTGAGGCCGCCGAACGCGTCAACAAATCAGCCGGTACGCTGCGCGACAGCGCCGGTCAGATGGCCGGTACCGCCAAACACCAGGCGGACGAATCGGTCAAGACGCTCACCGCCGTCGAACAGTTGGCCTCCCAAATGCGTCAGGTTGCCGAAACAGCCGGCGCGTCGTCCGAATCCGCCAAGCAGGTGTTGCAAGCGACGGAACGCGGCCGTGTCGCGGTGCAGGAAACGGTGCAGGACATGCAGAGCATTCGTGCAGCGGTGCAGCGCATGTCGAAGCAGGTCAAGGGCCTCGGCGACCGGTCATTGGAAATTTCGCAGATCGTGTCGACGATTCGAGATATCGCGAACCAAACCAACCTGCTCGCGCTCAACGCTGCCATCGAGGCGGCCGGTGCCGGCGAGGCCGGAGCGCGATTCGCGGTCGTCGCCGACCAGGTGCGAAAACTGGCCGAGAGCTCGACGCAAGCCACAAGAGAAATCGCGGATCTCGTGAAAGTCATCCAAAGCGAAACGCAGGACGCGGTGGTCGCCATGGAACAGGAAACCCAGGCGGTGGAAGCAGGATCGGCTTCCGCGCTGCGTACCGGTGAGGTGTTCAACGAAATTTCAGGGATCGCGCAACGCTCTGCTGAATTGGCGCAAACCATCGCCAGCTCGGCGGCGACGCAAACGGCATCCACGGATCAAGTGGGTCGCTCGATTAAGGACTTCACCGGCGGTGCCGTCGCAACGCAAAAGGCGACTGATGCCGCGCGGTTGACCGTCGAAGACATGGCCAAGCTCGCCGATGGTCTGTCGGCGTCGGTCGCGCAGTTCAAGCTGGCCTAAGGTCTGGTGCCCGGAGCGCCCTATGGCGCTCCGGGTCAGAAAGGATAGGATGAGCTCCGAACTGGACCGTCAAGGCCTCCTCGATATTTTCATCATGGAGGCGGCGGAAGCACTGGCCGTTCTTTCAACAGCCGTGAATCCCCCCGGCGATGCCCTGCCCAGCCCCCAAGAACTTCAGAACCAGTATGTGTGGGCGCACAAAGTCAGGGGCGCCTCCGGCATTTACGGCTTCAGCGGCCTCTCGCTCCTGGGAGAACTCCTCGAAACCACGTTGGAGCAGTCCACGTCCATCGATCCGGCACTCTGGCTGAAGACGGTGGGTATTCTCCGCGGCATGGTGGAAGCATTTCAATCTCAGCTGGAAGTCGTGAAAACAGGCGGCAACGAAGATCCCGCCGTGAGCCTCCACTGGAAAAAGGAGGTGGCGGCCGTGTTACCAGCCTCCCCCCCTGCGGAGGGGATGGAGGGATTGTCCCTGGAGTATCTGCTTCCCACAATCGATGCCGAAGTGCTGTCCTATTTCGCGCCGGAAGCCGATGAATATCTCCAGACCCTCGAGGTGCTGACGAATCGTCTGAGAGAAAATCCCGGCGATGCCGAAACGATCCAGTCGCTCTATCGCACCGCCCATACGCTCAAAGGCTCGGCCCACACCATCGGATTCAAGGTGATCGGCGATATTGCGCATCCGATGGAAGGCTGCATGATCGCCGTGCGGGACGGCAAGATTCCGATGTCGTCGGCGCTGCTCTCGACGATCGGCGAGGCGGTCGGTGCGATCAGGCTCTTGATGAAACGGGACGACAGCAAGCTCGAGCAATTGCGGCAGAATGTTCCCGGCATCACCCAGACGCTGCAGCAGATTCAACTGGGGCAGCCGGTCGGTGTGCCGGCTCCGGCCGCAGCGGTCGCTTCTGAGCCGCCCGCGGCCAGGGTCGCGACGGCCGTGCTTGAACCACCGTCCGACACCGCGTCCACGGCACCGGCTGGTCCGTCGCTGACGGATGAATACCTGATGCCGCAGCTGGACCCAGAAGTCCTGTCCTATTTCGCCCCGGAGGCACAGGAGTATCTGGAAAGCCTGGAAGCGCAGCTATTACGGCTTGAGAAGGAACCACAGAATCCGGACCTGATCAACCAACTATTTCGCACGGCACACACGCTCAAGGGCTCGGCCTATACCGTCGGATTCCAGTCGATCGGCGACCTCACCCATTATATTGAGGATTTCATGGGCGCGGTGCGTGAAGGCCGCGTCAAGGTGCTGCCGGGTCATACCGACGTGCTTCTCCGATCGGTGGACGTCGTGCGCCTGCTCATGCGCCGCGATCCGACCTTGACGGGAACTGTCCGGCAGCGGTTTGCTGCGGCCATGAAAGGGCTCAAGCAGCTCGAGCAGGTGTCGACGGCCGTTGAGACGGTGGCCCAGGCGGCGCCCGTCCAGACGGCTCCCGAACCCGCCGTCGTCGAGGAGAAGCCCCAGCCGGAGGCCGAGCAAACGAAGGCCAGAGAAACGGGCAACGAAGACCGCGAAGTCATTCGTGTCAGCCGTGATCGGCTCGAGCGCCTGCTGAACCTTGTCGGTGAGCTAGTCATCGGCCGCGGTCGGCTCGAGCAGCGTCTCAGTGTATTGGAGCAGCTCTCACAACAGGTCTTGGCTTGCAAAGTTCGATTGACAGATTCTGTTCGCTCATTCGAAGAAAAACACACCTTTACGCTTCCAACCTCCGCCGGAGGCACAGCGGATCAGGCAAGGACGGGTAGTGCTGCGGCGGCCTTCCAGGGGTTGAGCGATTTCGGCAGCCTGGAATTTGACAAATACGACGACTTCAACATTCTGGCCCGGCGCATCAGCGAGGTGACGGCCGACATCTCCGAATCGATGACGCAGTTGAGTTCGTCAATCCGCCGGTCGCACGAAGACATGAGTCAGCTGCAGCAGCTCACACTCGGTATGCGGGATGAGATCGCCCGCGCCCGGATGGTGCCCGTGGGAACGCCATTCACCCGATTCCGCCGGGCGACGCGTGAGATGGCCAGAGCGACAGGAAAAGAAGTCACCTTGGTGACGTCCGGTGAGCACACAGAAGTGGACACAGGCGTGGTCGAGCGACTGGTCGATCCGTTGGTGCACTTGGTGCGTAATGCTGTCTACCACGGCATCGAACCGGCGGCCATGCGTGTCTCGAAGGGCAAGCCGGCGGCCGGGACGATCTATCTGCATGCCTCCCATCGCGGCAACGCCGTCTTGATCGAAGTCGAAGACGATGGCGCTGGACTCGATATCGAAAAGATTCGCGCCAAAGCGGTCGAGCGGGGACTGGTCCGCTCGGACATCGCCAAGAACATGCCGGAAGCTGAAGCGATCAAGTTCATTTTCCTGCCGGGATTTTCCACGGCCGAACAGGTCGGCGATCAAGCCGGCCGCGGGGTCGGCATGGATGTCGTCAAACGAGTGATCGAGAGTATGAACGGACACATCGACGTCGAATCCGTGCGGGGCGTCGGCACCAAATTCACGCTGCATCTGCCGCTCACCCTCCTGATCGCGACGGCGCTCATGGTCCGGTGCGGTGAGGAGCGCTACGGGATTCCCTTGCCGAGCGTACGCGAGGTCACCATGCTGACCTCCGGATCGCTGCAGCAGATGGGGGAGCGCTCCATGCTGCATATCGGCGACGAAGCGATCGACGTCCAGCCCTTGCAGCAGTTGGTGTATAGAAACGGTTCGGGGCGGGTTGAAATCGGCAAGCCGGTCGTCATTGTGCGCACGGGCACGGGCCCCATCGGCCTGGCCGTGGATGAATTGCTCGGACGTCAGGAAATCGTCATCAAGCCCATTGGAGCACTCAAGTCTTTGGAGCGGTCAAGCTTCGGCGGCGCGACCATCGATCCCGAAGGGCGCGTCGTACTCGTGCTTGATCCTGCCAGGCTGTTCTCCGGCGGCGAGAAGCCGGTGGCGCCCTTGGACGCGTCGAATGAGGCGGCGACCGGTACTGCCACCGAAACGCCGTTTGAGGAATCGCCGCCGCAGTCGGAGGTGGAGCAAAAGATTCTGCTAATCGACGACTCCTTGAGCATCAGAAAATTCGTGGGACGCATGCTGGAAACAGCAGGCTACGAAGTGGACACCGCGGTGGACGGAGAAGAAGGGCTGCGCAAAGCGTCCGCGAAGAATTATCGGTTGATCCTCACGGACCTCGAGATGCCGAAGTTGAACGGGTATGAAGTGATCCAGGCGTTGCGCAGCAGGACACAGACGCAGCAAACGCCGATCATCGTCATGACGACTCGAGCCGGCGATAAGCACCGCCAGATGGCGTTGAACGTCGGCGCTAGTTCGTATATCGCCAAGCCGGTGGAAGAACGGGCGTTGATTCAAGAACTGGAACGGTGGATTGGACAAGAGTCCCCTGCGCGGAAAGGGTAGGCCTTCCGTAGGCGTCGGATCGTCCGATAGGCCGGCAATGCCGTTGAGATTCGAATGAGTTTGCGAGGTCATCATAAGGTCACGACTGCCGTGGTGCAGACGGCCAGATTGCTGGTCGTGCGCTTTGGCAAGCAGTGGAGCGCCTTGCCGTCTCAGGGTGTACGGGGTGTGCTCACACCACAGGAGGCCGGCAGGGCAGGCCGGGTCACGTTTGTCGGCGTGACGTATGAGGACGTGGACTTGGCCGGCCGATTGGGCACCACGCTGGATACCTCCAACCCGGACATGCGTGTCGTCCTCTACTCCAACGGGCAGACCCATGGCGCCGTGCGCGTCGAGGAAGTCATCGGCATGATCGAGGTGGAACGCGCGGAATGCCGACCGCTTCCGTCCCACTTCCAAAAGGAAGAACGCACCTGGATCTCCGGGACGACCGGCTACCGCGACCATCTGGTCCTGATTCTCAGCCCGGAATGGGTCTTAGGCGAACTGGGTGAGGTCGTCGGCAGCGGCGTCAGTCCGCACGCCGTATCAGTTTCATAGGGGCAGGATGTTACGTACGAGCCGGCAACAAGACCAGGCGGTCAGTGCCAAGCGATCATGGAACGTGGTCGTATTTTCCGTTGGGGGGAAGAAACTCGCGGCACGCACCGAGGATGTCGGCGGCGTGTCCCCATGGATCGATCCAGTGCCGGTTCCGAGCCGTACGCCGTTTGTCGGGGCCATGCTCAAACGCGAAAAAGACGTGATGCCGGTGTATGACTTGGCGACCCGGCTCAGCCGGGAGCTCGAAGGCGATCCGTTCTTGTGTCTGGTCGCGCGTCATGTCGACGGTCCCTTGGCGATCTGCATCGATGGCGTCATTCCCTCGCTACACAATGTGGATGTCGCCCACATCGTCCCGAGCAAGCGCCTGGACCTGGAAACGCTGGGAACCTTCACCGATGAAGGACAAGAGATCGACATTGTCGCGCTCCAACGGCTGGGGCGCAGCCGCCAGGACCATCTCCGGTCATAAGGTGTTGAGAGAAAGGAACAATACATGCCGAAGATCCTGGTCGCAGACGATAGCATTGCCGTTCGCAAGGTTGCCGAACGGCTGCTGACGGAGGCCGGGTTAGGCGTGACATTGGCGGCCAACGGCGAGGAGGCCTTGGCGTTGCTCGCAAAAGAGGTCCCTGACCTCATCGTGTCCGATGTCATCATGCCGGACAAGAGCGGGTATGAGGTCTGCGCATTCGTACGCGGACAGGCCGCACTAGCGAAGACGCCGGTGCTGCTGATTTCCGGCATCGTCAATGACGAAGTCACCAAGCAGGCCGAGTCGTGTCACGCCGATGGCGTACTGAAGAAGCCGTTCCAAGGCACGTCGCTCAAAGATCGGGTGCTGGACCTCCTGGGCAAAAAGCAACAGGCGGCTCCTGCCAAACCCGCTCCCCAGGCCGGGGCTTCAACGACGCCCGCCCCCAGCATTGCAATTTCAGCAGAGCCGGACCCCTCTTCCCCGGCGCTCGAGAAACTCAAACAGGTCGAAGCAGAGCTAGAAAAGGAACGTCGTCAAAGGGCGGAATTGACGCAACGTCTGTCTCAACTCGAGGGTCAGGCCGGTCGCGTCAAAGACCTAGAGGTCCAAGCCGCGCGGGTCAAAGACCTCGAAGTCCAGGCAAGCCGGATCAAGGAACTGGAAGTCCAGTCGAGGCGCCTCAATGAGCTGGAAGTACAGGCGGGGCGTGTCAAAGAACTTGAATCGTTGCTGGCCAGCGAACGTGAGCATGCCGCGCAGGGAAAAAAGGCCGCAAGCGAACTGGCCAACGCCACTCAACGGCTGAAAGAGCTGGAAACGCTCTGGAAGAACGAGCGAGAACAGGCGGCACAATCCAAGAGGCTCGCTGCAGACTTGCAAAGCCAGGCGGCTCGCGCGCAGGAGCTAGAGGGCGCGCTGCAGAAAGAACGGGCACTGACGGCGCAGCAGACACAGCGCATGAACGAACTGCAGAAATCCGTGAGCAGGGTACAGGAGCTTGAGGCTGCCTTGAATGCCGAGCGCCAAGCGGCGACGCAGTTGGTGCAACAAATGACGACGATGGAGAAGGCGGTGAGTCGCTCGCATGAGTTGGCCCAGCAATATTCCCGCGAACAACAGCGTGTCGAAGAGCTCACCCGTCGTTTGGCAGACACCGAGAGCAGCGGGGGAAAAGCGAAGGAAGTCCAACAGCTCTTGGAAACCGAGCGGGAACGCAACGCGGTCCTCGCCCGCCGTGTCTCAGAAACCGAGATGGCTGCGCAGCAGGCCACGAAGCGGTTCGAGGAAATGGCCAAGAAGTTGGGCGAGATTGCGGGCTTGGCATCCCAGCTCGGAGGCGGGTCCAAGCGGGCCTGATGCGTCTGTGCTCGTCCGGCTCATGCGGGCCTCGATGTCATCCGCCGGTGATTCTCCCTTGCACACCCGCAGGCAACCGACCGCTCAGCGCAACGGCTTTTCCGTGGGGTCCCGCCGCAGTGAGGGAGTGAATGCATGTCGGGCGATACGTCAGATGAATTTCAAAAAGAGCTCGTCGATCTCTTTGTCCAGGAGGCCCACGAATGGCTGCAGAACATTCATGTGGCGCTGGACGAACTGCAGCAGGGGCCGCCGCCAGAACGCCATCACGCGCTGATCGGGACCCTCACGGCTGGAGTCACCAATCTCGGGGGATCCGCCGCCACCATCAATCTCCCCGACGTGGAACAGGCCAGTTTCGCCGCGTTGCCCTTCATCGAGGCGATCAAGGACCCGACAAAGTCGTTGTCCGTGCAAGATTTCCTTTCCCTCTGTAAACAGCTCGGACAGATCCACACGGCATTGACGAACGCCACGGGCGTGTCCTTCGAATCGGTCGCCGAGACGGAAGCCGTGGAGCCCGCACCTGTGGTGTCCCCGGCAGAATTCCTCGACACTCTCCGCACACTCCAGTCGACGCAGAGGCCTCCGGAGGGTCCGATGGAACGAAACCTGATCAAGACGCTGATCGATCAGATGGAAGGACAGGTACAGGCCGGCGTCCAGCAAGTCGGCGTCGATGTCATTCAGGGCTACCTTGATCGCATGGCGGCGTCCGAAGAGGCCTTTGTCCAGGTTATCGATGCGCAGATGCCCGGCTTGACGGCGAAGCTCACCGCCTTGGCCGCCGATCCTGCGGGTCCCGGTGAGGCCTTGGAGGCATCCCTTCAAGATGTAGCGCAGTTACGCGCCGAGGCGCAGCAGGTCAATGTGACGCCGGCCATGACCTTCTTCGGCGGATTACAAAGTCTCTTGTCAGTCGTTGCCCAGCACCGCGTGCGACTCGCCGGCACCCGCGTGCAAGCGGTGATCGGCCGGCTGGCCGCCATCCGCGAATTGATTCATCAGTGGGTCGAGCACGGCAGGGCCGAGCGAGCGGCCATCGGACAGGCGCTGCCGGCACGATGACCCACCATTGGCCGCCGCTCTGCGCTGACATGCTTCCCATCGATCGCATGCTCAAATGAGGGTCCATGCGTCGCGGATAGAGCGATAGGAAGAGATGGAAGAACGACGAGCCACAGATGTCTACCGACGGGCCGAGCAGGAGTTGACCTCCCTGGCCTCGACGATCCAACGCCACGATCCCCTGGACATGGCCGTGGTATCGGCATTGGCGAAGGACATCGCCGATTCGATCGCCCGTAACGATCAACTCGTCGTCCAGGCGTTGGCGGGGCCGAGCGGATCCACATTAATCACCAATCTGATCAACGTGAGCATATTGGCCACGAAGGTTGGGTCCGGCTTAGGCTACTACGGTGAGGAACTTGAACGACTCACCCTGGCCGGCCTTGTCCACGACATCGGCCTCTTCGCCGTCCCTCCATCGGTCGTGACGAAGTCCGGACGACTGACTCACGAGGAACGGACCTTGATCGAGCAGCATCCGGAGCTGGGCTATCAGTTGGTCCACAAGCAAGGCTCTGATTGGGAATGGCTGGCTGAGATCGTTCGTCAGGCCCATGAACGCTGGAATGGACGAGGCTATCCCAATCGGCTCAAGGGCCGGGACATTCATGAAATGGCTCAAATCATCGGTGCGGTGGATGTGTTCGATGCCCTGGTAACGCCGCGCCCGTATCGCCGCCGATTTTTCCCTCATGAGGCTGTGCGTGAACTGCTGGTCGCCGAACGGTCGGCATTCCCTCGTGAGATTGTAAAAGCATTAGTTGAACAATTATCAGCATACCCCTTGGGAACACTGGTCAGACTCACGACCGGAGAAATCGGAAGCGTTGTCGGCACCAACGTCGAATTCCCCCTGCGGCCGATCGTGGCGGTGGAGTCCGACGGTGGACGGGAGAAGCGGGAAATCGATCTGAGTTCGTCTCCTCTCGTCTCCATTATAGAAACGGTCGAATCTCCGGATGTCGCACGGGTTTCTTTTACTTCCGGGCTGTCGTCGGATCGGCGGTCGAAACAGGGGCCAACTGTTTCGGACCAATTCGCGTCGTTGCTGGAAAACCTGGATGCGTTAGCCAGCGCCATTCAAGGCGTCGTTGAGTCTCGATCTATAGCTTCGGAGGCGAGGCCCCACTCCGATAGCTGGGCACCGGGCCGTCCGACAGCTCAGGACACTGTCGATGCCAGTTTCGAACGGGAGGTGGTCGGCCTGTTTGCCCTAGAGGCGCACGAGTGGCTGGCGCAAATTCATTCTGCTGTGAAGCGGCTGGGAGAAGGGGTGAACGGGCCCGCCAAGTCCAAGCTGTACGGCATCATGCTGCAAGGGCTCACCAATCTTGCCCGATCTGCAGCCACGGTGCATCTGACATCGATTGAAGAGATGGCGTTGAAGCTGCTGCCGACTCTTCACGATGTCGGGCGGCAGGATCCCAGAGCGATGGCCGCGGCGCTGTCCACCCTGCAGTCAGGACTCCAACGAATCAGTGCGGCGGTCCGTGTTGCGGAGGGGAGGCCGGACGAACCTTCGGAAACATTCGAAGCAATGGAAGTTCCTTCGTTCAGGGCGGAACCTCCCGTGAGCTCCATACCGCTGAGAGCTGGCGCCTCGTTGCTGACTGCATTGCGCGATCTCCAACACGTCCGGTCACGATCGGAACAACCGGCCCGCGACGTGCTCGATGCCGTGATTTTTCGGGCGGAGCAGGTAGGCGCGGACATCTCGGTGGACGGGATCCGGCGCATCTTGGACGAACTCGACCGGATGGACGAACGCTTTGTCGAGGAAGTCAGCCGGCGCATTCCCGTCCTGAGCCGAATCCTTGCTGAGCTTCAAGCAGCAGGCACGACGGACGTTGTCACGTCCTCGCAGCTGGCTCCCATCATCGAACACGTGGAAGCCCTGCATCAGGCGTCCGAAGCGGTGCAGGCCGGCACGCTCACCATGTTTCTCCAAGGCCTCCGAGCGTTTCTGATGGTCGCCGCCTCTCGGAAAAACACGACGCTGGCTCAGCGGCTGAAAGCGGTAGACAGTCGCATTCAAGCGCTGGTGCCCATGGCCGAGCAATGGGTCAGCATTGGACGCGTCGAACGAGCGGCCATCTCCGAAATCCTTCCGGTCAGCTGACAGGACTCTGTGCGCCATACAACGATTGTCATCCGCTGGGTGCTGCCGTCTCTCGTCACCGGCGGTCCATCTTCACTCTCACCAATCCACCACAACCCCTAAGCCTTTGATCATAGGCCGCTCGTTGACCTAGTGTCCTCCTCAGGTGTGTCAGCGAGGGCCTGTGCTATCGTCAACCGTAGGTGGAGGTCCATTCCCGCCAAGGAGGTATCACATGCCAAGTGCGCGATCCAGGCTGTTTACGCTTCTGAGCCTCGCGATCAGTGTCCTTAGCGGCTGTACAATTACAGGGACGATCCAAGAGATTTTGGACACGACAACTAACGTGACGGTCTCAACGTCCGGCCGGACATGGTGGAATGAAGACGGCCTGTTGAAATCGGAACACAAGGTCATCGCGTTTGCCGCCTACAATCAGTCGAATTTGGAACAAGACATCGCGACGGGCCGCGGAGAATATCTTGCGTCAATGAGCTCCTTACTGGGCGTGAGTGAGAGCGGGAGGCCGGCGTTCGCGTCTGACGCACAAGACCAGTTCCACTCGTTAGTGCGCGTCGATGATGTCACCCGCGTCCAGTCCCTTCGTGCGATGCTAGAATGAAGAGAGACTGATGCCAGTCCTGCGACCATGTCGCGACCGTGCTTCAGGACCCACCGAGGAGTTCGTAAACGGTACCATGCTTCCCACCAGGAACAGTGTTATGATGCCGCCCCGACAATCCAGTGGGGAAGGTGGCGATGGCCAAACTCGTCAAAGAGTGGCGCAACGAGGACATTCAGACGCAGGCGCGTCATTACGTCCGGACGTACATCCTTCTTCCCTCCGGTTTTCTCGGGCTGATCTGCATGCTTGGCGGAATCGGCACGCTCGGCTATCAGCTCGTCACCTCAGAGACCTACACGTGGACGACGTTTACGACCAGTTCCGCGCTCATCGTGTTGGGCGGACTCATCGGTTGGCTGCAAACACGCTATCATCGCTATCTGCTTGAAACGGTTCCCAGTGTGTTTGCCGCGCGCATGCGGACGGCCGTGCAACGCACGCAGCGGAAAGCCAAGCCTGAACCGGTGATTCCCCCGATCGAGCATCGAGGCCGCAAGCTGGTCCCCGCCGTGTATGTTGCCGGCATCGCGCTTGTGCTGGGCGCTTCCCTGTGGGCGATCGTGTACGGATCGATGGACGCTGTCCCGGCGCTGCTCATGCCGTGGGCCGGATTTTATTGGAGCAAGCTGGTCTTTTGGCGCGGAGTGGTCAAATGAATCGGCAGGGGATCATTTCCGCCGGGATTTTTTTCGTGGCTGTTTTTCCGTCTTCGCACTGTTGAGCGTCGTCTCAAGGCGTTCCACTCGGTGTGCGAGATCGCGCACCAATTGTCGCAGCTCAGGCAGCCGCGGAATGACGGCTTGGGCCTTCATCCAGGTTTCGTGCGGCATCACGGGCGCACCAGACACGATTTGATTGGCCTCGACACTTCGGTTCACTCCCGACCGCGCAGCAATCATCGCCTGGTTGCCGATCGTGAGATGATCCGCCAAGCCGGCCTGTCCGCCGATCATGACGTGATGGCCGATCGTAGTGCTGCCGGCGACGCCGACTTGGGCCACGATGATGACGTGTTCGCCCACCGTGACGTTGTGCGCGATCTGCACGAGATTGTCGATCTTCGTGCCTCGCTTGACGACGGTGTGCCCGAGCGTGGCTCGATCGATGGTCACGTGAGCTCCCAACTCCACATCGTCTTCGATGGTCACCCCGCCGAGCTGGGGGATCTTATGATGCCGGCCTTCGTGTTGCACGTACCCGAACCCGTCCGCTCCAATCACGGTCCCGCCATGGATGATCACCCGAGCGCCGATCGAACAGCCCTCTCGAACCACCACGTTCGGATAAAGCACGCTATCATCGCCCACCGTTGAATCGGCTCCGATATAGACACCGGGATAGAGCGTGACTCTCGCCCCGATCGTGACCCGGTCTCCCAACGTGACGAAGGGCCAGATCGACGGATCGTCTCCGATGTGAACGCCGGCGCCTGTAGTGACGTCTGCGGCGACACCGCGGGGGGCAGGCGGCCGCACAAAAAACGTTTGGGCCACTTGCGCAAAGGCGAGAAGGGGATTTGGCACGACGAGCTGCGGAATGGCGAGGTCGGGAAAATGCCGATGAACGAGGAGCCCGCCTGCCTTGATGCCGCCAGGGATCTTCGCGGCGTGGTCGTTCGCAATAAATGCGAGCGCTTGCGGCGTCGCGTCGTTAAGGCTGGAGAGCGACGACAGGACAGTAGCGCCATGACCGTGGAGCGTGCCGCCGACCAACTGCTGAATCTGTGCGAGGGTGAGACTGATTGGCGCCGAGAGCGATCCCATAGCGGCTTAGTTCTTCTTCTTCCCTTTGGCAGGCAGGCGTCGGGCGTCGCCCGCCGTTCGTTTGGCCGGTGCCAGGCGTTGATCGACGTACTTGGCCACAGCACCGACCGTGGAAAGACTGACGAGGTCCTGATCAGGGATTTGCAAGTCGAAGGTTTCCTCGATTTTGTACAACAGCTCGATGACCGCCATCGAGTCGAGGCCGAGATCGTCGCGCAGATGGAGGTCTGGTCTGATCGTCTTGGGATCTCGTTTCAGATAGTCGGCCAGGGCGGCGACAATTTTTGGGGTGACGGTCGGGTCGCTCATGCGGCAACTTCCTTGACGGAACTCTGAGTGTCTGACGGGTCAGGAAGCATAACGCTTGATGACGACGGCGGCGTTGTTGCTGCCGAAACCAAACGCATTGAGCAGCGCCGCCTTGACGTTCCGTTCTTGCACGGAAGCGCTGAGACCCCGCAAATCGCAGGCCGGGTCCGGTTCCTCAAAATTGGCGGTCGGATGGATCTGCCCTGTATGGATACCTAGCACGGTGGCAACGCCTCCGATGGCGCCCGCGGCCCCCAAGGTATGGCCGATGAGCGATTTGGTGGCGCTGACGGCAATCTTGTCTGCACGCGATCGGAACACCTGACGGATGGCTTTGGCTTCCACTGCATCGCCGATCGATGTAGACGTCGCATGGGCGTTGATATAATCGATCTGCGATGTCGCGATGCCCGCATCGGCCATCGCGAGGCGCATCGTGACAGCGATTTCTTCGCCGTCTTCCCGCGGGATGACCATGTGATAGGCCTCGCTCGTCGCGGCGTAGCCGGCCACCTCTGCATAAATGCGGGCTTTTCGCTTCTTCGCATGGGCAGAGGATTCCAACACGAGAGCGCCGGCGCCTTCTCCCATCACGAATCCGTCACGAGAACGGTCGAAGGGACGCGAGGCTCGCTCGGGCTGATCATTGTATTTGGTCGAGAGCGCGCGCAGGGAGCAGAAGCCCGCGAACACCAGCGGGGTGATGCTGGCATCGGCACCGACCGTGATCACCACGTCGGCACGACCCTCTCTGATGCACTGCATGGCCTGCCCTAAGGCGTGCGCGCTCGAAGAGCAGGCGGTCGAGATGGTGTAGTTCGGTCCCTTGGCCCCGTGAGCCATCGCGACAATGCCTGAAGCAGAGTTCAGCGTAATGACGGGAATGAAATTCGGATGGACGCGATGCGGACGCTGGGATTGGTAGAGTTGGGTGATTTCCCGTTCGCCCATGACCATACCGCCCATCCCGGCACCGACGATGACGCCGATCCGACGGGGGTTTTCTTTGGCCATCTGCAGGCCGGAGTCCGCCAATGCTTCTTTGGCAGCGACCAGCGCAAACTGCGCATACCGGTCCACCCGTTCGGCCTGGACACTGTCGAGGTACCGCTCGGGGGCGAAGCCGTGAATCTGGCCGGCGACCTTTGAACGGTAGCCGTCCATCGGAAATGGGTCGAAGCCCTCAATCGCGGACACTCCTGAGCGGCCGTCCAGAGCCGCTTTCCAGAATTCGCTCACCCCGATACCGATTGGGCTGATCACCCCTAATCCGGTAACGACGATCTGACCCGACATGCGTCAATTCCTCTTGCGTTCCTGCTGTCTTCTTACCGGAAGCAGTCAGGTTCCGTCAACCGCATCAGCGGTACGGGCAGCGTCAGTATTTCAACTTCAGCATCAAATAGAGACCGTAGCTCGTGAATAGCACGTTCGTGAGCCACCCGGCGACGACGGGGGGCAGCGCGCCGCCGCGTCCGAAGGCGATCGCAATGGAGTGCGCGGCCCAGTATAGGAAGCCCATGAGCAACGCCTGACCGATGCCGATGGCCATACTGCCGCCCCTGATGCCGCTTCGGCGAAGGCTCAGCGCGATGCCGACGAGCACCATGATCACCGTGACGAGGGGAAAGGCGATGCGTCCATAATAATCGGTCAGCAGCCGCGCGAATTGCGAGCCGTGCTGATACAGCCGTTCGCGGGATTCTCGGATGTCACGAAACGTCATCAGTTCCGGTTCTCCGCCGAGTCCGCCGGTGAAATCGTTTGGCCTCAGGGCCAACGTGATCGGTTTGGCCTCGAATTCAGTGGCCGTCACGGTACCGTCACGATTGAACCGGCGGTGAAATCCTCGCTTCAAGGTCCAGGTCCGGTTGGCATAATGCGCTTCCTGGGCCTCCGTCATGTCGATCAAACGAAAGGTCTGATCGAAATGGAAGAGTTGCACGCCGGCCAACGTGTCGCCGCCAAGGGCGACGCTGGTGACATGGAGCAGAGTATCGGCGTCCACTCGTGTCCAGGGGAGCGGCAGTTTCACGACCGCGGACGGAGGTTTCTTTTCAATGAAAATGACACGAATTTCTTCCGCTTTGCTCGTGGCCAACGGAATGATGGTGGAACTGAACAGCAACAGCACCAGGGTCATCATGGAGGCGAAGGTCAGGAAGGGTGAGGCGATCCAGGGCAGGCTGACGCCGCAGCTCCGCAAGGCAGTAATCTCGTTGTTGCGCGACAGGAGTCCAAGCGTAAGCAACGTAGACATCAGGACGGCGAGCGGAATGATCTGAAACGAAATGGCAGGCACTTTCAGCGCGAAGTAGCTCAGCACATCCATCCATCGGGCGTCGTAGCTCAGAAAACGGCGGACCTTTTCAAAAAAATCAATGACGAGATAGACCGTCATGAGACCGGCGAAACACATGAGGAAGATCTTGGCGTATTCCCTGAACAGGTACCGGAAGATGATCGGCATGGCCGTTATTGCTTGCTCATGCGGGAGAACCACAGCAACGTGATGATCAGAAAGATGCTATTCGGCAGCCAGGCGCCGGCAAAGGGCGGAATCACGGCGGCGGTCACGAGAAACTCGCAGGCCACATTCATCACGTAATAGGCGACGACGACGAATACACCGACGGCAAAACCACCGATGCGCCCTGAGCGCTTCGAGACAATCCCGACCGGGACCCCCAGCATGCACAGGATGAGCGAGGCGGTGGGAAAGGCCATGTCTTTGTAATATTCGGTTAGCCGCCGCAAAGCCCAGGGGTCGCGGGGTGACTCGTTCAACCGGTCGATAAGTTGCTGATACGAGGGCCGTTCCTCGGTCGCGGTGTAGCCGCTCTGCGCGAGCGATAATTTCAGGTCGTAACTCGAAAAGGATGCCAGCTGGTATTGATCGAGCTCGTCCGGGCGGCTATGGATCACGCCGTCACGCAGCCGTAAGGCGACCTGGTCCGTCGAGCTGTCGATCAGCACATGGTACCCGTGTGCGACAATGATACGCGGGTCCTCGGGATTGCGCTCATCCGAGATGAAGATGCCGCCAGAAGTCTCATCACCCTTCTCCGAGACGTAGATCGTCATTTTCGGGATGGGTTCCGCGAAAGATCCCCGTTCCAGGGCCAGCACGAGCTGGTCGCGGAGGAGATTGAGCGCCACCTTTTTGAGATTGATCGAACTCCAGGGCTGACCCCATTGAGCCAGCCATGTCGTCAACCCGAAGACCAGGAGGGCGAAGAGCATGACAGGGCGGGCCAGCCGCAAGAGGCTCAAGCCGGCCGCCCGCATGGCGACGAGTTCCTTGTCGAGCGAGAGGCGGCCAAAGGCAGTAATGGAGGCAATGATACCGGCGATGGGCAGGGTCAAGACCAGAAACGACGGCAGGAGATGGGCAAACACCTTAAGGACCGCCCATATCCCCACGCCTTTGGACACGAGGAGTTCAACCAGTCGAAGCAATTCACGGGTCAACATGATGAAGCACAGGGTGCCGAGACTCAAACTGAATGGTGAGAGCAATTCCGTGAAGATATACCGGTCCAGCAGCTTGCGCAGCATCATAGAAGACGGCCCTCTCGGAAGGTGTTGGCTCACTATAGGGGACCGCCCGGGGCTTGTCCACCGGATGCCAATTGTCCTGCAAGAAGAAAGAACTGCTTGACAACATTAAAATCCATATGGTACATGCAGCGCGCAATTTGTAACCAAGATGGGTCTCGTGAGCACGTCTTTTTTTCTGCACAGAGCCCGCCCATCCGTTCCCGGTCCTCATATCCCATTTCTCATTCTTGATTCATTCCGTGTGCGTTAACTGGGTTCGGGCCCGGTCACGCACCTATGCGTGACCGTTGAGGAAAGGAGGGTTTTTGTGAAGACCAAGGGTACGGTGAAGTGGTTCAACGATCGTAAGGGGTTTGGATTCATCCGTTTGGACAGCGGAGAGGATGTGTTCGTGCATTACTCCGCGCTCCAAGGGGAAGGGTTCAAATCATTGAAGGAGGGTGAAAACGTCGAATTTGATATCGTCCAGGGCGCCAAAGGACCCCAGGCGGCCAATGTCATGAAGATGTCGATCGCGGCCTCCTAATCGCGGTCCAAGAACGTCAGCGCTGGAGTGAAGGCCTGTCGGAAGGATTCTTCCGTCAGGCCTTTGTGTTTTTACCAAGATTCAGGAAGGATTGGTGCAAAATCATAGGGGCATTTTCTTTGACAAAAACCATTGATACTGTTAGCGTTTGTTGACTATTGGAGGTTTCTCTTGGGCATCGACCGCAGTAAGGTTCTGCAGAGCGCCCAGCTGTTCGCCTCAAAGGGTCAGTTCGACGCCGCCATCAGCGAATGGAAGAAGCTCTCGGCCGAAGCGCCGGGCGACGGGGGCATTCACAACTCCATCGGCGAACTGCATCTCAAGCGCAATGCGACTGGCGATGCCGTGGCTTCATTCATTCAGGCCGCAAATGCCTTTCGGGCCGAGGGCGCCACGCTCAAGGCCATCGCCACCTACAAGAAAGTCCTGAAGCTCGATCCGTCCCGCTACGACATGTACCGGTTCCTGGGCGATTTGAACGCCGAGAGGGGCCTGCTGAGCAGCGCCGTCCAGGATTATTTGACCCTCGGGAAACACTACCTCAAGGAACGCAAGACCAAAGAAGCCCTCGACATCTACAAGAAGATTGTCAGCCAGGACCCCTCCAATCTCGATGCGCAGCAGCGCGTGGCAGAACTCTGTTTGCAGGAAAACATGCAAGACGAGGCCACGCGAGTCTATCTGCAGCTTGGGCGCGAGCGGTCGGGGCAGCAACGGTACACCGAGGCCAAGGAAGCCTATGAATCGGTACTGCGCATCGATCCCGCGAACAGCGAGGCGCAGCAGTACATCGAACACTATAAGAAGACCGGGGGCACACCGGTCCGTCCGGCCAAAGCCGGAGCGGCCGCAGCAGCGCACGCCGGCGAGCCCTCCGATCTGCTGGCCGAAGCGAGCAGGCGCATCGAAGAGAAGCAGTATGCGGGCGCCGAAGCCATTCTGAATCAGATGCTCACCAAAGAGCCGGGCAATCCTCAAGTCTGCCAACTGCTCGCGCGGCTGCATCTCCAGCAGGGGCAGTTGCAGGTCGCCCTCGGCGAATATCGGTTCCTGGCGGGAGCGGCATTGCGCGCGCAGGACTATCCGCAGGCCGAAACGCTCATCGCCGAGTTTCTCGCGGTCGAGCCCAATTCCGTGCCGCTGTTGGAGTTGCACGGCGAACTCTATGAAGAACAAGGCGACATCGAGACGGCTGTGCGGCACTACGGGAAGGCCATTGAAGCGCTCCTCCTGAATCCAGAGCCTGGGATGCCGACCTTGCACGAAGAAATCTTTGAGAAAGTGCAGTCGCTCGCGCCTGAAAGTCCTGTCGTCAAGCGGCTCGAAGCGTTGATGCGAGGGGATGCACCGGTTGACGCTCCCGCGGGGGTTGCTCCCGCCGCGACGATTGGAGGATTTTCCATCGAAGGCGCGGTGCCCGACGACGCCTGGACCACGACGATGGCCGTTACGCCGGGCCTAGGTCGGCAACTACAAGATAGGCATTTGGACGGCCCGACGGATAACCACCAGCCAGCGTCGTCTTCGCAGCCCGACGCCTTCTCGGTCGGCAATGCCGGTCCGGATGACAGGCCGCACTCGCGGTCAACGCCTCCTGGAAAGGGTGAGGAGGCACCGGTCCTCTCGACGCCGGAACAGTTCCGCGTCTATGTCGAGGCCGGGCAGTGGACTCACGCCGAGGGGTGGCTTGGAACGATGGTCGCCTCGCAGCCTGACGATGCGGAGGCCAGAGAATTTCTGGGCCAGGTTCTCGAACGGAAAGGCGACGGCGCGGGCGCAGCCCTTCAATATGGACGGGCCCTCGAACTGCGGACGGCCGGCCAGAGGGTTGCCGATGCCGAACCAATCCGTCATTTGTACGACAAGGTCAAAGAACTGGCGCCGGCCAGCCCGATCGTCTCGAAGTTGTCGGTCCTGTTTGCGCCCTCGGCGCCTGAGGAGCCGGCCGACGACATCGATGCCGACACGCACTATACCCTTGGTGTGGCGTACAAGAACATGGGGCTGGTCAACGAGGCCAAAGAGGAATTTGCCTTCGCGATGAAAGGGGCCGAGGTGTTTCTCGATGCCTGTCTCATGACGGCCGTCTGTCTCAAAGAACAGGAGCAATACGACTCAGCCAGCGCACAGCTTGAACGGTTGCTCACCGACCCGCGGTGTCAGGGGGCCAAGGCTCAGGCTATTCGCTATGAGCTGGGATTGCTCTATGAGAAGCAGGAAAATTGGCAGCTCGCGACGACGATGTTCGAAGCCATTCCCACATTCCACGATGTTCCCCAGCGCCTCGCCGCCATTCGCACAGCCCCCAAACCGGCCGCTCGCGCAACAGCGTTTCGTTACGCCACCTAGCCGCATTGCAAGGTCTGCTGTTAACTCACCCGATTGGGGGCCGCTTGCCCGGATAACACTGCTTCGATATTCTTCACGCACGTCATTCCCATGTCGACGCGCGCGTCCATCGTTGCCGATCCGAGGTGCGGCAGCAGCACGACCTGCGGCATCGTCGCCAGCCGAGGATGAAGACGCGGCTCTTCCTCGAAGACGTCTAACCCAGCTCCAGAAATCGCACCGCTTGTGAGGGCGGCGACGAGCGCCGATTCATCCACAATCGGGCCTCTCGCGGTGTTGATCAGAATTGCAGTGCGGTGCATCTTCGCCAGCTCCTGAGCGCCGATCAAGTGTCGAGTGTCCTGCGTGAGGGGCACGTGAATGGTGACGATGTCCGATCCCGCGAGCAGTGCCTGCAGGGGAAGGAATTCCCATGCCACGGCGTCCGACGGACTGTCGGCGCGCCGGCGTGAGCAATAGCACACCTTCATGCGAAATCCGGCCGCGCGCTGTGCTACGGCCTGACCGATGCGGCCCATGCCGATAATACCCAACGTCCGTCCGGCCACTGCCGTGCCTAGGAGTTGGGTCGGCGTCCAGCCGGTCCACTGCCCACTGCGCACGAGACGGTCGCCTTCTATCACGCGGCGGGCAGTCGCGAGGATCAGGGCCCAGGTCAGATCCGCCGTGGCATCCGTGAGGACATCCGGCGTATTCGTGACGACAATCCCCCGTTGCCGTGCGGCGTCGACATCGATGTTGTTGTAGCCAACGGCATAGTTGGCCACAATTTTCAGGCGAGGGGCAGCGGCCAGGACGTCGGCGTCGAGGCGGTCCGTCAGCGTGACAATTGCGGCGACCGATTCCGACAGCCCCGATTGCAGCGCCGACGGGGCAGAGGAGTCGTCGAGCGGTTCACGAACGAGTTCGAATCGCTCTCGGATGGCTGCCATGACGGGATCGGGCAGGACGCGCGACACATACAGCGGCGGTTTGACGGAAGCCATGAGCGTATCTTAGCGACTCGGGCGAGCGGTCACAAACCGAAAAGCCATCAGGCACCGCATGAGCGCTTCTGAGGTGGCGGATCTTTTCTTTCCCCTGTTAGAATGCCGCGCCATGCTTCTCATGCCCGATACGTCCCGCGCCGTCGGCTCGGATCTTCGCAAGCTGTTCCGGGAAGACCAGATCAAAGACGATCGACCAACCAAAACGGCGTATGCGGTCGACGCCAGTATGTATCGGATGGAGCCCCAGGCGGTCGCCTTGGTGGAATCCGAGGAGGACATCCATCGGCTGTTGCGCTACGCCGTGGCGCGCGGCATTCCGGTGACGGCCCGCGCCGCGGGAACCAATTTGACGGGCTCCGCCATCGGGTCGGGCATCATCCTCGACGTCTCGCGTCTCCGTCGAATTCTTGAGATCAACCACGATGAACGGTGGGCACGGGTGCAACCGGGAATCGTCCTGGCTGAGTTGAATAAACAACTTGGCCGCCGAGGTCTGATGTTCGGTCCCGATCCGTCCAGCGGGGACATGTGCAAATTGGGAGGAATGCTCGCGAACAATTCGGCCGGCCCGCATACCTTGCGGTATGGAGCGGTGAAGGACAATGTCGAGCGCCTTCGGGTGTGCCTTGCCTCCGGCGCATGGCTGGACGCACGGACCTACGCCGTCGACGATCCCGCCGCCGCGGGCCTATTGTCCTCGCACCCGGTGATTCAAGAGACGTGCTCCCTCGTGCGGTCGCACGCGGAACTACTCGAGCAAAAGCGACCGCGGGTGAGCAAGAACAGCTGCGGGTACAACCTCTTTGGCCTAGCGGAGGGGCTCTCACGGGGGTTCCTCGATCTGCCGAAGCTCTTCATCGGCAGCGAAGGGACGCTCGGCGTGTTCAGCGAGGCGACGATCCGTCTGGTCGACAAGCCTCGCGCGACGCTGACCGCCTTAATTCATTTCAAGCGTCTCGAGGATGTCGGCGAGGCGGTGCCGCAGCTGCTCCAGTTGGGTCCGAGTGCGTTGGAGGTGATGGATGCCAATACGCTCGATCTGATCGGCCGGTCGCGACACGGGATCCCGGCCGATTCGGCCGCCACGTTGTTGGCCGAACTCGATGCCGATGATCTGACCACCGATCTTCACGAGCAGGCCGAACGTATGGCCGCCATCTGCCGGCGCTATCCGCTCGCCTCAGCCGTGGTGACCGCCTACGATCCGGAGCAACGCGAACAGCTGTGGAAAGCCCGCAAGGCCCTCTATCCCACGTTGTATCGCTTCGATCCGCGCAAGAAGCCCATCAATTTTGTCGACGATGTCGTAGTCCCGGCGGCACGCATCAGCGAGCTCATCCGCTACCTCGAGGAATTCTTCGGCGGCCAGCGCGTTCCGGTCGCCATTTTCGGTCATATCGGCAACGGGAATGCGCATATCGTGCCGCTCCTCGACGTGAACGACGAACAGGACTACGGGAAGATGGTGCAGGGCTACCATGAAATCCATCGCACGGTCCTCGACCGCTTCGGCGGCTCGATCTGCGGAGAGCACGGCGACGGACGCGTGCGGGCCGAATATGTGCCGGCCATGTTCGGGCCTGAACTCTACGAGCTGTTCGTGAAGGTGAAGCGCAGCTTTGATCCGTCCGGCGTGCTCAACCCGGGCGTCAAGATCAGCGACCGGCCCTTCACGGAGCACATCGATTACACGAGGCTGTCCAAATCCTGCGCGACTTGCGCCAAGTGCAACGCCGTGTGCCCCGTCTACGATGTGTTCCGCTCGGAAGATATGAGCTCCCGCGGCTGGTTCGAGATCGTCACGGACAAGGACTATAGTTACCTGAATTCGAAACGGGTGGTGGAAGCCTGCCTCAACTGCAAATCCTGCCGAACGGCCTGCCCGGCCGGCGTCGACGTCTCGCAGTTGATCCTTGATCGGCGGGCGGAGCATCCGAATGCGCTTGCCGGGATCCTTTTTCGCTTCCACGCCAAGACCGAGCGCTTCGCGGGCTTCTTAAAATGGATGGCGAGGTTCCAGCCGTTGTGGGATCGGCCGTTGCTGCGGCGTGTCTTGGATCTGGCCAGTCGTCCGCTCCTGAAATATCTGGCGCCAGGCGCTAGGCTCTCGGCCACGATCGCGCTTCCCAAACTGGCCGCTCGGCAGTTACGCGAGCGCTATGCGCGTCTCGTGACGTCCGCCGGCCAGATGCCGCGTTCCAAGGTCGCATACTTTCATGGGTGCGCAGCCAATTATTTCGCGGACGGCGTCGGCGATGCGGTCATCGCCGTCCTCCGCAAACATGGCGTCGAGCCGGACCTGCCCCCGCAGCGATGCTCCGGAACGCCAATCGAAACCTACGGGCATCGAGACCTGGCGAAGGAGGGGGCGAGGGAGAACCTGCGATCTTTTGCGGGCTATGACACCGTCGTGACCGGGTGTGCGTCTTGTACATTGATGCTCAAGGACTATCGGACGCTCTTTGCCGGCCAGCCAGAACACTCTGCCGCCGAATCCTTGGCGCAACGGGTGAAGCATATTTCAGAATTCGTCGCGCAATCACCCGTGCGACCGGCCATGGCGCCCGCGGCTTCCGCACGCGGCAAAGTGACGTACCATTCCTCCTGCCATCTGCGGGCGGCCGGGGTGACGAAAGAGCCTCGCGCGATTTTAAAGATGCTGCCCGGCGTCCAATTTGTCGAGATGCCCGATGCCGACCGGTGCGCCGGCGGCGCGGGCACCTATCTGGTCAAGGATTTTGACACGTCGCAGCAGATCGTGGCGCGGAAGCGGCAGGCGGTCGAGGACAGCGGCGCGAATCTCGTGGCCACGAGCTGTCCGGCCTGCATGATTCAGCTGAAGACAGGCTTGCCGCCGACGGTCGAGGTGAAGCACATCGCGCAGGTCTTACAGGACAGTTATGAGGCCGGATCTCCGGAAGCCGGTGAGCCAGCCCCATGACATTGCGGAAGGTTGACTGGCTGTTTATCCTGTTTGCCGTCGCGGTCGTCGTGGGGGTGTCGTTGTTGCCCACCCCGAAGGACCGCAATCCGATGGTGCCCAGGACTGCCGAGCACGCCGCGGTCAAGGCTGAAAAGGATTGCGTGAGCTGCCACAGCGCCGGTGCCGTGAGACCGTTGCCCGCGCGGCATCCCAAGCGGCCCGATTGCTTCCGTTGTCATGCGCGCCAAACGTGAGCCTGCGGCTGCTCGACCTGGAGGTAAGGACTTATTATGGTGAAAATACTTGTGTTTGGCCTGACATTACGTCACGTCCTCGGCGAGCATGAACTTGAGCTCGAGGTCGCCGGGACGACGACGGTCAGGAAAATGATCGATTCGCACCCCGATCAGCTGGGCGCACTCATGCCATTCATGCTTCAGCGGGAGGTGCTCGTCGCCGTCAACAAGAAGGTGGGGAGTGAAGATTCAGTGGTCAAAGACGGCGATGTCGTCAAGCTGACTCATCAATCGAAGACGTCCTACGACGGCGTCCGAGACATTCCTACCTAGCAGGTGAACAACCTGCATGACGATGGTTAGGTCTGCGCGTTTTCCGCCCGCGCGCGATATTCCACCGACAATCGGCTGTACTGGTTTCCGCTGAGATCAAGTGTCAGCGTCCCTTCGGACGTTTCCCAAATCGCTTGATAGCGGAGATCTCCGATCATCACGGCCACGCCCCAGTAATCGGGCAGGGAATGATAGAGGTCATTGTTCCAGACCACACGGTCCAACTTCGGCTCACCGTAAGTGGAGCGTAGGGCCTGTTTGAGCGCCGCGTAGTATCCGATAAACTCGTTCAAGCCGTTCAGTGGCCCTTGAATCAGCACATATTGACCGCGCGACAACGATCCCTTCCGGAATTCATAACCCTCGAGAACGCCGTGATCGTGCACGTTCCGCAGATAGATGAGGGTGCTCTCCTCTTCACGCTCGACCGGGCCGGCGACCGCGCTCCTCAGCCGTTCGGGCCCTTGCCCCCAATGTCGTTGAAGAATATCCAGAAAGCCGAGGGCCTGCCGCGTAACTTCCGCCTGCAGCGTGGCCTCGTCGACATCGTCAAATGGGGCGCCGGGGGGCGGAGGGCCAAACTCCGGAAGCTCGCCACGTCCACTGGCCGGGATGAGGATCGTCAGGACGATGAGCAGGAACATCCATCCGCGCATGAACGACCATAGGACGGCACCTGCCAGGTGGTCTATCCTACGAAAGGCGGGACTCAAGATCGACGTTTGACCTTGGCCGTGGGCGGAGCGGTCAGTGGATCCTCTGGCCAATGATGCTTCGGGTAGCGGCCGCGAAGTTCCTTTCGGACCTCGGGATAGGCGTTTACCCAAAAACTGGCCAGATCTTTCGTCACCTGCACGGGCCGTTTTGCCGGAGACAAGAGGTGCAACATCACCGGCACCGTCCTGTTGACAATGCGTGGAGTCTCTTTGCAGCCGAACATTTCTTGTAATCGCACGGCCAGGACGGGCAGCTCTCCCGAATAATCGAGCCTGATGTGCGATCCGCTCGGCACGGTGACGTGTATCGGGGCCAACCGATTGAGTTCCTGTTGCTGGGCTCGGCTGAGCAGGGCTTGCAAGGGCTGTGAGAGATCCATGTGCTGCACGCGCTCCAAGGTCGTCATGCCGATCAAATAAGGCCCGAGCCAGTCGCCAAGCGTTTCTCCGAGGCGCTCGTCCGATACGTCCGGCCACGCAGCCGTCTCACCTTGGAGGCGTCGGAGAAAACGGATTCTCATGCGCCAGTCCTCAAGTTCTGGCGTCCAGGCCAGCGTATGCAGTCCCGCCTGGCGCACCCCGTTCAACAAGGCTGTTGCGATCAAGGAAGGATCGGGTTGGGACAGAGCTTCGTTCGACAGCACCAGGGCGCCGAGGCAGCGTTGTCGTGAGGCGCGGACGGCGCCGGCGCGTTCGTCCCACGCGACCGTTTCAGACTCGGCGATTTCGGCCTGATAGAGCTCTTCAATGTCTTTCTGGGCGACGGGGGCAGCCATGTCGATGCGTGCCCACTGTGAGCCGGCATCCAACTCGGCAATGACGAGATACGGTTCGGTGGCCAGAGGGTCCGGGTGGGTAAACACTGCGCCCCGACCATTGGCGAGGATATAGCGCGGCTCACTGCCTCTCTGACGTTGCCCGATGCGATCGGGATAGGCGATGGCGAGCAGGAGGCCTGTCAGATCGATATCCGTCGATCTCCCGGGCGGTCGCACGCCTGTGAGCTGTTGGAGCTGACCCTCCCAGTGGCGTGCGGTGCGCTTGAGGCGTTCAATTGCGCGGCGATCGACAGAACCGCCGGTGGCTGCGGTGCGGTTGCTGTGCAACAGGTCCAACCGCAACCGCACATCGCTCACCCGGGGGGAGGGTGCACGCCACAGATCGCGCTCGGTGAGGAGCGCCGCAAGATCGCAGGCCAGTCCGGCGCAGCCACGCGGGACCGATCTCAGCAGCATGTGCGCGAGTCGCGGATGCAACGGCAACTCACCCATCTGCTGGCCATGAGGCGTGGGCCGTCCGTTCGCGTTCAGGGCGCCCAGACGGGTAAGGAGTTCCCGGGCTTGTGCGACGGCGCCGGGCGGCGGCGGTGTGAGCCAGGACAATTCTAACGGGTCCGACACGCCCCATCGAGCTGTTTCGAGCAGCAACGAAGACAGGTCCGCGTCGAGGATTTCTGGCGGACGCCGCGGGGCGAGCGACTGATGCTCTTGCTCGGTCCAGAGGCGATAACAAATGCCGGGTTCAAGTCGGCCGGCCCGACCTCGTCGCTGGTCGGCCGAGTCCTGTGTGACGCGGATCGTTTCCAGACGGGTCAATCCGGAGCGTGGATCGAATCGTGGGGCGCGCAGCTGCCCGGCATCGATCACCACACGAATGCCGTCGATCGTCAAACTGGTTTCAGCGATAGAGCTGGCGAGCACGATTTTTTTCCTGCCCGGCGCGGCCGCTTCGATCGCCATGTCTTGATCGGCCTGTGGCAGGTCTCCGTGCAGCGGAGCGACTTGCACGTCCGGGCTGAGATGAGCATCGAGCAAGCTCCGTTCGATGCGGCGAATTTCCGCCATGCCCGGCAAAAAGACGAGCTGACTGCCTGAGTCCTGAGCCAGCGAGCGCCGAATGCATTGGACGACGGCCGCCTCCAGACGGCCTGTCAGTGGACGGTCGAGGTAGCGCGTTTCGACGGGAAACAGTCGGCCTTCGCAGGAAATCACGGGCGCACCACCGAGCAGAGCGCTCACAGGACCGCAGTCCAATGTTGCGGACATCACGAGCAGCCGCAGTTCAGGGCGGACGAGTCGTTGCGTTTCACGTGCAAGCGCCAAGCCGATATCGGCCTGAAGGCTCCGCTCGTGAAACTCGTCGAACACAATCGCTCCGTATCCTTCCAGCTCAGGATTGCTGACCAGTAGTCTGGTCAGCACCCCCTCGGTGACGACTTCCAGCCGGGTGCTCGCGCCCACATTGGTGTCGAGCCGCATTCGATAGCCGACCGTTTTTCCGACCGGTTCGTTCAGGGTTGCGGCCAGCCGATGGGCAGCGGCTCTAGCCGCCAGCCGCCGTGGCTCGAGCATGAGGAGTTTCTGCCCCGTCAGCCAGGACGCATCCAGCAAGGCCAGAGGCACACGGGTGGTCTTCCCAGCCCCAGGCGGGGCCGTCAGCAGCGCGTTGCTTCCCCGCGCCAATGCTTGTCGCAACTCGGAGAGCACATCTTCAATTGGCAGACGGTTCATGCTAGGGTTCGTCACGATGCGACTGTAGCAGAAGCCACGACGAGATCTCATCATCCGCGAGCGACGTACTAGATGTCGACGTACCGATGGAGCACATCGAAGCCTGCTGTGGCAGGCTGGTATTGGTTTCGTGGTGAAGCCCACGAGGACGACCCGTTCATCGTGCAGATCGATGAGGCGGGACAGTTTCAGTGGCCGGATGGGGGATACCAAGAGGTGCGGCTGGCCAAAGGTGAGTGGGCAGGGCCGATTGAGGAGCCAAATGGATGATCAGCGGGTCCTTCCGCCAATCAGGAGAAGAAAGGACAAACGGATCCTTCGAGTGGGCGGCTCCATCATTGCGTCCACATGGAAAATGCACAAAGAGACAAAACTACTGTGAACGCTCGCATTCAGCCCGCGCTGCCGGCGGACGCGCATGTTATTGCCGCCATGGTTGGAGAGCTACTTCACGAAATCATGACGGCCGTGAGCGACAAGGTCTTTCACTTTGATCACCATGAAACGGAAGCTCGCGCGCGTGCCTGGCTCTCTGACGGATCCTATCTGGTGTGGCTTGCTAGAGACGGTGGAGTCTGTGTCGGATTCCTGGCCGTGTATCAGAGCTATGCGCTGTATACGGAGGGAGTCTACGGCACGATTCCGGAATTCTATGTCCGTCCGTCGCATCGTTCGCGCGGAATAGGGACAGCATTGCTGGCCGAATCGAAAAAAGTCGGACAGGCCAGAGGATGGCGACGCCTTGAAGTCACAACGCCTCCCTTGCCGCAATTCGATCGGACGCTCGTGTTTTACCAACGCCAGGGATTCACGATCTCGGGCGGCCGCAAGTTGAAAGTGGACTTGACATGAAGCCGGTTGTGCAGCTCGAGCGGACCGGCTGCGGCATCGCCAGTGTGGCGGCGCTGGCTGGCGTCCGTTACAAGGCTGCGCAGCGATCAGCGCGGCAATTGGGCATTGTCGCCACCGATGAGCGCTTGTGGTCCGAGACCGGGTATGTGCGGCGCCTGCTTGCGCACTACGGCTTGAGGGCGCAGGGGACCGAGATGCCCTTTGTGTCCTGGTCGGCGTTGCCTCCGAAGGCCCTGCTTGCCATCAAGTGGCATCGTGATCGGAGGCGCTCCTACTGGCATTGGGTGGTCTTCGTGCGCACGCATGAACGCGCCTATGTGCTCGATTCCGCGTCGGCGCTCAAGCGGCATGTAAGAACCGATTTTGGCCGTATGAAACCGAGATGGTTTATTGTCGTCAGGGAAACGATGTCGCGAGCCTGACCGAGTTCACGAACTCAAGGAGGCATGAATGGGGCGGTCGTTAGGGGATCCGATCCAACGGTTGATGGGTTTGATGTTCAAGGCTCATCCCTGGCATGGCGTGTCCATCGGCGAGAAGGCGCCGGAAGTAGTGACGGCGTACATTGAAATCGTACCGACCGATACGGTGAAGTATGAGGTCGACAAAGACAGCGGGTTTCTCAAAGTCGACCGTCCGCAACGGTTCTCCAACTATTGCCCGGTCTATTATGGTCTGGTGCCTCAGACCTACTGCGGCGAGAAGGTGGCGGCGATGTTCTCGAAGCGGGCAAAACGGAAAGACATGGTTGGTGACGGCGATCCCCTCGATATCTGTGTGCTCACCGAAAAGACCATTCCGCACAGCGACATCCTGCTGACGGCCATTCCCATCGGCGGATTCAGTCTCGCGGACGGCGGAGAAGCGGACGACAAGATCATCGCAGTGATGAAGGACGATGCCGCGTATGGGGATTTCAAGGACATCGGCGACTGTCCGGTGGCGTTGATCGATCGATTGCGGCATTATTTTCTCACGTACAAACACGCGCCGGGCGACGTGCGTCACAAGGTCGAAATCACCGGCGTGTATGGACGGGAGGAGGCCTTAAGAGTGTTGCGCGCCAGCCATGCCGATTATCGGCAACGGTTCCCGGAGCTCGAATCCCTCTGGCCCAAACAACTCGGGTGAGGACAAGGTCGCAAACCGCTGCCATGAGATGACGATGAAGCACGAACAATCCCGTCCGCCGGAAACGGCTGCCGTGCATGGATTTTCCCCGGGCTTTGCGGCTCTAGGCTTGGAAGCCAGACTGCTCGCCGCCCTGGAGACGTTGGGCTACGAAGAGCCGACGCCGATTCAACGGGAAGCCATTCCCCCCTTGCTGGCGGGAAACGATGTCTTGGGCCAAGCCGCCACCGGCACTGGGAAGACCGCCGCGTTCACGCTGCCCTTGCTGCAGCGTATCGCCCATGGCGCCAAGACCCGGCCTTCGGCCCTCATTCTTGTTCCGACACGCGAGTTAGCCATTCAAGTCAGTGAAGCGGTGCAACGGTATGGGAAGGAATTGCGCACGAGCGTACTGGCTGTCTATGGCGGCCAGGCCATCGGCCCGCAGCTTCATGCGCTGAAACGGGGTGTGGACGTGATTGTGGGAACCCCGGGGCGGATTCTCGATCACATCCGTCGCCAAACGCTGAAACTGATCCATGTCCAGATTGTCGTACTGGACGAAGCCGACGAGATGCTCGACATGGGGTTTGCCGAGGATCTCGATGCCATTCTGGAACAAACCCCGGCTGTGAAACAAACGGCCTTGTTTTCGGCAACCATGCCGCCCCGCATCAAGTCGATCGCGCACCGGCATCTCAAGCATCCGACCGAAATCACCATTGAGAAGGAACCGGTGAAGGCTGGCGCGGCTCCTCGGGTGCAGCAAACGGCCTACATCGTCGCGCGGCCCTATCGCGGAGCCACATTAGCACGCATTATCGACATCGCCGGCCCAAAATCGGCACTCATCTTCTGCCGCACGAGGCTGGAAGTCGACGAAGTCACCCAGATGTTGAACAGCCGCGGTTCTCGTGCAGAGGCCATTCACGGTGGCATGAGTCAGGTGCAACGCGATCGGGTCATGCAGGCGTTCCGTACGGGGCAGACGGAATTGCTCGTCGCCACTGATGTGGCTGCCCGCGGCCTGGACATTCCGCACGTCTCGCACGTCATCAACTACGATTTGCCCTCTTCGGCGGAGGTCTATGTACATCGCATCGGCCGGACCGGCCGGGCCGGACGGGAAGGCGCGGCGATCACGATTCTCGACCCGCGTGAGCAACGGCTGTTGAGAAGCATCGAACAGCACACAAAAGCCAAAGTGACTGTGGCGTCTGTGCCGTCCGCCGCGGATCTTCTGGGCAAACGGTTGGAGCGTACGAGAGCGGCGGTGCTGGAAGCCCTGCGGACGGACAACATCGATGAGTTCAAGGGAGTCGTCCGGGCCATGGCTGATTCTGGCGACGCCACCGCGATCGCTGCGGCAGCGATGAAACTGATCTTCCGCGCTCAGGGAGGCGAACGGGTCGAAGAAGACATCCCGGCCATGCCGATCAGGCCGCCTGATGCGCACCGGCCGAACCCGCGCTATGGGGCTTCGTCCTATGACCGGCAGCGTCAAGGGCATGCCGGCCCGGTCGAACGTCCGTCTGCAGGCCGAGCCTCCCCTCGGGGACGAGAGGCTGGCATGGCACGCATCTATGTGGGAGCGGGACGGGACACGGGCATCCGGCCAGGTGATCTCGTCGGCGCCATTGCCAATGAGGCGAAAATAAATTCCAATGTCATCGGGGCGATTCAAATCGAGGAGCGCTTCTCTCTCGTGGACGTCCCCGAACCCATGGTGAAGGGCATTGTCGAGGTCTTGGGTCGGACGAGAATCAAAGGACGCAAGGTGCCAGTAAGATTGTTTCGCGAATGATCGGGAGGCGGCGCAATGGACATTCGTCTGGCAGCCGTGCTGATGTGCTGCTTGGGGTCAGGCGGCGGCTGTGGGCTGATCATGGTCGGTGACCCCGTCCAAGAAATGGACCTCACGTCGCAGGACGATGCCGAAGAAAATCTCAAGGCCATTCGCGCCATGCTGGCGGATCAAGAATCCCAACGGTCGGACGAGAGGCTGTCGGACACCTCAAGGCAGCCAACACCTCCCGCTGCGGCGCCGTCCCTGATCGAACCTTCATACGGACAACGTCCTGCGCCATCACCCTCATCATCGGTCGGCCGGACGGAGGCGCCGGCCAAGCTCCAGTCGTCGTCGCCAGTCCCAGTTCGGCCCGCTACGCCGGACTATCCTGTTCCCGCCTATACGATCCCTGCGCCCGTTGGACCGGATTATTCGGGAACCATTCGCTGTACACCGGACGGAATGGGAGGCCAGCGCTGCGCCGGACGATGATCTGACCAGCCGTCCTTCCATGCGCAACTCCAAAAGAATGGTGATTCCTCCCGGAGAGCGGGTTTCAAAAAGAGGCTGTTCGAGAGGCGGAACCGGTGCTTGCCACAGCGTAGCGCGCACAGGTATGATTCCGCCTCTCTCCCTCCGTTCTACTAATTGGAGGTGCTATGGCTGCCACTCGCACCACGAATTCAAAAAAGCCCCGGCTCTCCCTGGACCGCAGCATCGAGCGCATGCGCAAGCATCTCGCCGAATTGGCGCTCTTCGTAAAGAATGGCAAGGCCGGCCGTTCGCTCGAAGAATTTGATTCAGAATCAGAGCGCTTGATTGCAGAGTTACTCGGAGAAACGTCCGGCCTGCTGGACGCCTATCAATATGCCCAGTTGGGTGAGGCCGCCGGCCTTGTCAACATGACTGAGGAGGCTCCCGAAAGCATTGGCCTGGACGGCGAACGGCAAAACCTCATGCAACGAAGCCGTGTGTTGGAAAGCTGTGTCGGCGAATTAGAGGCCCGTCGCGCGAACGAGCCGAAGAAACTGACCTCGAACAAGCACGCTCTGACCGGCCCGCAGGTCGCCGAACATATGTCGCCCGATCTTCGCAGCGTGCCGCATACCGCCACGCTGCGGGAAGCGGGCCGCTTGATGCAGAAGTGGAAAACCGGCTCTCTCCTCGTCACGGATAGTCAGACCTACGTCGGGTTTATTACCGACTCCGCGCTCGCGCGCGACGTCGTCGCCAACGGGCTCGACGCCAACACCACCTCGGTCCAGGCCTGTGTCAGGAAGCCACTCGTGGCCATTCGCGGAGACCGGCCGCTCATCGAAGCGGTGCGGCTCATGAAGGAGCAGGCCACCCGCCATTTGGCGGTGGCGCAGGACGACGAAATCATCGGTGTCATTTCCGTTTCGAACATTCTGCGGTATTACTCCGGAGTCGTCTGACGGTACTCGATCGCCAACACGAAACGACAAGCACCAGCACCAGGAGGTAGCAATGGGACCGACGAAAGCGATCGTCAAAGCCAATACTCTCTATGAGGCGGCAAGCGGCAAATTGATCAAAGATGGATTTGCGAGCAGTCGCGACATCGAAGACTATGTCAAGCATCACTATCTCGCCCTTCCCGTGGTGGACAATGCGGGCAATCCGTGGCTGCTGGAGGGGAAACCGGTCTATTGTTTCCGCGGCAGTCAATACGAAACGCTGGACGACCAGCGCGTGCAACTGGCACGTTGTCCGGATTGCGGCGGCATGGGCATCCGATCGGACGAATTTACGGTGGAGTCCGATTGCATCCGCTGCGTGTCCTGCGGGCATGAATTCGATGCACGATTGGAAATGATGGAAACGTGAGCGGGCTTAATGTGCCGGGTCGTGTCGCCGAGCAGCCCAAGCGTGCTCGCACCCCGCCCTGTGTGGGGACCTGTGCGCTCGGGCCCCGCTCGGCGCCACCCGCCAATAGAGTCACCGGCCGCCAAGTCAGCCCGCTAGCCAGATCGCAAGTTGAGGCACCCACAGCAGCAGCGCCACGCCAGCGCCCACAGACAACCCCACGATCGAGGCGACTAGTTCTTCATCCAGACCCGTCTCGGCTGCAAAGATTACGGCGGTCACGGCTGACGGCATTCCCGCCACCAGGATCACCACCGCTCGTTCGACGCCTGCCAGGTGTAAAACTTCCGCAGCGACAAATCCCAACACCACGCCCACGCCCATTCGCACCAGCACGCCCAACGCAGCGAGCCTCAGGTTGCCTTGACCCGATAACCTGATCGACAGCCCCAGCACGAGGCTCGCAAGCGGCGTCGTCGTCATGTGAATCGGTATGAGCAATTCCCGCAGCCAGATGGGCAGATGCAGTCCGAACAGTTTCAACACCAGGATGCCGATCAACGCCCAAAGGGGAGGAGCGGCAATGAAGCGCTGCATGGCTGATCCGGCATGGATCGAACCGGTTCCATGCCAGAGCGCCAAACCATACAGTAGTGTCAAGGTCAAGGTGGTCTGTCCTAGGTCGAACAGGACTGCACGTGCGAGCCCCTCGTCGCCGAAGGTTGCCAGGATGACAGGATAGGCAAAGTAGATGGAATTGATGCAGCCCGTGCCTAGAAGGAATGCACCCCGGGTCGGGCGGGGCAGATGCAGTAGTTGTGAAAGTTGCCACGCGACGACCAACATCGGCAGTGTGACGAAGCAGGCCGCCAGCGGGAGCTTCCATGCCTCGTCTGTGAACTGAATTTCGTCGAGCGAGACCAGGATGGTCGCCGGAAGGCTAATCGAGAACACGAGGGCGGCAAGGCGCTCGGCGTGCGACCGGTCGAGCAGGTTGGAGGCACGGAGGAGCGCCGCGCCGACGAACAGAATGATGAACGCGAGCAGGACCTGCGGCATGGTCGGCAGACTAACAGAGATGGAACAGGAGGGCTAATGCCGGTGAGAAGGTTCTAAGCTTTGCCTAAGCCGGCCTTAATCTTCGGCCCTTACCTTGTATCCAGACACATCACTGAGGAGGTCTAGTATGCGTTCCCTGGGTATGCGAGCGTATGTGACGGCGGTTTCTCTCTTCGTGTCTTCTCTTCTCGCGCGAACTCGCGCCTCGCGGCCGCGCAAACATTTGGCCGACTAGCCGGTTTCGCCTCTCTGTTTTTACTCTCCATCGATCCGATCTTCACTGACTTTTTACAAAGTCTGACCTGCTTCTTAGCATCCTCGTTTTCGGTCGGCGGTATGGTGCGTTCACCTCGAGCGCAACAGTTCTAGCGCTCCATTACCAAACCATATCGCCATCGGAAATGAGGTTGTCTCATGGTATGTCGTCTTTACAACCTTGCCGTCATGTTGCTCGTCCCCTGTGCTGCCATGTTGCTTTTCTCATGTGGCTCCGGCGGCGATGGGGACGGGAGATCTTTAGCCGCAGCGATGCCGGGGGGATTCATCGAAACAGCGGGCAGCGCCATCCGGCCGCGTTGGTCGAGGAGCGAGCTGCAAGAGTTCTTGCCAGAGGGCCGGGGCAAGTTCACGTTTCCACATCCATACCTGACCGAGGCCATGCGGATTACGACCGCAGAAGATTGCGGAGGGGCCGATTGCGTCCGGCAGGTCGGATACTCGTATTGGCGGAATATGAACAATCATATCGACAGCAACGAAATGTTGATCGTCCTTGGGCTCAATAAAGCACATGGTGGGACGGGTCCGACGCTTTTTAGCTATGACAAATCTACAGAGGAAATCACCAATCGCGGTCCCCTGTTTCCCCCAGGGCACCATCTGAGCGGCTATACGACATCCGGATGGTATTTTAGTGCCACGCGGCCCAGTACCCTCTACATTAACGACGGCTCGAAGATGCTGCGTTATGATGTGCTTTCACATGCGTCGGAAGTCGTCTTCGACGTGGCAGGGCAATTCGGCGCCGACCGCGATGTCTGGCAAATGTCCTCCAGCAATGATGACCTGGTGCATGCCGCGACGCTGCGGGTGAGGGGTAGGTCGAACTACCTGGGGTGCCTCGTCTATCTGGAACCTACCGGTCAGCTCCTCTACTACCCGAAAGCCGGCGACTTGGATGAATGCCAGATCGATAGAAGCGGACGCTTTCTGACGACCTTCGAGCAAATCGACGGCAAGAATGGTTTCGATAACCGCATCATCGATCTGCAAACGGGAAGTGTACAGCAGTTACTGAATCTGCCCGGTGTCGGCAGCCTCGGCCACCACGATTCGGGTTTCGGCTATGTGGTCGGACATGACCGGTACAACAAAATGCCGAACGCAACGATAGCCTGGAACCTCTCGCCATTCACTCGCGGGCCCGTGAATCACAAGGACTACAACTGGGATCTGGTGCAGGCCCAGCATATCAGCCATACGAATGCTCAATCGGGGATTCCGATGGAACAGCAGTATGCCTGTGGCAGCAACGCCGACCGGCGCACCTACGCGCAAAATGAGATTCTCTGCTTCCGGCTAGACGGTTCCCTGACCCAATTGGTGGTCGCCCCGGTCATGACCGATCTCGATGCGTCGGGTGGAAACGCGAATCCGACGGGGGCAGGAAGGGACTACGACAAGTCCCCCAAGGGCAATCTCGACGTCACCGGTCGGTATTTCATCTGGACGACTAATCTCGGCGGCAACCGGTTGGATGCCTTCATCGTCAAAGTGCCTGGCCAACTACTCTAACCCGATCCTCAGGTCCCTAAGACTTTCTTCCTCGCGCCCGGCTTGTGTAGGATGCGGGGGAGGTCGGATCGGGGAGGGAAAGACCGTATGACGGACGTACTGCGGGTGAGTACCGAACGTCTCAAGGAGGTCGTCGATCTGACGGAGCGCATTCAGTCGCTGATCCGACGTGCAAAGATTCGGCACGGCCTGTGTGCGCTCTTCATCACGCATACCACCGCAGCCCTCACAACCGGCGAGATCGGTGAGGGGACTGAACAGGATCTGCTCGATGTTGTCGAGCAAATCATTCCGTCAATTGGTTTTCGTCACGCCCATGACCCGTCGCATGCCTGGTCGCACATGGCCGCATCCATCCTGGGCCCCTCGCTCACCGTACCCGTGACGGACGGACAATTGGCCTTGGGCACCTGGCAATCGGTGCTGTTGGTTGAATTGGACGGGCCTCGCGAACGAGCCGTGCATGTGACGCTGCTTCCGACGTGATACGATGTTGCCGCCGCCGCTTACGACGCCCTTCATTCAGGAAACATTCGCGCTGAGCCCTGCTTCATCTGTCCTGCCCTTCTGTTGTTCCTGGATCCCGCGGTCAAGGTCCCACATCCTAGTCAGGGGTTTGGTGGGTTGACCTGATCAACCTGTAAATCGTACGGTCAAGAGAGACGAAAGGCGACGGGGGTTTATGGCCGAGTCTGTCGAACCGCATCTCTTCGTCATTCTAGGGGCGACTGGTGATTTGACGAGGCGCAAGCTGTTGCCCGCGCTCTTTCACCTTCGCACGTACGGCGAATTGGAGAAACAAAATACACTCATCCTCGGGGCGGCGCAGCCGGAGATGAGCGAAGAAGCGTTTCGGCTTTGGGCGTACGAAAGTCTGAACAAATCCGTCGCGCGCAATGCGCCGGATTTGCGTCGGTGGTGTGAGGAATATCTGCATTACCAATCGGTTGGTCGCGGCGAAGCCGAAGATTATGAGAGACTGGGCAAGTACATCCGGCAGGTGGAACTCGCCCGTACTCTTCCGGAAAACCGTGTCTTTTACCTGGCCCTGCCACCGACGGCCGTTCCGGAAGCGGTCGAACGTCTTGCCCACGCCTGCCTGCTGAAAAGCCGCGGCTGGGTGCGGGTGGTCTTCGAGAAGCCCTTCGGACACGATTTCCGCTCAGCCCGTGAGTTGAATACCCTCCTGCACCGCTCTCTCAACGAATCGCAGATCTATCGGATCGACCACTATCTGGGCAAGGAGACGGTGCAAAACCTGCTGGCCTTCCGTTTTGCGAATCCCATTTTCGAGTCCATCTGGAAGCGCGAGTCGGTGGAATGTGTGCAGGTGACCGTGGCCGAGGATATCGGCGTCGAGCATCGCGGCGCCTACTACAACGAAGCAGGGGCCTTGCGCGATATGGTCCAAAACCATTTGACGCAACTGGTCACGGTGGTGGGCATGGAAGTTCCTGTGTCCTTCGAAGCGGATGCGATCCAAGCAGAGAAACTGAAAGTGTTGCGCTCCATTCCGCCGATCGACCCTTCTGACGTGGTCTTCAGTCAGTATCGGGCTTGGGAATTCGATGGGCACAGGATTCCCGGCTATCGGGAGGAAAAAAGCGTCCCGCCGGACTCGTTGACTGAGAGCTTCGTGGCCCTGAAAATGGAAATCCATAATTGGCGGTGGCGCGGCGTGCCATTCTATCTGCGAACAGGCAAGCGCCTGCCGCGCAAGATTACGCAGGTCGCCGTGATCTTTCGACAGGCGCCCTTCCTCGTGTTTCGCTCCCTCGATCCCGGCAGCCTCGATCCCAACCAACTCGTCATCACACTGCAGCCCAGCGAAGGGTTTGCGCTAGGCTTCTCAGTCAAGACTCCGGGCCGCCCATTCAGCTTCACGAACCGTGCGCTCCAATTCGATTACAAGCAGGCCTTTGGAGGTGACCTGCCTGAGGCCTATGAGACGCTCTTGCGGGACATCATGATTGGCGATCAAACGCTCTTCGTCACCGCCGACTTTACTGAGACCGCCTGGCGACTCTACGATCCCCTGCTGGCGGGCAAGCGCGAGCCAGTATTCTATACGGCGGGGACGTGGGGGCCGACTGAGGCAGACCAATTGCTCGAGCGGAACGGACATCGCTGGCAATTGGGATGGTGACCAATGGTCGAGCCGCCTCCTTTCATCGTCACGAATATTCCTCAGCGGATGGATCGTTTACCCTGGTCGAACTGGCACTGGCTTGTCGTGTCGGCGCTTGGGGTGACCTGGCTGCTCGACGGACTTGAGGTCTCGATCGTCGCGGCCTTGGGGCCCGTTCTCACCCATCAGACGACGCTCGCGCTCACTGAATCCGAGGTGGGGTTGGCGGCTTCGGCCTATCTGGCGGGGTCGGTCATTGGGGCGCTCGTGTTCTCCTATCTCACGGACCGACAGGGACGGAAAAAGTGGTTCATGATCACGTTGCTGCTCTATCTGGCGGCGACGATCCTCACGGCGTTTGCCTGGGATCTGGCAAGCCTCATGTGCTTCCGGTTTTTGACGGGAGCCGGCATTGGAGGGGAATATGCCGCCATCAACTCGGCGATCGACGAACTGATACCGGCCCGGCGCCGCGGCCACACGGATCTCGCGATCAACGGCAGCTGGTGGCTCGGTTCCGCGACGGGTGCCCTGCTGTCCGTCTTCCTGCTGAACCCACGCATCATTCCCGAGTGGTTGGGATGGCGTCTCTGTTTTATCTTCGGGGCGGTGCTTGGGATTGCGATCATTCTGGTTCGTCGATTCGTCCCGGAAAGTCCGCGATGGCTCATGACCCACAGCCGGATCGACGAAGCCGAGGACATTGTCACACGCATCGAACGGCAGGTCTCGCGGGACGAACGATTAAAGGCCCTGCCCGAAGCGAGAGGCTCGATCACGGTGCGCACACGTCCGCACGGCACGACCATCGGCACCGTGGCGCGGGAACTCTTTCAGTCCTATCCCCGCCGAACAGTTCTGGGGCTGGCGTTGATGATCACGCAATCCTTCATGTACAACGCGGTGTCCTTTTCCTTTCCGTTCGTCCTGACCAAGTATTACGACGTGCCGACGACCACGATCGGCCTCTATCTGTTGCCGTTCGCGCTCGGGAATTTTCTCGGACCTCTGTTGTTGGGACGATTTTTCGACACGATCGGCCGGAAACAAATGATTAGTTTCACGTATGCCGCGGCGGGAGTGCTGCTGGCGCTGACCGGGTACCTGTTTTGGACTGCCTCGTTCACGGTGACCACGCACCTCTTGGCCTGGTCGTCGATCTTCTTTTTTGCCTCAGCGGGCGCCAGCGCCGCGTACCTCACGGTCAGCGAGATCTTCCCGATGGAAATCCGCGCCATGGCGATCGCTTTTTTCTTCATGGTGGCGCAAGGGGCGGGCATCATTGCTCCTTGGCTCTACGGTCGGATGATCGAAACGTCGGTGACAAGCGTGTTTTACGGCTATCTGCTTGGGGCTGGATTGATGCTGGTGGGCGCTGTGGTGGAGCTCGTCCTGGGCGTCAAGGCCGAAGGCCGCTCGTTGGAGCAGATCGCCACGCCCTTATCGGCACACCAGATCACAGAGGATACGTCGTCCGCCGCCTGATCCGCTCCTCAGCGTCGATGCACCTTGGGCAAAATCACCTGCAAAAACTGTCTCGAGATTTCCCGATGGCCCGCGTTGTTGGGATGAAAGCCGTCCACGTCAAAGACGAGATCGTCGCGAACGGGACTTGCGTGCAGGTCGACGAGTGCCCCACCGGCCGAGCGAGTTTCCTCGGCGATCGCGCGATTGAAAGCCTCGATGCGTGCGGGAGTGACGGACGGATTTGGACTCGTTCGAAAGCGAGGGAGCATCGTCAAATCGGGGAGATTGGCCACGACGATCGTGCGCGAAATGTGTTCTTTGACAATCCCGAGCAGCCCCCGTAATTCCTGCTGAAATTGTTTCGGGTCGTCCCCATTCACGAGGTCGTTGGCACCCGTCCAGAGCGTCACCAGATCGGCTTTCGTCCCGAGCTGCTTCGCCACGCGGGCTTGCTCTTTGATGAGATCGATGCGAGCACCCGGTACGCCCAGATTGACCAGAAACACTCCGTGAATCTGCCGGTCGAGTTCACGGGCGATGAGATACACATAGCCTTCCGTCAACGGCAGAGCACCGACACCGGTCGCATCGCTGGCGCCAAGCGCGAGATAAATGTATTGGATCGGTCTTTCCTTCGTGCCCCCACAGGCGCTCAGGAACACACAACACAGCGCTACCCGCACCACCCCGCTCAGATGTTTCATCATCACATCGCTCCTGAGGTGAACCCGGTTGCCGGGCATCCTAGCCTATCCGCTTGATTGGATTGCCTAGGGGAAGCCCTTGGGCGATGGCGTTTCACCCACCTGACTCCTGCCGAAGCAGGGCTTGACGAGAGGAGAGGGGTCTGCTAGTTAAATAGGAATCCTTACTAATGGAGGTTCTCATGCATACCGTCAGAGTGTTCGATACATGGGTGAAGGCGTCGGGGCGCACGCTTCACTTCGACGTGATGACGAGCGATGAGGCGACGGCGTTGAGGTTGGCCAACGAGTATGTCGCCTCTCAGGGCGATGCGGCTGTTTCGGTGACGGCGCAGGAATGCCGGTATTGCCATGCAGAGCCGCTGGTCATGTTCAGCGAACACCAACAGCGGCAGTTTCATGAGTCGGGTGGCTTCATCGTTCCGTTGACGGCATAGCCGAGCAAGCATGGTCGGTGTGAGGCGTCCATTGTCATCACTACAAAGGAGGGCATGATGGGGAAGGAAATCATCGTTGTCGCGGTCTTGAGCATGCTGGTGTCAACGGGAGCGGCCTGGGCGGAAGGCGCCAAAGGGAAGCCGCTGTATGAGCGGCTCGGCGGCAAGGACTCGATTATCGCCGTGGTCGACACGTTCGTCGCAAACGTGGGAGGAGACAAGCGGATCAACGGGTATTTTGCAAGTACTGACCTCACGAAGCTCAAGAGGCATTTAGTCAATCAGATTTGCGAAGCCAGCGGCGGTCCGTGCAAATATACGGGGCGGACGATGAAACAGACCCATGCCGGCATGGGAGTGACCGATGCCGCGTTCGGTGCCTTAGTGGAAGATCTGGTCGCGGCGCTGGACCATCACAAGGTCGGAAAGGTGGAGAAGGATGAACTGCTCGCCGTGCTTGGGCCGATGAAGGCCGACATCGTGGAAAAGAAGTAGATGGGTTGACCCCCGTTGACAGCATCCGGTGGTATGCGTAGCCTGTCCGTACTTTTGCTGAAGAAAGGATCTGGCTATGGCAACGCGAGCCCTCTCTCCCGCGAAGATCATGCAGCTGGGAGTCGGATTCTGGGGATCGAAGGCGCTGTTGAGCGCCATTGAGCTTGGACTCTTTACCGTATTGGGGCGGGGACCGCGCGATGCCGAAACATTACGGCTGCAGTTGGGATTGCACCCGCGTAGTGCGCGGGACTTCTTCGATGCGCTCGTGGCCTTGGGCATGCTCAAACGAACCGGGACGCGCTATGCCAATACTCCGGAGACGGCCCTGTTTTTAGACCGCACCAAATCCTCCTACGTCGGCGGCATCCTGGAAATGGCCAACACCCGTCTGTACCGCTTCTGGGGCTCGCTGACGGATGGGCTGCGCACCGGCCACGCGCAGAATGAAGCGAAGACCGGTGAGGACTTTTTCGGGACGCTCTATGCGGACCCGGAGCGGCTGGAAGGGTTTCTCAAGGCAATGACCGGCCTCAGCCTCGGCTCCGCCAGGGTCATCGCCAAGAAATTTCCCTGGAAACGATACCGCACCTTTGTGGATGTCGGGTGCGCACAGGGCGGAGTGGCGGTGGAACTCGCTCTGGCGCACAAACACCTCACCGGCAGGGGCATGGATCTCCCCGTGGTGCAACCGGTGTTCGAGGCCTATGCCAAGGCGCGCGGCGTGGACTCGCGCGTGCGGTTCGTGCCGGGCGATTTTTTCAAGGAACCCTTGCCGCATGCCGACGTGATCATCATGGGGCATATCCTTCACGACTGGAATCTGGACGACAAAATGATGCTGTTACGCAAGGCCTACGCGGCCCTGCCGCCGAAGGGGGCGCTCATCGTGCATGAAGCGCTGATCGATGATGACCGGAAGACCAATGCCTTCGGGCTGCTCATGAGTCTGAACATGCTCATCGAAACGCACGGCGGTTTTGATTTTACCGGTGCTGATTGCCGCAGGTGGATGAAGGAAGCTGGATTCAGCCGGACAAAGGTCGAGGCGCTGACGGGGCCCGATGGCATGGTGGTCGGATACAAATGAATCCATGAAGAGCAAAGGCGAGCGGGAAAAGGCGGACCATCCCTCGGCATCTGAAGCCGGCAAGGCTTCCTCTGGGCTTACACGGACGATGGGCCGCCGGAATTTCCTTACGAGAGGCGCATCGCTGATTGCCCTGAGTTCTACGTCGCTGCTGTTGCCGAAGGCTCCCTTCGCTGCAGATCCAAACTCCGACCCCATGCTGGTTCCCGGCTCGCCGGCACGGTCCTATGGCGAGCGGTCCACGTTCGAGTCGGCGAGCAGATCTGCCAGAGAATCCCATTCCCTCACACCGCTCCAGGAGCTACACGGTATCGTCACGCCCTCATCCCTGCACTTCGAACGGCACCATAACGGCGTGCCCGCGATCGATCCCTCGCGGCATCGACTCCTCGTTCATGGCCTGGTCGCGCGGCCGGTGCTCTTTACGCTCGACGATTTACAACGCTTTCCGTCAGTCTCTCGGCTGGCGTTCATCGAATGCGCCGGAAACAGCCGTGATCAATGGAGTGGCCCTCAAGATCGCACCGTGCAGGAATTGCACGGCCTGACGAGCACCAGCGAATGGACGGGCGTCAAGCTCGCCACCCTGCTGGAGGCGGCGGGGCTGAAGCCGGAGGCAGCATGGGTGCTCGCGGAAGGCGGCGATGCCGCCGGTTTGACCAGAAGCGTGCCGCTGACAGGTGAGGTGCTCTCAGACGCGATGGTGTGTTACGGGCAAAACGGGGAAGCCTTGCGGCCCGAGCAGGGCTATCCAGTCCGTCTCCTTCTGCCGGGTCTCGAGGGCAACATCAACATCAAATGGCTTCGCCGCCTGAAGGTGGGGTCCACACCCTTCATGACACGCTGGGAGACCTCGAAATATACAGATCTCATGCCTGATGGCACCGCCTATCAATTCAGCCTGGTCATGGAAGCCAAATCATTGATTACCAGTCCGTCAGGGCGCCAGCAGATCCGTCCCGGCTTTCAGGAGATTCGTGGTTTAGCCTGGAGCGGAAGGGGACGGGTCGTCAAGGTTGAGGTGACGCCGGACGGCGGGCGAACTTGGCGTACCGCGGAACTGCAGGAACCAGTGCTGTCCAAGTGCCATACGAGATTTCGTGTCCCCTGGACTTGGAATGGCGAGGAGACGGTGCTCCAAAGCCGATGCGTGGACCAAACAGGATACCGGCAGCCGTCGCGGGATGCGCTGATCAAGGTTCGTGGTACCCAATCGAGCTACCACTATAACGGCATCCAAAGCTGGAAAATCGACCGGGATGGACGAGTGCGGAACATCCATGCGTAAGCATGGCACGCTCAGCCTGCTCCTTGCGCTTTTCGCCGGCTGTGTGATGGCGAATGGTCCGGCAGAGGTAGACACGACTCGCCTGGGATTGGGACAACCGGCAACCGCGGCAGACATTCGCCGTTGGAATATCGATGTCGCTCCGAGCGGGGAAGGATTGCCGCCGGGCCGGGGCACAGTCCCTCAGGGCGCTACCGTCTATGCTGCGAAATGCGCCAAGTGTCACGGCGCATCCGGAACCGAAGGCCCGATGGACCGGTTGGTCGGTGGCCAGCACAGTCTGGCCACGACCTCCCCGGTAAAAACTATTGGTAGTTATTGGCCTTATGCAACTACGCTCTACGATTACATTCACCGTGCGATGCCCTTTGATGCTCCACAATCGCTGACACCGGACGAAGTGTATTCGGTGACCGCTTGGCTGCTCCATCAAAACGGTATCATCGCCGAGAATGCTGTGATCGATTCGTCGACGCTTGCTGCGATCCAGATGCCGAACCGGCACGGGTTTATCCCAGACCCACGGCCCGACGTGCATGATCCATAATACGGCGCGTCTAACCCTCGCCGGCGCAGACTGGCGCCCGAGGAGTGCATCGTACGATCATTCTAACTGGAGGGGTCCCATGAAACGTTTAGGATCGGCTGTGTGGCAAGGCGATTTGAAAAGTGGCAAAGGCACGGTGTCGACCGACAGCGGGGTGTTGACGAACCAGCAATATTCCTTCGGGACGCGCTTTGAAAACGGGAAAGGCACCAATCCGGAGGAATTGATTGCCGCCGCCCACGCCAGCTGTTTTACCATGGCGCTCTCCGCGCAGTTGGGCAATGCTGGATTGACGCCAGAAAAACTGGAGACGAAGGCCACGGTGACTTTGGACAAACTTGAAGCGGGCTGGGCGGTGACGCATATCCTGCTCGATGTCAAAGGCCGTGTGCCAAAGGCAGATCAGGCGGCATGGGACAAGGCCACGCAGGCGGCAAAAACCGGCTGCCCGATCTCAAAATTGTTGAACACGACCATCGAGATGAATGCCAA